>Ga0116222_1001012_pt1 | contig 16078 bp, 10 predicted proteins | sample Sb_taG_12_FD_88963 | JGI IMG/M metagenome (GOLD analysis project Ga0116222, IMG submission 88963) | Peat soil microbial communities from Weissenstadt, Germany - Sb_50d_9_AC metaG | ecosystem: Environmental > Terrestrial > Soil > Wetlands > Peat | place: Germany: Weissenstadt | collected 2010-09-21
ACTTCGCTCATGGATCGCAACAGCCGCTACATGGATAACCCGCTGCGGCAAAATTTCTTTCGCGCCGGGCACGCCCACGCCGGAGTGTTCGTGATTTTGGCGCTGCTGTGCCAGATTCTGGCCGACGCGGCGAACCTGCCGGAGCCCTGGCTTTGGGTCGCACGGATCGGCGTGCCGGCCGCGGCTATCCTCGTGCCGCTGGGGTTTTTCCTGTCCATGCCTTCGCCGCAGTCCACCACCCCTAACGGGTTTGTGTCGTTCATCTATGTCGGAGCGGTAGCGCTCGCGGCAGGAGTGGTGACGCTTGGCGTTGGGTTGCTAAGAAGTCCCGCGTGAACCCGCTCCTTTTCGTCGAATTGCCGCTTTCCCGTTTCTTCTTGCTGCCAAGAACTCTCACGGCCAGCGCGGTGATTCCGCTGGTCGACACTGTCCCGCCCACAACCCACGCGGCGGCGCTCGCCACACATACTGGACACATGGTTGCCTCCTTTACTTCGCTGGCTAGTGCTTCCGAGCTTCGCCGCAATCGCGCCTTCAGCTCGCTTTCGCTTCTTCCTCGCGCCTGCGGATGGCGGCTCCTGCCGGATCCGTGAGGATGTCGACCCACTTCGGGTGAGGCGTTGGCTCCGCGTCGTAGTTGTCGTGCCAGTTCCACCACTTGTACGGCGGAGTCTGGGGGTAACCCTCTGGCGAATCCTCCCAAGTCTCCTGACGGCCAAGAGGGGTGAGATCGAGGTAGCTCCAGATGCTCCCCATGGCTTCATCGCCGCGGTTGTTGATGAAATACGTGCGGAACACGTTGTCGCCATCGCGGAAGAACACGTTATGGCCGTGCCATTCATCGACGCCGAAGTCTTTGTCGAAGCTGTCAGTCATGGTGTACCAGGGCATCTGCCAGCCCATCCGCGCCTTCAGGCGAGCAATGTCGGCCTGCGGCGCGCGCGAGGTCCAGGCGAGAGTGGTATCCCGAGCGTTCAGATGGGAGAGGTGAGAAACCTGATCGGCGCCGAGGGAACATCCGCGGCAGGCGTGATCGGGCCAGCCGAAAACGCCGGGCTCGAAGAAGGCGCGATAAACGATGAGCTGCCTGCGCCCCTCGAACAGGTCGAGAAGAGTAACCCTGCCTTTGGGCCCGTCGAACTCGTACCTCTTGTCCACCGCCACCCAAGGCATCCGCCTGCGTTCGGCGGCCAGTGCGTCACGGGAGCGCGTCAAGGCCTTCTCCTTCACGAGGAGTTGCTGTCGGGCGGCCTCCCATTCCTGCGGCGACACGATCGGCGCTGTCTTCATCGTGACTTGTACGTTGCTGTCTTTCTCTTTGCTTGTTGCCATTTCATTTCTCCTTGTCAGTTCCTTCGAACTTACTTCGTGCCCTGTTCGGCGCGGGCGCGGACGCGGGATAGTATGTGTTCCCAGCCCTTGACTACTCCGCGCCGGTGCTCGTCCTGAATCACTCCAAACGCCTTGTGATGAAACTTGATCAGCGTGCCGCCATCGGCCTCGCTCAGCCGGTACTGGAGGTTCGACACCACCGCATACGACATGAAGAGCGGGCCGGTGATTTCCAGCAGCGTGGGCCGCTTGATGGCCTGCACGTGGCCCCAGAAATGTCCGTTGTTTTCGCCCAGATCGCGATACCAACGGCCGCCCGGCCAGGGCTCGATCTTCATGGGCATCGGACCTTCCGGTGTTTCGTTGTAGGGGCCGATCTGTTCGAGCATCGCGGCGAACGTGTTCTCGAGCGATGCCTTCACATGGATTTCCTGGGTGACAACCAGCGTCAAGCTCTCAATTCCGGGCGGGGTCACGATTGCGCTCATGGTTGCTCCTTTTCGTTACTTCTGTTTTGTTCTGCAGTCTTGCTCTCGGCGCGCTCCTTGATGCGCGTGAGCTGATGCGCCCAGAGGCGCTCAAACGTCTTGGTCCACTCATGCAGCGGGCGGATGGCTTCTGCATTGGTTCGGTACAGCATGTGGCGCCCGTTGCGCCGCACCCTCACCAGCCCCACGCTGCGCAGCACGCCCAGGTGCTTCGAGACCGAAGGCTGTTCCAGACTGAGCCCGGCGACGATCTCGCCCACCGGGCGCTCCGCGAGCGCCAGGAAGTCGAGGATCTGGCGCCGCCGGGGTTCGGCCACGGCGTTGAAAGCGTCGGAGGTGGTAGCGGCGCGCGGCATGGGGTGAATATATATTCCTATATAGGAATATGTCAAGCGAAATCTCTCTCCTTTGCTCTCCGTGCGCAAACCACGAAGGGCACGAGGTTTCCTGAAGGCAACGAGTCGCTGGTCTCCTTCGCGGCCTTCACGTTCTTCGTGTGGAGCAAGGCACTGCGTCGGAATCTGACGCAGGCGGGAGATGATCCGGTAAAATAGATAGTTTCAGCTGGAGCCGGTATTGATTTCTGAGCTCATCGCCGCGGCACACACATCAGCTTCGTTCCCTGTTTGGGTGGCCTCCCGAGGCGTCGCCCGCTACTTCCGCGACCATTTTCTCGATACCACGTTCCGCGGACTCTACCACGTCAACGGATTCGACCTGGCTCTGCTGATCCCCTATTTCGTCGTGCTCATTCTGCTGGCGGGTTACGGCGCGCACCGCTACATCCTGGTTTATCTCTATTACAAGCACAGCAAGAACCGCACGACTGAGCCCGCAGGCAAATTTGAAGACCTGCCCCGGGTGACCGTGCAGCTTCCTATCTTCAACGAGCAGTACGTGGTCGAGCGCTTGCTGGAAGCGATCTGCCGTCTCGACTACCCGCGCGAAAAGCTCGACATCCAGCTGCTCGACGACTCGACCGACGAAACCGTGGAAGTCGCCCGCGGCCTGGTCGAGCGCTATGCCGCGCTGGGCCAGCCCATCAGCTACCACCATCGCACGAATCGCGAGGGCTTCAAGGCCGGCGCGCTGGCCGAAGGGATGAAATCGGCGCAGGGAGAATTCATCGCCATCTTCGACGCCGACTTCACGCCCCCCGAAGATTTTATCCTCCGCACCATCCATCACTTCACCGATCCCAGGATCGGCATGGTGCAGACGCGCTGGACGCATCTCAACCGCAATTATTCTTTTCTGACGGAAGTCGAGGCGATCCTGCTGGACGGACACTTTGTGCTTGAGCACTCCGGCCGGGCGCGCACGGGCCTGTTTTTCAACTTCAATGGCACCGCGGGCATGTGGCGACGCAAAGCCATCGAAGAAGCCGGCGGCTGGCAGCACGATACGCTCACCGAAGACACCGACCTTTCCTATCGGGCGCAGCTGAAGGGATGGAAATTTATCTACCTGCAGGATGTGGAATGTCCCGCCGAACTGCCGGTCGAAATGACCGCGTTCAAGACGCAGCAGGCGCGCTGGGCCAAGGGGCTGATCCAGACGGGAAAAAAGATTCTGCCCCGGGTGCTGCGCAGCGACGCCTCGCTGCACACCAAGATTGAAGCCTGGTATCACCTGACCGCGAACATCAGCTACCCGCTCATGATCATGCTGTCGGTGCTGCTGCTGCCGGCCATGATCATCCGCTTCTACCAGGGCTGGTTTCAGATGCTCTACATCGACCTGCCGCTGTTCATGGCCTCGACGTTTTCGATTTCGAGCTTCTACCTGGTCTCGCAGCGCGAGCTGTTTCCGCGGAGCTGGCCGCGGGCGTTGCTTTATCTTCCATTTCTGATGGCACTCGGTATCGGCCTGACCATTACCAACACCAAGGCCGTGCTCGAAGCGCTGGTTGGCAAAAAGAGCGCGTTTGCGCGCACTCCGAAATATCGCGTCGTCGCGAAGGGGGACAAAGTCGGCGCCACGAAATACCGCAAACGTCTGGGCTGGGTGCCGTGGGTCGAACTGCTGATCGGCGCCTACTTCGCGCTCACCGTCTACTACGCGCTCGATAACGAGAACTACATCACCGTTCCATTTCTTCTCCTGTTCGTCGTCGGCTATTGGTACACGGGATTGATGTCCCTGCTGCAAGGCCGTTTTGGCGGAGCCTCCCTCCAGCCGACCACCCACACGAAACCGTTCCCGGTTGGCGTCTAACCCTCGAAGACCGTCTTGCAGCCCGCGAGACTCGAGACATTGAAGCATTGAATCATTGAGACATTGAGTCAATAAAACCCAGCTGATCGAGCGAAGGTTCTTATTGATTCAATGACTCAATGATTCAATGTCTCAATGCTACGAAATATATTCCCGGATGTACTCGTCGCGCGTATGGGCCAGCTGCCGCACGTCGCCGTCGAAGATGACTTTTCCCTCCCGCAGAATCAGGAAGCTCATGGGCACATCGCAGTACTGCCCCCGCGGCAGTGCGCGCATGGTATTGGTTTGCGGGTCGAACTGGTGCGAGGCCATGGTGAATGCATCCTGCAAGCGATGGGTCACCAGCAGGGAGCTGGTCTTGGAGACGTCGCGCTGCTTCATGATCAGCTCGACGATCGTATTCGAAGTCACGGGATCGAGCCCGCCGGTGGGCGAATCGTAGAGCAGGCATTCCGGCTGCGTCACAATGGCGCGGGCAATGGCCACGCGGCGCCGCATTCCACCGGAGAGTTCCGAGGGAAACATATCGAGGGTGTGTTCCAGCTCCACAAATCGCAGCGCCTCGCGCACCCGCCGGTCGATCTCGTCGTCGTAGATGCCATGCTCTTCCATCAGGCGGAAGGCAACGTTCTCCGCCACCGTCAGCGAATCGAAGAGCGCGCTCTCCTGGAACACCATACCCAGCCGTCCGCGCATGGGAAAAAGATCCTGCTCGCGCATGGCCGTAACTTCGTTGCCCAGCACGGTGATGCGTCCTGAATCCGGCCGCAGCAGCCCCAGCGCCAGTTTCAGAATCGTGCTCTTGCCCGATCCCGCCACGCCGAACAGAGCTTTCGTTTCTCCCAGAGGAAGATGGAACGAGACTCCGCGCAAGACATGATTTTCTTCGAACGCGAGATGCACATCTTCGAAGACGATCGCCGAGCCGGAGTGGGGCGGCGCCACCTGCGGCGGACACTCGATGGGCAAGGTCGGCGTCGACATGCGTCTACTTGTACGACAGCACGGAGATCAGCAACTTGGTCACAAAGAAGTCCGTGACCAGAATAAACACCGACGCGGCCACCACCGCTTGCGTTGTCGCCCGGCCCACGCCCTGCGTGCCTCCGCGCGCCGTGATGCCGTAGTAGCAGCCGATGGTTGCGATGATAAACCCGAACAAAGTCGGCTTCAGCAGGCCCATGAACACGTCCTGAAACACCAGCACCTGCCAGGCATTGTCCCAATATTGGCGGGCGTCGAGGCTGAGAAAAAGCTTGGCCACCATCAGCCCGCCCGCCAAGCCCACCAGATCGGAAATGACGCTGAGAAAAAACAGCATGAACACGGTTGCGGTAACGCGGGGCGTAACCAGTTTCTTGATCGGATCGGTGCCCAGCGCCCGCATGGCGTCAATCTGCTCGGTGACGACCATCGACCCCAGTTCGCTGGCCATGCCGGAAGAATTCCGACCGGCAACCATCAGCCCGGTGAGCACCGGCCCCAGCTCGCGCACCATGGAGGTGGAGACGAGTTGGCCAATCAGAGTGATGGAACCGAAGCGCTGCAGCGTGTTCGCCGTCTGCAGGGCGAGAACGCCGCCGGTGAAAAAGCCGGTCAGCACCACGATAGGCAGCGATCCCACGCCGATCAGGTCGGCCTGCTGCACCATGTCGGCGAAATAGATGGGCTTGCGGAAGAGGTTGCCCACCGACTGCGCAGCCAGCAGCGTGTACTCCTGCACCGCCTGGACCTTCTGCTTGGCGAACTCCGTGGGCGAGGTGAGTTCCATGCGATTGCGGCAGGCCTGCGCGAAGATGCTACGCACGCCCCAGCTTGACCGAACTATAACAGAGAAGGCTAGGAGCGATCAGCGGTTGGCCTCATACTCCGGCCCGCCGCTGGTTCCCCACGCTCCCAACAACCGCCCTCAACCGTGCCGCGGCTCCAAGAAATAGGGTAGAATCCACGCCGTCCCGTAAGGGACGCACCATCTTTCCCACGAACGCCTGAAAATCTCAGCCGAGGTGATCCTTATGGCAAGTGCCAGTGTTCTTCTCCGCAGCATTGGGTCCCGGGCGCGAATCGTCATCGCAGGCGCGGCCGCTCTCGCGATCCTTGCGGCGGCGGCGGCGAAGGCGCAGACTGCCAAACATCCGCTGGACGACCTGACGGCCCGGGAATATTGGACCGCGTATGAAGTTGTGCAGGCGTCCGGGAAGGTCGATGGCAACACGCGATACCCGCTGATGCAGCTCAAAGAGCCGCCGAAAGAAGAAGTACTGGCCTGGAAACCCGGCCAGCCCATGCGGCGGGAAGCGTTCGTCGTGGTCAAGAAGGGGCCGCAAACCTTCGAGGCCGTGGTGGATGTGAACGGCAAAAAGCTCGTCTCCTGGACTGAAATCAAGGGAATGCAGCCTCCTTCGCCCGAGGAAGAGAGCGATGAATTCAAAGACGCGATCAAAGACAGTGACAAGGTCAAGGCCGCTTTGAAAAAACGCGGCATCACTGACTTCAATGCGGTATTTTGCGGCGGCGCTCCTGAGGGCTACTACGGACTCGCGGAAGAGGAAGGACGACGCCTGTTGCGCGTCGTCTGCGTGCAGCAAACCGGTCCCCTGGAGGATGGCGGGGTCATCGAGGGCCTGACGATCTTGTGGGATGTAAATGAAAAGAAAGTCGTGCGCGTCATCGACACGGGTGTGGTCCCCATCCCAAAGGTCGAAGCGAACTACGACCTGGCGTCGGTCGGCGCCATACGCGATGTGCCCACCCCGCTCACCGTACAGCAACCGCTGGGTCCAAGTTACCGGCTGGATGGTCAATCGGTGAGCTGGCAGAAGTGGAACTTTCATTTTCGCATCGACCGGCGCGTCGGCCTGGTGGTCAACACCGTGAGCTATCAGGACGGCGGCAAGCTGCGCTCCATCCTCTACGAAGGCTCACTCTCGGAAATCTTCGTGCCCTACATGGAACCGAGCGAAGGATGGTTCGCCAGGGTGTTCTTTGATGCTGGCCTGGGTGGGGACGGATTTGCGAGCCCGCTAGTGGTCGGCGAAGACTGTCCGGATAACGCCGTCTACTTCGACCAGATGTACGCCAACTGGAAGGGACTCGTGCAGACCAAGCAGCGTGCCGCGTGCCTGTTCGAACAGCCGGCGAGCTCCATGGCGTGGCGGCACGACGATACAGGAGTCGTTGAGAGCCGCAAAGCGCGTGAACTGGTGCTGCGCACGATTGGCATCTTCGGCAACTACGATTACATTTTCGACTGGGTCTTCCAGCAGAACGGCAGCATTCGCGTGCGCGTGGGCGCTTCGGGCTTTGACCAGACCATGGCCGTGAACAGCCGGTCGGCCGCGGACGACCCCAAGGGCGAGGCCAGCCGCTACGGCCGGTTCATCGCCGAGAACAGCGTGGGCATCGACCACGACCACTTCTTTTCCTTCCGCCTCGATTTTGATATCGACGGCAGCGCCAACAGCTTCGTGCGAGACAAGTTCCAGGTGAAGCGCCTGCCGGCCGAGAACCCGCGAAAGAGCCTGTGGGTCGCCGAACCGGAGACCGCCAAAACGGAAGAGCAGGCGAAAGCCCGCATGAGCATGGAACATCCTGAGGGCTGGCGCGTGATCAACCCCAACGTGAAGGGTCCTCTCGGCTATCCCGTAGGCTACGAATTGATGCCCGGCGATAACGCCATGTCACTCCTGCTGCCCGACGATTATCCGCAGATGCGCGCCGGGTTCACCGATTATCACGTATGGGTGACTCCGTACCGCGCCAATGAGCGCTACGCAGCGGGCGACTACCCGTTCCTGAGCAAAGGCGGAGAAGGCTTACCGGCGTGGACCAAAGCCAACCGCCCCATCGAAAACACCGATATTGTGCTGTGGTACACCGTAGGATTTCACCACGTTCCGCACGCCGAAGACTGGCCGGTCATGCCGACGGTGTGGCACGAGTTCGAGCTGAAGCCGGTGAATTTCTTCGCGCAGAACCCGGCGCTGGACTTGCCGAAGTAATCAACGGGGGTCCTACATCAACGTCGAATCCTAGCGAGGATAGGAGATGTGACGATCCGCCAAGCGAGGGAGAACGAGATCAGCCACAGAATCCCAAAGAAAACGTACCGTCCCCCCCGCAGAAAGCTTATTCCCGCGACGCCCTTCCAATGAGCCAGCGCAAGGAGTCCAACCTCTAGAAGGATGTTCAGGCCAATGTAAAAGACAGAAGTAACTAAAGCAATCTTGGTAAACAGCATGGCCTAGACCTCCGTGTTCGATGAGCTTAACGGTCCGTGTCTTCCACGATTTCGAACCGGGAAGCGTCGGACGACGGGCCATGGGCTTCACTTCTTCCCCACCGGTACAAGGCGCTTCAGCTCTTCAAACCAGTTCAGCACGACGTTGATTTGCGCCGGCGCCGCCTCGCCTGCCTCGTTGGGCTTGATCATCAGGAAGCGCTGGCCATCAGGGGACACGTCGTAGTTAGGGGTCGTTCCCGGGGGCGGCACGTAGTGTCCCTCAAAGAGCATGTGCGGCTTGCCCGCAGCGAAACTTGGCTGCGCAGCAATGTCCACGGCCATCATCTTGTCGCCGTTGCGGTAGAACAGCTCCCGCCCGTTGCGGTTCCAGATTGGTTCCGTGCCCCCTTCCGTCGAGATTTGCCACTTCCCGCCGGAGCTCGGATAGGGCTGCACATAGACTTCCCACCGGCCGGATTCATTCGAGATATAAGCCAGCCAGCGCCCATCCGGGGAAAACTGCGGCACACTCTCGTTGAATTGGGTTTGGAGAAAGGGCTGCGCCTTGCGGTCGCCGAGCCCCAGCGTCCAGAGGTCATATCCCGTGCTGGGAGTGACTTCAACGTAGGCCAGCACTTGGCCATTCGGAGACCAGGACATCGGAAAATCAAGGAACTCGCTGGTGGTCAGACGCTCCAGCCCGCCACTGCCGTCGGCCAATTGCCAGAAAAGGTTATTCGGCCCTTCCTTGTTGGAGTTAAATACTATTCGTTTGCCATCCGGTGTCCAGACCGGGTTCGCGTTAAATTTTCCCTCAAACGCAAATCGGGTCAATGTCTCCCGGGAAAAATCGTAAAGCCAGAGTTGAACGTCCTGTCCTTGAAGGGTTACGGCTAGGCGCCGGCCATCGGGGGAAAGGCGCGGGAACACGTAGGGACGCGCCGGGGCGGCTATGGGTCGTTCCGCCCCAGTGCGATCGACCCAAACCAGCCTGTTTTGAGCCGCCTGAGCGTCCCCGGGGATATAGACCAGCGATCCCGTAGCAGAAATGCTGTACTGGGCGACTCCGCTGGTTGTGGATTGCAGGATGCCCTCGACCACGGGAACCCCTGCGCCAGCGACTGTGAGCCGCTGGGAGTCGAACGGCGCAGCCATCAGACTTCCCACTTGCGCGTACAGCAGGTGGCCAGTGGGCGCGTAGCGGGGCTGCGTTGCCCCTTGGACCAGGTTGTGTTGCTCGCCCGTCTCGACCGAACGGACGGCCACATATGCGTTGGTCCAATTAACGGAAGTCGGTCCGGCGGAAAAGAGCATGGCCTTCCCGTCGGGCAAAAACTCCGGCCAGCGATGGGTGATTTCCCCTCTCCCAAGGCGGGTCAGCGGTTGCGAAGCGCCTCCCGCTTCTGCCACTTCCCTGATGGCTGAGCCTACTGAGGGCGCGAACGTGATCATCCCGTGGCTGTCCCAACTGGCTCCCAGGGGGAACGCAACGTCGGCGAGGGTCAATGCCGATCCTCCACTCACCGAGACTTTCTTCAGCTTTTGGTCCGCGAAAAAACCCAGCCACTGGCCGTCAGGGGAAAAGAAGGGCCCGGTAGCGCTTTCGGTGCCGGGGATGGGCCTGGCCTCCAGACTGTCCATTGCCCGCAGGTAAAGCTGCTGTCTGCCGCCCTGGACGGCAACATATGCGAGATGAGTGCCGTCGGGGGAAAGAGCGATGGCAGGCTGGTCGAGTCCCGCAAGCCGCTGACCGGGCGGCAACGTAATCACAGTGCGGCTGACGGGCCGTGGCGGCTCGGGCTTCAGATTCCATGCGGCCAGGCTGGCGATCACCGCACCCAGCAACAACGTTCCTAAGCTGATGATCAGCGTATGGAGCCGCGGGGTACCTCTCTCTGTGGCCCCTGAGAGAGGCGCGACCTCGGAGCCACCTTCGGCAATCCACTTCAGCTGCAGTTTCACGTCGTGTGCCGTCTGCATCCGGTCGGCTGGATCCTTCTCCAGACATGCCTTCACGAGTAGTTCGAGCGCGCGGGGTGACATCGGTTGAAGGGCTGAGATCGGCTTCGGCTCGGCGGCCAGAATCGCCGCAATCGTGCTCGCCGTCGTCCTCCCTTCAAATGCCCGCTTGCCGGTGATCATTTCATAGAGCACAGCGCCCAACGAGAAGATGTCCGATCGAACGTCGGCTTCCTTTCCCTCCAGCTGTTCCGGGGACATGTATTGGAAGGTTCCCAGTATGGTTCCCTCCACGGTCAGCGGTTTCGACATCGTGGCCAGTGAAGCCGAAGACGAACCTGCTCCAATCGCGGCGGCCGCAGGTTTCGCCAATCCGAAGTCCATCAGCTTGGCGCCGGTCCTGGTGAGCATGATGTTGCTGGGCTTCAGGTCGCGATGTGCCACTCCGCTGCAATGTGCTTTCTCCAATCCCTCGCAGATCTCCGCTCCTGTTTTCAATACTTGCTCCAGCGGCAGCGGTCCCTTGAGCAGACGATCGGCCAGCGTCTCGCCTTCCAGATATTCCATGACGAGATAGCTGGTCCCGTCTTGCTGGCCAACATCGTAGAGATGACAAATGTTCGGGTGACTTAGAGAAGAGATAGCACGCGCCTCGCGATCCAAGCGCTCTTTCGCCTCGGTGTTCTGGGAGAGATGGGCGGGAAGAACCTTGATGGCGACACTGCGCTCCAGACGCGTGTCCCGGGCAAGGTAGACCTCGCCCATGCCGCCCGCACCCAGCGGGGCGACGATCTCATACGGGCCGAGTTTGGCGCCCGAGCTCAGTACCATCGGTGCGCGTCATTATAGTCTGTGGGGAAAGCGAGGCTCACAAGGCCGGCTCGGGCCACCAGTAACCGCGGCCGCACTCTGCATTTCGATTCGGGGCTTCTACCCCCGCCCCTTTTTCTTAATCTCAATATTCAGCCGGCGGATTTTCTGGTTGAGCGTGGACAGCGGGACGTGGAAGCGCTCGGCGGCTTCGGTCGCGCTGCGTCGGTTCGCGCGGGTGCCAGCTTGAAACGAACTACAGCAGAGATAAGTGTGAGCGGTTAGCCATCAGTCGTCGTGGCCCTTGACCCGGTTCCTGGTCAATGAGAGCTATCGCCTGATTTCAACAGTTAACTTCCGGTTTGCCTGTCATTCGGACACAATCGCCAAGCTTATCCAATCTCGCCCTTCCGTTCTTGCTTGTTTATGTTAACTGTGGTTAACTGATAAGAATAATCGCAGGTTAATAGTCAAACTAGGGGCAGATTGCCGCTTTGGGCAAATGGGTGGGGAAATCATGATGCGGGCACATCACTTCGCTCTTCTTATGTTGAGCGTGGCGTGCCTTCTTCCGGCGGAAGCGCTGGCACAAGGCGAAACCACAAGTGCGATCGTTGGCGAAATAAAGGATGCAACTAACGCCGTGGTGCCGGGCGCCACCGTGACGATCACCAATCACGAAACCGGTCTGAAGCGTAGCGCCAGGACCGATGACGCAGGCCGGTTCAACTTTCCGCAGTTAAAGCCGGGTACCTATTCGGTCAGAGTGGAAGCACGAGGCTTCGATCCCGGGCAAAATGACAACGTCGTTTCGGGCCTGGGCCAGAAACAATCCGTGGATTTCACTCTTAAGGTGGCCCGATCCAATGAAGCGGTCGAGGTCAGCAGTGAGGCTCCACTGATCAATCCGGAAAATGCAAACACATCCACGACCCTCAGTGCTCCGGCACTGGAGGACCTGCCGAATCCGGGAGGCGACCTAACCTACCCTCTGCAGTTCGCGCCTGGAGCCCTGATCAATACGGCCGGCAGCAGCAACGATTTTGTCGGCGGCAGCAACGGGTATGGCAACGTGGAATTCAACGGACTCCCCGCGCTCTCCAATGGCTACATCGTGGACGGGCTGGAAACAAACGACCCACTCACCAATCTCAACAGCGGCCTTTCCACCAACCTCGTCCTGGGACTGAATTCGATCTCGGAAGTAACCGTCAACACCCTTTCCTACTCCGTGGATCAGGGGCGGTATGGAGCGTCTCAAGTCGACTACGTCACCAAGTCTGGCACCAACCAGTTTCACGGAAATCTCTATGAACTGTGGAATGGTTCGCTACTGAATGCCGCGGACTACTTTACTAACGCGACGCCGGGAAACCACAAGCCGGGAGCGACCGTGAACCATTTTGGAGGCAGTGTTGGGGGGCCGATTGCGCACGACAAACTGTTCTTCTTTTTCGATAGTGAATGGGTGCGGATAGCACTACCCATCGTCACGCCGACGATCGTTCCCAGTACGGCGTTCCAAGCATACGTCTTGCAGCAACTTTCTTGGGGGCAAACAACCGGCTGCGGGTCCAGCAATCCGAATGAGAACTGTTTGTTCTATCAACATATGTTCAACCTATACGGAAATGCCAACGGCACACCCACGGCGATACTTGGCTGCCCGCTTGGCGCCGCCGCGGATGGTTGCGCCAACCGGCAGAGCATCTCGCACTCCAGCGACGACCACGAGCAGGTCCAGACCGTCCGTCTCGACTACAACGTCAACCAGAAAAATACGGCATGGTTTCGGTTTCAGTCGGACTCCGGGCTGCAAGCCGCGTACACGGATCCCATCAACCCGGTGTTCAATGCGCTTTCGCCGCAACCTCTTTACTCGTTCGCCGCAGGGCACACGCACGTCTTCTCGCAGAACCTGGTGAACTACTTCAATCCTGCGTTCTCCTGGTACGAGAGCCTGTTTGGGCCAACCAACCTTCAGAAGACGCTTTCGGCGTTCCCGATCGTATTGCAGGGCAGCGGCGCGAATGCCTTCACGCCCGTGGGAGGGCTCGACAACACCTGGATTCAAGGCAGGCGCGCATCTCGCTTTTTCATCAACGACAATCTCGCCTGGAGCCATGGCGCTCACGAACTGAGATTTGGAACCAATACCCGCATCTTCCGCTTGAACGACTACGACTTCGGAGAAGGAACGGTTCCCACCGTGACCTACGCGAACTTGCAGCAGTTTATCGAGGGAGTGGCGAATACCGCGTCAGAGACGTTCCCTTCGAACGCAAATGAGCCCTTCAACTTCCTCAATCTCGATGTCTACGCGCAAGACACTTGGAAAGTAACTCGGAAACTGACCTGGACGTTCGGACTGCGCGACACCTTCAACTCAAATCCCCTGAACCCGCACGATCAAGTCGCCCGCCTCCGCGGCTCCTTCAGTTCCATCGTGCATGACAATCAACCGTTGAATGCCGTCATTCAAACCCATCTCGGCAATCTGTTCTCCTCCACGCCTGTGGCGATTCTGCAACCGAGAACGGCGGTTGCGTGGCAGTTCGAGCCGAAATCCGTGCTCCGCACCGGCTTCGGAATCTTCAGCGACATTTTGCCGGGCACGGTGGCCGACCTGATTGGCACAAATCCTCCCTACGATAAGACGTTTCAGGGAGGACAGCTTGGCACCGTGGGCATACCCGGATCCGCGGGCTGCGACCCGGTAGCCGGTTGCACAGCCATCGCACCAGGCGCACCCAACAGCGCACTGGACGCACTCGTTACCGCGAATCGGACTTTTACTTCGGGATTTCCCCAGGGACTAGCCCCTCTTCCGCCACCTGCGATCACAGCCATCCCAGATGGCAAACTCCACGCGCCATACTTCATGGAGTGGAGCCTGGGCATGGAACATCAATTCGGAACGACGGCCAGCCTGAAAGCGCAATACGTGGGCACGCGGGCGGTGAATCAGCCGTACTCGACGCAAGTCAACGGCTTCCAGACCGTATGCCAGGGGTGTTTTGCGCCATTTCCCTACCTGCCGCCGACTAGTCCGCGATTTAGCCCGACCGATCCACGATTCGGTGCGGTGACGCAGTTCTCCACCGGCGCGAACAGCCACTACAACGGTCTTCAACTGACCGCGATGAAACGGCTCAGCCATGGCCTGCAAGGACAGGTCAACTACACTTGGAGCCGTTGCATGGATACGGTCTCGAACGGAGGGTTCCTTCCGTTTTCCGCAGGAGGGATTCTCTCGCCTCTGCCGGGAGACCTGGCCCGCGATTATGGGCCTTGTGACTATGACATCCGGCACAATCTCAACGCGCAGTATGTGTATCAGTTGCCGGTTCGAGTGTGGAATCATTCTCTGGGCTATGCGCTCAACGGCTGGCAGATTTCCGGAACAGCGTTTTGGCACAGCGGAGTACCGTTCTCGGTGCTGAGCACGCCCTACTCAGCTGCCAATCCAAGCACGGGACAGCAAGAGGGAATTGTGCAGGGCAGTGGGCCGCAGTTTGCCAGTATCGTTCCCGGTTTTCCGCTGTATGAGCATCATCCGATTCCGGGTGTAACACAAGCGGGAACGCTGCAGTGGCTCAATCCGGACGCGTTCGTATCGGCAGTCGATCCGAGTACAGGGCAGTGCTATGGCGGCGACAGCCCGCAAACTTGCCAATTCGGAAGCCTCGGCCGCAATGCCCTGCGTGGTCCCGATTTCCTCTGGAGTGACTTCTACCTGACAAAATTGTTTTCCTTGACGGAGCATGTGAAGCTGCGGGTCGAGGGTCAGTTTTTCAATGTCTTCAACCATCCGAATTTCGCGCTTCCCAGCATGGTGCAGGCCGGCATTCCAGGAAATTCTTCGACGCAGAGTGGATTTGGAGCGCTAACGTCCACAACTTCTCCGCCGACCGGCTTGCTGGGAGTCGGATTGGGTGGCGATAGCAGTCCACGAATGATCGCCTTTCAGGCGCGGTTGGAGTTCTGAGCGTCCACGATTCTGGACGGTTGGTCGGCAAACCGGAAGTAATCCAAGCGTGGCTGCTAGGCTATCGTCTCAATTGGCGAAACATCGCGATTGCGCTCATTGACCGAAACCTGAGACCTGCTCTACCCTCGCCCCTTCTTCTTAATCTCAATATTCAGCCGGCGGATTTTCTGGTTCAGCGTCGACAGCGGCACGTGGAAGCGCTCGGCGGCCTCGGTCTGGTTCCAGTTGCAGCGTTCGAGCATATCGGTGATGACGCGCCGTTCCACCTCTTCCACGATTTCGAACAGGGAAGCGTCCGACGGCGAGTCATGGATGGAAAGGGACGACCCGCGCCCCAGCATGGAGTCGGGAAGCAGGTCGGAGCTGATCTCGGGCCCCGAGGAGAGCACCACCGCGCGCTCGATGACATTCTCCAGTTCGCGCACATTGCCCGGCCAGGAATACGCCATGAGCGGACGCAACGCTTCGGGAGTCATACGCGGCACCGGACGATCGTTCTCCTCGGCGTATCTCTTCAGGAAGAATTCGACCAGCAGCGGAATGTCTTCCTTGCGCTGGCGCAGCGGCGGCAGTTCGATGGTGATCACGTTCAAGCGGTAAAACAAGTCTTCGCGGAATCGCCCCTCGCGCACCTGCTGCCGCAAATCAACGTTCGTGGCGGCGATGATGCGCACGTCGACCTGAAGTTCCTGGATGCCGCCCAGGTGCATGAAGCGCCGGTCCTGCAGCACGCGCAGAATCTTGGCCTGCGTTTCCAGCCCCATGGTCGCGATTTCGTCGAGGAACAGGGTGCCCTTGTCCGCCACTTCGAACAGGCCTTTCTTCGAAGCGACGGCGCTGGTGAACGCGCCCTTCACATGGCCGAAGAGTGTCGACTCGAGCAGATCGGCCGGCATCGATCCCGTATTCACCGGAACGAACGGTTTATCGCGCCGGGATGAGTTCAGGTGCACGGCCTTGGCGATCACTTCCTTGCCCGTCCCGCTTTCGCCCTGCAACAGCACGGTCGAGCGGCTGTTCGCCACCTGCCCCACCAGGTCAAAAATCTTCAGCATG
>Ga0116222_1001013_pt1 | contig 16061 bp, 10 predicted proteins | sample Sb_taG_12_FD_88963 | JGI IMG/M metagenome (GOLD analysis project Ga0116222, IMG submission 88963) | Peat soil microbial communities from Weissenstadt, Germany - Sb_50d_9_AC metaG | ecosystem: Environmental > Terrestrial > Soil > Wetlands > Peat | place: Germany: Weissenstadt | collected 2010-09-21
AGCCAGCAGGCGCATGTATTTGCTCCCGGCATTTCGTATGGAATGTGGGCGTTTTTCTTTGCGCTGGTGTTTACCGCCTTGAACGTTCAAGGCGTGAAGACTTCCGCGCGAGTAAACACGGCGTTGGCGGCTGGAATGGGGGTAGTGATCGCGATCTTTTTTGTGGCTGCCGCACGCTATATTTTCGGACATCCGCATGACGGTTCTGCGTTCTTTACCCGGCCCTTTTACGATCCGCAGAGTTGGAACACCAAAGCGGTATTGGGCGGGACCTCGGTTGCCGTGCTCACCTATATTGGTTTCGACGGAATCTCGACACTGTCGGAGGAAGCCGAGAATCCCCGCCGAAACATTTTGCTCGCCACCGTACTTGTCTGCGTGGTGATCGGCATTCTGTCAGCGTTCCAGGTTTATGCCGCCCAGCTCATTTGGCCGGCCTCTGAGCCATATCCCAACATGGACACAGCTTTTACTTTCGTGGCAGGCCGCGCCTGGGCGCCACTTTTTGCAATTGTGGGCTTCACGCTGGTTGTGGCTAATTTTGGCTCTGGCATGGGCGCACAGCTGGGTGCGGCGCGCCTTCTCTATGGGATGGGCCGCAGCAATGCCTTACCCAAATCATTCTTTGGCGCAGTTGACCCTAAACGGCGGGTTCCGCGAAACAACGTTCTGTTCGTAGGCGGCCTGGCGTTGGCCGGAGCTTTTCTGCTTCCTGCGCTGGCCGGAGCCACCACAGGCTACGATCTGGGCGCCAACCTGCTCAATTTTGGCGCACTCATCGCCTTCATGGGCGTGAATGCCGCTGCATTCGTCCGCTACTATCTGCATGAACCGGAGAAGAAGCTCGGAAATCTGCTGCCGCCGGTCCTGGGCTTTGTGATCTGTTTTTTCCTTTGGATTAGCTTAAGTCACAAAGCTCTGGTATTCGGCGCGATCTGGATGGCAGCGGGCATCGCCGTGGGTGCGTGGAAGACTAAGGGATTCCGGGGCAACCTGGTGGACTTCGAATTGCCGCCTGAAGAGTCCTGATCTCCGAGCATCCTTAGTGAGAGGTCTGGAAATACTGACCGGGAGTAACACCCAGAATCTTGCGGAACATCGCGATGTAGGCACTGGGTGTGCTGTAGCCTGCTTCAAGAGCTACGTGCGTGATTTTTTCGCCCGCGGCCAGGAGTTGTAGAGATCGCATTAATCGGAGCTGTTGCCTCCATTGGCCAAGAGTTAGGCGGGTTTCCTGCTGGAACAGTCTCTCGACGGTTCTCTTGCTTGCTCCCGCGATCCTGCAAGTTTCTGCCAGAGTTCGCGAGCTGCTCGGATCATGGGATAGAGCCTCAGCGACCCTCATAGCTCTCGGATCCGCTGGACTAGGTAGTTGGAGTGGAATCGCCTGAACCGTTTCTAACTGATCCACGATGACCTCGACGAGGTGAGCTTGAACCTTCGTTCTTTTTTCCAAGGCCGGAAATCTGCATGCATGGAGAATGAGCTCTCTCAAAAGAGAGGAGACATTCAAGACCCTACAATTTCTGGGAAGTGGCCGCACCAACCGGGGTCTTAAATATAAAGTCCGCATGGATACCGCTCCTGACATCGAAATGCCATGAGGAGTCCGGGCGGGAATCCAAACAGCCCGCTGCGGGGGCACAACCCAAGTGCCGTCCCGTGTCCGCACAGTCATAACTCCCCGAGAGGCGTAAACAAGCTGATCCTCCTGATGAAAATGTTCTGGTATGACGTGCCCGTCCGCGAAATCGTACGTGAGCGTCGTGACAAGTGCTGAGCGTTTGGGGCAGCAATGTGGGGCTTGTCGCATGTTCGACATTTATTGTCACAATAGCGAAGGAAAGGATTTCGATCAACCTGTAAGGTCGTCTTGCGGAAGATCGGCGCTGTATGGCGGGAGGGCGAATGCTCGGTCACATCAACATAGTTGCTTTTATTCCGACGACGGACTCCGCGGCGGCCAGGTCTTTTTACGAAAACGTCTTGGGACTGCGTTTCGTGAAGGACGACGGTTTCGCCATGGTGTTGGATGCGAATGGAATCATGGTTCGGGTGTCGAACGTTCCACCACCGTTCACGCCGGCGCCGTTCACCATTCTGGGATGGCAAGTCTCCGACATCGAGAAAATGGTGGCGGGACTGCAGGAGAAAGGAGTGCACTTCGAGAGACTTGATTTTTTCGAGCAGGACGAACTCGGGATCTGGACTGCACCCACAGGGGACAAAGTGGCGTGGTTCAAAGATCCGTCAGGAAATGTGCTTTCCGTCTCACAACACGTTCGATGAGTCTTGCGTTATTGCACGTTCCAGCCGCTGACCTCCACAACAGGCTTGGCCGCTGCCATGGCGTCGGCGTGAACGGTCGCGGTTAGCTCGCGCTTCTCGCCGGGCAATAGAGAAATGTAGTTGTCCTCCCAGATCACGGGAAGGATCTCCTCCGCGTTTTCCCCTTTGTTAATTTTCAATCTGACAAAGAATGCAAGACTATGGTTCGGATTTTCTACGGTCACGTGGGCAACTGAGTCATCGCCTTTGTGTTCGGTTCGCAATGTAACTTTAAGCTTTATCTTCGGTAGTTGCGCCAGGGCGGTGTAGTCGGCGAAGGAATCGGTTGGGGTCATCCACCAATTGGATTTGGCCCAGTCGAGGGTTTCTGGTTTGGTGGAGAGCCAGTAGAAATTTGAGCCGACCAGCTTACCCGTCGAATCCGTCAGGCGCAGTGCGAGGAAGTAGACCGGGCTCAGGTTCTGCACTTCGTTCTGGAGATCAGGAAGCGTAAATACTTTAGCGGTGCTGTCAGCGGCAGCGTCGATAGAATCCTCGCGAGAAAACTTTTCGGTCACGTCGAGGTTGTAAATCTTTGTGGTGAGTTTCAAACCCCTGGCATCTTCGTACTGACTGCTCACTACCCAGATCGAGTGATCGTCGTACCCATACACGGGGTGCAGGGCCTCGAGGGCGCGCTTGGCGCCGAAGTAGCCGCCGCCGGGTCGCAAGTAGTAGTCGTAGAGATGCCAGATCATCGAAGGCCAGGCGTTATTCAGCATCCACTGGATCACGCCCGTCGATTGGTATTTGTTGCGGCTGTAGGCTTCGTACATGGCACGCACGCCTTCGTACGTTTGCAGTTGCGACTTGGCCGCGAAGTCTTCCGCATTGTCTGACTTGCCGTAACGGTTGGCTAGAGCGGTGCTGAAGACCTGGATGGTTTTGAATTCCCCGCCGCCGGCATGATAGTTCCAGACGTCGTCGATGGGCCACAGGTGATCTTTGCCGACCATGGCGCGAATGCTTTCGAGGGGCGGGACGGCCGGTCCCATGCTGGTTTCGGTGTTGAAGCCGTAAGCGCCGCCGCAGCCGCCGGGGTTGCACAGTTTGCGGTTAGGCTGACCCGCGGGAGTGTCCTGCTCCCAATAGCCCGGAGCTATATATTCATAGGGCCCCGACATCTTGACGCCGCTGGCTCCGGTGACCGTGGTGGCTTTGCCGGTGGCGGAGGAAACTACTGGATTCGGCCACAAGAGCTGCTTTTCGATGTCGAGATACATCTGTTCGACGTCGGGCGGAGGCGGGTTGTCGCTGCCGTTGAGCCACATCACAAGACTGGGATGGCTGCGCAGGCGGTACATCTGATCGCGCAGGGATTGTTGCGCGATTTCAAAATCCTGCGGCTTCCACCGCGTCCAGCGCTCCCAGAAATCGCAGCAGCACCAGCCGGCCATCACCAGAATTCCCTCGTGATCGGCAAGATCGAAGAACTCTTGCGTTTCGAGCTTGCCTTCGAGGCGGACAGTGTTTAATCCTATGTCGCGAACGTAGCGGAATTCGTCGTGCAGACGCTGGGAGTTTTCGCGCAGCATCATATCGGGAGTCCAGCCGCCGCCGCGGATCAGGATGTTCTTGCCGTTAATTTGGAAGGCGCGGCCGCCTGTGGCGTTTACTTCGGAAGTCACCTGGCGAATGCCGAATCGTGTGATCGAGCGATCGCTGCTGGCGCCACCGACTTCGAAGTGCATTCCAAGGGAGTACAGATTCGGCGTTCCCATCTGCGCGGGCCACCAGAGGTGTGGATTGGTGAAGACTAGTTGTGGGAACTGTTCGGGAGTGAAGGTGACGTCTTTGCTTTCGTTGGCGGCGAGTTCGACATCTTGTTCGAAGGTTACGTCTCCGATTTGGCCTATCAGCTTGCCTTTCACGGGCTGGCTGGTACCGTTCTTAAGTTGCGCGGTGACGGTGAGCTGCGCGGAATCAGTGGCAGGCAGGTTCAGCTTCGAGACGACGGTGGGATAGCGGAGAGCAACCGGGCCGTTAGTGGTGAGATAGACTTCGCGCCACAGGCCCATGTTTTTATCGGGAGGCGCGGGATTCCAGTCGACGAAGGTGATGGCTAAATCGTTCTCGGTAGGAGCGAAGACCTGCACCGCGAGAACATTTTCGCAGCCGGGCTTCACGGCTTCGGTGACGTTGAATTCGTAGGTGCGCCAGGCTCCTGCGATGTTATCCGAGTTGGCAATCTGCTTTCCGTTGAGCCACACATTGGCGCGGTAGTTGATTCCTTTGAAATTCAGCCAAACAGTTTTTCCCGAGAACGACGTGGGGACGGCGAACTCCTTGCGATACCACCAGGAGACCGCGTAGGGGCTGTCGGGCTGCATCGCGATATTAGAAAAATTTCCACCGATGGGGTACGTCACGCCGGGGAACTGGCGGAGGTTCATCGCGAAGAATGGATCGGGGAGGGTTTTGTCGTGCACCAAGGCCGCGACCACGGTGGTGGGAACGGTGGCGTCGTGCCATCCCTTGGGAACGAAGGCAGCGGTGGAAATCATTTCGCCTTTGGCCTCGAACTTGGCGGAAGATTGCAGAGCCCAATGGTCACGGAGCGCTAGTTTCACTGGGAGAAAGTCTTGATTGGTGGCCTTCGAGTTCGGGTCTGCAGCCAAGGCGAAGTACGAACCAAGAAGCACGACTACGAATACGGCTGGCTGTCTTGCAAATTTCATTTCGTATACCTGAGCTGTGGAATCGTGCGACAGTGCGTTGTCGCGCTCCGCGAATAAGGGATAACACGTCTATTGATACGTTTCAATAGCTGATTTCGGAGGGTGCGCGGAAATGGATAAAACCACAAAAGAAGGCTGGAACACCTTACAAGGTTATGAGGGACGCAAGCGGGATTAGTCTCCCTTGCGGCTTCGATCCGGATAACAAACGTGTAGTTTATAATTATTCATTCCGCAGCGTATTTCCGGAGTGATAAGAAGATGATCCGATTTCTGCAAACTGAAGGACCGGTCAAAAAAATCATACTCAGCGGTTTGCTGTTGCTGATTTGCGCAGCCATGGTGATCGCATTCGTCCCCGGCGGGTTGGGAAATGACATTACGGGAACGCCGGGTAAAGGGATTGTCGCCAAAGTCGGAGGCGAGGACGTGACCGTAGAGCAGGTTCGCGATACCGCGCGCCAGATGTTGCAACAGCAGGGGGCGCAGTTGGGGGCGAACGCCTCGATGTTACTGCCATTTTTTGCGCAGCGAGCGGCCGATCAGTTGATTGACCGGCAGGCTTTGCTGGTCGAAGCGCAACACCTTGGGTTGAAGGCAACGCCGCAGGAAGTCAGAGACGAACTGCAACATGGCCGTTATGCGCAATACTTTTTCCCCAACGGCAACTTCGTGGGGCAGGCCGAATATGAAGGGATGCTGCAACGGGCCAACCTTACTCCGACGATGTTCGAAGACAATGTGGCCAAGGAAATCATGATCAGCAAGCTGCAGGCGCTGATCGCAGGTAGCGCGTCGGTGAGCGATGCGGCCATCCGGCAGGAATTCGAAAAGCAGAATACGAAAGTGAAGTTTGAGTATGCCGTGTTGAAGGAAGACGATATCAAGAAGGGGCTGCATCCTACGTCGGAGGAGCTGAAGGCCTTTTACGACAGCCATCAGAAGAACTACGCGAACTCGATTCCGGAGAAGCGGAAGATCAAATACGCGATGCTAGACACGGCGAAGATTGCGAGCGGAGTGCAGGTCACGCACGACGAGTTGCAGGCTTATTACAATCAGCATCGTGATCAATATCGCATCGCCGAACAAGCGAAGGTCAGCCACATTCTGATCAAGACCCCGCTTCCCGGGCCGGACGGCACAGTCGACGAGAAGGGCGTGGCAGAAGCTCAGAAGCGCGCGGGGGATTTGCTCAAGCAGTTGAAGGGCGGAGCAAACTTCGAAGATCTGGCGAAGAAATATTCTGAAGACCCCGGCAGCGCGAAGGAGGGGGGATCGCTGGGGTGGATTGGCAAGGGCCGGACGGTTCCGGAATTTGAGAAAGCCGCTTTTTCTTTACCCAAGGGGCAGATCAGCGACTTGGTGAAGAGCAGCTATGGTTTCCATATCATTCGCGTCGACGACCGACAGGACGCGCACATGAAGATGCTCGACGAAGTGAAAGGTGAGATTGAACCGATCCTGAAACAACAGAAAGCGCAACAGATCGCGCAGAAACAGACGGAAGACTTGCTGCAGGATGCAAAGGCGAAAGGACTGGATGCCGCGGCAGCCGCCAAAGGCGTGCCGGTTGTCACCTCGGATTTCTTTAGTCGCAAGGATCTGGTTCCAGGCTTAGGACCGGCCCCGCAGTTCATGGATGCAGTGTTCACCTCTGCGGAGAAGTCTCCCGCCGAGATGGCGGCAACCTCGCAAGGCTTTGCTGTGTTTCAGTTGCTCGGCGTGAAACCGCAATCGACACCCAGCTTCGATGAAATTCGCAGTCGAGTGGAAGAAGAATTCAAGAACGAACGCGCGAACGTTCTTCTGACACAGAAGACACAGGAGCTTTCCGATCGCGCGAAGACCGGACACGATCTGAAAAAGGCCGCCAAAGAGCTGGGCGCGGAGGTGAAGACCAGCGAATTTGTGGGACCCGACGGCCAAGTGCCGGATATCGGATCCATGACGGGACAAGCCTCGGTAGTATTCAATATGAAGCCGGGGGATATCAGCGGGCCGGTCGAGAGCGGAGCGAACGGCGTGGTGATTTCCTTGCTGGAGGTGCAAGCTCCTGCGGACGCCGATTTCGCAGCGAAGCGTGACCAGATTCGCGACACCCTGCTACAAGGTAAGGAGCAAGAACTGTTCGGATTGTTTGTGACGAACCTGCGCGACCAGATGGAAAAGGCTGGCAAGATCAAAATCAATAAGGAAGAATTGAATACGCTGACTCGTGCCGGCGGAGAACCTGGAGCATAGCACCCGTTTGGCAAGCCGGAGTTAGCAAACTGGAATCTGGTGAACAGGATTTGACCGAACCCCGGTATCAGAGATAGTGATCGAGCTGCATGCCGTTTCCGCGCGCCGCAGGTATCTTGTTGCACCCGACGTCGCTGCCTTCGCGCGGCGGCATTGGTGATTTCGGGCCGGCGGCTTACTCGTTTGTCGATCTTCTCGCATCGGCACGTCAGGGACTTTGGCAAGTCCTACCGCTCGGGCCGCTAGGCTACGGCAACTCGCCTTATTCTTCCATTTCGGCGTTCGCCGGCAATCCCTTGCTGATCAGTCTTGAGCGTCTGGTAAGCCACGGATGGCTCGATCCTTCAAAACTCTCCCGACTCTCTTCAGGCTCCGGCGCGGTTGAATACGACCAGGTTTTTGCCACGAAAATGCCGCTACTGTTTGAAGCGGGACGCAACTTTCTCTCTTCAGCCGCGGAAAAGCCGCGGCAACGCTTTGAGCATTTCTGTGACGACAATGCCTGGTGGCTCGACGATTTTGTTTTATTCGATTCTTTGCGCGCGCAACAAAAGTTGGCGTGCTGGAATGACTGGCCTGCGCAGTTGGCGCGTCGTGAACCCGGTGCGCTGGAGCAGGCGCGCAAAGATCTGGCGGTGGATCTGAGGATCCGCAGTGCGTTGCAGTTTGCCTTCTATGAGCAATGGAAGGCGCTGCGAAAGTATTGTTCGGAGCGGTATGTCCGAATCGTGGGCGACGTGGCGATCTTCGTTAATTACGATAGCGCCGATGTCTGGATGCACCCAGAACTGTTTCGGCTGAATGAAAATCTGGAGCCCGATGTAGTCTCCGGTGTTCCTCCTGATTTCTTCAGTAAGACTGGCCAGCGCTGGGGAAATCCTCTTTACCGCTGGGATGTGATGAAGGAAAGGGGATACGACTGGTGGATTCAGCGGTTGCGCTGGGCGACGCAGAACTGCGACTACATTCGCCTCGATCATTTTCGCGGCTTCGACCAGTTCTGGGAGATTCCGGCCGACGATCCAACCGCGATCAATGGCCGTTGGGTGGATGGTCCGCGCGACGAACTGTTTCACAAGCTGCGGGAGGCTCTGGGGGGCTTGCCCTTTTTCGCGGAAGATCTGGGCTACATCACTCCAGAAGTGCACGCGTTGCGCGAGAGGCTGCAAATCCCTGGGATGGCGGTGCTGCAATTCGGTTTTGGCGACGAGGGTGCGCACATGTATTTACCCCACCGTGCTACCGGCAAAGTGATTTACACAGGAACCCACGACAATGACACGACGGTTGGGTGGTTCCGCTCTGGAGCGGCTGATCACGAGCGCCGCAATGCAGAGAGTTATCTCGGTTGCTGCGACGATGGCATTCACTGGGCGTTCATCCGCGCGGCTCTGAGCTCGGTAGCAGACCTTGCGCTCATTCCACTACAGGACGTGCTGGGTCTGGATAGTGAGGCGCGCATGAATACTCCCAGCCTGCAGGGCGGAAATTGGAAATGGCGTGTTGACCCTGGCCAGCTTACTACTGAGTTGAGCGCAAAGTTGGCACACCTCGTGGAAGTGACGGACCGGCTCCCGCAGCCTGTTCCGCCTTTGGCGGAGGAAGACTTCGCCGCCTGAAATACTTTTCGTTGTGAACAGCGTGTCAAAGAAGGAGCGTGCTTTGCTCCTTGCCACGAATCGTGTATAGAAGTTACGGAGAGTTTTCTTGGCCAGCGAAGCCATTATCGAAGCCCGGGCGATTGAGAAGGCCTATCCACAGCCGGATGGGACTCGTATTCAGGTGGTCGGTCTCACGGATTTTTCCATCGAGTCGGGGAAAATCATCGCTCTGCTCGGCGCTTCGGGATGCGGCAAATCAACTCTGCTGCGCATTCTAAGCGGCCTCGGGCAACCCTCGTCAGGGGCGCTGTTCTGGCACGGCAAGCCGATGGCCGGGCAAACTCCGAATGTGGCGATCGTGTTCCAGAGTTTCGCATTGTTCCCCTGGCTCACCGTGCTGGAGAATGTTGAAGCACCTTTGGAGGCACGTGCCGTTGCGGCCGTGGAGCGGCGCAAGCGCGCGTTGCGAACGCTGGACACTGTGGGGCTTGATGGCTTCGAAACCGCATATCCCAAGGAGCTTTCGGGTGGCATGAAGCAGCGCGTTGGTTTCGCGCGGGCGCTGGTTGTGGAACCGGAAGTCCTCTTCATGGACGAACCATTTTCGGCGCTCGATGTGCTCACGGCGGAAAACCTGCGCGGCGGACTGCTGGAGTTGTGGCTCAACAAGAAGATGCCGACCAGCGCTATCTTCATTGTGACGCACAATATCGAGGAGGCGGTGATGCTGGCGGACCGCATTGTCGTGCTCGGGAGAAATCCAGCGCGCATTCGGTCCGATTTGAACGTACGCCTTGTGCATCCGCGCGACCGCAAGTCCGCGCGATTTGTGGAACTCGTAGATTACATTTACAAAGTCATGACCGAGCCGGATGTGGAACATGCTTTGCCCGATCCGGAAAGTACGGGGGAGATCGCTGTGCCTCCTGGAGGCTTCAGAGCGGGCCGAGCGCCCGTGCGGACAAACAAGTACCAGATTTTGCCACACGCTCGAGTAGGAGGAATCGCCGGCTTGCTCGAACTGCTGCATGATCGCGGCGGACGTGAAGATCTTTTTCGCCTCAGCGAAGAGTTGGTGATGGACGTGGAGGATCTGCTGCCTATTCTAGAGGCCTGCCAGTTGCTGGGTTTCGCCGCGTTGAAGGAAGGCGATGTGCAACTGTCAAGGCAGGGAGTGCAGTTCGCCGACGCGGATATCCAGAGGCGCAAAGTCCTGTTTCGCGAAGCTGTGCTGGAACATGTCATGATCCTCAAGCAGATCGACAGCATTCTAAACCGCAAGTCCGACCACTCCATTAACGACGAATTTTTTCACGACATTCTTGACGAACACTTTTCCCAGGAGGAAGTCCAGCGCCAGTTCGACACGGCGATGAACTGGGGACGTTACGCGGAGATTTTCGACTATGATCGCGGAAGCGGCAAGCTGGTGCAAACCGAAGTTGCACAACTTGAAGCATCTCCGATAGAACCTCCGCACACCAATGCAGTTCCAGCGGCACACGCCGTTGAGAAACACGATTCCACTCCCACCCCTAAGTCTTGATCTCCAGCTCCAGTTGAGGGAATCAGCCGTCGCATGAAACAAAGAATCAGCTTCCGGGGATTTTCGGCCTACCGCTTGTGGTCGCAGCTGCCAAGCGTTGAGGCCTCGCACTTGCCCGATGTGATTATGTTCGGTGCGGGGATTGCGCTTTTCTATGCAGTGGTGACAGTCGGGCGCTCATGGCTTGGTCCTTTCACTCCCACGGTTGAGATTTCGCGAAGCGTGTGGGCGCTGCCGGCTTATGCGGGTTACTCCCTACTACGTATTACCATCGCCTACATACTAAGTTTGGCATTCACCCTGGTGTACGGTTATGTTGCGGCGTACAACCCGCGAGCCGAGCGTTTCATGATTCCTCTGCTCGATGTGTTGCAGTCGATTCCCGTGCTCAGTTTTCTTCCGGGAGTGATGCTGGCGATGGTAGCGCTTTTTCCCGGACGACAACTCGGAGTAGAACTGGGAGCGATCCTTCTGATTTTTACCGGACAAGTCTGGAATATGGCGTTCAGCTTTTACGCCTCGCTGAAGAGCATTCCAAGCGAGATGCGGGAGGCTGCTTCGATTTATCGCTTCAGCTGGTGGCAGCGTTTCACGCAAATGGAGTTGCCATACTCGGCGATCGGATTAGTGTGGAATTCGATGATGTCAGTGGCCGGAGGATGGTTCGCGCTAATGGTGTGTGAGATGTTCGTTTTGGGGCCGCGCGATTTTCGCCTGCCGGGCCTGGGCTCCTATCTGCAGACCGCGGCCAGCGCGGGCGACACGGCTTCGATCTTGTGGGGCATCGCCACGATGATCCTGGTGATTGTGCTACTGGATCAGTTTGTGTGGCGGCCGGTGATCGCCTGGGCGGAGAAGTTCAAAGTTGAGCAGGTGGAAAGCAGCGACGCTCCGCGATCATGGGTATTGAACATGGTGCAGCATTCAAGCGGGCTTGCCAGCATTCGGCAGAAGACGCTGCGCCCGCTGGAGGAGCGACTGCTTCTGTATTTTGCGCGGCATCATAACAAAGAGAGTGCGGAGCAACCTGCGGCCCCGTGGCGAGAGTGGCTGCTGCGCGGACTTCTGCTCTTATCCCTCGGTGGCATTGGTTATGCGGTGGTTCGCGTCGCCATCATTCTCACCGGACTGCAAAAAACCGAACTCCACCTGGCGGCCCTTGGCCTGGGCGCGACTTTCTTGCGCGTGAATCTTGCACTACTGATCGGTGCGCTGTGGACGATTCCTGCCGGCGTCGCGATCGGCTTCAATTCTCGACTGGCGCGGATCGCCCAACCGCTGGCGCAGATTGCGGCTTCCGTTCCGGCAACGGCGTTGCTGCCTGTAATCCTCTTGCTGCTGATTCGCATCGGCGGAGGATTAGGGCTGGCATCGATTGTCGTATTACTGCTGGGCACGCAGTGGTATGTGTTGTTCAACGTTATCGCCGGGGCAATGGCAATCCCCACCGACTTAAAAGAATGTTGTTCCGTCTTCCACATTGAGGGGATCGAACGGTGGAAGAAACTTATCCTTCCGGGCATCTTTCCCTATCTCGTGACCGGATTGGTCACGGCTTCCGGCGGAGCATGGAATGCCAGCATTGTCGCTGAGTACTTTCACTTCAAAGGGCAGATCTACACCACGACGGGGCTGGGCGCGACCATCAGCCAAGCTACCGACAGCGGCGACTTCCACCTTTTGCTGGCCGCTACCATGATGATGGCGGCGACAGTTGTGACGATTAACCGGCTCGTCTGGCGCAAACTTTATGCACTGGCGGAAACGCGCTTCCGGCTAGAGACATAGAAAACTTCAGCGCGCTTCTGTATCGGCGCAGTGCGTTTAGAACGTTACTTCCGGTTACTATCGTGCTTCCTCCCTCGTAATTTCATCAGCATTTAACTTGTTCTTCACGCCGCCGCAACGCGCCTGCGCTATTCCTTTAACATGCCGTCAAACCATTTCCGTCCAGAGCAGACGCAGCCAGAAGTGTTGGTGCAAGTTGAAGGATTTCTTGGCGTTCCTGCTGTGGCGGAAAAATTTATCCCGTTAGACAAGGTGCGGGATCTTTACCGGCGCGTAGGCAAATCTCCCGAAGGCTTTGGATTACAGAATCTGTTGGCGGAGATGCAAGTGAAACTGCGCGTCGATCCGGCGGATACGGCTCGGATCCCCGCTAGTGGTCCCGTGGTGGTTGTGGCCAACCATCCCTTTGGAATGCTCGATGGAGTTGTTCTCGCCGTGCTGCTCACTCACGTTCGCCCGGACGTGAAGGTGATGACCAATTTCCTGTTGCGAGACGTCCCTGAACTGGTGCGGCATTGCATTTTTGTCGATCCGTTTGCCAGCGGCCGAGCGGTTCCCGCCGGGGGAATTGACCTAAACCGGCGCGCGGTCCGGGAAGCGCTTGCCTGGCTAGAGGGCGGCGGAGTGTTGGCCATCTTTCCAGCGGGAGAAGTCTCGCATTGGCAGTTTCCTCAGGCGGAAATAGCTGACCCGCAGTGGAACGACACTGCCGTACGGTTGATGCGCCGGACGGGCGCCGCCGTGCTGCCGGTTTATTTTTGCGGATGCAACAGCGTGGGTTTTCAGCTCTTCGGAATGATTCATCCGCGATTGAGAACGGCGTTCCTCTTGCAGGAATTCCTCCATCAAAAAGGACGAACTGTGGAAGTGCGCGTGGGCAGCGAGGTTTCCTCTGATTCCGTGACGAGTATTCCGGATGACAGGGAGGCGATTGATTATCTGCGCTGGCGCACCTATCTGTTGGCGCGGCGGCGCCGGCATGGGACTTCGTGGCCGTCGCTGGTGCATTCCAAAATCTCGGCGACCGTACAGAAACCTGTCGCTTCTGTGGAGCCCGCAGAATTGCTCGCACAGGAATTGAGCCAGCTTGCGGCCACTCGCTGTTTAGCCGAGAGCGGCGATCTGGCCGTCTACCTCGCGGAAGCAGATGAGATTCCAGGGATGCTGCGGGAGTTGGGACGGTTGCGTGAAGCCACGTTTCGCCTGGCGGGCGAAGGAACAGGTAAGAGGCGCGATCTTGATTGTTTCGACCGCTACTATTGGCACGTCTTGCTGTGGCACAAGGGCAAGCGGGAACTGGTGGGGGCATATCGCGCGGGCAACACGGCTGAAATTCTCGCCGAACACGGCATGAATGGTCTCTACACGAGCACGCTATTTCGTTACGATGCTCGAGTTTTCGAAAAGCTTGGGCCGGCGCTGGAACTGGGACGTTCTTTCGTGAGGCCAGAATACCAGCGCCAATATGCTCCGCTGCTTTTGTTGTGGAAGGGAATTGCGCGTCTGCTGGCCACGCACGCGAAGACTCCGGTGCTGTTCGGCGCGGTGAACATCAGCAACCACTACAGCAAAGCCTCACGCGAGATGATTTACCGCTTCTTCGAAGCACGCATGGGGGAAGACGAACTGGCAGGATTGATCGAACCAAGGCGGCCGTTTCGTCCAGCAAGGCTGCGGCCCTGGGATTGCCGCGCCATGTGCCATGCCTTGCGCGATCTGGAAGAACTTTCGCAGCCTATTACCGACGTGGAAACCGATGGCAAAGGTCTGCCTATCCTGCTGCGGCAATATGCGAAGATCGGCGGCAAACTTCTAGGCTTTAACGTCGACAGCAAGTTTTCCAATGTGCTCGACGGGCTGGTGGTCGTAGATCTGCGGAAGACCGAGGCGGCCGTGCTCGAACGCTATATGGGACGCGAAGCCGCGATACAATTCCGGCAACTTCATGGGCTGTAATCGCGAGCGGTTTTACGAAGACCGGCTATCCTCTTGCCTTTAGCTTGGTTGCTTCGTTCCTCACGATGCAGGACTGCGCAGCGTCTTTGAGCGCAGCTTCCAACTTCACTCCCAGAGCCGCAAGTTCTTCTTGATTCGTTAACTGCTGCAGGCGCTCGAAGAGCTGGCGCTCTTCTTTGCGGATGTGATTAGAAAGACGCTGTCCGAAAGCGAGCAAACTCTCCGATGACATGCATCGTTCTTCAGCCTGGAAGAAAAGTTTCCGCAGGGCTGTGTGATCCGCGATTAGTTCTTCGACTATAGGAGTCAATTCGGGGAATTCGCGGGCAGCAGGGAACAGCACTTGTTCTTCAGCCGCAAAATGAATTTTGAGCTCTTGTTCGAACTGCTGTTCGATCTCCTCCTGCCAGGCCGAAAGGTCAGATGTGGGTGCGGGCTGGGCGCGATCGATGCGCACACATAGAGCTAATGCGTGCTGATGCTGGCGAGATAGTGGGATCAGGCTCTTATCGCGCAGCATGGTGCCACCCAACTGTGGCGTTTACTTTTTGAAGGATCACGCCACGCTCACGGGTTCCGAAGGCTCGACAATCGCGGGACGCACCGTCAGCCAGTCGGTGCGAACCCGCTCCCATTCTTGGATCAGCATGCCGTTGGCCTCAAAGAAGCTGCGAATGCGGGCGCGCTCCCATCCTGCAATTTCTTCGAGGATGGGCGCCAACACGGCCAGCGCACTCGTGCTCAGAACCGTGCGTTTGGCGATCTGCGAAACGTTCGGCGATTCTGAAACTGCAATGGTGAGACCGTCCCGCGCATTGAGTTGCAACATCACGTGAATATCGGAGCTGCCATCGCCGGAGTAAATCACGTGATCGGGACCGGTGACGTGCTGCGCCAGCAGTTGATTAAGGACTGCAACCTTGCCGTAGCCCGCCGTGGCGCGAACGATGGTATCGATTTCTCCGGAGGCTTTGTAGCGGAATTCCGTGCCGTAAATATGATCCTCTGGGACAATCCCCTCAAGCGCCGAGTGGATTACTTCCACCGGCGCGGCGGAGAGGACATAGAAATCGAAAAAGTGTCCATCCACGCCAGTGGCGAGGATCTGGTAGAGCAGTTTGATGTCACCTTTGAGCCGAATGCGTTTGCCTACTTCGTGAAGATGTTCCCTCCGCACTTTGGCCTTGAACTCCGGGTCGTGCAGCAGCAGGTAGGCGAGTTCCGCTCCCTGCTGCACAAGGTTGATTTTTGCCATGCCTTTAGCTTTGTGTTCGAACTCCGCGGTGGGAATGCCAACGAGTTCCGCAAGCACGTAGCCGGAATCGTTGAAGGTGAGCGTCTGATCGAAGTCGCTCGCGAAAATATAGCGCTTTAAGGGCTTATCTGCCATATGATCCTTAGATTCGCCGCGCACTCAGAAGGCCCATTAAAAGAATTGATTAGGATTATATGCGGTTCCCGCCCGTCGTCAGGGTCGCGCGGGCGGAAGACCCAAGGCGCTCGATGAAGCGGATTTGAAGAAGGCGCGGGCACTGCTGCGGTCTGGGGAGTACAGGAAAGTGCGGGTCGCTGTTGCGGTCGAGGTCAGTCGCCATACGCTGTGGCGAGCCCTGTCGCCGGAGAAGACGAAATGATCGGACAAGCCCTGTAACACGGCGGGGGCTGGAACCACGACGCTGCCGGTACCATTAACCTCTACACTGCGCGACTGATCGGGCGGAATCGGCCGATGCGGATATTGAGATGACCAAGCGCAAAGCGAGAGCGCCGGCCTGCGGCCATTTCCGGCCATTCTACGACTACGGGACCGTAACTACAGAAAACCGATTGAGTAAGTGCAGTGGAAAGCCCTCAGGGCTTTGCGGGCAGCGGCTGCCAGAGCTCAATCTTATTCCCATCCGAGTCATAGATCCAGGCAAA
>Ga0116222_1001015_pt1 | contig 16032 bp, 12 predicted proteins | sample Sb_taG_12_FD_88963 | JGI IMG/M metagenome (GOLD analysis project Ga0116222, IMG submission 88963) | Peat soil microbial communities from Weissenstadt, Germany - Sb_50d_9_AC metaG | ecosystem: Environmental > Terrestrial > Soil > Wetlands > Peat | place: Germany: Weissenstadt | collected 2010-09-21
CAGGTGCGCCGGCTCTACGAAAGGATCGCGGAGCTGAACCTGGTGGGCCGCCGCGCGGTAACGGGCATCGGCCCGCGGCGCGCCGAAATCATCGTGCCCGGGATCGCCGTTCTGCTGGAGTTCCTGAACGAATTCCACCTGCCCGCGTTCTTCTACTCCCGCGCCGGCGTTCGCGACGGGATCATCGCCGACCTGGCGGCACGCAACGTGGGCGCCGAGCTTTCCCGTCTCGACCGCGATCAGCGCCGCGAAGTGGAGGAGATGAGCCGGCGCTACGGTGTCCCGCTGGAGCGCGCCCGCCGCGTAGCCGAGCTCGCCAGCCTGTTGTTCACCGCGCTGCAGCCGTTGCACGTGCTGCCGCCGGCCAACGGCAAGCTGCTGGAGGCGGCTGCCTACCTGCACGACGTGGGCCATTTCGTTTCCAACATCGGTCATCACAAGCATTCCCACTACGTGGTAGCCAACTCGGACATAGCGGGTTTCACCGAGCGGGAGCGCATCCTGATCGCCATGCTCTGCCGCTATCACCGCAAGTCGCTGCCCAGCCCCATGCACAACGCCTTCCAGACCCTCTCGCCGGACGAAAAGCGCACGCTCATGATGACCATCCCGATTCTGCGGCTGGCGGACAACCTGGATCGCGGCCACGAGCCGCACATTCAGCGCGTGGAGTGCCACCTGCGCGATGGCGAAGTGGTGCTGCAGGTCCATTCCCGCGGCGACGTGGACCTGGAACAGTGGGCCGCCGAGCGCGTGGGCGAAGCCTTCCGCCAGATCTACAACCGGTCCGTCACCGTGGAGAAGGCGCGGGCTCTGCGAGCCTGATGGTGGGGCAGGCGCTTTCGCCTGCCAACCGGTTTTCAAGTATCCTTGGCTATGGAGTGACATGCGAGAGTATGCGCGTTTGCAGACGGCGATTCTGCTGCGCCGGTTCGCCTTCCAGGTGAACCGCGCGGCCCGTTCCGGCGATGCCGAGTCGATCCACGACCTGCGGGTCGCCATCCGCCGCCTGAGCCGCTGCCTGCGGGTGTTTTCGCAATTCTATCCGGACCGGTACTGGAAGAGGATTCGGCGGCAACTGGCCCAACTGATGGATGCGGCGGGAACCGTGCGCGACCGCGACATCGCGGCCGAGTTGCTGGCTGCCGCCGGCATTCGCCAGGGCGCGGCCATCGTTACCCGGCTCCAGGCCGAGCGCCGCCAGGCGGCCGCCCAACTGCTCCTCGAAATTCGGCGGTGGAAGAGCCGGGACCTGTCGCGAAGATGGCGGAGCCGCCTGGAGTTGTAGCTGTTGGCAGGCGGAGCCGCGACCGTGACTCGCCCTTGGCGAGCAAGGGAGCGGTTTCTCGCGAAGCGCCTGCCCCACCCGGCCCTCCCGCATTCGCTATAATGAATTTTCCCCTTCTCACACAGGAGTTTTCAGAGAAATGTTTGATCTGTTTCGCAGCCGAGATAAAGCCGTGCGCATTGGCCTGGGCGCGCTGTTGGTGCTGGTCGCGCTTTCCATGCTCACGTACCTGATCCCGAGCTATAACACGGGCTCCAGCCCCACGGACGTGGTGGTGGCAGAGATCGGCGGGGACCAGATTACCCTGCCCGATGTACAGCGCCTGATCCAGAACACGGTGCGCGGCCGCCAGTTGCCGCCGGAAATCCTGCCGAATTTCATCCCGCAGATCATCGATAACGTGATCACCGAGCACGCCCTGGCCTACGAGGCAGCGCGCCTCGGGTTTCAGGTGACCGATGCGGAATTGGCCGATGCCATTCGCCAGAACATCCCCACCCTCTTCCCCGACGGGAAGTTCGTGGGCCGCGACATGTACGCCGGCTTTTTGGCCCAGCAGAATCTCTCCATCGCCGAATTCGAGGCCGATATGAAGCGCCAGTTGCTCATCACCCGGCTGCGCGATGTGGCGTTGGAAGGAACCATTATCAGTCCGCTCGAAATCGAGCAGGAATACCGCAAGAAGAACGAGAAGATCAAGATCCAGTACGTCAAGATCGCGGCCGACAAGTACAAAGCCGAAACCGTGCCGGCCGAGCAGGAGATGCAGGACTACTTCAAGGCGAACGCCGGGAAGTACACGGTTCCGGAGACCCGGAACGTGACCATGCTGATCGCCGACCAGACGAAGCTGGCGCAGACCGTGAATCCCACCGATCTCGATCTGCAGCGTGCGTACAACCAGAACCAGGAGAAGTTCCGCGTGCCCGAGACCGTCAAGCTGCGGCGCATCCTTCTCAAGACCGAGGGCAAGCCTCCGGCGGACGAAGCTAAAATCAAGGCGCAGGCCGACGACCTGCTCAAACAGGTCAAGGCCGGCGGCAATTTCGCCGACCTGGTGAAGAAATACTCCGAGGACGATGCCTCGAAAGCCGCCAACGGCGAGATTTCGGTCTCCCGCGGCCAGATGCTGCCGGACGTCGAACAGGCGGCTTTCTCGCTCAAGCCTGGGGAGAGCGCCGTGGTCAAGTCCTCGATCGGCTATGACGTTTTGCAGGTCATCCAGCACGACCAGGGGCACCTGAAATCCTTCGACGAAGTCAAAGGCGACCTGGCCGGTGAGTGGAAGAAGCAGCGCGTCAGCGATCTGATGCAGCAGGTTTCCGACAAGGCCGAGGCTGCCCTGAAGAAGGACCCGCTGCATCCGGAAACAGTCGCGGCCGAATTGAACATGCAGGTAGTCCAGGCATATAACGTACAAGGCGGGAAGCCGTTCCCCGAAATCGGCGCGAGCCCGGATTTCGACCAGGCCATTTCGACCCTGAAGAAGGGCGAGGCATCCCAACCGCTAGCCATCGCGGGCGACAAGATTGTGCTGGGGGTGGTCACCGACGTGATCCCGCCGCGGCCGCAGACCTTCGACGAAGCCAAAGACCAGATCAAGGAGACGATCACCGGTAACAAGTCGACCGCGGCGGTGCAGAAACACGCACAGGAATTGATGGACAAGGCCAAGTCGATTGGCGATCTGCAGAAGGCCGCCAAGTCGATGGGCCTCGAAGCCAAGACCTCGGACGAATTCAGCCGGTCGGGCACGGTGGAGGGCCTGGGCTCGGCGAGCTACGTGCAGGAGGCGTTCCCCCTGGCGGATGGTTCGGTGTTCGGTCCCGTCTCCACCACGGATGCTACGGTGGTGGGAAAAGTGATCGAGCACATTCAGCCGGACCTCTCGAAGCTGCCCGAGCAGCGCGTCTCGATCCGCGACGAGCTGAAGAGTCAGAAGGGGCGCGAACGCAATAATCTGTTCCAGGAGGGATTGCGCCAGGAGCTCGTCAAGCAGGGAAAGATCAAGTACCACGAGGACGTCATCAAGCGTCTGATGACCAGTTACGTCGGCGGCAACAGCTAGCCGCATGATCCACCAACTGATCGACTTTCTCCGGACACTGACCGACCCCGAGCGGCTGATTCACCTGCTCAGCACCCTGCTTTCGGGATGGCTCGGGTACGCCGCCCTGTTTGCCATTGTGTACTCCGAGACTGGCCTGTTAGTGGGGTTTTTCCTTCCCGGTGACTCACTGTTGTTCACCGTGGGAGTGGTGGCCGGCGCCGGGTCTCTGAACATCCTGCTGGTGAACCTCGTTTTGATGTCGGCCGCCATGCTCGGCGACTCCACGGGATACTTCCTGGGCCGGCAGACGGGTCCTCGCATCTTCAGCCGTCCGGATTCGCGCCTGTTCAAGCAGGAGTATGTGACCCGCACTCACAAGTTCTACGAGCGCTACGGCGGCAAGACCATCATCATGGCGCGTTTCGTCCCGATTGTGCGCACCTTCGCGGCCTTCGTGGCCGGCGTGGGACAGATGCCCTACTTGAAGTTCCTGCCGTTCAGCGTGTGCGGCGGCATGGGCTGGGTGTTTCTGATGACCATGCTGGGGTACCAGTTGGGCAGCGTGAAGATCGTGCGCCAGAACTTCGACAAGGTGATTCTGCTGATCATTTTTGTCTCGTTTCTGCCCACCATCATCGAGGTGTTGAAGGCCCGGCGCGCGTAGTGGGACAGGCCTCCCGGCCTGTCTGTCTTCGTACCGGGATCCTTCCGCCCAGCCTGGGATCTAGCCTTCCGGAAGAGTTTTGGCCGATAGCGGCCATGACGGCCCTTGGCAGTCAGGACTACCCGACAGTGAACTAGTCTAGTGAACTGTCGTTCGCCTGGGCGGCGACATGCCTTACTCCCCTCTGGCGCGATTCTGAGGGTAGTGCGCTAACTCACGTCTGACGAATCGAGCGCAGCACCATTCCGGGTTTCTTCTTGACAACGCCAGTACTAAAATATATTATAATATTTACAGATCTATTACTCCTAAAACTAATATTACCTTGAGTTTTTCAAAACTCGCACTTCTAAATGCCTTGGTTTCAAGCGGCCCGAGTTCGTCGCCCAGGGCTCGTGGGGCTTTTGGCGGAGACACCGTCCGGTGGCGCTCCGTGTGGTTGGTTCGACGCCGAGGAGCGAGCCAACCGGGATTGCTTTACACCTCCCCTCGGGTGATACGCGGCCAAAGCCCTGGGGTCGATGTTGGGACGCCGGCAAATTCAACTGAGAGCCGTGTGCCCTCGACCATAACCACCAACGAAAGGCAAGCAAATGGCCTGCAGACGATCGAGAACACTGCTCATGGCCACGGCCCTCACACTGGGTCTCCGCGCTCAACAACCACAAGCCAACAACTGGGTCGAGCAAGAGGTGCTAGTCCAGTTGAAGCCGGGCTTCACGACCGACGTATTCCAGCCCCTCGCAACAGCACTAGACACCGCAGAGTTCCAGCGAATTGGCGGTGTACGCGGGACCTACCTTTTGAGGTCCAAAAGCAAGAGCACGCAGGCGTTGCTGACAGCGCTTACAGGCCATCCGGCGCTCTACTATGTGGAGCCCAACCACACGGGCCTCAGGCCAGATTCCTCAGTATCCGCAGACAAGATAGCCCCTACCGACACTTATTGGCCGAACCAGTGGGACATGAGGCTAATCTCTGCCGACGCTGCTTGGCCTTACGGACAGGGTGCAAGCAACGTCGCGATCGCAATCATCGACCAAGGCGTGCGCGTGACGCACGAGGATTTGGCGCCCAACATATGGTCGTCACCGGAGCTATTGTTTGATATCATTATCAACGGCTGGCTTGAGGGAGTGTACTGTCCAGTGGGGACAAATGGAATCAACGTGACCCAATTTTATCAAAACGGATATAACTACTGCTCCCAGTCGGATCTGACCGCGGACGGGCATGGGACGGGCGCAGCGGGCGTTGCCGGCGCGGTGGGAAACAACGGCAAGGGCATAGCCGGAACATCCTGGGCGTCGAAGATTGTGCCGCTATCTGTGCCTTCGCTGTTTGACAACAACACGATGGACACAGCCTCGGCGACCGACGCGCTGGAGTTCGCGGTGATGATCAACGCGACGACAAACACCAATATTCGTGTGATTAACGCGAGCTGGGGCTGCCTTTACCAGAATAGTATTTACCTAACGCTCTATTGTCCGGTCTCTTCGACGCTTCAGAATGAACTAAAGCGTGTAGGCGGTTATGGCATCCTCGTTGTGGCGTCCGCGGGAAACGAAGGCCCCAATAACAATATTGATTCGACCGGAAATCCTCCGGTACGCATACCCACTTCTTACGCCGATCCTGCTTACTACATGCCAGGTATCCTATCCGTGGCCGCAACTACGCTGGACACGTCGCTAACAACCGAGAGCCTAGCCCCCTACTCAAATACGGGCCCGAATTCAGTGGCCCTGGCTGCGCCCGGCGGAGACGCGAGCGGTTACGCTGTTGAGATGTCGACTAGCAACGCCAGCGACAGCGGCAGTAGCGCGTACACAAATTACAACGGCACGTCGGCGGCAGCCCCTCATGTGGCCGGCGCGGCGGCGGTGCTTGCAGCTCAGTGCGGGAGCTACACCGGGATGCTGGGGCTCAAGCAGACCCTTGTAAATAATGTGGACACCTTGTCTTTCCTTTCGGGGAAGGTAGCGTCCGGTGGCCGCCTCAATCTCTATAAGGCCCTGAAATCGTGCATGCTACAGAATTACGGAGTATCTCCAGCGGGCGGGTCGGGAACAAGCCAGGTGTTCCGGTACACGTTTACGGATGCGACGCCAAACTTTCCTCCGCCACCACCGCCGGAGCCAGCGCCACCCGTCGGCTGGCAGGATCTTAGCGTCATGAAGGCGTTCATCGGGCCCTCCATGATCTACCAGGCTAACGTGTGCTACTTCTACCTACAAATGACCGGTGCTAGCTCTGGAACTGTGAGCCTGGTAAACGACGCTGGGACGGGGAATGTGGGGTACATTACGATCCCCGGATCTGGCTCCGTCAATAACAGTCAATGCACGTTGAACGCAACAGGGAGCTCCGTGAGCGGTTCGGGGAGCACTGTAACGTTGAATCTCGCGACCGTTTTCAACACAACACATTTCTCCGGGTACCAAATCGTGTATATGGATGCGACGGATCAAAACTCCAACGACTCCGGGTGGCAGTCGATGGGCACTTGGGTCATTAACGTCAGCACCTCGCCGAGTATGACCTTTACTCCGGCGCCAGCTCCGGCCGGTCTCAGCCAAGCCTTCTCCCTGCAGGTGTCTGACTCTCACGGCTACTCAGATGTCACTGGAATTCAATTCCTCGTGAGCCCGATGACCGTGAACGCCGGGAATTCGTGCTACGTGAAATATGACGCAGGCGGGAACCTGCTGTACCTCGTATCCGACGATAATACTTCCAGTGGCACTGGCATCGTCCCAGGAACCAGCGGCGCCACGTTATCAAACAGCCAGTGCTCAGTAAACGTCGCTAACGCGATGGCTCCCTCTGGCTCCAACAGCTACACCCTGACCGTGCCGGTCACGTTCTTTCCGGGCCTTGAAGGAAACAACGTTGTCTTCGCCGCCGCCCAGGGAGCGCTCGCGGGCAATACGCAATGGCTTCCAGTCAGCGTTTGGAAGAAGTAAGGACCGAACATGGGCAATCCTCAGCAGCAGCGGTACGTCAACGGGCAGGCGGCGGGACTCAGCCGCCTGGCCTTTCGGCCAACAGGCGTGTTTGGCACATTGCTCCTCCTCTTTCCGTTCGTTGGAGGCGCTCAGACGGTGGGCGTTACCATGTATCCCCTCCCGGCCTCGGGCACCGGCCCCGGAAGCATCACGGTTGGACCGGATGGCGCACTCTGGTTCACCGAGGTCCCTGTCAACACTGGCGGGAACGCCAAGATCGGCCGAATCACCACCGGAGAAGCGGTCTCCGAGTACCCTCTCGTGGCCCGGTCCGCCCAATCAATCGTCACGGGGCCGGACGGTGCGCTCTGGTTCGTCGAACAGAACGCCGCGTACAACCTTGTCATCGGCCGGATGACGACTGCCGGGGCGACCAGCGACTACACCTATTCCGGCTCTCCCTCCGCTATCACTACGGGGCCGGACGGCGCTCTCTGGTTCGTCGGACTTAATATCGGCGACGAACAGAATCCCGTCGGCCGAATTACCGCTGATGGAGCCATCACCATCCTCTCCTATGCCCAGAACTCCACAGGCATCGTAGCTGGTCCGGACGGCGCGCTTTGGTTTACCGAGTACAACAAGATCGGTCGTCTTACCACGGCAGGAGTTTTGACTGAATATCCCGTTCCGACCAACCGGGCCTACAATGGGGGAATTGCGGCGGGTCCGGACGGCGCGCTGTGGTTTACCGAGTCACAGGCCAACCAGATCGGCCGGATCACCACGTCCGGGGTCGTCACCGAGTACCCCATACCAACAGCCGCCAGCGGCCCTGGGGGCATCACCACCGGGCCGGATGGCGCGCTGTGGTTCACGGAAGGGAACCAGATCGGGCGGGTCACCACGGCCGGGGTAATTACCGAGTACCCGATACCCGTATCCGCCGGCGGCTCCCAAGGCCTGGCAGGGATCGCTACGGGACCGGACGGCGCATTATGGTTTACCGCGTACTCGGGCAACAGTATCGGCCGCGCGGTGTTGAATGTTGAGCCGGCTGTCGTGGCGGGGACGCCATCCTCGGGCAGCGGCGTCACCCAGACCTTCACGCTCCAGTTCTCCCATCCCTCGGGCTACCAGAACCTGGGCGTGGTCAATGCGCTGATCGGCAGCTCACTCGACGCGCGTAACGCCTGTTACCTCGCTTATGTGCCCTCCTCCTCGACACTGTACCTGGTAGACGATGCCGGGGACGCGGGCGGACCCTTCGCTGGCCAGGTGGCGCTGGGGAACGCGGGCACCATCCGGAACAGTCAATGCGCCGTGAATCTCGCCTCGGCCGCGGGCAACGGGACGACCCTGACGCTGGTGCTGAACATCGCGTTCCAGCCGGGATTTGGCGGCAACAAGATCGCTTTCCTGGCGGCGCGGGATCTAGGGGCGGGGAGCTCGGGCTGGCAGCCGGCAGGCGTGTGGCAGGTGCCTTCCGCGGCGCCGGCAGCGATCACTGTGACGGGAGTGACTCCCGCGCAAGGATCGGGCCCGGCGGGCACAGGCCAGCAGTTCCAACTGACTTTGACCGACACCAAAGGCACGAGTGACTTCGGGATCGCGAACCTGCTGATCAACGGTAATTTCGTGGACGGACGCAAGGCCTGTTACCTGGCCTATGTGGCGGCCAACAACACACTGTCTCTGGTGGACGATGCAGGAGACGCCGGAGGACCGTATGCGGGGTCGATGGTGCTAAACGGGCAATCGGGGCCGATCGAAAACGGGCAGTGCCAGGTGACCGCCGTGGGGACATCGGTGACTTACTCGGCCAACACCATCGCACTGACGCTGAATATCACTTTCAAGGCAGGCTTTGCCGGGAATCGGGTGGTGTACGCCGCCGGACGCGACATCGCGGGAGGAAACAACACGGGCTGGCAGCCGGTTGGGACGTGGACCGTGCAATAGTCTGCTGCCGGGAACTTCCCGGCCATCGCGGAGTCTATTCCTTCGGCAACATGTCGGTCCACGTCTCCGCACTTGCCATCGCGCTGGCGATGGTGGCGGCCCCGCTCGCGCCAGGCGAGCTTCCGGCGCAAGTCGATCTCCTCGTCACGGGCGGGCGCCTGGTCTATGGCCGGAAGCCCGTCTATCCGAAGCTCGCACAGCAAATGCGGATCAGCGGCATCGTGAAACTGGGGGTGCTCATTGGGGAAGACGGCTCGGTGGAGCGGATCCGCCTGTTGAGCGGCCATCCTCTGCTCGTCCCCGCCGCGATGGACGCGGTCAAGCACTGGCGGTACGAGCCCATCCTGCGGGAGGGCTTGCCGGCGGTAGTCCCGACGATTGTCGAAATCGGGTTCTGGTTTGGGATGTCACTTCACCCGCCCGACCAGCCCGGCCGTGAGCAGCCGGTGATCCGCGTGGTTCATGCGGCGGGCGTCTCGACGTAGTCCGCGAGGGTGGTAGGCGCGGGAATGGTATCCCATCGGCGCGCATGGCGTCCAGGTGCATTTCGACGGCGCCGCGCATGAGTTCGGACGTTTCCTCAAAGCCGGATCCCGCCGCAATGCACCCCGGCAGTCCGGAACGTATGCGCTGTACCCTGTTTTGGTCTTCTCGTAAATGATGAGGTATTTCATTTCTGCAGTCCTGCCTGATCCAAGATGCTCTTGTGGGTCTTCGGGGCGACCTCGGCCGAGGGATGACCGGTTAGCTTCACCGGCCCAGCGGTGTGTAAGCCTGCGATCTTTGAGAGACCGCCAGATGGAAGCCGCTTGGGCCTTCACTTCACCCGCCCGACCAGCCCGGCCGTGAACAGCCGGTGATCCGCGTGGCTCAGCCGCGGGAGCAGCCAGTCGGGTAAGAGCCTCGTGTGCGCGATGGAGCACAGGTGTTCGGGGATCATCCACGGATCCTTCTCGGCCGTCATCCAATCCAGCGCATCGAACCGCGCCAGGTTGACCGGCCGCGAGTACCGGCGCAGGGTCTTCTCCCCGCGGAGATTGAAGTAGTGCTCGAAGTAGGACATCACCAGTTCGCGCAGCGTGCGGTACACCGGATCGCGGTAGCGGAGCCCGGAGTAGTTGGACTTGGCGACTGCGCCCCAGTGGCCGCGCACCTGGAAGATGGCCAGCACGTGGTCGTCGTCGCGCACCGCCTCCAGGTCGAGGAGCAGCGGCGGGTGGCCGAGCATGCGTAAAGCGGCGGCGCCAAAAAGAGCGCCCTCCATGCAGTGCGCCGTGCTGTCGCGAAGGACGCGCCGCGGCGAGCGGCAGGAGGGGCCACCGGGTTCCTTGTTGTATGCCAGATCGTCGTCCATGAACTTCTGGATCTTCTCGGGCTTGTTGAGGCGGCGGAAGACCGCACGCTCCGCGGGAGTGAAGGCGTCGGGGACCATTCCGCTCAGATTAGCGTGAATGGGGCCTTCCGCGCTGACGCTTCCCTAGTACGTGGACTGCGTCGCCAGCCCGCTGGTGTGGAGCACGCAGTTGGCCTGGTCGAGAATCGCGTTGGTCCAGGATTTCTGGCCGGCCCGCATGACCAATCCCTTCTTGGTTTCGCCGGCCACCAGCGTGCCCCTGCGGCCGCCCTCGGTGGCTGCCTCAAAGTGCAGCGTCATTTTCTCTCCGCCGGAGCCGACCACCAGGCCGATGTGCCGCTTCTTGCTGGCTTCGATCTCGGTATCGGTGGCCTTATGGATATGGAACTCGAGGTCGTTGAGTGACTTCAGCAGCGCCGCCCGAACCTTGGACGGCGGCATCGGGTAGAAGCGCTCCTGCTTGCCCTTCTCCTTGCCGGGCCGGATTTCCGTGTCCGCGCAGGCGGCCGGCGGGGCGGGTTCGCGCGTCTCTTCGACCTGGGCAACCGGGGCCGGTTGGACGCGGACCGGCGCGGGTGCTTCGACGGCCGGCTCAGGTACGGCGGCGGGCTGCGCGGCGGGCTTGACCGGGCGGCTGACTCGCGCGACGGCGGCGACCGGCTTGGCGGCGACCGGCTTGGCGGCAGGAGGGTCGGCCGGTGCGGCCGGCGCCGGCTCTGGAGCAACCACTGGAGTAGCCACCGGAGCGGCGACGGGAACGGCGGCCGGCGGTGCAGTCGGCGCCAGAAGGGCGGCCTTCTTTGCCTCATATTCGCCCTTCGACAAGATCCCGGATTGGTACGCGCGATCGAGCGCCGCTTCCGGCCCGGACTTCCTGGCCTGATTGCAACCCACCCCACCCGCCAGGACCACCACCGCGATTGCCAGCAACGAAGTCTTTTTCATTTTCTCGCCCTCCACCAAAGACAGCGCAAACGCCGGGAAAAATGCCTCACGCCGCCGCGGGCCCGCTCGCCGGCCGATGCGACGGCGGCAAGACCGCTAGAATATCCCCATGTCCCCCAATGCCGACCGGTGGAGGCGGGTCGAAGAATTGTTCGACGCCGCCCTGTCGGTGCCCGCGGAAGGGCGGGCCGCCTGGCTTGCCGAGCGCTGCGTCGACGCTCCGGACCTCGCGCTCGAAGTGCAATCCCTGCTGGACTCCTACGAGGAGCAGGAGCGGCTCCAACCCCCACCGGCACCGCCCGCCGGCAACCGCCGCTTCGGCCCGTACCAAGTGGAGCGCATCATCGGACAGGGCGGAATGGGGGCGGTCTATCTGGCGAACCGCGCCGACGGCCAGTTCGACCAGCGCGTGGCGATCAAGGTAGTGGCACGCCAGGTCTTCGGGGATATTTTTCTGGAGCGCTTCCGCCTGGAACGCCAGATCCTTGCCAGCCTCAACCATCCCTGCATCTCGCGGCTGCTGGATGGCGGCGTGGCCGACGATGGCGCGCTCTACCTGGCAATGGAGTACGTCGAAGGCATTCCCATCGACCGCTACTGCGTGGAAAAGCGGCTCGACAAGCGCGCCGTGCTGGGCCTGTTCCGATCGGTCTCAACCGCGGTGCAGTACGCGCATCGCAACCTGGTGGTACATCGGGACCTCAAGCCCGACAACATCCTGGTACAGGAAGACGGCACACCCAAGCTGCTGGATTTCGGAACCGCCAAGCTGTTGACGCCGATGTCGGAGGTCGCGGAATCGGAGCTGACGCAGGCCGGCTTCCGCGCCTTCACCCCGGCCTACGCCAGCCCCGAGCAGGTGCTCGGCAACCCCGTCACCACGGCGTCGGACATCTACTCGCTGGGGGTGATTCTGCATCGCCTGCTGGCCGGGCGCGCCCCGTACGAGCTGAAGGACCACACCACCGGAGAGCTGATCAAGGTAGTCTGCCAGCAAGAGCCGGACGCGGCGGGAGTCGACCCGGACATCGACGCGATGATCGGCAAGTGCCTGCGCAAGGATCCGCTGGAACGCTACCGCTCGGTGGACGAGCTGATCGACGACATCGAATTCTACCTGCAGGGCCGGCCGGTGCGGGCGTTCCGCGCGGGCATCGGGTACCGCGCGCGAAAGTTCGTGCAGCGGAACAAGCTGGCCACCGCGGTGAGTGTCCTGCTCGCCGGCAGCATCGTGCTGGGCATCGCGGGGGTTCTTTGGGAAGCGCGCATCGCGCGGTCGCGCTACCAGGACCTGCGCCGCCTCACCAACAGCCTGCTCTTCGAACTGCACGGCGTGATTCGCGAGCTGCCCGGCTCCACCGCGGCGCAGCAGATGCTCGTGACCAAGGTGCTGGACAACCTCGATAAGCTCGCCCGGGAATCGGCCGACGACCGTCAGCTCCAGCAGGACCTGGTGGAAGCGTACCTCAGAATGGGCAATTTGCAGGGCGACCCCTACGAGCAGAACCTGGGCGACATGGAGGGCGGTCTGGCCACCTTGCGCAAGGCCCTCGCCATCAGCGACAGGCTGGTGCGGCAGCAGCCCTCGGACCGCGCCGCGGCACGAACGCAGGCCATGCTGCGGCAATCCATCGGCGATATCCTGTTCGGCAGCGGGAAGCCGAAAGAGGCCATCGAAAATACCGCCGAGGCTGCCGCGGCGCTCGAAAAGTTGGCCGGCGAGCCCGGCGCGACGGCCGCCGCAATCACCGAAGCGGCGGTCGGCTACGAGACGCTGGGCGATGAATTCGGGCAGCCGGGAACGCCCAGCATGGGCGATATCCAGAACGCGCTCGCCCGGTACGGAAAGGCGCTCTCGCTCGAGGAGCGCGCCCTCGCCGTCGATCCGTCCTACGTCCGCGCGCGCCGGGGCATCGCCATCCTGCAGATGAAGGCCGGCAACCTGCAACTGAATACCGATCCGGAGAAGGCGCTCGACAGCTATTTGACCGCCCTGAAGACGTTCGACACCCTGCCCGAAAAAGAGGCGGCCACGCTGGGCAGCCGGCGCGTCCGCGCGACCCTGCTGCGCAAAGCCGGCGACGCATACCAGGCGCTTGAGGAATGGGACGCCGCGCAGGACTTCTACAGCCAGAGCCTCCGCTTCGAAGAGAGCTTTGCGGCGCTCGATCCGGACGACTCGCGCGCCCAATTCCAGCTCGCCGTCATCCTCAACAACATCGCGATGGTCGAGGAGGGCCGCGGCGACACCAGGGTGGCATACGAAACCTCCAGCCGCGTGCGCATGATTATGGAAGGCATTATCCGGCGCGACCCCGCCAACCCGGCGTGGAAGGCCCACTTGACGGAAGTCATGCACCGCATGGCTTCGCTGGCGCGATCCCTGGGCGACACGGCGGAGGCGGCCCGGCTGACGGCGCGGGTGGTGGACTCTACGCGCCAACTCGCCGCGCGCCCGGATGCCTCCGCGGCGGACCTGTGCCGGGCCGGCCAGGATTTGGCCGATGCGGAACCGCCGCAGCTCCGCGATCCTGAGCTCGCCGTCTCCTACGCCGAAAAGTGCGCCGAGCGCAGCGGCCGCCTCAATCCCGAAACACTCCGCGTTTTGGCGGTTGCCTACCGGGCTGCCGGGCGCATGGAAGACAGCCGCAGAGTGGCTCGCGAGGGACTGGCATTGATGCCCGCGGGCAAGCACCGCGGCGGCGTGCGCCACGGCCTCGAAGAGTTAGCGCGGTGAGCGGTTGCGAGCGCAGCGAGCCACCAACCCCTAACCCCTAACCCCCAACCCCCAACCCCCACGCCCCTTGTGCTACACTCCCCCGAATGAGCGGAACGCCCGAAGACATCACGCGCCTGCTCCACGAGTGGCGCGACGGCAACCCGGACGCCTTCGAGCGCCTCATGCCGCTGGCCTATCCCCATCTCCGCAAAGTGGCCGCCAGCTTCATGCGGCATGAGCGCGGCGAGCAGATCCAGGCCACCGAGCTGGTCCACGAGCTGTATTTGCGGCTCATTCAACAGCGCAATGCCGACTGGAAAGACCGCGGCCATTTCTACACGTTCGCCGCCAAGCTGATGCGCATGATCCTCATCGACCAGGCACGCCGCACGCAGGCGGACAAGCGCGGCGGCAGCTCCGGCCGCGTCCCCTTGAGCGAAGACCTGGCCTGGATCGACGCCGGCTCGCCCGACCTTCTCACCCTGGACCGCGCGCTCGAAGAGCTGGAGCAGATCGACGCGCACAAGGTGCGGCTGGTCGAATTGCGCTACTTCCTGGGCTGCACCGCCGAAGAGGCCGCCGAGGCGCTGGGCGTTTCCAAGGCCACGGTGGACCGCGAATTGAAGCTGATCAAGGGCTGGCTCTACCGCCGCATGAAAGGCGATACTGGCGGGACTTGAGTCACTTCCCTCCGGCCCTGCGCTGTCTGGGCAGGAGGGAACCGTGAGAGCCCAACCGATTGTTACCGCCGCCGCGCTGGCCGCCGTGTTCGCCGCGGCCGCCCTGGCCGCCACCTACCAGGATCCGCAGCGGCGCTTCGAGATCCATATCCCCGCCGGCTGGACGGCGGAGCCCTTCGGCGAGGGCGTCAAGGTAGCGCGCGGAACATCCTATTGCCTGGTGATGGAAGGACAGGCTCCCAATCCCGAAGCCCTGGTGAACCACCTGGTGGAACAACTGGGCAGCCAGTGGACCCGCTTCCAACAATTGGAACGCGGCAGCGCCACCATCGGCGGCCAGCCAGCGCCGTACAGTTTCCATTCGGGCGTCAATGCGAAAGGGGTGCCTTCGTTCCTGAAGGTGCTGGCGGTGTCTTCGCAAGGGACGCTCTTCGGGCTGATCGAGTCCTCTTCGGAAAAGGAGTTCCCGGCAGCCAAGGCGGGATTGGAGCAGATCGAGCAGGGCTTCCGCTTCAAGCCGCGGCCGGCGCCCAAACGCTCAGGTGTTCCAGGGCCGGTGAAGAGGTTGTCGCCGTGAGCCGGAACGCGCCGATTCGCGCCTGGGATCTGCCGGGGACGGCGGCGGCCTGGATACTGCCCCTGTTCCCGCCGTGGCTGGCGCTGTTTGACCTGGGTCTCGGCGCACCGCCGCGAGCGTACCAGGTGCTCGGTACGGGGACAGCCGGTATCGCATTGCTGTTGTCGGTGGGAGTGTGGGCCGCGTGGCATACGCGCCTCGAGGAGCGCGCCCGGAGACGGCGGGTGTTGTTGTGGTCCTTTTTTCCAACCACCGGGATGCTCGGCATCGCGACGCTCTGGTTGGCGGAAAGCGGCAGCTTCGTCTGGGTGTCGCTGGCGCCGTTCCTGACGTGGCTGGTGTCGACCGCGCTGGTGCCGTACTGGCGGGACGACGAGGACCTGGTCGATTCCCGCGATCCCCAAACCGGATGGAAGCGCCTGTTCGGAATTCGCATGGCTTATGCCGACCGCGACAATCCGGCTGTGTGGGTGAGGATGAGAAGCCGGTTCACGCCGAACCTGGGCCACTTCTGGGGACGGCTGGTAATCGTGATGTTCTTCCTCACCCTGGTGGCGGCGATGGGGGTTTCGATCGTGGCCTGGCTGCCGCGGTAGTGTGCCGGGGTGCTCTGGGCCGGACACTTTCCAGAAAGACACCCCACTGACTCTGAACCGTTTGTATTACAGTAGCTCCATTTCTTTCCTCCTTGAGAAGATTTTCTTTAAGCGGCTGGGGCCGCCGCCTGCTGAACAGTTATGCCCGGGCCATTCTGGCTTCTGGCTCCTAATCTGTGACTCCCAGTCAAGCCCTTTGTTTTCAACATCGACTCAAACCGCCGAAAATTACCGCCAGAACAGGCA
>Ga0116222_1001024_pt1 | contig 15944 bp, 13 predicted proteins | sample Sb_taG_12_FD_88963 | JGI IMG/M metagenome (GOLD analysis project Ga0116222, IMG submission 88963) | Peat soil microbial communities from Weissenstadt, Germany - Sb_50d_9_AC metaG | ecosystem: Environmental > Terrestrial > Soil > Wetlands > Peat | place: Germany: Weissenstadt | collected 2010-09-21
CTGAAGGTGCCCGGCCGCGATCTGAAGGGCATCCACTTCGCCATGGATTTCCTCCCCCAGCAGAACCGCCGCTGCGAAGGCGACACGGTCGCCGACGATGGCGCGATCCTGGCCACGGACAAGCGCGTAGTGATCATCGGCGGCGGCGACACCGGCGCCGATTGCCTCGGAACCACCCACCGGCAGCACGCCCTCACCGTGACGCAGTTCGAGCTGTTGCCCAAACCTCCCGACGAGCGCTCGCCCTCCACCCCGTGGCCGCTCTGGCCCATGCAGCTCCGCGTCGAAAGCTCGCATGAAGAGGGCGGCATCCGCGATTGGAGCGTTTCCACCGTGAAGTTCACCGGCGACGGGCACGGCAACGTCCGGCAACTGCACGCCGTGCGAGTGGGCTCCGCGCCGAAGTTCGAGCCGCAGCCCGGCGCCGAATTCACCCTCGACGTGGACCTCGTGCTGCTCGCCATGGGCTTCCTCGGCCCCGTCCGCAACGGCCTGATCGAGCAGCTCGGGGTGAAGCTCGACGCGCGTGGCAATATTGCCACCGACGAGCGGCAAATGTCCACCGTCCCTGGCATTTTTGCCGCCGGCGACATGCGCCGCGGCCAGTCCCTGGTGGTGTGGGCCATCGCCGAAGGCCGCAAGGCCGCCCGCGGCATCGATCTGCACCTCATGGGTGTATCGAAACTCCCGTAGGCTCCGAAAGATAGCCCCAAAGCTCCACGCCAAGGCGGTATGATGCAAGAATGTCGCGTCATACTACTTCACTCCTCGCCAGCCTTGTGTTCCTGGCCGGCACCGCTTCCGCTCAGCTTCCCAGCAACGCGTCGATCAAGGGCACATACAATTTTCGTTATCTCGGGGTCAACGCCACTACCAACGATGTCGCCTTGAGCTTCCAGGGCACGGTGACATTCGACGGCACGAGCAATGTCAACGGAAATGGCACTTTCACCGTAACCGGTCAAGGCGCCGGCGCCACCAACGGCCCGGCCTCCAACAACATCTATGGCGTATTCTCCAACGGCCTGATTTACATGAACAACCCGTTCGATACCTCGGGCAACACGTTCCTGTACGGCGGCGTCGGCACCGGCGCCCTGGTGGCCAGCAGCACCGATTCCTTCTATTGCGATCTCCTGATTGCTATTCCCGTCGCCACCAGCGCTTCGACGGCTTCACTGAGCGGGAACTATTTTATCGCCAGCATGGACTTTCTCGGCGGCAACTTCAACCAGACCCGCGACACCTTCTTTCCCGTCGCCGCCGACGGCAAGGGCAATCTGGGAACCGGGGGCAGCGTCACCATCAAGGGAACCGCGTTGAACATCGGCAGCACCACGCCCCAGTCGCAGACCAGCGCGGGCGCCACCTACACCGTTTCCGCCAACGGCACCGGTACCATGACCTTTCCGGCGCCGGCCGGAGTCGCGGCCGCCAACCAGTTGCTCGCCGGCGCCAGGTCTCTCATCGTTTCGCAGGATGGCAGTTTCTTCGTCGCCGGTGGCGCCACCGGCTACGACATGATCGTGGGAATGAAGGCTCTCACGGGCAGCGCCTCCACCGCCGCCAACGGCCTCTACTTCGCCGGTTACCTCGAAAACTTCATCAATTCGGATGGCAGTTTTACGGTCTACGGAGCTGACGGCGCGGTCAACGAAGTCGGCTCGCTGGGTGTCGAGATTGGGCACCAGCGCACCCAACCGGACTTCACCGCCGCCTACGACGACACTTACGGCGTATCCTTCGCGCCGGCCGCGGATGGCACGGTTACGTATGGACAGTCTCTATACGCGGTCGGCGCCGGCGGAAATTTTATTATTGGCTCGGGCAACGGCGGCAACTATCAGTTGACGGTTTATAACAAGGCGGTTTCCGTGAGCGGCACCGGCGTATTCCTCAACCCCCAGGGAATCGTGAACACCGCCAACTTCGTGCCGTTCACCGCGGGAGTGTCTCCGGGAGAATTCCTCTCTCTCTTTGGGTCGGGGCTGGCATCGCAGACCATGACGGCTCCCTCGCTGCCATTTCCCACGACCCTGGGCGGGGTTCAGGTCACCGTCACGTGGTTCGACATCAATGGAAATCCGCAGTCCGCGCAGGCCCCCGTGTATTTCGTAAGCCCCGGCGAGGTCATCATCCTGGTGCCCTACACCACGCCCGGCGACGGCACTCCAATCAACTTCAAACTCACCAACAACAACGCCGCCTCGAATGTCGCGAGCGTGTATAGCGGACCGACCTCTCCCGGGATCCTCACGCAGAGCCAGAACGGGCTTGGCATCGGGTCCATCGAGCATGGCGATTTCAGCCTGGTAACCTCCACCAGCCCGGCCAAGGTCGGAGAGACGGTGCAGATTTTCCTGATCGGCATGGGAGCAACGACGCCTGCAGTGACAGCCGGTACCGCCGCGCCCGCGAGTCCGCTGGCCCAGACCATTCTTCCGGATGTCTACATCGACGGAGTGCTGGCGACCACCGTGTTTTCCGGTTTGACCCCCGGAGCGGCCGGTCTCTACCAATTGAATGTCACCATCCCTGCGGGCGTGATGGCGGGCGCCACTGTGACCATCGAGATCGACACCTTCGACGCCAGTAACTTCCTGCTCACGGTGAACACGCAGGCCACCATTCCGATCTCCAAGTAGGACAGGCCTCCTGTCCAGTCCGGAACTTCAAACTTTTTTTTCGCGTTGATTCTAAACCGCTTCGGGTCCTCCGCGGACGTGTATCCGCTGGCGTACGTGCTAAGTGTGAATTGAGGGAGAAGATCTTGCCCTCACCACAAAAACCCGAGGTGCAAACCGATGACCGAAGTGACTCTACACAACCGGAAAACCGAAACCGTCCTGGTGGATGACGAGGACGCCGTGCGCATGGCCCCGTACTTGTGGTCGCTCACCCAAACACCGGGCGGCGGCCAAATCTATTGCAATCGCCTGAAGAAGAAGCTGGCCACTTTCATTCTGGGTAGAAAGCCCAAAGTGAAGGCCCGGCTCGAATTCGCCAACGGGAACCGGCGCGACTACACCCGTTCCAATATCCGCTGGAACTGCGACTCGCCGGTCTGCCCACGCTGCGGAGCGACGAAGTTCTTCGGGACGTCGTGCTGGGACTGCTACAGTCGGTCCGCCATCGACAGAATCGCTGCCAGTCCGGTCGTCTTCCGCAACGCCGCCCAAAGCGACCACTACGCCTATCTTTTCCTCGCCGACCATGGGGCCCTTGGACGCAAATCGTGACCCCGCTACCTGTGCTCCAATATGGGAATGCTCCAGGTCGTGGCAGCGATCGTCGAACGCGAAGGCCGCATCTTGATCTGCCGCCGCCGGCCGGAGCAGTCCCATCCCTTGAAATGGGAGTTCCCCGGCGGCAAGGTGGAGCCCGGCGAAACTCCCGCCCAAGCCCTCCAGCGCGAGCTTGCCGAGGAACTGGATCTCCGCGTGGCCGCGGGCGAGGAGATCGCCCGCTACCAGTACACCTACCCGGGAAAGGATCCGATCCTGCTGATCTTTCTTCGCGTCCGGGAATTCGTGGGCGAGCCCCGCAACCTCATCTTTCAGGAAATGCGGTGGGAGCCGCCTCAGAATCTCCCCGCCTTCGACTTTCTCGAAGGCGACCGCGATTTCATCCGCCGGTACTCGGCCTGAGTTATGCTCGTGACATGAGACCGGTCCTCCTGCTGCTGGCCGCCGCGACCGCTGCTTCCTCGCAGAACGGTTCCAATCTCTACTCGTTGTCGCAGGAGAGGGATCTCGGCCAGCGCTTCGCCAAGAGCTTGGTGAACGCACTCCAGGCCCACTTGGACCCGCGCATCGAGGTCGTCGGCACGAGTTTGCTCGCCCACGTCCGCGACACGCACGAGTTCAGCTTTTTTGCTTTCGACGACTCCGCTGCACGGAGCGGCCGCCCGAACGAACCTCTGGCCCCGGAGATCTTTGCTTTCCCCGCCGACTGGCGGACCCTGCGCCTCGAAGAGGCCATCGCCCTGCCCGGCGGCGGCATTTTCGTTCCGCGCACCCTCATGGAACGGGCCCCTGCCTATGACGAATTGGCTGCCATTGTGGCCCACGCCATCGGCCACGTGGTTCTCCGCCATCCCACGCAAATGGCCACCCGAATTGCGCTCCTGGACAACGGCCGCATGCCCAATATCGCGCCGAATCCAGTCTCCGGTTTGATGGTGTACGCCCAGGCATGGGAGTTCGCGGCCGACCGTTACGCCGCCCGCCTTCTCAAGGACAGCGGCTTCGACCCGCACGCGCTGGAGCGCTACATCGCGACCATTCCCGACCCGGGCCTCGACCCCCGGCATAAGATCTTTCTGGTGCACCCGCCTGCCGAGGGGCGCATCGTCGCCATCGAAAAGGCCATCGCGGATTTCCGCTGACGGGACCGCTCCCTTACGGTCGCGGCTCCGTACCGTTCTGCAAACAGGCGGCGTTTCGTAACGGAGCCGCGACCGTCAGGGAGCGGTCCTCTATACTGGTTTCGTATGACCACTGCAGTCAAAATGGCGGACCCCGCTCAGAACGAGTTCCTCGCTGGCCTGGAAGCCAAGGGCAAGCGCGCTAATCTCTTCTTCCGCATGATGGCGAACCGTCCCAAGGTGTTAGAAGCCTTCGTCCCGCTCTACGGCGCCATCATGGGCCCCGGCCCGGTAGACCGCCGCATCCAGGAGTTGATCTACCTGACCTGCTCCTACGCCAACCGGTGCGCCTACTGCACCGCGGCGCATGTGGCCAGCGGCAGGAAGGCCGGCGTCACCGATGAGGAGATGCAGGCCATCCAATCGGAGCAGGACGACGGCTTCTCCGAACCCGAGCGTGCCGCCATCCGCTACGCGCGCGAGATCACCCGCACCGCCGATGCCGCCACTGCTCGCGCCGTCCTCCTGCAGCACTTCAACGACGAGCAGGTGGTCGAGATCACCCTGGTAGCCGCCATGGCCAACTTCACCAACCGGTTCAACAACGGGCTGCAGCTCCAGCCGGAAGGGTAGTTCGCATGGCATCGAAATTCTGCTCAGAAGAGGCAGGCGAAACCGCCTGCCCCACCTTTGAGAACGCGGCACCTGTTGTGGTGGCGCTGGCGGTTTCGCCTGCGCAGCCACATTTTTACACGGCTCAACCATGCCCATCTTGAGCGGCATCCATCCCGTGGCCGAGGCACTGCGCGCCAATCACCCTTTGGAGCGCCTGCTCGTCGCGCAGGGCGCCGGCGGTCCGCGCCTCCAGGAGATCATCGACATGGCCCGCCGCGCGCAAGTGCCCGTCCGCTTCGAGTCGCGCAACGCCCTCGACCGCCTCGCCGGCACCTCCGCGCACCAGGGCGTAGTGGCCCTCGGCGCCGCGCGACAGTACGCCGATCTCGATGTCGCGGCCGCATCCGAAATGGTGGTCGTGCTCGACGGAGTCGAGGATCCGCACAACCTCGGCGCCGTCATCCGCACGGCGCACGCCGCCGGCGCCGGCTCGGTGATCATCCCCGAACGCCGCGCCGCAGGAGTCACCGACGTGGTGGCCAAAGCCGCCGCCGGCGCGCTCGAGCATCTTCCGGTCGTCCGCGTGACTAACGTCAACCGCGCTCTCGAGGACCTCAAGCAGCGCGGCTTCTGGATCTACGGCCTGGATGAGCGCGGCCCCGAGGACTACTCACGAGTCGAGTACGCCTCGCCCACCTGCTTCGTCCTGGGCGGCGAAGGCAAGGGCCTCCACGAGCAGGTGCGCAAACACTGCGACCTGCTGGTGCGCATCCCGCTGGCCGGTAAAATCGGATCGCTCAATGTCTCCGTCGCGGCCGGCATCGTGCTCTTCGAATGGAAGAGGAGCAGATAAGCGGTCAGATGCTGAAGGTTGACAGACGAAAGCGTCTGTCCCACGTTGGTGGGGCAGGCGCTTTCGCCTGCCAACTCCCATCAGAACGATTCGTAGCAGCCGATATCGTACAGGCCGCCCTGGGGCCGCGATGTCCCCACGATGTCGTCGGTCACTTGTGCCAGTGCCGTGCCGGCGTTGACCGCCGGTGAGCCCTGCTTCAGTTGGTAGTTGTTGTTCGCCGGGTTCACAAACAACGCCGCCGGGGTCGAAATGACCGAGTGCAGGTCCTGGTGGGTCTGGTGTTGCCAGGTGGCCAGCGAGATGACGCTGTTGTCGTTGTTGTCGCTGAAGCGGTTGACCACCACGTTGTAGTCGCTCTGGAAGCCCGAAACTGCCGTGCCGTAGATCAACACCGACCCGCGCGCGGTGTTGGACTCATAGAGGATGTTGTTGACGATCTTGTTCCCGGTGGGGTTCGCCTTCCCGCCCGGTGATTTCGGTATGTTCACCGCCCACCGGCCGTCCGACGCCATCACGATGGTGTTGTTGTAGACCATGTTTCGGCTGGAGCCGTGCGCGGCGTCGATGGCATACAGCGAGATTCCGCTGGCGTGATTGGAATACAGCAGGTTGTTGCGGAAAAGGCTGTCGTCCACGCCATCGCAATTGATGCCCGATGCGCCCCCGGCGCCGTTCTCCCAGATCGTGTTCTTCTCCACCAGGGCGAAGGAGATGGTTCCGTCGCCGCCCTGCGAGATGTCGCCGTTCATGTGAATTCCGGCGGACACGTTGTGATGGATCTGGTTGGCGCGAATGGTGGGGTAATCGCCGCTGTTGCTGTGATAGATGCCGTGCTCGCCGTTGCTGTAGGACACGTTGTTCTGGATCAGCGGATAGTCGGAGAACGCGTCGAAGATACCGGTCAGGGCGCTGTTGTGCACCGTGCAGTTCTCGACCGTGATGTACTGGGTGACCCGCACGTCGACGCCGTATTTCGGCGAGTTCGCGATCTCGAAGCCGTCGATGGTCCAATACTTGACGGTGAAACTGAAGTTCTCCACCTCGAGAATGCTGTTGTGCTTGTTGGCGGGGCCGGGCGCGTTCAGAAGGACGTGGGCGCCGGGAGCCACGCGCAGCGTCTTCACCAGGCCAGCCTGCCCGGAATTGTCGATCCGCGCACCAGCGTAGGTTCCGCTCCCCACCAGGATGATGTCGCCGGGGCCGATGTTTTCCACCGCGTGCTGGATGGTCGCCCATGGCATCCCGGCGGACCCCGGGTTGCCGTCGTTGCCGCCGGCCGCTACATAAAAGGTGGCGCCGGAACCGGGAATCGAAAGCAGGCTCGTGGCTATCAGGAGTCGTACGCTCGTCAGCTTCATCGGTAGTACCTCGATTGGTAACTCCCTCGATTATTGGAGGGCCGGCCGATGCATACAATCCACCTTTGGTTAGCCTGTGGCTAATGTCCACCCCTATCGGGCCTAGGGCCCAGCCCCCACCCGTGCCGCGGCGGTGTGGTAAAGTATATCGCCGACAGTGGAGATGGCCGAATGTTGCTGAATGCGGAAAAAGTTGACGGGATCACCATCGTGCAGTTGCCCGAGAGGATCAATTCCTCCAACAACCGGGCGTTCGAAAAGGACGTCGCGCCGATGATGGACGAGAATCCCCGCCTGATTTTCGACCTGGCCCAGGTGCTGCAGTTGGACAGCTCCGGACTGGGGTCGCTGGTCGCCTGCCTGAAGCACGTGCGGGCCAAAAGCGGCGACGTGAAACTTTGCGGAATGACGCGGCAGATCCGCACCTTGTTCGAGCTGGTGCGGATGCACCACGTCTTCGATATCTACAATACCCGGCAGGAGGCTCTCGATACGTATAAATAGGAGCGGTTTATGGCGCCGGCCGGCGAACTGAGCCTGTTCGTATTCATCGATGCGTTCGGGTGGGAACTCGCGCGCAAATATCCCTTCCTCGACGACATCCTGGTGACCAAGCGGCCGCTGGGAACCATCTTCGGATACAGCTCCACCTGCGATCCCACCATCCTCACCGGCAAGCTTCCGCGGGAGCACGGCCACTTCTCGTTCTTCTACCACAACCCCGCCGACTCGCCGTTCGGCATCTGCCGCCTGCTGCGATTTCTGCCGCGGCCGGTGACGCGGCAGGGCCGCGTGCGGCGCGTGCTCAGCCGGGTGATCCGCCGCTACTACGGATACACGGGCTACTTTCAGATCTACAACATGCCGTTCCGCTATTTGAAGCTGTTCGACTACTCGGAGAAGCGCGACATCTATCAAAAGGGAGGCATCAACGGCGGCTGCCCGACGATCTTCGATCATCTGCGGGACAACCAAATTCCCTTCTACCTGTCGGACTGGCGGGATAGCGAGGAGCGAAATCTCAAGTCCCTGCATACCGCGCTCGAAGAGGGCAAGATCCGTTTCGGATACCTCTACATGGCCGCGATGGACGCCACCCTGCATGCGTACGGCACCGATTCCGAGCACGTGGCCGCCAAGCTGCGATGGTACGAGCAACAGCTCCGCAGCGTGCTCGAAACCGCGCGGAAGAAGTATTCCAACGTCCGCATGTTCCTGTTTTCGGACCACGGCATGACCGACACGGTGGGGCTGGTGGACCTGATGCCGCGCATCAACGCGCTGGGATTCAAGTTCGGGGTTGACTTCAACGCGGTTTACGACTCCACCATGGCGCGGTTCTGGTTCTTCAACGAGCAGGCGCGCAAGCGCATCGTCGAGGCGCTGGGCGGCGAGCCCCACGGGCGCATTCTCACGCGCCAGGATCTGGCCGGGTACGGCTGCGATTTCCCCGACTCGAAGTACGGCGAGCTGTTCTTCCTGCTCGACCCCGGCTACCTGCTGTGTCCCAGCTTCATGGGGGAAACGCCCCTAGCAGGCATGCACGGCTTCGCGCCCGACCACAAGGACTCGGTGGCGCTGTTCGCCAGCAACGTGACGCCCGAGCCCATGCCGCACGCGCTGGACGATCTGTACGGGTTGATGCTGCGCGAGGTCGAGGCCCAATCGGGAGCCCACGCATGAACCCGGTGTGCGTGGTCATGCGCGCGCACAACGACATGCCGCTGGTGGCCGAGACGCTGCGAAGACTCTCCACGCAGAGCCGGCCGTTTACGCTGGTGGCCTTCGACAACGCCTCGACCGACGGCACGCTGGAGGAGATTCGCAAGTACACCGATCGGATTCACCACGTGCCCGCGGGGGCCTATGTGCCGGGGCGCGTGCTGAACCAGGCGATGGCGGCAACCGAAGGCGAGTTCGTGGTTTTTCTGAATTCCGATTGCACGCCGCAGAACGATGGCATGCTGGACGCGCTGTTGGCGGGCTTCGCCGATGGCCCACCCGGCTCCGCCGATAACCCACCCGGCTCCGCCGATAGCAAAGTCGCCGCCGTGTTCGGCAGGCAGATGCCGCGGCCGGATTGCCGCGCGCTGATGGCCAAGGATACCGACGACACCTACGGCGACGGCGTCCGCCAGCGCTTCTGGCGGCATTGCTTTTCGATGGCGCTGTCGGCGGTCCGGCGGACGGTCTGGGAACAGATGCCGTTCCAGGAGGATCTGCAGTACTCCGAGGATATCGACTGGACGTGGCGGGCGCGCCAGCGCGGGTACGAAATCCGCTACGTGGCGGACGCCATGGTGATGCACTCGCACAACTACACGCTGCGGCAGTTTTATAAGAGACACTTCGGGGAAGGGCGGGCGGAGGCGCAGATTTTCGAGTGGACGCCGTGGGAGCGGTCCCTGGTGCGCTACTCGCTGATGCCCTACGTGCGGCAGGTGGCCAGCGACTGGAAGTACTGCGCGGCGAAGTTGCGCGTGGACCAGGCGCTGTATTCGCCCTTCATGCGCATGGCGCAATTGGCGGGACGCCGGCGGGGCTTCTCGGCCGGGTGGCGCGAAGTGAACAAGCAGCGGCCGTGACCTGGTGGTAGCTGGGGTGAGGCTCGGAAAGCCGCCTGAAGGCGGCTGCAGGCAGGATTGCCCAATGCCACATAGTTTTCCCACAATCGGACGTTCTGCGTTAATTGTGGGGCGGACCCCCCGGTCCGCTGCCGACGCCCTCAATCGGCCTCTCGCGGATGACATCGGGCTGATTTGACTGTGTCAAAGAGCGGGTCCAGGGGGACCCGCGCGGACCAGGGGGTCCGCCCCACAGTCAGTGGATGGGTTCCAGAATCCGGCGCCCGCCCAGCGAACGCCAGAAGGCAAACAGGACGATGGCCAGCAGCAGAGTCAGGGTGGCCAGACCGTAGGGAGCATACCAGGCGTTCCAGTTCGGGTCCAAAAGGATACTGAGGGCGGCGTTGTTGAAGTAGAGCGCGGCAATCGCCGCCACCAACCCGAGGCGCAGCAATACGAAGATCACAATGGTAATCATGATCAGGAATAAGGGCAGCAGCACCATCCACATGGGATAGCGGTGAACCCCAATTCCGACTACCCACGCCAGCGCGGCCAGGACTGCCGCCAGCGCATTGTTGCGGACCAACAGCCGCAAGCCGAATATGGTAAAGAAAATGCCGGTACCCGCGAGCAGCGCATTTTCCATCGTGGCGGCTTGCCCACCGAGCCAGACGCGGGCGCCGAGCGTCGAAAACAGCTCGGCATCCACCGAGTCCACGGGCCGCGACCCGAACCAAAGCTCAGCCAGTTTGGGAACAACCGCCATCACCACCCCGGCGGTGGCGCCGATGAGGATGTGGCCGCAGGCCTGCGCGTCCTTCCACTGGCCCGCCAGCAGCCGGTTCCAGGTGATGATGGAATGCGGCCATCGGGAGCGGAGGGCCGGCTCCAGGGCCAGGTAAACCGCCCACAACGAGGCCGAGGTGAACAGCCAATCCCCCAAAGCCATGTATGCCGTGAACACCATTGAGGAATCGGGGACCGCATGCACGCCTCCGATCCAGCCCACCATCTCCAGCACGAGGCAGGCCGCGGCCACGCGCAACGCGCCTTTGCGGTGGGCCCTCCCCGATTTCCAATTGCGGCGCGCCAGCACCGCCGCAAACAGACAGAAGGCCGCGAAGAGCAGCCGCGGCACCGGCCTCAACAGCCGCGCCAGGGAGGAAGACTGCACCGGCGCCGCTGCGGGTTTCTGCCAGGGAAACAGGATCCTCGCCCAGGTGATTCGCCCCTGGGCGGATCCCATTTCGACGGTCAGGGCAGTGCCGGGCAGCCCGGGGTGCGCGCCTTTCCAGGAGCGCAAACGATCGGCGGGCACGGGCGGCATGTTTGCCGGAGGGCCTTCGGTAAAGCCGGCCATATCCAGGCCCGCGGCGCGGAACAAGGCCTCGGGCGATATGGGCGGCTGGGGTGGGTTGCCCGCATCGTAAGGCAAGGCCGAGAATTCGCGCAAGCGGCCGGCGCCATCCACCAGCGCCCGCGCCATTCCGGGCGACACCGGTGGCGGGTTGAGCGGCGTCACGCGTCCGATGGGATCGGCAATCAGCAGCGATTGGGCCTCCCGGTATTCCGCGGCAACCGGAGCCTCTTCGGCCAGCCACTCCGGCATTCTCCAGGGCTTCGGCAGGGTCTGCAGCCAGGCAACCAGATCGTCGCGGTAGTGCACACGCACAGCCCAATCTACCGGCTTTTTCGGGTAGCCGAAAGAAGCGGCGATATCGCGGGCCTTTTGCGCCAGCACCTGGGGCGAATAGTCCGCCGGGGCCTGTAGAAAAGCATCGGTGCGCTGGCGAATCAGCGGCAGGAAGAGCAGGCCCAGCAGGGCCACGGCCAGGCAAAGGATGGAATGCTGGAGCGCCAGCCCTGCGGTTTCGCCCGCCGCGGCGACGGCCTCCGGCGAGGGAGTGTTGCCCGCCGCCATGGCCGCCGAGAGCGGATCTCCGCCGGAAAGGGCGATGGCCACGGCGATGGCGTTGGCGGCGCGCTTCGCCGGGTCGGGCTCCAGACAGCGGCGAATCGCGTTTTCGACCGCCGGACCGATGTCCGAGGCAAGGCTGCTCATGCTGGTAAACGCCACCGCCTGCTGCTGGGCCAAGAGCTTTTCGACGGTGGCTCCATCGTATGGACGCCGGCCCGTGAACAGCTCGTACAGCACCAGGCCGAGCGCGTAGATATCGCTGCGCGCCGTGACCTCGGTGCCTCTGAGCCGCTCGGGAGCCATGTAGGCGGGAGTGCCGTTGCGCGCCTCGGGCCCGGAGAGCTGGCTGGCCACGGCGGCCAGGCCGAAGTCCATGATCAGCACGTCGCCGTGCCGGTTGATCATGATATTGGCCGGTTTCAGATCGCGATGGATGACGCCGCGATCGTGCGCCGCAGCCAGGCCCGCGCAGAGTTTTCGGGCGATCTCGAGGGCTTTGTCGGCGGGCAGGCGGCCGATGCGCCGCAGCAGCGCCGCCAGGTCTTCGCCGTCCACGTACTCCATCGACAGGAAGGGCATGCCGCCCACGGCGCCGATATCGTAAACGCGGCACACGTTGGGGTGCGACACCTGTCGAGCCACGCGCACCTCGCCGTGGAAGCGCTCGATCAGGCGCTGGTCGCCGGCCGCCGACGCGGGCAGGAACTTGAGCGCGACGGATTGGCCGAGGGTCAGGTCGGTGGCGCGGTAGACTTCACCCATGCCCCCGCGGCCCAGCAAGGCGATGATGCGATAGCGCCCGCCGAGCAGCGTGCCGGGGACGAACCGTCCTTCCTCGGCGAGCGGGCGATGGGGGTGCGGGTCGCCGGACGGGATTGCCATGGGCCGCGCGGAGGTATCGTGGACCAGCGCCGCCGCGGCTCCCCCCACAATCGCCCGGATGGAGGGACTCTCATCGCGGTCGTGGGCCAACAGACTCTGAACCTCGCTCCGCAGGTCGATGTCGTGCCCGCAGGCTTCGCTCAGGAAAGCCTCGCGTTGGCCCGCCGGCAGGTCTGCGGCGGCGAGAAAGATCTCGTCAACCCGCCGCCGGCGATCGGCAGTGTTCACGCCCCTGCCCTCGGGGCAAGTTCCCGCTCCAGCCACGCTTGAGCCAGGCGCAACTCCTTCCGCACCGCCGCAGCGGTCAAACCCAGCGCCTCGGCGGATTCCTCGGCGGTGAGCCCTCCGAAGAATCGCATTTCGATGAGCCGGGCGCGGCGCTCGTTGTATTTCTCCAGATCGCTGAGAGCCTCGTCCAGGGCGATCATGGCGGCGGGCCGTTCGTTGGAGGCGGCGATGGCTTCATCCAGAGGCATCTTCATCGCGGAGCTGCGCTTCCTGGCGTTGCGGTGGCGTGCGTGATCCACCAGAATCTGCCGCATATTGCGCGCTGCCACTCCGATGAAGTGAATGCGGTCCTGGTAGTCCGGCGTCGAGTCTCCGCACAGCCGCAAATAGGCTTCATTCACCAGCGCCGTGCTCTGCAGCGTGTGGTCCGGCCGTTCGCGGCGCAGATAGGAACCCGCCAGGCGGCGAAGCTCCCCGTAGATCACAGGGTACAGCCGGTCCATGGCCGATTTGTCGCCCGCACGGGCCTCGTGTAAGAGTTGCGTGACAGACCCTGCAGGCCCCGAAGCCTCCATGATTGCGAAGTGTAGCATTTCCGCATGCCGGATGTGGGCGGATTTAGTACTCAATCGGGCGCCAAGTGCAGGTTGCGCTTGCCGGTGACGATGGCGCCGACGGTGCCCGCCGTGGCGCCTGCCCCGGCTCCGATCGCCGCACCCACTCCTCCGCCGGCGATGGCCCCGATACCGGCCGCGGTGGCAGCGCCGCCGCCAATCAGGGCGGTCCACGCATATCAAGTACGGGCGTCTCGCGGAACCGGGCCAGTGCGACCACGACAAGCCAGACGGTTTCCGGGACACTACAGAAATGGCTGGCCCGTGTATTTCGTTGGACCGTGGAACTGCGCCAGCACCTGGCGCGAGACTGGCAGGGTGGTTTTATCGGATACGATCACCTGACGTGCCACCGTTTTGCGGAACTCCATGGCATCGGAGCTTCCAGGAGTTTGCCACGCACTGCGATCTGCCGGTGGCCGAGTTGGAAGCGTCGTCCCGCCATCCGCGGTGATCGGCCCTTCGCGCTGACCGGCGTTACCCGGCGTGGGCGACGGCGGCGGCCTGGTCCTTCAGGGACTCGGCTTTGTCGGCGGCTTCCCAGGTGAAGGTGTCTTCTGTGCGGCCGAAGTGGCCGAACGCCGCGGTCTTGCGATAGATCGGACGGCGCAGCTTCAGGTGGTCGGTGATGCCGCGAGGAGTGAGCACGAAGGTCTCGCGGACCAGGTCGGTGAAACGGTCGTCGCGAATGACGCCGGTGCCGAAGGTATCGACGCGCACGGACACGGGGTCGGCCCTGTCGGCAAGAAGCAAGGTGCGGCGGCCATGACGACAAGCGGAACACAACAGCGTGCAGCGGGCGGTGGCAATACGTTGAAAACGAGGTCGGGGAAGTCGGGTCGATGAGCACAGTGTCCGACGAGCGGGCTGGCGACGCTGGTTAAGCCAGCCAAGATGCTGCAGGCTGCGGCGAGCAGCCCAATGGCGGCTCAGATGGTGCGGCCAAGGCTCACCGAGGGGGATCTCGTGCTGATCGTGAAGAGGCTTGGTTTGCTCGCATCGCTCGGTGCTCCAAGGCCGGCTCTCCGGTAACCCACGCGCCAAGTCGTTGATTCTGCTCGTTCGGCCCTTGCGTGGGTTACTGCTTCTCCCCGGCCGTCCGCGCTGAAGCCTGCCACGAGGCGGCTCTGGCGTCCACCTGAGTCAAGCACATACCCACCTACTGGAGTTCAAAGTTGGTCAGGACTTAGTGCACCGTTTCATAAGTACGCCAACGTATTTTTCGGACGCCGAGCGAGCGTCGACACGAGCGGGGGACGGTCCCTCGCGGGAACGTCTCTGGCGGCAGAAACCTCGGCAGGGCCGTTCCTTTGTTTCCAATGGTTTGCGCCGAGGTTCCTGGAGCGTGTCGACGCGGCACGCTGAGAGCGTGCGCCACGGTTGGATACAGACGGTATTTACGAAATGGTGTACTTAGCTTCCACCTGGGCGTCGAAGACCCCCGTCTCGACGCGGCCCGCCCGGCGGATCTGCACGAAGATGCGGTATCGGCCGGGGCTGGGGAAGGCATACGGAAAGGAGACCTCGGGCGGAATCGACATGCGATGATGCATACCGGCCATGGCGTCCGAGGTTCCAGCCGTCTGCACGACCGCCAGCGCGGGCATGGGAGCGGTGCCGGCGGGGTGGAGGTGGGCGAAGACGCCGAAATCGCAGCGCACAAACTCGGCGTGTCCGGCCATGCCCATGTACGGCTCCATGTCGGTGACGGGAGTGCCATCGGCGTTCTCCACGCGGAAGCGGAACTGCGCCGGGACGCCCGCGCGCAACGCCGGCGGGAGCCACACCATGCGCGCTCCCCCGGAGAGCGCCGACACGGCCTGGGGCGGCTCGGCGGAGGGAACTCGCGCGCCCGACCAGCCGCTGTCGTCCTCGCCGATGCCGCTTGCTGCGGCGGCGATCGGAGGCAGATCGATCTCGCCGATGGCTGTCCAGAAGAAGCCGTTCTTGTCCACGATGTCGCCGAACATGCGGTAGTGCCCGGCATCGAGCGCCGGCAGGTTCGCGTGGAAGTCGCCCGCGGCGTTGCGCTCGGGATGCAGGTGCCACAGGCGATCCAAGAGGGGTTCGTGGATCAGAAAGAGATGCATCAGGTGCCCATGATCGGGAACCAGCGGGATTCTCTGGGAGTACGTGGTCCAGCGCGGATTGCGGCCAACCACCTGCAATCGGAGCGCGCCGCCACCCTCCAGCGAGGCTTCCAGCGTGGCTTTCAACTGGGGCGGCGCGAAAAACTTCAACCTGTCCTGGTGATTGAGCGCTTCCGAGTTCCACCAGTAGCCGCCGGCGGCAACCATGGCGATGACCGCCGCTGTCATGGCAATCACCGTCCGCCGGCCGCGGCGATCGCCATCGGCGCCGGGGGCGGCGCCGGGCTGGAGATCGCCTTCGCGCACGAAGGCGGCCACGATGGAGACCATGCCCGCCGCGAGAAACACCATGAGGCCAATCAGCGCGGCGGCCAGGCCGTTTCCGAGAGGCAACGTCCCTTGCGGATAGCTGGCGAAGGGTATGGCGATCTGCGCGGGACCGCGCGAACC
>Ga0116222_1001025_pt1 | contig 15934 bp, 13 predicted proteins | sample Sb_taG_12_FD_88963 | JGI IMG/M metagenome (GOLD analysis project Ga0116222, IMG submission 88963) | Peat soil microbial communities from Weissenstadt, Germany - Sb_50d_9_AC metaG | ecosystem: Environmental > Terrestrial > Soil > Wetlands > Peat | place: Germany: Weissenstadt | collected 2010-09-21
AAAAACCAAGAAGCGGCTGCTGCCGAACGACTCTAGCGCCCTCTATGCGCCGCCAGGCTACCTGCTCTACCTGGATGGCGACATGCTCCTGGGAAAGCCCTTTGACCCTGGCCGTCTGGAATTCAGCGGCCAGCCCTTTACGATCGCTGAGCGGGTGGGTCATTCGAGCCAGGGCTATGGCGCCATCTCCGTCTCACCCGGCGGCGTCCTCGCCTACGCAGGTCCAATCTTGCACGCCGGCCGCCTAACCTGGTTTGACCGCGACGGGACTGCGCTCGGCTCCGTGGCGACCGAGGGCGACTACGTCGACTTCCGGCTTTCCCCTGACGAGAAACAACTCGCCGCGTCGCTGGTCGATTCCAAGAACGGCAACGTGGATATCTGGCGCACCGACCTCGCGCGCGGCAGCACGTCGCGCTTTACCCTGGGACCGTCGCTCAACGCGTCCCCAGTCTGGTCGCCGGATGGAACCCGCATCGTATTCCGGACCGTTCGCAAAGGTCTGGCCGAGTTCTACCAGAAAAGCGCCAGCGGCGGCGGCAAGGAAGAGCCCGTCTTGCTGGAAGAGATGCAACGCGCGGTCTTCATTGAAGCGAACAATTCGGAGCCCACCGACTGGTCGCCCGACGGCAAGCGCCTCTTGTTCTCCACCACGACCGGCAACTCGGGCCTATGGCTGTTGCCGCTCTCCTCGGCTGGCGGCGATGGCAAGCCAGTCAAGTTTGTGGATTCGCCTGCCGAACAAATACACGCCAATTTTTCGCCCGACGGGCATTTCGTCGCCTATAGTTCCAACGAGTCCGGCAGGTACGAAGTACACGTCCAGACCTTTCCGCTGTCCGACCGCACCTGGCAAGTCTCGACCAACGGTGGTTACGAGCCCCGCTGGCGCGGCGACGGCCACGAAATCTACTATCTCTCCGAAGACCGCAAACTGATGGCTGTGTCGGTTGGCCCTGGACCGTCCTTTGGCGTTCCCAAGCCGCTCTTCCAGACGCGCGTGCTCCCGGGAGTGAGTTCGCTGCGCGCGAACTACGTCCCGTCGCGTGACGGCCGGCGGTTCCTGGTCAATACCCAGATCGGCGATCCGCCGCCCAATCCCATCACCGTCGTGCTGAATTGGACTGCCGGTTTGAGGTAATAACCCCTTACCATCCAGCCACTTACAAGGAAATCGCCAAACCCTCCGTAGTCTGCCCAAAAACCGAGTCACGTCCTCAGAAAATAAATTTCGATCTAATGAATTCAACAACTTAGACCCACTTTTGGCCGTCCCGGAAGGGTCGATTTTTGGTGTTGTCGAGTTACTATTATGGTTGAGGGAAAGAAACGCGAGATCCCTCATTGGCCGCTCGTCTCCGAGCGGTTTTTTTTGGTGCTGACCCAGATTTTCGGCATATTCGAGTGTCCGGAAATGGGACTAGGTTCGTTTGGTATACCGGGTGTCGCCCGGTAATGCCGGCGGTCTTCGCCGCCAGCCCCTCTCGGAAGGATCCTTCCGAGATTCGAAGTCGAAGTGCTTTGTTTTCAACAAAGAGTCTCCCAAAATTCCAACCGATCCTTCCAGATCGGTGTGTTTTGAGGTAAACACCCTATGTTATTCGTTCCACAAACCGACGAGCAGGTCCGCCAACTGGAAGCCGTGATCCAGGCGCTGGATTCCGCCGAGATATCCGCCGCCGAAGCTGCCAGTCGTCTCCAGGCCATCGAACCGGACACCCGGCTGACCTACCTCCTGCGCGGAACCGATTGCCTGGATGCCGGCGATTATTCGGCAGCCGAGTCAATCGGTTGGGAGGGGCTCCAGCGGCACCCTACCGACCGCGCCCTTTACTTGAGATTGGCCGACGCCCGCCTCGAACGCCATCGCAAGGATTCCGTGTCGCGGCTCCTCATAGCTCTCGCCACGTGGAAACTGGCGCTCCTGCGCGACATCCCCGATGAGATCGTGGACGAATTTCAAGAGAAGGTGGGCGATCCGACAGAGAACTACCGGGATCCCCACACCTTCGAGTCCATCGCCCGGGATTTCGATCGCCGTTTCAAACCGGACTACGAAAAGCCCGCCGTGCGCGATCTCCTGCTCCCTTACCGTTTGCTCAACGACCTCCAACGGCAGGCCCCCGCCACGGTCGAATCTCGCCTGGTCCGCGATATCGCCGCCAATGCCGGACGCTGCGCTCCCATCCTGCACGCCGCCTTGAAGGATTGGGCGCGTCACCGCGATGCGCTCTCCCCGTGGGCCGTGCGAATCGCCTCCGCGCTGTTGGGAGAAATCGCGCCGGGAGATACCGCCATGCCGGGCCTCCTGAGCGATCTGCTGGAGCTTTCCCAGTTCCGCGATTCCGCAACGTCTTTGCATGCGCACTGGGCCATATGGAGGATCGGCCAGCGCTTTCCTTCCCTGGCCCTCGCCGCTTTCCGCGCCGCGGCGCCGCAGGCCAAGCTGGCCTTGCGCTGCCGATTGGCCGACCACATCCGGATGTTGTCCGGCGCCGTCAAGCGTGAGGCGGCGCTGTCCGATTTGCTCAAGGGATTTTCCGCTCTCACCGGTCCGGACGAAGACGATGCCGGCGCCCCCTACCTGCTGGCGGCGATTGCGGATGCGCTCGGCCCCGATTCGCGCGCCCGGCAACTGCTCGCGCGTTATCCGGATTGGACGCAGGCCGAGGGTGGTTTCGTCCCCAGCCCGATGCATCGGCTCATCCCAGGGGTTGACATCCAGGCGGTCTGCCTCCAACGCGCGCTCGCGGGTCGGCGGGAAGAGGACGCCGATCCGCCGCCGGCCGCGAAGCCGGCGGCCCGTCCCAAACCCGCACGCAACGAACCGTGTTGGTGCGGCAGCGGCGTCAAGTATAAGAAGTGCCACCTGGCCGCGGATGAATACGCGCAGCAGCCGCACGCATCCAATGGCGGCGGCGAAGTCGGCGACACGCTCCACGTGCGACTGTTCCGAACGCTGTTGAACAGCGGTCGTGGAAAGCGCACCAGGGCCCAGTTCCTCGAGGCCACCCGGCTGTATTTCGATCAGTACCCCACCGACGTCGATCCCAAGTGCGGGCTGATCGAAAGCTTTTACGAATGGTTTGTCTTCGATTTCCGGCCCGGTGACACCGGCCCCACGGCGGTGGAGGACTATCTGCGCATCCGCGGCCCCAGGCTTCCCGCCCGCGAGCGCGCCATGCTCGAATCGTGGCGCGATTCGCGCTTCGGGTTCTGGGAAGTCCGGCGTGTCGAGGAAGGTACCGGCTTTGAAGTCAAGGACGTATTCGCGGGTGACCTGGTATTCGTCGATGAACCTTCGTTGGACTATCCTCTGGCTCCGGGGGATTACCTGGTCGGTCGCATCGAGGAGTTCGAAGGGCTCTCCAAGTTCGGCCCGCATGCGCTGCATCTGTCCGGCCCGCTGTTTCTCGCGATGGCCGAAATGATCGAGGAAGACAGCCGTGCCATGGGCCAGGAACCCGCCGCTTATGTTCGGGCCAACACCCACCGCTGGTATCGCCTCGTGAGGGAGACGGCCGCGCGCCTGCCGGCAGACGAGCCCGAATGCCCCGAGGCCGCCAGTGTACCCTAATAAGATGCTTTTCCTTCCCGAATCGCAGAAAGAGCAGCTCATGGAGATCCTGCGTGCGGCTGAAGCCGGCGAGATCACTGAGGCCGAAGCAGCCGAGCGCCAACTGCAAATCGACCCAAGCTACGGCCCGGCCTTTCTCAGCCTGGGGAACGAGCGGGCTGTGGCCGGCGACCTCCTTGAAGCCGAATCCCTGCTCTGGCAAGCGCTCGACCTCATCCCTAGCAGTTTCGCCCCCTATCTGTCGCTGTCGAATGTTCGCAGCGGAAGGAACCCCGACGACCCGCTGGCGAAGCGTCTCCTGGAACTCGGTATGTGGAAACTCGCTCTCACGGATCAGATCCCAGACCAGATCGCCGACACGTTTGGCGGCAAGTTCGGCAGTCTGGGAGGCGACTGTAAGAATCCCAAGGCTTACGCAACACTCGCCAGATCGCTCGAAGGCACACATAAGGGTGTCGACCCGCCGGAGGTGCGCGACCGTTTGCTCCCCTACCGCCTGCTCAACGACCTGCAGCGGCAGGCGCCCACCGCGATGGAACAGGATCTGCTTCAGGACATCCTGGCCAACGCCGGGCGTTGCGCCCCGCTCTTCAACGGGGCCCTGCTGGACTGGGGACGGTCCAGCGATGCGCTTTCGCCGCGAGCCCTCCTGCTGGTTGTCGCGTTGCTAGGAGAAATCGGCGGAATCGAGATGCTCGACGATCTCCTGGAGCTTGCGCTGGTCCAGGATGACGAAATCTTTCTGCACGCTAACTGGGCCGTCTGGCGAATCGGCCAGCGCTTCCCTTCCGAAGCGCTCGTCCGGTTCCGCATGGCCGCACCGCAAGGGAGGGTGGCATTTCGATGCGCGCTGGCCGAGCACATGAACCTCCTGCCGGAGACCGAAGGGCTCGAATCCGCGCTGACCGATCTGCTCGATGGGTTTTCCACCTTCGCCGCCGACAACGACGCGCCCGTCCTGCTCATGACCGTCGTGACCGCTCTTGGCGATATGGGCTGCTACCCGCAGGCCGACGCGTTGCTCGCGAGCTGCCGGAAACTCCTGCCGCAAAAAGGCCGCCAGTACTTGCGGGATCTGGAGGAGATGGAGGGAAGATTCCTGCCCAGGCTGGTTAACGAGGAGATCGACGGCTTGGATATCCAGGCTCTCTGCCTCGGCCGGCCGCCCGAACCAGAACCGCTACCCGAACCCCCCGCGCGCACCAAACCCGAGCGCAACGAACCGTGCTGGTGCGGCAGCGGAAGGAAGTACAAGAAGTGCCACCTGGCGTCCGATGAGGAAGCGGAGCGCCGTCAACGGCCTCCCGAAGCGGACCAGCCCGTCGGCGAGCCGCTCTATCGCGAGCTCTACGAAAAGGTGCTGAACAGTTCCATGGAATGGCGCAGCCGTGACCAATTGGTGGAAGCCACCCACCTCTACTTCGAGCAGGGCCCCGACGAACTGGCCAACCAAACCGAAGCAATGGGCGGCTTCTTCGAATGGTATGTCTACGATTTCCGGCCAGGCGGGAAAGGGCGGACTCTGGTGGAGGAGTATCTTCGCCGGCGCGGCTCGCGCCTCACGGAGCGCGAGCGAGCCCTGCTGGAATCCTGGCGCGCGGCGCGCTTCGGGCTGTTTGAAGTGCAGCGCGTCGAACCGGGCAAGGGCGTGGAAATCAAGGACGTCTTTGCCGGCGACCAGTTCTTCGTCGGGGATGTCAGCTCTTCGCGCTCGCTGGTCAAGTGGGATTGCCTCCTCCAGCGCATCGAGGAGTTCGAAGGCCGCCGCATGTTTGGCGGCCATGGCGTGCTGGTTCAGCGCGGCCTGCTCCCCAAGCTGATGGAGATCGTCGAGGAGGACAGCCGCGCCATGGGCCGCACTCCGGCGGATTATGTCCGGGCTTACAGCCACCGCTGGTACCGGCTCGTCCGCGAGCTATCCGAGCAGGCCATGCGCGATCTGCAAATCGTTGGCCCGGAGGGCGCTGCCGTTGAATTTTGCTCGGCGGTCTACGAAGTCCTGGATGAGGACGGCCTCGTCGCCGCGCTCTCCTCGGTCAAAGTCTTCGAGGACGACACCTCCCATGGCGACCCTCCCGGAGAGCGCAATTTCGCCTGGCTGGAGAGCGCCGCGGAGGGCACTCGGCGGGGCTACGGCCACATCCAGATCCGCGGCGGCCAGCTCAAGCTGGAAACGATTTCGCGCAGCCGCCTCGAAATCGGACGCCAGTTGATCGAGAAGAATGCGAGTTCGTTCCTGAAGCATCTCGGAGATTCGTTCGAATCGGCGCAGGCCGCCATGAAGAGAATGAGCCGCGAGGGAGCGCCCGCGCCGAAGCCTTCAGGCATCCCGCCGGACATCGAGCGCCAGGTGGTGCTCAAGTTCAAGACCGAGCACTACGCCAAATGGACCGATCAGCCCCTGCCTGCGCTGAACGGAAAGACGCCGCGCGAGGCGGTCAGGTCCGCCGTAGGAAGGAAGGCCGTCGACGACCTTCTCCGCATGATGGAAAACGGAGAAGAGCGGGAGCGCCGGAGCGGCAAGCCGGCGTTCGATTTCTCGCCCATCCGCAAGACGCTGGGCCTGGAATTGTAGCCCCTACTTCACGCCCGACATCATCCGCACCGTCGGCTTGATCAGCAGCGCCAGAACCAGCGCGGCGCCGATGGTGAAAGCGGCCACGGAGCCAAACAGGGTGGGCAGCGGCATCGAGCTGTAGACCGAGGCGGCCTCACCCGCCAGCCAGTTGCCGATGCTAGTGGAGAGAAACCAGATGCCCATCATGAATCCGGCAGCGCGCTCGGGCGCCAGCTTGGTCATGGCGCTCAGGCCCACCGGGCTGAGAGACAGCTCGCCGATGGTTTGCAGAAAATACGTTCCGACCAGCCACCACAGGGACACCTGGACGCCGTGCGCCGCGATCATGGCGGCGGGCACCAGAATGGCGAAGGCCGATCCGGCGAACACCAGGCCTAGCGAGAACTTGGCCGGTGAGGGAGGCTCCAGGCGCTTCCGGTTGAGCGCCAGCCACAGCCAGGCAAACACCGGCGCCAGCGCCACCACAAAGATCGGCTGCACGAACTGATACCAGCTCGCGGGGAATTCGAAACCGAAAACATGGCGGTTCGTGTTGCGGTCGGCAAAGAAATTGAGCGAGGAGCCCGCCTGCTCGAACGACGCCCAGAAGAGCGCGGAAGCCACGAACAACACCAGGATGGCTACCGAGCGTTTGCGTTCTTCGGGCGACCATCCGCCGCCGAAAATCAGCCAGGCGAAAACCACGGTCGAGATGGCCAGCAGGAACCAGCCCTGCCCGTCGGAGAGTATGGTCGCCGTGAACGGGATGATTCCAACCGTGCCCAATACAGCCAACAGGGCGAAAATGCCCAACCCGCTGCCCACTGCCCATGCGGCGTTGCGCTTCTGCCGGCGGTCGCGCTCCGCATCGCCGGTGCTCGGCGGGTGCAGGCCGGCGGTCCCCAGGTGCTTGCTGCCCAGGACGTACTGAATGAGGCCGAGGAGCATGCCGATTCCGGCCACCCCGAATCCCAGCCGCCACCCGATGCGCTCGCCCACGTAGCCGCAGATCAGCGGCGAAATCAGCGCCCCGGTATTGATGCCCATGTAGAAGATGGAAAAACCGGAGTCGCGCCGCGGGTCGCCTTGAGCGTAGAGCTGGCCCACGATGGTGCTCACGTTGCCCTTCAGCATGCCCGTGCCGAGCATGAGCAGCACCAGGCCAAGGTAGAAAAATCCCTCGCCGGGCACGACGAGCGAGAACTCCCCGGCCGCGATGAGGACGCCGCCGATCAGCACCGCGCGCCGCTGCCCGGTAATGCGGTCGGCCACCCATCCGCCGCCCAGGCACAACAGGTAGACCATGGAAGCGTAAAGACCGTAGACCGCGCCGGACTTCTCGTCGCTGAAGCCCAGACCGCCCTTGGCGATCTTGTCCGACATGTAAAGGATGAGGATGGCGCGCATTCCGTAGTAGCTGAAGCGCTCCCACATTTCGGTGAAGAAAAGGGTGGCCAAGCCACGCGGATGTCCGAAAAAGCTGGTGTCGGCGCGCGCAGTGTCGAGAGAGGTTGCCATGGGTTTACGGGAAGGGTAGCACAGACATCCTATCCCGTGTGGCCCTTGCGGAGCCGCGACCGTGAGGGGGCGGTCCTCCCGTGCCTCAGAACTTCTTCAGCTCCTCGACCAGGGCGGCAATTCCTCCCCGGTTGTAGAGGTCGGCGAGGCGCTGTTCCTCGGCCGAAGGCGCTACTGACTTGAGCAGGGCCGGGTCCGCAAGGCTCTTCCGATTCGGCACCCACACCTTGCCGTCGGCGAATTCCACCTGGTTGACGAAGCCCGTCATCTTCTGCACGTTGACCGGCTGCCCGCTATTCGAAAACAGCCGCAGCGTGGTCTCCTGGCGCACGGTGCCGGTCTTGTCCGGCGGCAGATTGCTGAGGTCCTTTTCCGAAGACGGCAGCGAGGCTGCCACCGATTGCCGGCCCGCCTGGTCGGTAAGGACCCAGCCCAGCTCCACGTACTTCACGGCCTTCGCCGAGCGGTTGCGCACTTCGATGTTGGGCGCCCGCGCTTCGTTGCCCGACACCTGCGCCCAGCCCTGGATCGCCTCCACCGGGGAATCCGGGAACTGCACGAAGGCAAACTTCTCGGCGTGCTCCGGCGGCAGCGCGGCACTGGTAACCGCGGGACCGTGGGGCACCACCTTCACGTTCAACGGAGCGGATTGCTGGCGCGCGCCGATCTGGAAGATCTCCTGCCGCAGGCCCTCCTGGCCGCCTTGCGCCAGCACCCGCTTGAGGTACTCGCGGTCGCGCTGCGCCTCCACTTCGCAAGCCGTCAAATAGCGCCGCGAGTGCAGGCGATCCGGCCCGTAGAACGAGAGATCCTGGTACAGCACGCCATCCAGGTCGATCTGCACCAGCGGGCCGCCGGCCATCTGGGTGGGCCGCACCAGTTGCATCTCGATGCGCACCGGGAAGGCTTCGCCGGGCGCGATATTCATGCTGGGAATGGTCACCGAGCCTTTGCCGCCCAGCGTCACTTCCTGCGACACCACGCGCAGCATCACGCCATGAATGCGGCTGGCGCCGGCGTTGCGCAAGGTCAAGGTCATGTGCAGATCCAGCACCAGCGCGGCGCCGCGCGCGGTGGCCCGCGACTCGTTGGAACTCATGCCGACCAGAGTCACGGGAGAATCCTTGGCGAGGTTGATATTGATCGAATCCTTGGGCAGGGCGGTGTCCTGCGCGAGCAGGCGCGCCGCGCACAGCACGATCGGTACCGCCAGCCGTCTTAGCCCGTTACTCCGCATATACGTTATTGATCGTCACGTAGCCCGTTTTGGGATCCACGTAGCGAGCCCCCATGGAACCTTGCGCGCCCACGGAGAGCGTCACGTCGTTGGCGTTCACTCCCGTGTTCATCAGGCGGAATGCCTGGTCGCCGGTTCCCACTTGAATTCCATCCGCGGTGCTCTGCACCACGGTGCGCTGGTCGGCCCGCGCGGGCGTCGTGTTCTGCAGCAATATTCCGGTAGCCACCATGACCACGATGCTGGCCAGCGCCACGGCGGCGCGGGCTCCGGTGAACAGACGGGCGGCGCGCGGCGCTCTCTCGCTGGTCCGCACGCACTCGCCCGCCGCCAGGCCCAGCCGGATATTGGCCTTCATTTCCGCCGCCAGCCGGTTCCACTGAATCTCCGGAATCTCGGACAGTTCCGGAAGCATTTCCCGCACGCCCTCAAACGCGGCGATCTCGTCGCGGCAGGTCTCGCAGCGCGCCACGTGCCGCGCAGTCCGCCAACCGGCGAAAAACCCGAGATCCCCGCCTGCGTGCAATGCCAATGTCGCCTGATTCGGGTGCTTCATATTTCTACCGCTTCCTTCTTTCCATGTAGCGGCGCATCTTGGTCCGCGCGTTCGCGATGTGCGAGCGCACGGTGGCCTTGGAACAATCCAGCCGCCGGGCCACTTCCTCGGCCGGCAACCCTTCCACGTCGCGCAACATGAGCGCGGCCCGTTCCCGTGGGCTCAACAGCCGCAAGCCATCCTGCAGGTACGAGCGATGTTCCGACCGCAGGACCGCCTGCTCCGGGCTTTCCGCGTGGCTTTCCGGCGCCTCGTCGATCTCGCAAAACGTGGCCCGCCCGCTGCGCCGGATGAAATCGATGGCCGTATTGGTGGCGATTCGCGATAACCAATGGGCCGCTTTTTGTTCGTCCTTGAGCTGGTCCTGGTGCTGGAGGGCCTTGATGAAGGCCTCCTGGGTGAGGTCTTGGGCGTCCGCGACGTTTTCCACGATGCGATATATCTGGACGAAGATCCGGCGTAAGTGCTCGGAAACAAAGCGGTTTTGCCGTTCCAGGAGCTCCAGCCCCGGCTCGATGACTTCACTCATCTCGGTCAAAACGACGGTTTTCACGGGTTCCTGTAATGATGACGCCAAATCCCGGAAAACGTGGAAACAAAAAGCGGAACCGGTCCGCTTAAGGTCATTCTAGCGCGAGAACAGGCGTGCCTCCAGGCTGCCGCTCCCCTGGTTCCCCCTGGTGCGATGCACCGCAGCAAACATTCTTCGCAGATTTGTTTTCGCGAAAACACTCAATTGTAACCACCCCGGCTGGAGACTGTTACCAGGGAGAAGTTCGATCGGGAGGGTCGCATGAAGAATCGCAGCACAGGCGTGTGCCTGCACGGCCATACCATGCACTCGGAGGAGTGCCTGTCGTTCCTGCCGCGTTACCTGCACCATGTCCCCGGAGTTTCGCAGATTGTCAGCCGCTATGAGGGCGGTCCGCGGCCGGCGGTCGATTTCAGCCGCGCCTATTGGACGCCGCCGCTCACCCCGGCATCGGCGCTGCGCGTCGAGCGGCAACAGATCGCCAAACTCGGGCTGCGGCCGATGGTCTCGCTCACGGACCACGACAACATCGAGGCCGGCCTGGCGCTCCAGGTGACGGCCGATTCCCGGGAAGTGCCGGTTTCCGTGGAGTGGACCGTGCCGTACGAGCGCTCGATTCTGCACCTCGGCATTCACAACCTTCCGCCCGGTGCGGCGCGAACCTGGATGTCCGTTATGTCCGTCTATACCGCGGCTCCCGACGGGCGGCTGCTGCCGGGAATCCTGAGCGAATTGGCCGGAAACCCGGAGGTGCTCATCGTACTCAATCATCCTTTCTGGCTGGAGGAGGGCGTGCAAGAGGCCGACCACCCGCGCGCCCTCGCTCGCGTTTTGCGGGAGTGCATCCGGTGGTTTCACGCCTTCGAGCTGAACGGCACGCGGCGATGGGCGGAGAATGCCAAGGTGCTCGAACTGGCGCGCGCCCATTCGCGGCCGGTGATTTCGGGAGGCGACCGCCATGCGTGCGAGCCGGCCGCCTGCCTCAACCTGACGGATGCGCGGTCGTTCGCGGAATTTGTGGCCGAGATCCGCGGCGGCCAAAGTTCGGTCGTATTCATGCCGCACTATTGGGAGCCCATGCCGATCCGCATGCTGGAAGCCAGTTGGGACATCCTCCGGCCGTATCCCGAGTACCCCGGAAGGGAGCGGTGGATCGACCGGATCTTCTACCGCGCGGAAGACGGCACTCCGCAGCCGCTCTCGGTGATATGGCGCGAGCGAGTGCCCCTCCTGGTGCGGCCGGTCACCGGACTGGTTCAGTTCCTTGCCGCCCCGGGCGTGCGGGGAGCACTCCGCTTCCTGCTGTCGCGGCAGCCCGAGGCCGCGCAGTGAGGACCGCCGTGCTGCGGCTATCGGCTGCCTTGGACGGATTGGCCCCCGAGACCGTCGCGCTGGTGCTCACGCTGGGCCTGGTGCTGGGCACCTTCCCGGTTTTCGGCTGTCCCACGGTTCTCTGTGCCGTGGCCGCGCTGGCGCTGCGGCTCAACGTTCCGGCGCTGCAGTTGGTGAATCAACTCATGTCAAGATAATTGGGGCCATGGTTAATGGTTCCAACCGAAAAGGAGAACCTGTTATGAGAACCGTTTCCGCAATCGCCCGATATCTGGCGGGCGTGATCTTCCTTGTTTTCGGCCTGAACGGCTTCCTGAACTTCATTCCCCTTCCCCCGCCGGGGGGCATTGCGGGACAGTTCATGGGCGCCCTGTATGCCTCGCATTACCTGTGGGTGATCTTCGCGTTTCAGGTCATCGCAGCGGTACTTCTGCTGGTCAACCGTTACGTGCCGTTGGCGGTGGCCGTGCTGGCGCCGGTGATCGTCAACATTCTTGTTTTCCACGCCTTGATGGCCCCGAGCGGGCTGCCCCTGGCCCTAATCGTGGCTGTACTGTGGGCGGTGATCTTCGTCGATGCGCGACCGGCGTTTGCCGGGCTGTTCCAGGCCCGCCTGCAGGCCCGCACCTGATTAACCAGGCTGTGGCCTAGTCCTAGTGTAAGGAGAAGAAAATATGGCCGAAAGAATTCATGAACTACTGCTCCGTAACCTTCAGGAAGTTTTTGGAGAGGGTGACCCTACGAAGCGCCGCTCCGCAATCAAGGAACTCTACACGGATGACTGTGTGCTGTATGTCCCCCCAGGTGCCTTCGTTGGGCACGATGCCCTCGATAAATTTGCAGGTGACTTGCGCGCTACGCATCCTCAATTCGCCTACGCACCCCATGCTGCTCCCCAAGCTCTTCAGAATGCAGGGCGCCTAAAGTGGGGCTCCGGCCCTCGCGGCGGAGTGCCTGCCTATACGGGTGAGGACGTGATCATCGTGCGGGATGAAAAGATCGCAGCTCTTTACGTTTTTCTTGACTCTCCTCCCGCATGATCGGATTGTCCGGTTGTTTCATCATTGTGACAAAGCGAAAGGACAATATGACAATTTCCGTAATCATAGGCAGCACACGCCAGGGCCGGTTCTCTGAGAAGCCGGCTCAATGGATTCTTCAGGAGCTTCGGAAGAGAGAGGCGATTGAAGCGCGGCTTCTCGACCTCCGCGACTTCCCAATGCCTTTCTTCGACCAGCCCCTGCCGCCAGCTATGCCGGGCCGGCCGCCTTACGAACACGATGTGGTCAGGAAGTGGACCGCCCAAATCGCGGCGTCGGATGGTTTTGTATTCGTCACGCCGGAATACAACTACGGCCCTCCCGCAGTGCTGAAAAACGCAATCGATTGGGTTTACCCAGAGTGGAACCGCAAGGCCGCCGCCTTTGTGAGCTATGGCAGCGCCATGGGTGCGCGTGCCGTTCAGCAGCTTCGCGAGACGGCAATCGAGATTCAAATGGCGCCGGTTCGGTCATCCGTTCACGTTCCCGTGGCAACGCTTTGGGCACACTTCCAGGGCGGGGACGTGGAGAAAGGTCTCGCCGAGCTGGACAAGTCAGCCAATGTCATGATCGACGATCTTCTCTGGTGGACGGCGGCTCTAAAGACGGCCCGCGAGCGCTGATGCCGACCAGACATCCGATAGATCATGATCGCAGGAGAAATTGGTGTCAGCGAGGTCGAGAAGCAAGCCGCCGGGGCCAGGGAGGATACATGATGTCAGGCAGGCTATCGGGCAAGGTGTGCGTCATCACGGGGACGGGCGGGAGTGTGGGCCGCGCGGCCGCCTTGGCATTCGCTCGAGAGGGTGCGTCGGTCGCCGGTTGCGACGTGAACGTCGCCGCCGCTGAAGCTACGGTTGAAATGGTTCGCGCCCAGGGCGGAACGGTGATCTCCCTTCAGCCTTGCCATCTGACCGAACCGTCCGAGTGTCAGGCGCTGGTCGATCTCGCCGTGCGCGAGTACGGGCGGATCGACGTGCTGTTCAACAACGCCGCGATGGCGTACTTCAACTGGCTCGAAGACATCACCAACGAGGAATGGAACCGCGATCTGCGGGAAGAAATAGACTTGGTGTTTTTTCTCACCCGCGCGGCGTGGCCGTATCTGAAGGCCAGCCACGGCGTCGTCGTGAATACGGCGTCGCTGAACGGCCTCATGAGCTTCAAGACGCTGGGATCACTGGCGCATACGACGGCCAAGGCAGGGATCATCGGGATGACGCGGCAGCTCGCGATGGAGGGGCGAGAACACGGTATTCGCGCGAATTCCATCTCCCCTGGCTTGATTGAAACCAATCAGACGCGAGAACAACTGAAGGACCCCGAATGGGCGAGCGCGATGCTCGGCAAGACGCTGCTCGGACGTCTCGGACGGCCCGAGGAAGTGGCGAACGTCGCTGTGTTCCTGGCCTCCGATGACAGTTCGTACGTCACCGGAGTCGATATCGTCGTCGATGGCGGAATGAAGGTCTGGTGATCGGCGGGTTCCGGCTAAAGCGAAGCCAACCGAGGCTTTAAAAACCGTCGCCGGCTTGCGGCAACGCGGATGAGGAATCGTTCAGGCTGTTCTCTGGGGCGCAGTTTGGAAGACCTTTGCGACCGCCGCCGTGAGCGCGCCGCGGCGAAGGGAGAGGAGAAGTGAAGATGAAACGCAATCATCGCATCGCGGGAGGGGCCGCAATTGTGCTGATCGGGTTTGGGGCTGTCATTGGAGTTAACCATTCCAAAACCACCGCGGCGGAAACGACTCAGCCTCCACCGGAAGTCATGGTATCGCCCGTGGAGCAGCGCGATCTGCCGATCGAGCGCGAATGGGTCGGAACGCTCGACGGAATGGTCAATGCAGCGATCAAGGCGCAGGTGAGCGGATATCTGCTGCGGCAGGGCTACGCGGAAGGCTCGTTCGTCCGCAGAGGGCAGTTGCTGTTCGAGATTGACCCGAGGCCGTTCCAGGCTGCCGTCGACCAGGCTGCCGGGCAGCTCGCCCAGGCGCACGCCCTAACGGCCCAGGCCCAGGCCGGTCTTGTGCAGGCGGAAGCGCAACTGACAGCCGCCGAAGCCAATCAGCGCAAAGCGCAAATGGATGAGGACAAATATGTCCCCCTTGCCGCGCAGCAGGCCGTCACACAGCAGGACTTGGACAACGCCCGTCAAACCAACCAAGCGCAGAAGGCGCAGGTGGCAGCGGCCACGGCGCAGGTAGAGACCGCCAAGGCGCAGGTTGAAGCCGCGCGCGCCGGGGCCAAGGCAGCCGAAGCCGCGCTCGAGACGGCCAAGGTCAATCTGGAATTCACCCGCCTGACCTCTCCCATCGATGGCATTGCCGGTGTTGCCGCCACGCAAGCCGGCAATCTCGTCGGACCCGCGGGCAATGCCGTCACAACGGTCTCGACCCTCGACCCGATCAAGGTCAATTTCACGGTCGGTGAGCAGGAGTCTCTCAGCCTGGCCCGTGCCGATGCGCTGCACCGGCTGGAACTGAAACTCATCCTGGCCGACGGGACGGTATATCCGCAAGCGGGACGCTTCTCCTTCGCCGATCGCCAGGTGGATTCCACAACCGGCGCCATTCAGTTGACCGGGCTCTTTCCGAATCCCGGCAACATGCTGCGCCCCGGTCAATACGCCAAGGTCCGCGCGGAGATCGGCGTCCGCAGTGGAGCTCTACTGGTTCCGCAGCGAGCCGTCATCGACACGCAGGGTACCTACACCGTCCCGGTGGTCGATCCGAGCAACACGGTCCGGTTCGCCCGGGTCCAGGTGGGCGACCGCGTCGGCTCCAACTGGATTATCGCGGAAGGATTGAACCCCGGCGAGCGCGTCGTTACGGACGGCCTGTTCCACGTCCGTCCGGGCGCGGTGGTCAACCCTAAGGAAGGCAAGTGATGTCGAAATTCTTCATCAACCGGCCCATCGTCGCGATGGTCATCTCCATCCTGACGGTGATCATCGGCGCCGTGATCATCACGCAACTGCCGGTCGCGCAGTTTCCGCAGATCGCGCCGCCGGAGGTCCAGATCAGGGCCACGTATGTGGGCGCTGACTCGCAGACGATCGAGCAATCTGTCGCCACGCCGATTGAGCAGCAAATGAGCGGCGTGGACAACCTCAACTACATGTACTCGCTTAACGCGGGCACCGGCGGTCAGATGGCGATGACCGTGAACTTCGACGTGAAGAGCGACCCGAATAGCGACCTTATGCTGACGCAGATGCGCGAAACTCAAGCTTCGTCGCAGCTCCCGCAGGACGTCACCAATTACGGGGTAACGGTGCAGAAATCCGTAAGCTCGCCGCTCATGGCGATAGGCCTCAACTCGCCCAAAGGGACGTATGATGCGACGTTTCTCACCAACTACGCCTACATCAATCTGAACGATCAGTTGACGCGTGTACCCGGGATCGGCAGTGTGCAGGTGTTCGGCGCGGGGCAGTACGCGATGCGACTTTGGGTGAAACCGGACCAGCTCTCTAAGCTCGGCATCACCGTGACAGACATCGTCTCTGCTGTCCAAGCCCAGAACACGGTCAACCCAGCGGGCCAGGTCGGTGGATCGCCCGTGCCGAAGGGCCAGGAATATACGT
>Ga0116222_1001034_pt1 | contig 15862 bp, 12 predicted proteins | sample Sb_taG_12_FD_88963 | JGI IMG/M metagenome (GOLD analysis project Ga0116222, IMG submission 88963) | Peat soil microbial communities from Weissenstadt, Germany - Sb_50d_9_AC metaG | ecosystem: Environmental > Terrestrial > Soil > Wetlands > Peat | place: Germany: Weissenstadt | collected 2010-09-21
GGAATCCGCCAGCGCCTGCTCCAGCGTCTGGAACTCGTAGACCGGCTGCGTCGGATCGACCCCCGAAATCAACCTGCGCACGCCTGGAGCAAAGGCCGCCGCGGCCCCCGAAGTCCGCACCGCGACCCGCATCGAGCGGATGTACGGAAACCGTTCGTACGGCATGTAAATCTCCGGGAACGGCTCGGCGTCCAGTTGCGAGATCTTGGAGTTGGCCACGACTCCCGTGATGGTGTCGTTCAGGATCGAGCCTCCGACGTGCCGGCCCGCCATATCGAAGCTCGCCATCTGCCGGGCGAAAGCCTCATTCGTAACTACGCTGAACAGACTGCCCTCGGTGGGCCACATGCCCCGGACCAGCGGCACGCCCAACGCCCGCAGATAGTCGGGTGACACGGCGCGAATCGCCGCCGGCAGTGACTCGTTCGCGCCGGACGGACGGACCGTGGTGGTCAGCGTGCCCGCATCGATGCCCGCCGCCGCGACGCCCGGCATGGCTTCCAGGCGCCGCAGCAATTCCTCGATGTATACCTGCTTCGGCGGCCAACTGCTGTATTGCGGTCCGGCCGGCGTAATCCGCATCACCAGGATCTTCTCGGGGGTGAAGCCCGCCGGCATTTGGTTCATCCGCCAGAAACTCTTGAGCATCAATCCCGCGCCCGCCAGCAGCACGATGGCCAACGCCAGTTCCGCCGCCACCAACGCCCCACGCATGCGAATCCTCACCGGCGACGTTCCGGCGTCAACCTTGAGCGCCTCCTGCAGGTCGGCTCTCCACATCGCGATGGCCGGGCCCAGGCCAAACAGAAATCCCGTCGCCAGCGAAATCGCCGTCGCGAACCACAGCACGTGCGCGTCGATGTTGGCCTCCGCCAATCGCGGCACCGCCTGCGTACCGAGCCGCTTCAGGATCGCGAGCCCGCATTGCGCGAACAACAGGCCCGCGCCGCCGCCGCCGAGCGCCAGCAGACCGCTCTCCGCCAGGAACTGGCGAATCACGCGCGCCCTGCCCGCCCCCAGCGCCGCGCGGATCGCGACCTCCGTCCGCCTCTTGACGGCCCGCGCCGCCAGCAGGTTCGCGATGTTGGCGCACGCGATGAGCAGCACAAACCCGGACGCCGCCAGCAACACCAGCAGCGCGCGCCGCGCGTCGCCGGCCACTTTCTCCTGAAGGGTGCAGAAGTGCAGACTCGAATCGTCCCGTTGAACCGCGATCTTCTGCTGTTCCGTCCGGCCGTAGAGCGTCTGCATTTCGGCTCGTGCCTGTTCGAGCGACGCTCCCGGTCTCAGCCGTGCCACCACGTGCAGCGCCCAGGGACAGGGTCCGAACCGTTCCTCCGCCGCGTACCACAGCACCGCTTTGGTTGTATCGGAAAGCGCCATCAGCGGTTCCGGAATCGAAATGTATGCGTCGATGTCCCGCGTTTCGTCGCCTTTGTAATACTGCTGCGGCACCGCGAATTGGAACTTGCTGGAAAGCACGCCCGTGATGGTATGCGGGTAGCCGTTCAAGGTCACCGTCTTCCCGATGATGTTCGGATCGCCATGAAATCGCCTTTGAAACAGGGGCCACGACAGCACCATCATGTTAGGCTCTTCCACCCGGAAAATGCGCCCGATCGCCGGCTGCGCTGCCGTCATGGTCCAGAAATCGTCCGTCACGGACGCGATCCGCTCTTCGCTAGCTTCCCCTCCGCTCACCAGGGCCAGATCGTCATTCCCGTAAGCCGCCATGCTCTCGAACGAGCGCGCCTGGTTTTTCCAAGTCCGGTATTCCGTCCGGCCGGTGAAAGTGTCTCTGCGGGCCCATTGGCTGTAGTTCGCCAGCCAGACCAGCCGGTCTGCGTTCGGATACGGCAGCGGATGAAACAGCACCGCGTTGACCACGCTGAAGACCGCCGTGTTCATCCCGATCCCCAGCGCCAGCGTCGCGATCGCCACCGCTGTAAATCCGGGATTGCCGCGCAGCATCCGTGCGCCGTAGCGCACGTCCTGGAACAATTGTTCCAGCCAGACCACGCTCCAAACTGCCCGCGTGTCCTCTTGCACCCGCGCCACATTTCCGAACTTGCGCAACGCGGCGTAGCGCGCTTCGTCCGGCGGCATGCCCCGCTCGATGTTCTCCTCGGTTTCACGCGCGATGTGCTCGCGGATTTCTTCTTCCAGGCCGTCCAGCCGGCGCCGGCTCCAGGGGCCGGGCATCATATGGCGATCTCCGCATCTTCTTTGGTAGACATTCTAGGTGAAGAATAGACTCCTTCGGGTAGAATGTCAAGGGGAGCCCGCCAATACCCGCAAACCCGCCAGGCAGGAGAGCTTCTCGTCCTGGCGCCAGGGCGGGCCGATCGTTTTACCTAACTCCGCGACGCGGCGTTCGAGCGCCCCGTCCCCCGCGAGTTCGCGTTCCTTGATCCCGGTGACCGCCAACCCGTGTGACTCCGCAGCCACCCGGAGAGCGTTCCGAAAGAACTCACCCTCCGCCGTATGGATCGCCGGGTGGGACCGCAGCGTCGACGCCAGGTCCCTTGCCGGCCTGCCCGCGGCCAGCAAAATTGCACACCCGGTAGCCTCGTAGCCGCGTCCCGCCAGCGCCGCCAGAGCGTCCCGTAATCCTGCCCGCGCCATCCCAGCCGCGGCCTCCGCGCAGAGCCGCAGGAACGCCTCCGCGTCCTCCAACTTCATGTCCTTCGCCCAATGGTAGGGCTGCACCGAGCCCGGAATCTCGCGATTCACCAGTTCCAAGCGCCGCCGTTCGAGCACAACGGGAGACGAAGCCTCGCCACCCACCGCCACCATCACGGCCCATCCCGAATGGGCGCGGAATCCCAGGGCGGCCCTCCGTGAGTCTCGCATAATAGACCGATCATAACCCGCCCCCTTACGAGTTGAATTCGCGGGTAGTCTTCTCTGCGCTCTCTGCTGCCTCGGCGCCCTCAGGTTTTGACTCTCATCATTCTCCGCGCTCGTCTCCGCGACTCCGCGGCTCCGCGTCGAGTTCTCCCCCCTATTGACATTCTATACGACCTCCATATAGAATCTCTATACAAGCATGCCTGCCACCAACCTCTTGCAAGGAACTCTCGATCTCCTGATCCTGAAGGCCCTGGCGCTCACCGAGCTGCACGGCCTCGCCATCTCCCACCGCATCGCCCAGATCACCAACGGCACTTTCCAGGTCAAGCCCGGCTCGCTGTTTCCCGCCCTCCACCGCATGGAGGAAGCCGGGTGGCTCGCCTCCACCTGGGGCGGCTCCGAAAATAACCGCCGCGCCAAGTTCTACCGCCTCACCGCCGCCGGCCGGCGCCAGTTGCAGACCGAAACGCGGCAGTGGCAAACCATCTCCCTGGCCATTGCCAGCGCGCTCCAGGCGAGCTGACACCATGCCGTTCCTCAGCCGCCTGGCCAGCCTCCGGCGCAATCTTCTGACCCGGCCGCGGGTCGAAAAGGATCTCGACGACGAACTGTCGGCCTACCTGGACCAGCTAACCGACGAGAAGCGCCGCGCCGGCATGGCTGCGGCCGAAGCGCGCCGCGCGGCCCGCATCGAATTGGGCGGCCTGGAACAAGTCAAGGAAGAAGTCAGGCAAGTGAGGACCGGTCAAATGCTGCAAGAATTTCTGCAAGACCTTCGCTACGGAACCCGCACGCTGCTCAAAAACCCGGCGTTCACCATGGTCGCCGTCCTGGCCCTCGCCCTGGGCATCGGCGCCAATACCGCCATGTTCAGCGTGGCCTACGGCATCCTGTTGCGGCCCCTCCCTTATGCCGCCGCCGATCGCGTGGCGGTGGTCTACATGCGCTTCTTTCCCCGGGACAATCCTTACGGCACGATGTGCGTTCGCGACTACCTGATGTGGAAAGAGAACAACCACGCGTTCGAAGATCCCTCGCTCTTCCGCAGCCTGCGCATGGATATCGCCGGCAACCAAGGCGTCCCGGAACAGGTGCAGGGAGCATCCATCACCGCGGGCTTTTTCTCCACGCTCGACGTGCGTCCCCTCATCGGCCGCACCTTCGCAGCGGGCGAGGACGCACCCAGCGCCGGCTCGCTTTCCGTGCTCAGCGAATCCATCTGGCGGCGGCGCTTCGCCCGAAGCTCCACAGTGCTGGGCCAGGCCATCCTGGTGAACGGCGCTCCCTCCACCGTGGTCGGCGTGATGCCCGAAGCATTCCGCTTCCCGCGGCGCGAAACCGAAGTCTGGACCAACCTGCCGCTGAATCCGCCCACGCGCTACGGCCCTTGGTACTATCGCGGCGTGGCTCGCCTGAAGCCCGGCGTGACGATCGAGCAGGCCCAGGCCGAGACCAACACCATCGGGCTGCGCATGATGCAGCAGAACTCCTACTACAAGCGCCTGTCGCTGCCGTTGCTCCCCCTGCGCGATGCGCTCCTGGGAACCACGCTGAAGCCCGCGATCCTGGTGCTGGCAGGCGCCGTCGGACTGGTCCTGCTGATCGCCGTGGTCAACGTCGCCAACCTCCTGCTGGCGCGCGCCACCGTCCGCGAGCGCGAGATGGCGATGCGGCTCTCGCTCGGCGCCGGCCGCGGCCGCCTGGTGCGCCAGTTGCTCACCGAAAGCGTGCTGCTCGCCGTGATGGGCGGCGCGGCGGGCCTGGCCCTGGCGTGGGGCGCCATCGAGTTGATCCGCGCCTGGAATCCCGGCAATCTCCCGCTCATCGATTCCGTCCGGCTGGATGGCGGCGCCCTTGCTTTCATGATCCTCGCCTCCACGCTCACCGGGATTCTGTTCGGGCTCGCGCCAGCGCTCCAAAGCGCGCGCACCGATCTCAACTCCACTATCAAGGAAGGCGGACGCACCGGCGCCGCCAGCCAGGCCCGCGGACGCACGCGGGCGGCTCTCGTGATCGCCGAGATCGCGGTCTCGCTGATGCTCCTCGTGGGCGCGGGGCTGCTGCTCCGCAGCTTCGTCAATCTGCAACAGGTCACTGGCGGATTCTCCACTCCTCCGCGGCAGATCCTGACCATGCTGATCTCTCCCGGCGGCCGGAAGTACAATGACCCGCGCGCCGGCCTGGTCTTCTACGACGAGGTTCTCCGCCGTGCCCGCAATGTTCCCGGCGTGGAAACCGCCGCGGTCACCGACGCGCTACCTCCCGATCGCCAAGGTGACGCCGACACCTTTGTCATCGAGGGGCAGCCTCTCGCTCCCGGAGAGTTGAACCCCATCGTCTCAGACGTCACGGCGACTCCGGAATTCTTCCGTGCGATGGGCATCCCCCTGATCGAAGGCCGCTACTTTGACAGCCACGACACCCCGGATTCCACGCAGGTGGCCATCGTCAGCGAAGGCTTTGTGCGCCGCTTCTTCCCCAACCAGCAAGCCATCGGCAAACGCATCAAGCAGAGCGGGCCCGGCTACGGCGACCGGTGGATGGAGATCGTCGGCGTAGTCGGCAACGTGAAATACCTGGGGCTGACGGTCGATACGGACCCCGCCTACTACATGCCGTTTACCCAATCCTACGGCCCGCAGATGTTCCTGACGGTGCGCTCCTCGGGCGATGCCGCCCGCCTGGAGGAAGCGCTGCGCCGCGACATTCAATCCATCGACCCCGGCGTGACCCTGGCGCAAATCGGCACCATGGAGCAGGCGCTCGCGCTCTCCGTTTCGCAGCCCCGCTTCGATACCATGCTGCTGGCTTTGTTCGCGGCCATCGCGCTGCTGCTGGCCGCGGTCGGAATCTACGGGCTGATCGCCTACTCCGTGGCGCAGCGCACTCACGAAATCGGAGTGCGCATGGCTTTGGGAGCGGCGCGCGCGGACGTGGTGCGGATGGTGGTCCGGCAAGGCGCGTCGCTGGCGGCCATCGGGATCGCGCTCGGTCTGTGCGGGGCGTTCGCTCTCACGCGCCTGCTCTCGACCATGCTCTTCGGAGTTGGCATCACGGACGCGCTGACGTTTCTGGCCGCGCCGGCGGGAATGATGCTGGTGGTCCTGCTGGCCACGTTCCTCCCCGCGCTGCGGGCCACGCGCATCTCGCCGGTGGTGGCGCTGCGGTACGAGTAGAGTGTCTACCCCATCCGCATCGACACAATCAGCGCCCCCGCCAGGCCCGCACCGCCAGCCAGCAGCACGCACCCGATCCAACGCTCGGCACGATTGCGGAGCCACAAGTAGAAGCCCGTCGCGCCCATCGTGAGCAGCCCCAGCGAAACCACCCCCAGCGTCCCCGGCCACGCGTGCGTCTGGTGAATGCGATTTAGCGTGCCTACGAATCCCGCGGTTGTCGCCTTGACCCTTGCCTCTCCCGTAGCGGCCGAGTAATCCACCTCCCAGACAGTCCCCGGCCGTACCACGCGGAAACGCAACCCGCTCGCCGCCGCCCGCACAGAGGTCAGTTCGCCGCGCATCGGCAACTCGTGGGCGGCCACCCGCGCGTCCGCGATCCCCGGCGCCAGGGCGAAGCTTTGTTCGCTCACGCGTTCCGCCAGCGGAAACCAACGCCGATGCGCCATCTGGACGCCGCCGATCCCGTACATCGCGAGGAATGCCAGGCAGAACATCCCGGTATATAAATGGATCGCGCGGAGTTTCGGATACATCATCTTGTCCAGAAATACAGAACCGCGAACAACCCGCCGCCCAGCGCCAGCGACACTCGCGCCAGCCGATCGCGCGGCCGAGCCATCAGCCACAACGCCACGCCCGACGCCATCATACCGATCAGGCACCACATGGCAAACTCGTTGTAGTCGGCCCACAACTGCATCCGCCAGTCGCCCGAATGAAACGCCGCCGTGGTGGCATGCAGCGTGCCGAGGTAGCTCCAGAAGCTGCTGCGCATCACCTCAACGCGCAGGCGGCCCTCGTCTTCCAACACCGTGACGCGGTGCCGTCCGTTCGCATGATAAAAATCCAGGAGCAGGCGGCCGGCCGCGTCGTGCTGGATGACCGCGCTCTGGATCGGCGTCGCCAGCGACAGGTGGAGCGATTCGCAGACCCGCTCGGCCACCTGCCGATCCGTCTCGTTCGGCTCCGCCCGGAACGCCTCGTACCGCACCGCCGGCACGGGCGCGCCCGGCCTCGATTCGAAGCTCGCGGAAAGCCCCACCACTCCGAACACCATCAGGTTGACGAACGTGAGTAGTCCCGCGTAAGTGTGGAGTTTCTGAATCAGGTCGCGCACGTAACTGGTACCATCATTGCAGAGCCGCACCCACCATGAAACTCGGCGTCGCGCTTTCCGCAGCCCTGCTGGCCGCCCTCCCGGCCCACCCCGCCGACCCGCCGGCGCAAGAACTCTGGACCTTCGACCGCCTCGACCGTATTGGCGGCCACGCCACCACGGCCCTCGGCCACCCTCGCGTGATCGACACTGCACTCGGCAAGGCTATCGAGTTCAACGGCGTGGATGACGCCCTCTTCATCGACGTCCATCCCCTCGCGGGCGCGGCCACCTACACGTTCGAGGCCATCTTCCGCCCGGACGGCGGCAATGCCGAACAACGCTGGTTTCATCTCGAAGAGAATCCCGCGACCGGCGCGAACACCGGCAGCCGCATGCTCTTCGAGATTCGCGTGGTCGATGGCCGCTGGTGTCTCGACACGTTTAATCGCTCGGGACCCAATCAACAGGCACTGCTCAATCGCGAGAACCTGCACAAGCTCGGCGCGTGGTTTCACGTGGCCGCGGTCTACGATGGCCGCGAACTGCGCAGCTACGTGGATGGCATCCAGGATGGCGCGGCGCCCATCCAGCTCGCGCCGCAGGGCGCGGGCCGCACATCGGTCGGAGTGCGCATCAACAAGCTCTACTACTTCAAGGGCGCCGTCCGCATGGCCCGCTTCACGCGCCGCGCCCTGGCGCCTGCGGAGTTCCTCCACGTTGTACACTGACACCGTGGACCAGGACGAATTTCAACTGCTCGAAGAAGCGTTCCGCACCGATGGTCCCGAGGCCGTCTTCGATCGGCTGATCCGTAAAGCCCGTGACGAGAAGAATCACCGGCTCTTGTTTGGCACGCGCCTCATGCAGATGCGCCATCGCCTGGCGCTTCCGCTGATCGAGACCGAACCCGTTACCGACGTCACAGCCGATCAACGCCCGGCGTACGAATCCGCCTTCCGGGATGCCGCGCGCGAAGCCGGCGAGCTGTGCCTGGCCGCGGGCGACATTCCGAGCGCGTGGCCGTACTTCAAGGCGCTGGGCGAGCCCGCCCCGGTGGCCGCGGCTATTGAAACCTTCACCGGCGGCGACCATCTCGACCGCGTGATCGAAATCGCTTTCCAGGAAGGCGCGAACCCGCGCAAAGGCTTCGAGCTGATTCTGGAACACCACGGAATCTGCCGCGCCATCACCTGGTTCGGATCCAACCAGGACCCCGAGAGCCGCCAGGCGTGTCTCAAACTCCTGGTCCGCACGCTGTACCACGAGCTCGCCGACGCCCTCAAACAAACCATCGCAGCCAAAGAGGGAGCCGCGCCCGAGACAGACAGCATCGCGGAGCTGATCGCCGGCCGCGACTGGCTGTTCGAAGGAAACAACTATTACGTCGACAGCACGCACCTCGCTTCGATTCTGCGATTCGCTCCCGAGCTGGATGATCCCGAGATGTTGCGCATGGCTCTCGACATGGCCAACTACGGCCAGCGCCTGGCGCCCATGTTTCACTTCCGCAGCGAGCCGCCCTTCGAAGACATGTATCTCGACTACGCGGTGTATCTGAGAGCGCTGCTGCGCGAGGACGTCGAGGCCGCGATCGCCCACTTTCGCCAGAAGGCCGCCGTAGATGGCGACACCACTCCGGCCGAAGTGCTCATCGATCTGCTGATGCGTCTGGGACGCTACCCGGAAGCCGTCGCCGCCTCGCTGGAGTATTTCCCCGATTCGAGCATCTCACCGCGAAGCTGTCCGACCGCGGTCCAGTTGTGCCAACTGGCCGGCGACTACGCGACGCTGCGCCAGGTAGCCCGCGAACGCGAAGATCTCCTCGGCTTCGCCGCGGGCGTCATTCAGAGTTGACTGCAGGCCTGATCAGCACAAACACCAATACCGTCGCAACTACCGGCAGCAAGCTCGCGCCCATCAGCACCGGAGCGAACGAATAGCGGTCCGTCACCGTGCCGATCGCGAGCGTGGAGATTATCGTCCCGATTCCCGCCGCCGCGCCGCTCATCCCGCTGACGGTTGCCACCTCGCTCGATGGATACAGGTCTGCCGGAAACGTCAGCCCCATGGTGGACCACGCCGCGTAAGAAAACGTCGAGATCGCGAAGAGAGCGATGATCAGCGCGAAGTTCGATACGGCAATCGTGGGAATCAGCAGCGTCATGCCGATTCCACCCAGCAGCACCACCAGCTTCCGCGCCTTCAGCACCGGCCAGCCGATGCGGATGCAATAGCTGGAGAGTCCGCCTCCTGCGAAATTTCCCAGGTCGGCGGCCAGGAACGGAATCCAAAAACCGAGCAGCGTGTTCTCGATCTTGAATCCCTTCGACACCAGGTAGATCGCAAACCAGTCGGTGATGAAGAACCATACCGGATCGGTCAGCGCCTTGCCGAGTACGATGCCCCAGGTCTCCCTGCGCCGCAACAGCGACGTCCAGGAGTGCGCGGGTCCCGCATCCGCCGCCTTTCCAATGGGCGCTGGCGAGCGATAGACGACTCGCCACGCAGCCACCCACGCGAATCCCAGCAGGCCGGTGATGACGAACGCCGGCCGCCAACTGCCGAACGTCGAATACAGCCAGACCACCATCACCGGCGCGACCGCGCCCCCGACGGCCGAGCCGCTGTCGTACATCGCCACGGCCACGCCGCGTTCCGCTTCCGGGAACCACTCGGCGACCGCCTTGGCCGCACCCGGCCAGTTGGCCGCCTCGCCCGCGCCCAGCAGAAACCGGAACGCGGCGAAACTCCTCAACCCGGCGGCCGTAGCGGTGGCCATCGCGACAGCCGAATACCAGAGCACCGCGAATGACAACCCGCGCCTGGTCCCCAGCCGGTCGAGCAGCCGTCCCGAGACCACCTGGAAAATTGTGTAGGCCGCGCGGAACGCCACCACGATCAAGGCAAAATCGGAGTTCGACCATCCGAAATCGTGCTTCAGATACGGCGCCAGCACGCTCAGCGTCTGGCGGTCGATGTAGTTGATGGTCGTCGAGCCGAACAATAGCGCGGCAATCCACCAGCGGTACTTCACGTGGAACTGATCATCCCCCCTCATCCACCAGCATACGGCGTTCTTCTCAGCGCCCTCGGCTCCCTCCGCGCTCTCAGGTTTTGACCTTGCTCTTCTCCGCGTCTTCCTCCGCGCCTCCGCGGCTCCGCGTCAACCCCGTTGTTCACGCCACAATCTGCGGAATCAGCTCGCCGTACACATCCGTCAGCCGCATATTCCGCCCATTGAAAAGATAGGTCAGCTTGGTGTGGTCGATCCCCAGCAGGTGCAGCATCGTGGCGTGCAGATCGTGTACTGCGATTGGCTGCCGCTCCGCCTTGTAGCCGAACTCGTCGCTCGATCCGATTATCTGCCCGCCCTTGATTCTCGCGCCCGCCATCCACATCGTCATCGTGCCGGGATTGTGGTCGCGCCCCACGCCCTTCTGCGAAATCGGCATGCGCCCGAACTCGCCGTGCCACACTACCAGCGTCGAATCGAGCAGCCCGCGTCCCTTGAGATCCGTCAGCAGCGCGGAGATCGGCCGATCCACCTGCGCGGCGTTGCGCGTGTGGTTGTCCTTCAGGTCGTCGTGCGCGTCCCACGTGTCGCGGTTCTGCTGCCCGAGTCCTCCGTGATAGAGTTGCACGAACCGGACTCCGCGCTCCACCAGCCTCCGCGCCATCAGGCATTGCCGCCCGAAGGGCTCGCTGACCGGGTCATCCAGGCCGTACAGTTTGCGCGTGGCTTCCGTTTCGCTGTTCACGTCGACGGCTTCCGGAGCGCAGCCCTGCATGCGGTACGCCAGCTCGTACGAAGAAATCCGCGCCGCCAATTCGGAGCTGCCCGGATAACTTTTCAGGTCCATCTCGTTGAGCTTGGCCAGCAGGTCGAGCCGGTCGCGCTGCTGCCCGGGGCTCACCTCGGCCGGCGGCTTCAGATCGATGATGGGGTCGCCCGCAGCGCGGAAGACCGTGGCCTGGTAAGCCGCGGGCATGTATCCGGCGCTCCAGTTGGATGGGCCGCCCAGCGGTCCGCCGCGCCGATCGTAGATCACCACGAATGCCGGCAGGCTCTGATTCTCCGAACCGAGGCCGTACGTCACCCACGACCCCACGCTGGGAAGCCCCATCTGAATCTTGCCGGTATTCAGCTCGTAGGTGGCCTGCACGTGGTCATTAGATTTTCCGTACACCGAGCGCAGGAAGGCCATATCGTCCACGTGTTGGGCCAACAGCGGGAACAATTCGCAAACGTCCATCCCGCATTGCCCGTACTTGCGAAATGAAAACGGGCTGGGCATGAGCGGGCCCGGATTGCCCTGCCGCACCACGATCTCGCCCTTGCCGGTCAGCGGCTGTCCCGCATATTTCGAAAGCGCCGGCTTCGGGTCGAACGTGTCCACGTGGCTCGGCCCGCCGCTCATGAACAGCGAAATCACATTGGTGGCGCGCGGCGCGAAGTGCGGCTTGCGCGGCGCATAGGGATTGTAGCCCGAGGCCTTCGCGTCGCAGGCGCCCTCATTCGGCGCGCCCAGCAACCCGTCCTGGTTCAACAAATAAGCCAGCGCCAGGCCGCTCATGCCGCCGCCCGATTGAAACAGGAAATCGCGCCTCGACCAGAAATTCTTCATAGGTCACCGCACGTAAAGAAACTCGTTCAGGTTGAACAGCACATGCGTGAAATCGGCCAGCGGCCTCTTCTGCAGAAACTCCGCCGCCAGCCTGGCCTCCTCTTCGCGCGGCGGACGCGATAACGCGATCCGGTATGCCAGGTCGATCTGCTTCGCGGAATCGCCGGGCGCCGCCTCCTTCACGCGATCCGCGAAAAGCTTGGCCTGCCGCAGCACAGCTTCGTCGTTGAGCAGCGTCAATGCCTGGGTCGGAACCGTGGACACATTCCTGCGCCCGCAGCTTGTATTCTGGTCGGGCAGGTCAAACACCTCGAACATGGGGAACACCAAGCCGCGCTTGCGATAGACGTAAACGCTGCGGCGCCAGACGCGCGGCCCATCCTCTTCCCGCTTCCAGATGCCTTCCGACATGGACGCCAGGATCTCGCCCGGAATGTGCGGAAACACAGGCAGACCGCCCATGGTCAGATCCAGCCCGCCGCTCGCCGCCAGCATGACGTCGCGCACCGCCTCCGCATCCAGCCGCTGGATGGGGAATCGCCACAGGTCGCGATTCTCGGGATCCTTCCCTTCGGCGCTCGCATCCTGGTATTGCGAGGACATCTGGTACGCTTCCGAGGTCATGATGAGGCGCTGCATCTGCTTGATGCTCCATCCGCGGCTCATGAACTCGACCGCCAGCCAATCCAGCAATTCCGGATGCGTCGGCGGCTCGCCCATCTTCCCGAAGTTGTCCAGCGTGGCGACGATTCCCCGCCCGAAATGATGGCTCCAGATGCGATTGACAATCACCCTGGCGGTCAGCGGATTCTCCGTCGACCCCAGCCACTCGGCCAGCGCCCTCCTCCGTCCCGAGGTGCGCCCATCGGCCGGCGGAATCTCGGTCTTCGGGTCGCCGTAGGTGATCACGCCGATGAACCCGGGCTTCATCAACGGACCGCGGCTTTCGCTATCGCCGCGGATCAGAAAATACGAAGGCGGCGGCTGGTAACGGCCAGGGCCCTGGAACAGGAAACTGCCCTCGATGGCCTCGCGCTTCACTCCCTTCCCGAAAGCGGGCTCGTCGCCAGGGCCGTCGGGCGTGAACCGGTAGTCGCCGTCCGTGACGATGGAGGCCATCGGCAGCGGCTTCGGCCGCTGGTTCTGCAGCGTTCGAATCCGCTCATTTAAGACCTTCTTCCGCGACAGATCGTCGGGAGTCATCGCGCGGTCGATCTCGTCGCTCGAAACCGAAGTGGTGCGAATCACCTGCCCCGCGAGCAGCGCCGCGCCCGGCGTCCGCTTCTCTTCCGGAACCGCGATGGCCCGCTGCACGTTCTCCGGATACTTCTTGTACTTCTCCTGCGCGAGCTTCGTGCGATACGGATCCTCGATCTGCCGCACGCTCTGCCGCAAAGGCGCGACCTGCGCATCGATCTCCGCCGTCTTACTTTCGTAAGCCTCGACCTGCTCTTTTGGCGCCAGAGCATGCTCCGTCTCCACGTACCCGTAGAGCGAGGCCTGCATCTGGTAATAATCCTTCTGCGAAATCGGGTCGAACTTGTGGTTGTGGCACCGCGCGCAATTCACCGTCAACCCCAGAACGCCGCGGCCGATGGTGCCGATCATGTCGTCCAGGTATTCGTACCGGAACTGCGGATTGTCCTTTTCGCGATAACCCACCTTGGCGTAGCTGCGCAGAAATCCGGTGGCGATCAGGCTGTCGTCGGTCACCTGGTCCAACTCATCGCCCGCGATCTGCTCGGCCAGGAACACGTTGTACGGCGTGTCCTGATTGAAGGCGCGGATCACGTAGTCGCGGTAGCGCCAGGCGTTGGGACGGTCGAAATCGTGCTCGAAGCCGTTCGAGTCCGCGTATCGCGCCACATCCAGCCAGTGGCGTCCCCAACGCTCGCCGTAATGCGGCGAGGCGAGCAGCTTGTCGATCAGGTTCTCCCAGGCGCGCGGGGAGTTGTCGGCCAGCCAGGCGGCAGTCTCGGCCGGAGTCGGGGGCAGTCCGATCAGGTCCATGTAGGCCCTTCGCACGAGGGTGATTCGATCCGCCCGCGGCGCGGCGGCGAGACCCTTTTCGCGGCGCGCTTTTTCCAGGAAGCGATCGATCGGATTCGCGAGTTCCCCGGCAACCGCCGGTACGGGAGCGCGCACCGGCTTCTGAAAAGCCCAATAACGGCGGGCTTCCGGAGAGATCGGCATGTCTTCGATCGCGAGCTCGGTGCCTTTCGTCTCTGGCGCGTCATCCCAAGCCGCGCCCTGGTCGATCCAAGCTTTGATCGTCGAAATCTGCTCCGCCGTGAGCTTGCCGTCCATGGGCATGGACGGTTTTTCGAGTCCCGCCACCAGGCGATACAGCCGGCTCTCCTCGGCCTTCCCCGGGACGATGGCCGCGCCCCGTGCGCCGCCCTTCAGTCCCCCATCGCGAGTACGCAGATCGAGCTTGGAGAGCTGAACGGCCGCGCCGTGACACTTCCAGCAACTGTTCTCGAATACCGGGCGTATGTCCGACGTGAACGAAACAGGCCGGTCGGCCGCGCCTACGGACACCGCCACGCCCAGACCCCAAGCCAACCAGAGGCTGCCACGCCGCGTCATCAACGTCCCCTCCGCAGTCCGTAACTTCCAGTTTCCCTCAGCCAAGTATACTCCAACACCAGAAACGCTTGTAAATCTAACGGCCAAAGCTCCATCCCTTAAATCCATTTCCGCCCGGCGCATCGTTCTCCTTATTGATCCCAAAACCTAGGAGCATGTCATGACGGATTCCAACACCAATCAAGAGTTAGTAGCTCGCCGCAACTTCTTCAAGGCAGCCGGGCTTGCCGGTATGGGAGGGGCCTTACTCACCACGGCCGGCCTCCGTACCGCCCGCGCCGACTTTGCCTCAACCGCGCCGTTTGACGACCCCAATTCCATTCTCACCGCCGCCCTCATCGCCGAGGATCTCGCGACCACCTTCTACTACAACGGCCTGATCGGCGGAGTGATTCAGGACAAGTTTCTTGCCGGACCCGGCGGGTCGGTCACTTCCGGACAGCCCCTCAACACCAACGTGAACTATCTGCAGGCGGCCCTCACGCAGGAAATCGCCCACGCCAACCTGCTGCGCTCGCTGCTGGGCATTTCGGGCGCGTCCAACGATCCCGCCCAGACTTTCTACTTTCCCGCCGGCACTTTCGATACGCTGGCGCCCTTCCTGGCCATGCTCGACGCACTCGAAAATGCGTTCATCGGCGCCTACCTGGCCGCCACGCGCCAGTTCGCCTACATGGCGGGACAGACCCAGGCCAAGGTCGGGTTCTATGCCAACTCAACCAGACCCACAGCTTCAGCGCCTCGGAACTGCAATACTACGCGCAGGTCAGCGCCGCGATCATGGGTGTCGAGTGCGAACACCGTGCCCTGGGCCGCGTGATCGGCGCCTTCCGGCCCGCCAACAACCTCACTTACGAACAGACCGACGGCATCACCAACGTCTTCAACGGCCCCACCTCGGCGGTGGCCGCGTTGACGCCGTTCCTGACGCCGTCCAACGGGCCGGCCTACTCGTTCCAGACCGCGCTGAAGAACCAGGCCTCCGTTTCGCTGCCCAGCACCGGCAGCCTTCCACCCGTCTAACTGGACAACTCGCGATGCCCCCGGTGGGGCAGGCCATCGCCTTCTGTGGCCTGCCCTGGAACAACTCGCGATCCGATTTCGTAATAATCGTCATCCACACCTGGAGGGACGCCCATGTGGCAAGATGTACGATTCGGAATTCGCGCGCTGGCCGGCAACCCGGGCTTCACGGCGGTCGCCATCACGGCGTTGGCGCTGGGCATCGGCGCCAACGCCACGGTTTTTTCGCTGGCCAACGCCATCCTATTTAAGAACCTCCCCTTCGCCGACAGCGAGCACGTTCTCTATGTCACTTCGCTCGACGTGAAGAACCCCAGGGGAAGCGATGAAATCTCGCGCCCGGACTACGACGACCTCCGCTCTCAATTGAAGTCGTTCACCGGACTCGGCGCCGCCTGGCGCGAACAGGTCAATTTGAGCGACGACGCCAATGTGCCCGACCGCTACATCGCCGCCCACCTCAGCGCTTCGGGCTTTCCGGTCCTCGGGCAGCA
>Ga0116222_1001036_pt1 | contig 15841 bp, 15 predicted proteins | sample Sb_taG_12_FD_88963 | JGI IMG/M metagenome (GOLD analysis project Ga0116222, IMG submission 88963) | Peat soil microbial communities from Weissenstadt, Germany - Sb_50d_9_AC metaG | ecosystem: Environmental > Terrestrial > Soil > Wetlands > Peat | place: Germany: Weissenstadt | collected 2010-09-21
CCCGCTCGGCGTGACCGAGGTGTCATAGGGGTTGAGCACCTGGCCTCCGAGCGACGAGTAACCCGACGGCATTGCCTCGGTCAGGAAGTTGGCCAGCTCCGACAGGTTGGTCTTGGCCATCATGACCGCCCCTGCCTCCCGGAGGCGGGCGATCAGGGGTGCGTCGCGGACGGGCACCGAGTGCTCGAGCGCGAGCGCGCCACCGGTGGTCGGGGTGCCGGCCACGTCAATGTTGTCCTTCACGACGACCGGGATCCCCTCGAGCGGGCCCCGTGGCCCCGCCCCCGCACGCCGGCGGTCGCTGGCCCGGGCCTGTTCGCGACAGTCCGGTACGAGGCCCCGGATGGATCCGAACAGGCCGTCGAGCCGGTCGATCCGGGCCAGGTAGGCCTCGACGAGCGCCTCGCTCGTCCAACGGCCCTCCGCGAGACCGGCGGCGAGCGCCGCGATCGGGGCCGAATGGGGGATCGCCTCGGGCATCAAGCGACCCTAACGCCGGGTCCGCTCGTCGCCGGAGGGATCCGAACGCCATCATTGCGGCGTGGCGGAGCCAGACCGGGCGTGGATCGCGACCCTCCCGAAGGCCGAGGTGCATCTCCACCTCGAAGGGACGGTGCCCTCCGACGTCGCCTGGGAAGGCGAGCCGTCCCGCGACGATCCGCCGATCCGGTCGCTCGACGAACTGCTCGCCCATCTCGACCAACGTTGCGGCCGGATCGAGCGCGCCGGTCAGCTCGGCGAGATCGCCCGTCGGCTCGGCGCCCGCGCCGCGCTGGCCGGGGCGCGGCACACCGACGTCATCGTGAACCCGGGCCACTGGCCGCACTGGCGGGACCGGCTGGGCGCGATGGTCGACGCGCTGGACGGCCCGCTGCGCGAGGCCGAGCAGGACGGGGGGCCGACGTTCGGGTTGTGCGTGAGCATGAGCCGGACCTCGAGCGGGCCGGCCGCCGACGAGCTGGTGGCGCGGGTCGTGGAACTGGCGCACCCCCGGGTGGTCGGGATCTCGATCGACGGCAACGAGGCAGGGGGATCCCACAACGAGCGGTTCGCGCCCGCCTTCGATCGGGCCCGGCGGGCCGGCCTCCGCCTCTGCGCCCACGCCGGAGAGTCGGGCGGGGCGGAGGGTGTCCGGGAAGCGGTCGAGCTCCTCGGGGCCGAACGGATCGACCACGGGATCCGGTGTGTGGAGGAACCGGCCCTCGTGGCGGAGCTGGCCGAGCGCCGCGTCCCCCTGGACATCTGCCCGACGTCGAACGTGGTGCTCGGAGTCGTCGACGAGCTGAGCGCGCACCCGATCGAGGAGCTGCGGCGGGCCGGCGTGCCGGTCTCGGTCAACACCGACGATCCGCTCCTGTACGGCATCGACCTCGTCACCGAGTACGAGCGGTGCGTCTCGACCTTCGGCTGGGGTCCGGCCGAGCTGGGGGCGGTCGCCCGCACCTCGATCGAGAGCTGCTTCGCCGACCCGGACCGCCGCGCCGAACTGCTCGGTCAGCTGGACCGGTTCTTGGGGCCGGAAGTCGCGGTTTCGTCACGCGTTCGTTCCTCTTGACGGGCGGGCGAATCTCGCCCATCCTTCTCGGCGTCGACGGGTGGCCCAGGGAGCCGTCACCGATTCGGCGAGGCGATTGACGGCGCTCTAGGAGGGGATCTTGGCCACCATCGTGGAGGAGCCGCTGCCCGCGGCCGATCAGGTATTCCACATCGAGACCCACGGGATCGACCACATCCCGCCGTCGGAACGCTGGGCCAGGCCCCGCGACGTCGGCGCCATGTGGGCCGGGGCGAGCGTCCAGATCGAGTACTTCATCTACGGCGCCGTCCTCATGACCTTCGGGTTCAACTTCGCCCAGGCGCTGAGCATCATCCTGATCGGCAACCTCTCGTACTTCCTGCTCGGCCTGTGCAGCCTCCAGGCGCCCCAGACCGGCACCACCGTGTTCGCGATCAACCGGGCCAGCTACGGCCCGAACGGCTCGCGGCTCATCTCGTTCTTCAACTGGCTGACCCAGATCGGCTTCGAGGTCGAGGGACTGATCCTCATCGTCGGCGCCGCACTCGTGCTCCAGACCAAGGCGGGCTTTGCCGGGGGGACGCCGGCCAAGGTGATCTTCGTCATGGTGGCCGTGATCATCCAGGCGGTGCTGCCATTCCTCGGGCACGCCACGATCCTGAAGACGCTGCGGGCGCTCGTGGTCCCCTTCGTGATCCTGTTCGCCATCATGCTCGGCTACGCGATCCCGCACGCCACCACCCACGGGGTCGCCCACGGCGCCGACTGGCAGACCTACATGGAGGGCCTCGCCTTCGTCATCATCCTGAGCGGGCTCGGCTGGACCGAGTGCGGGAACGACTACACCCGCTACTGCCCGCCCGACAGCTCGAAGCCGGCCATCGTGGGCTGGGTCTTCCTCGGCACCGCCCTCCCCGAGATCCTGATCATGACGCTCGGCGCGGCGGTGGGGACGTTCCTCCTCGACGTCGGGACCCAGGCCAACGCCTTCGTGGCGTTCGCCCACCAGTCCTTCTTCCCGGCCTGGTTCGTGGACGCGTTCCTGATCCTGTGCATCGTCCAGCTGTTCGCGATCAACAGCCTGGACATGTACTCCTCGGGGGTCACGCTCCAGGCGATGGGAGTGCCCATCAAGCGGGACATGGCGGTGCTGGTCGACTGCGCGCTCGCGCTCGGGGTCACGATGTTCGCCATCTTCAACACGTCCTTCAACACCTATCTGAAGGACTTCGTCGACGTCGTGATCGTGTGGATCGCCCCGTGGCTCGGGATCTTCCTGGTCGACTGGTGGATGCGCCGGTCGCGCTATGTCCCGGCCGAGCTGCAGCGCACCGACAAGGGCGGCCTCTACTACCGCACTGCCGGCATCTACTGGCCGGCGATAATCGCCCAGATCGTCGGCATGTTCGCGGCCATCGAGGCGCTGTCGGCCACCTTCCACCTGCCCCGGTGGCTCAACGAGGTCACGGTCCACACCGCCGACTCGCACGGGTTCGGCGCCGACTTCAGCGTCTTCATGGGCATCGGGGTCGCGGCCGTGCTGTACGTGGTGCTGGCCTGGCGGGGGGTGCGGGCCCAGGCCGACGAGCAGGACCGGCGGCTGGCGGAGGCGTCGGCCGGCCAGTAGGGGGTGGATCGGGGTCGCCGGGGCCCGGGCCCGGCGGCCCTAGACCTCGCCGCGGCTCGTCGACGCGGCGTCGGCGGGCGTCGAGCCGCCGAGCCCCTCCCAGTCCTCGACCAGTCGGCCGCCGGGGCCGTGGCGGAACAGTGGGATCGAGCCGAGCGACTGCACGAGCGCGGCGTCCTCGCCGAGGAAGGATCGCCACTGGCCCCCCTCGGTCACGAGGGCGCCGACCACGACCGGCTCGGCGCCGACGCGGCGCATCAGGGTGAGCGCGGCCTTGGTCGACCCGCCGGTCGAGATGACGTCGTCGACCACCGCGACCCGGCGGCCCACCACCGCCTCGAGCCGGGCTCGGTCGAAGAGGAGCCGCTGGTCGGTGGCGGTGGTGATCGACCGCACCGGCTCGGCGATCGCGTCGGCCAGGTGGATCTTCGGGGTCTTGTGCAAGATGACGTAGTCGTCGAGGCCGAGGGCGCGGGTCACCTCGATCGCAATCGGGATCCCCATGGTGGCCACCGAGACCACGATCTCGGCGTCGTAGGGGGCCAGCTTCTCCGCCAGCTCCCCACCGGCCCGCTGGGCGAACGCCACCCCGAGGTCGACCGAGATCAGAAGCGCGATGGTGAGGTCCTCGGCGATGGGCACGAGCGGGATCTCGAGCTTCTGGGACCCGACGGCCACCGTGTAGGTACCGTGTCGCACCGTCACCATCCGACTCTGACCGGAGGACGCCGATGCCCGCAAGTGACCACGGGCCGCTCGATCGGGCCCAGGCCGCCGCGTTCCTGCAGGTCGCGCTCGCAGAGGCGAGGGCGGGCCTGGCCGAGGGCGGGATCCCGATCGGCGCGGCCCTGTTCCGGCGGGACGGCACCCTGCTCGGGCGGGGCCACAACCGTCGGGTCCAGCAGGACGACCCGTCGGTCCACGGCGAGACCGACGCCTTCCGCAACGCCGGCCGTCGGCGCGACTACTCGGACTGCGTCATGGTGACGACGCTCTCGCCGTGCTGGTTCTGCAGCGGGCTCGTCCGCCAGTTCGGGATCGGCGCCGTGGTGATGGGCGAGTCCGAGAACTTCTCGGGCGGTCACGGGTGGCTGGCCGAACACGGTGTGGAGGTGGTCGACCTCCACGACGCCGAGTGCATCGGTCTGCTCGGCGACTTCATCGCCACCCATCACGACCTCTGGTTCGAGGACATCGGCCTCTAAAGGGGGGCGGGCGGACCGAAGAGCCGGTCCCCGGCGTCGCCCAGGCCCGGGACGATGTAGCCGCGGTCGTTCAACTCGGGGTCGACGCCGGCGCACGCCACCGGGACGCCCGGGTGCGCCTCGCGGAACCGGCGGAGCCCCGGCACGGAGGCCAACAGGCACAGGACCACGACCGAGCCGGCCCCCCGGGCGACCACGAGGTCGACCACCTGGGCGAGCGTCCCCCCGGTGGCGAGCATCGGGTCGCACACGACCACCCGGCGTCCCTCGAGCGAACGGGGCAGGGCGTCGAGGTAGAGGGTCGAGCGGAGCGTCGTCTCGTCCCGGCGCAGGCCCACGTGCGCGACCTCGACCGGGGACAAGAGCGCGGTGATCGCCGGTACCATCCCGAGCCCGGCCCGCAGCACCGGCACGACCAGCGGTGTCTCGGCGATCCGCCGCACCGGCGCGTCGGCGACCGGGGTGGTGACCGTCGCGGCGGCGGTGGCCAGGTCGCGCAGGGCCTCGTAGGCGACCAGCCCCGACAGCTCGGCGGTCAGGCGCCGGAAGGCGGCGTTGTCGGTGGCCTGGTCCCGGAGCTGGGCCAGCCGGTCGGCCACCACCGGGTGGTCGACGACGAGAAGCGGGTCCAGGGCACGGAGCTCCGGGGTCGACACGCCCGACACGGTAGGTGGGTTCAGGTCCGCGCGTCGTAGAGGCGCAGCGCCTCGTCGACAGTCCGCCGCACGTCGCGCTCGAGGAGGAACCGGTCCTCGACGAGGTGACGGGCGGCCCCGAGGACGGCCCGCTCGTAGTCCTCGCGCGAGAGGAGGACCTCGGCCGACTGGAGCGGCAGTCGGCTCCCGCAGAACTCGTAAAGGACGTCGGGGAGCCCTTCGGTGGCGCGCCGGGGATTCCAGCCGGTGTAGGCGGCGACCGGCACGGCCACGGCGGGGAGGCGGACGCCGGCCACCTCGTTGCCGCTCGGGTCGACGTCGGAGACGAGCGCCACCGTCGGCGGTCCGAGCGTCAAGGGCCACGAGACGGCGTCGGGGTCGAGGCCGGGAGTCGCCGGCAGGTGATCGGGGTCCGGCACCGCACCCGAGGTGAAGCGGGCCAGCACGCCCGGGCGCTCCACCGCCGTCGCGTCGGCGCGCCGCGGGACCCGGCTCGCCGGGGGCTCGGCGCCCTCGCACACCCAGTCCACGAGCTGAACCAACAGCGCCCGGAGGACCGGGCCGACGTCGAGGAGGTGCGTGGGGTTGGCGACCGGGGCGAACTGCTTGATCTGCGTGGCACCAAAGTGGTCGGTCCCGGCCAGGAGGTAGGTGCGGGCGTCGTCGTCCTCGGGGAGGTCGGCACCTGTCTCGGAGTCCTGGTGGACGAGGGCGCCGTCGCCCCGCCAGTACTCCCACGAGCTGTTGGTGGAGAAGAGCCGGGGGACGCCGCCCTCGGATCGCTGGCGGGCGAGCAGCCCGGTCGTGTCGAACAGGGGGCCGTAATCGGGCGTCAGCGGGTGGGTGAGGGAGGGCTGGCCGAACCGCCGGTTGAACTCCCCCCGCCGGGCCGAGGCGATGTGGGTGAACACGCCGTCGAACACTCGGCGTCGCTCCTCGTCGACGTTCATCCCTTCGAACAGGAGCTGGCGGAGGAACCGGCCGGACTGGGAGATCCCGAAGGCGAACACCGAGTCGTGCGTCCGGTGCAGCCAGGAACCGACGTCCCGCACCGCCACGAGCCCGGTCCCGACCACCGGGGCGAAGGAGGAGCGGTAGACGAGCTCATACCAGTGGAACGGCTGGAACCCGCCGTCGAGGATCACCCCGGCCCGGTCGTCGGCGAACCGCCAGCGCTCCCTCGGGATCGACCGCTTCTCGCCCAGCGGGCTGGTGCGCTCGGTGAGCTGCGCCTCGGGGTCGTCGGGGTCGGCGCAGGGGTAGTCGCGAAACGAGAAGAGCGGTGAGGAGTCCGAGAGCCGGTGGTCGTCCTGGGCCACGTCGGGCCGGAACTCGACCCGCATCCAGCCGGGTCCGACGTCGGCCAGCGGCGCGGCGAGGCCGAGCCACCCCTTCTCGCGCCGCACGTCCCACTGCCAGCCGCACCAGGCGATCGTCCAGCCCTCCTCCAAGAGCAACCCGTCGCCGGGGTCGGGATCCTCGGTGGGTCCCATCGCGGGGGCCGCGTCGAGGCTGAAGGGGACGGCGCCGAGCATGCCCCGGTTGGGGACGACGAGCAGGGCCTTGCCGTTCCCATCGGCGGTCGGTCGGAGCATCCGCACGTCGGACTGGAACCGCACGCGCCCGTCGCCGTCGGTCGGGGCGGCGCCGAGGTCGACGACCCGCGCGTTGGCGCGCTCGGACGGGTCGACCGCGAAGCTGGCGGCGGCGGCGACCCACTCGTACGGACGGTCCCGGTAGGGGCGAACCGTCGCGACCTCGAGCGTCTCGAGCACGGCGACACCGTAGCGAAGCGCCCGTCGGGGGCCCGGTGGCGCTCCCCCCGGCTTCGGACGCCGCTCAGCCGCGACGGGCGGGCGCGCCGGTCGCGGCGCGCCTCAGGTGACTCCGGCCCGCCGCCGCCCGATCACGGTCGACACCACGACCGCGATGAACAGCGCGGCGCCGCTGAAGACCTGGCTGATCCACGACTGCACACCGGCGATGGCGAGCCCCGACACGCTGAAGCCGATGAAGTAGACGGCCAGCATCGCCCCGAGCACGTTGAACCGGCCGGGCCGGATCGAGGTGGCCCCGAGGTAGGCGGCCGCGAGCGCCGAGAGGGTGTCGGTCACGTTCCCGGCCTCGGGGCTGGCGCTGCCGTTCTTGGCCACGAGCAGGACGCCCGCCACCCCGGCCAGCGCCCCGGCGAGGACGAAGGCCGAGAGCTTGAGCCGGGGGACCCGTAGGCCGACGAGGCGCGCCGCGCGCGTGTTGGACCCGACGCTCGTGAGGTATCGGCCGTAGGGGGTGTGTTCGAGCACGTAGTAGACGATCGCCGCCACCCCGAAGAGCAGATACACGGTGTCGGGGATCCCGAGGAAGTTGTCGGAGCCGAAGCTGATGAGCGAGTTGGAGATCCCGTTGTTGATCGACTGGCTCCCGGTGTACCACTCGACCACGCCGAGCAGGATCGCCGAGGTGCCGAGCGTCACGATCAGGGAGTTGACCCCGATGCGGGCCACGGTGTTTCCGTTGCCCAGGCCGACCAGGGCCCCGAACGCGATGGCGAGCACGATCGCGAAGACGAGGGGCACATGGAACCGGGACATGGCGGTGGCACACACGATCTGGGTGAACCCGGCGTTCGACCCGACGGAGAAGTCGAACTCGCCGCAGACGAGCGGGATCAGCGACGCGAGCGCCAGCATCCCCACGTAGACGTAGTCGAATCCGACCTCCTGGAAGTTGGCCGACGACGCGAAGATGCTGCCGGTCTTCGGCCAGACGCTGAAGAAGACGAGCACGAGGATGAGGAGCGCCGGAAGGGCGAACCGCTCGACGTTGAAGAGCAGCATGGACTGCATGCCCGACCGTGCGTCGGTCGGCGACGCGTCGGCCGAGTGCGCCGGCAATGGCGCCTCGGTCGTCGGCTCGGTCTGGTCCACGCTCATGTCAGCTGGCCTCCCTCTCGGTGACCGGTTCCCCCGCCGAGGAGAGCACCAGCTCGGTGACCCGGGACGGATCGATGTCGGGGCCCCGGATCTCGGCGGTGATCCGTCCCTGGGACAGGACGATGACCCGGTCCGACACCCGGGCCAGCTCCTCGAGGTCGGCGGTCACGACGATCACCGAGGTCCCGGTGGCGACCGCCTCCCGCACCAGCCGGTAGATCTCCGCCCGAGCGGCGACGTCGACTCCGTGGGTCGGCTCGTCGAGGAGGAGGAGCTTCGGGTGCCGCCGCAACCAGCGCGCCACGATCGCCTTCTGCTGGTTGCCGCCCGACAGGGTGGCGAAGGGCTGTCGCTCCGAGATCGCCTTGATCGAGAAGTCGACGATCGACTGCCGGGCGTCGGCCGCCTCGGCGCGCTCACGGAGCCGCAAGCCCCGCCAGTACTTGGACACCTGGGCGGCCGAGAGGTTCTCGAGCAGGCTCATGGTCACGAAGGCCGACTCGCTCCGGTCCTCGGGGACGAAGCCGAGCCCGGCGTCCATGGCGTCGTCGACGTTGGCGAAGCTGACCGAGCGGCCCTCCAGTTTCACGGTCCCGTGGTGGCCCGGGTGCAGGCCGAAGAGCGTCGTCAGGATCGAGGTCCGCCCCGCCCCGACGAGCCCGGCGATGCCGAGCACCTCCCCCTTGCGCAACCCGAAGCTGACCCCCTTGAGCGGCCCGCCGGCGAGATCGGTCACCTCGAGCACGAGGTCCTTCTCGTCGAGCTCGCCCGAGGAGACGGCCGTGTGGTCGAGGGCGCGGCCGACGATGAGCTCGACCAGCCGGTCCTTGGAGATCTCCGACGCCTCGAGCGAGGCGGCCACCCGGCCGTCCCGGAGCACCGTGACCCGGTCGGCGATCCGGGGGACCTCGTCGAGTCGGTGGGTCACAAAGACGATGGTCTGGCCGGCCCCGGCGTAGCGCTTCAGCGCCTCGAGCAGCAGGTCCACCTCGACGGCCGGCAGGGACACCGTCGGCTCGTCGAGGATGAGGATGCCCTCGTGCGCGTCGGACTGGTCCTGGAGCGCCCTCGCGATGGCCACCATCGTCCGGTCGGACGGGCGCAGGTCCCAGAGCATCCGCCGCGGGTCGACGTCGACCCCGAAGCGCTCGAGCACGGCTCGGGAGTGGCGCCGCAACGCCCGCCAGCGGATCGACCGGGTGGCCGCGTTGACCGGGAACCCCCGGCCGATGGCCAGGTTCTCGGCCACCGACAGGGCGGGGAAGATCGCGAGGTCCTGGTGGACGAAGTGCAGCCCCGAAGCGCGGGCCCATTCGGGGGAGGTCCGCTCAGCGTCGATGGTCGCGTCGCCCACCGCGATCGTCCCGCCCGGATCGGCCCGATAGACCCCGGCGAGGATCTTGATGAGGGTGGACTTCCCCGACCCGTTGCCGCCGAGCAGGCAGTGGATCGTGCCCGAATCGACGTCGACCGAGACGTCGTCGAGCGCTTTGGTCCCCGGGAACGTCTCGGAGACGTGCGAGACGGAGAGGGCGGCCGACCGCGAGCCGGCCGACCGGCCGGAGTCCCCGGCGAGGGAAGCGGAACCGCTTCCGCTCGCGCCGGGGTCCTCCATCGGGCCGGACATTACCGTTCCTCGCCCCCGGAAACCCGAGGGAGGTGCCCTACTTCTTCACCCCCCAGGCCTTCTCGAAGGCGGCGATGTAGTTCTCCTTCGGCACGAGGTTGTCGCTCGCCGGCAGGTTGTGCGTCGCGTCGACAAGCTCCCAGCCGATGCCCGATGTGTAGACCGGCTTGTGAGTGAAGACGCTGTTCATCGCGTCGATGGTCGCCCATCCGACCCACTGGGAGCTGATGGCCATCGCGGCGGTGACGGTGCCGGCGGTGATGTCGGCCAGCTCCGGCTGGAAGCCCTCGCCGCCCATCACCTGGTACTTGCCCTTGGGGTAGGCGCTGATTGCCGGCACCACGCCCAGGATGGTGGCGTAGGTGTAGGGGCTCTTGATCCAGTTGATGTCGGGGTGCTGGAGCAGCGCCGCCTGGATCTCCTGCTGGAGCTTGGCGCCGAGGTCCGCCGCCAGGAAGTTGACGGTGTCCACGACCTGGGATCCGCCCGAGTGGGCGATCTGGTCGTCGAAGCCGGCCCCGGTGTACTTGAGCACCGTGTACTCGAGGTCGTTCAGCACGAGGATCCGGGCCTTGTTGTGGGACGCCGCGATGATGTAGTCGGCCTGGCCCCGCCCGTAGGACTCGGCGAAGTACCCGAGCTGCTTGTCGGGCAGGTTGTTGAAGTTCACGACCCCGCTGAAGAGCGGTGCCCCGGCGGCCTCGGTCGGGTCGTTGCAGTCGTACGCGTAGAGCGGGATCACCACGATGTGGTGCGCCTTGGCCTGCTGCAGCGGACCGCGGACCTGGTCGCAGTCGATGCCGTCGAGGACGATGCCCTGGGCCCCCAACGCGATGGCCTGGCTGACGAGGCCCCCGTAGGTCGAGGGCTGCAGCTTGCCGTCGAGGATCGTGGATCGCCATCCGATCGCCTTGGCCGCGGCGGCTGCTGCGTCGACCGGGACGGAGCTCGATATTGAGGCTTGCCCGGCGCTGATGATCACGACGAACTTGTTCTTGGCGGCGGGCCGGGACGTCGGGTTCACCTTGGTGCTGGTGCCGGCGTAGAGCTTCGGCAGCTCGGCCTTCGCGGCCTTATAGCCGTACTTGTAGCCGAAGGGGTTCGCCAACGGGACACTCGAAGAGCCCGATGCGGTCGCGACGGTGGCGAAGCTCAACGCCACCGTGGCCGCCGCTGCGACCGACAGCAATTTCGGCCACCGCGCGCCGGTTCGGAACATTCTCTGCATGCAACCTCCCTCGTGGATGACCGGTCCCGCTCAACCCCCCAGGCCGGCATCGAGTTGCCCACTGTGACCGGGAGCCAACGATGGTGTGACGACCCGGACCGACATTCGTAACGTTATCGCCGGGAAAAATCGTTCGCGGGGCACCGGAAGGGCCGGAAGGACCCTCAGAACGCGGTCATCCCCCCGTCGGCGGCGAGCACAGCCCCGGTCACGCCACTGGCCTGAGGCCCGCAGAGCCAGGCGATGAGGGCGGCCGGCTCCTCGGGTTCGAGCAGCCGTTCGAGCAGCTGGTGCCCGTCGAAGTCCTCGACCGAGTCGAGTCCGTAGATCCGGGCCGACGCCTCGAGGATGGGGGTGCGGGTGGATCCGGGACACACGGCGTTGGCGGTCACCCCGGTGCCGGCGAGGTCGGCGGCGAGCGCCCGGACCAGCCCGATCACGGCGTGCTTGGAGGCGACGTAGGCCCCGAGGCGCCGGAGGCCGAGGAGCCCGGCGGCCGAGGCGACCGCGACGAAGCGACCCTGGCGGGGCGGCGCAGCGGCGAGGAGCGAAGGCACTGCGGCGCGGGCGAGCCGTCGCACCCCGGTCAGGTTGACGTCGAAAAGGGCGCGCCACTGGTCGTCGTCGGCCTCCCACACCGGCGGCCCGCCCGCCACGACGCCGGCGGCCGCCACCGCGGCGTCGAGCCCGCCGAACCGGTCCCGGGCGAGCGCGACCGCGGTGTCCATGTCCTCCTGGCTGCGGACGTCGCCCACGAGGGTCGCCACCGCGTCGCCATGCCGGGCGGCCAGACCGTCGAGGTCGGCTTGCGCGGCCAGCGGGTAGGGCACCTGCGGGTCGTCGGCGCACACGTCGACGGCGACGACCGACCAGCCGTCCCGGACGAGGAGGTCGACGGTGGCGGCGCCGATCCCACGGGCCGCCCCGGTGACGACCGCGGTCGGACTCACCCTTCGGCCCCGGTCCGGGCGGGGCGGCGGACCTCCGCCCACCACGACTCGAGCGCATCGGTGAGCTGGTCGGCCAGCATCGCGAGGAGCTGCCGACCCTCACCGATCGTGGCCAGGGTCGGGTCCCCGAGCACCCCGCTCGGGGAGACCGACCTCACACCCCCCTCGCGCAACTGTGGCCATAGCGTGTCGAGCGGCTCGGTGACCCCCTTGCGGAGCTCGCCCGTCCGGACCTCGTCGGGCGCGATCGCAAGCATCAGCGATGTCTCGGTTCGGCCCGCATGGGCGTCACCCCCATCCACCCGGGCGCCCCAGACGAAGACCCGGTCCCCCTCGGCCGCCGAGCGATCCCGGGCGGCTCGGATTCCCTCGGCGTTCCCGCCGTGGGCGCAGACCAGCACGACCGCCGCGCAACTGTCGCGGGCCGAGCGGACCAGCTCGACGAGGACGTCGGCGAGGACGTCGGTCCCGATCGACAGCGTGCCTGCGAACCCGGCGTGCTCACCGCTCGCGCCGTAGGCCAGCGCGGGCGCGGTCAGCACGAAGGGGAGGCCCGCGATCTCGTCGACCAGCGCCGTGGCGATCTTCGTGTCGGTGTCGAGCGGGAGGTGAGGTCCGTGTTGCTCGAACGATCCGACTGGCACGACCATCAGGCAGTCGCCGGCCGTGGACGCCACCTCGGGCCAGGTCGGCGAGCCCCGATCAGCCACGGGGAAGGAGGCGCACCGGCACCCGTCGCAGCGAGTGATCGGCGGCGGGGCGTGGCACCGGCGAGCCCGACGGGCCCGGATCGCCGTGGCCGAAGACGCACTCGGGATCGGGGCCGTCGAGCGGCATCCCGGTGAAGAACTTGGCTGCCATGCACCCCCCGCGGCAGGCGTCGTAGGAACCGCACGACGCACACGCCCCGGCGCTCGTCGGCGAGCGAAGCGAGGTGAAGAGCTCCGAGGTGCGCCACACGCCCTGGAAGCCCCCGGGATCCCGCACGTTTCCGGCCAGGAACTCGTCGTGGATGACGAAGGGGCAGGCGTACACGTCCCCGACCGGATCGATGAGGCAGACCACCCGGCCGGCACCGCACAGGTTCAGCCCCTCGAGCGGCTCGCCGAGGGCAGAGAGGTGGAAGAAGGAGTCGCCGGTCAACACGTCCGGCCGGTCGCGCAGCCACTCGTAGAGATACCGCTGCTGGGCCGCGGTCGGGTGCAGGTCCGCCCACGAGTCGGCCCCGCGCCCCGACGGGCGCAGGCGGGTCACCCGCAGCTGGGCGCCGTAGTGGCGCGCGAGCGACTCGAGCGCGTCGAGCTGGACAACGTTGTCACGGGTCACCACCACGCTCAGCTTGAACGGGCCGAACCCGGCGCCGGCCAGGTGGTCCATGGCCCGCCGCGCGGCGGCGTAGCTCCCCCGGCCGCGGACCCCGTCGTTGACGGCGGCGGTGGATCCGTCCAGGCTGACCTGGACGTCGAGGTAGTCCATCGCCGCGAGCCGCTTCGCGCTGTCCGGGTCGATTCTGGTGCCGTTCGTCGAGAACTTGACCCCCACCCGGTGGTCGACGGCGTAGCCGACGATGTCGAAGAAGTCGGGGCGCAGCATCGGCTCGCCTCCGCCGATGTTCACGTAGAAGACCTGCATCGCGACCAGCTTGTCGATGACCGCCATCGCCTCGAGGGTGCTCAGCTCGCGCGGGTCCCGCCGGCCGGACGAGCTCAGGCAGTGCACGCAGGCCAGGTTGCAGGCGTAAGTGAGCTCCCAGGTCAAGCAGATCGGCGCGTCGAGCCCGTGCGACAACCGGTCCCGGAGCCCCGATCCGGTGGCGCTAGCGGACATCGATGACCTCGGAGGCGGCGAGTCGGGCGAGCGCCCGCTCGTAGGTGGGCCGCTTTGACGGTTCGACCGACGCGTCGATGGCGTCCGCGGCCGTCTCGAAACGTTCGAGCGACTGGACCAGCTGAACCAGCGCCGGCGACCGCAGGAAGATCAGGCGGCGGTTGCCGTAGTGGTACGCAAGCGCACCGAACGACTCATCCCGGAGCGCAACCTGGGGGTGCAACCGCCATGGACGACCGCTGTCGAACCCGGTCAGGGTGGGGGACCCCGCGCTCACCCGCTCAGTAGACCCCGCACATTCCGTCAATCGAGATCTCCTCGACCAACGTCTCGCCGTCGAAGTCGTCGGTCTCCTCGACGTCGGTCTCCTCGAGGTCAGTCCGGGCGTTCTCGATCGTGGTCATCAGCACCCTCCTGGCGGGCCCGCTCGGTCATCCATCACGCCGCGCCGAGCCGCGCGAGGAGCCTACTTCGGCCCCCCGCGGCTCCACCGCCGTCGGGTCGGCAGGCTCGGGCATGGCTGATCTCGGCGACCTGGCCCTTGCGAAGCGACACGCAGTCGGTTGAGAGCGGTCGAGGAGCTGACTTGGCCGGTCCCATCTGTGGCGGCGCGGTCGTTGTTCGGAGTGAAGAGCGGTTTGTCGTCGCGCGGGAGGCACGAACATCCACTCGCGTGGCCGTGACCGCGCCGAGGCACACGCGGGTTCGGATGCGACCCGGCGTCTCGGCGCGCTCCGAAACCTCTTCATGAACGTGAGGTCGGTTGCCCCTGGTTCCCTCACACCTCGCCCGGCAGGTCCGCACCTGGTGAACGGGAACTCAGGTGTGCTTCACGCGTCGGGCGACTCGACCCCGTCCTCGGGTGGCGAAGGCACACTCGGGAAGAGCTCTTGGAAGGCACCGACGCGCACTCGACGGCTGACCACCGGGTCGACGTCGTCGAAGAGCTCATGCAGGGTCTTCTGGGTGTGGCCGAACGTGCCTTCGAAGTGCGGATAGTCGCTCCCCCAGCAGATGTTCTTCCATCCCATGGCCCAGTTGGCGGCAGGGCCGCTCGCATCATGCTGGAACGACGCGTACACCTGTTCGTAGAGGAAGGCGCTAGGAAGCTTGGAGAGCTTCGGCCGGACGCCGGCGCCGTGCTGGCGGTAGGCCTCGTCCATCCGGTCTGCCAGGAATGGGCCCCAGGTCGCCCCGCCCTCGGAAACGAGCACACGCAACTCAGGGTGCCGGTCGAGGGCACCGCAGGCGATCAGCTTCGTCACCGCGCGCTGGCCTCCATAGGAGGTCTCGACGTAGTTGAGGACCGCCCCACCCCGCCCCCGAAAGTAAACGTTTGTCCGCTGGGTCGGATCATGTGGCTCGGTGCCGATGTGGAACGCGATCACCATGCCGGTCTCGGCGAAAGTCGCCCATATGGGGTCCCACTCCTCGTCGTGCCAGTCCGGGCGACCGAAAGGCGGCCTGGTCGGAAGGAACCCGGCCTTGAATCCGTCTTGGTCGGCCCGCTTGATCTCGGCGACGGCATCGTCGACGTCGAGCAGCGGGACCGAGGCGGTGCAAATGAAGCGGGGAGAATTTCGCTGGAACCCGATGGCGAAGTCGTTCAACGCGCGGGTCCCCTCCTTCACGACCTTGGGAGTCCGGATGTTGAAGGTCCAGATCCCGAGGGACGGATAGCACACCTCGCCCCAGACGCCCTCGTTGTTCAGGTCCTTGATGCGATGGGCCGGGTCGTTGGCCTCGAGCTCACGCTGCAGATACTCGTCGTCATCGGAATCCTCCGGGCGGGCGTTAATCGTGGGCCTGCGGGGCTCCTCTCCGGGTTTCGGCTGCGGAAGCTCCCGAATGAACTCCTGGCCGTCGATGTAGATGGTTTCGATCGTGCCCTCTTCGTTCCGGACACTGCGTGGCATCCGCTCCTTGATGTCGTCCGGCAACGAGTCGAAGAGGTCGGGGGGCTCGGTGATGTGCGAGTCCCCCGAGTTCGCCCACAGTTTGATCTCGGTGGTGGTGGCCATTCGGTCCTCCCGGGCGTCGGACTCCTCGTCGTCCACTGAAAGTACCGTTTCTCAGCCTGGTCCGGACCACTTTCGGGTCGAAAGAACAGCCCAATCCAGGGGTGGGGCGGAACCGGGCCATCCGGCTGGGAGAAGAGCTGTGGACCCTTCTGGTTGCGATCGACCCACTACCCACCAAGCTCCGGCCACTCGAGGAGCTCGGTCAGCGAGGACACGTGGGCGAGCCCATCGGGTCGGGGTGGCGGGTTGCC
>Ga0116222_1001041_pt1 | contig 15799 bp, 10 predicted proteins | sample Sb_taG_12_FD_88963 | JGI IMG/M metagenome (GOLD analysis project Ga0116222, IMG submission 88963) | Peat soil microbial communities from Weissenstadt, Germany - Sb_50d_9_AC metaG | ecosystem: Environmental > Terrestrial > Soil > Wetlands > Peat | place: Germany: Weissenstadt | collected 2010-09-21
GCGTGGATGGCTTTGCGATGGCTGTCGACAGAGAACTGATCTTGCTCCTGGCGCGTGATGCCGTATTTTTCGGCGACTAGCTCGCCGGTCATGCCCATATGGAAATTTTCGTAAGCGTCCCACAGGCCGTCGGTGATCATCGAGTCGAACATCTCGGCATTGCCGATGCGATAGCCGGTGCGCGCGTTCTTCAGCAGATACGGACAATTCGACATGGATTCCATGCCGCCGGCGACAACGATTTCGGATTCGCCGAGCGCCACAGCCTGCCCCGCGAGCGCTACGGATTTCAGACCCGAGCCGCAGACCTTGTTGATGGTCATGGCCGCGACGCGCGAATCGAGTCCGCCGCGAAGCGCCGCCTGCCGGGCAGGATTCTGGCCGAGGCCAGCCTGAACTACATTGCCCATGATCGCTTCGTCCACTTGCTTTGGCTCGATGCCTGCGCGGCGGACGGATTCAGCCACGACTTTAGAGCCAAGCTCCGGCGCGGTGAGCGGAGAGAGTCCGCCCATAAATTTGCCGATCGGAGTGCGCACTGCGCTGAGAATTACTGGCTGTTCCATGACGATGACTCCTTCAAGGCCCACGCGGGATGGCCACTGCTTGAAGTTGAAGTATAGGCGCGCAAAGAGATGCGGTCAATTTCGGCTAACGGCCGTCCTCGTGGAGGCGGCAACGGCTCTGCGAGGTGCTTTCGCATGGTCATTTTTGTCTTGAATAGAAATGACCTCGGTGCTTTGTTTTCAGCGGGTTACGGCGATTTCTGCTCCTTCTCCTGTCTTGAATAGAAAAGTCCAGAGCCGATTGGCTGCGTCAGCACTGTTCTCTGTGCGGTAGACGAGTTCATTGGCAATTTCCCAGGCTACGGTAGCACTGGTGGACAGCGAAGAACATGGAACTACGTGCGGAGCTACGCAAGAAATCGCGCGGAGGATGAAGACGGAAAGACGGGGATGGAAATTCGCATCGTCTGCCTTTCAGAACGGGTCAGGTTCCGAAAGTGTGCTTCAGGGCGACAGGCTTCGATTGCGCAACACGTCGCGAACGGGCTTCAAGTCCATCGCCGTGCCGCAGTTAGGACAGGTGTAGGTATCGCCCTCAGGAAACGGGGGAACATCGCTTGGCTCAGTATCGTGAGTGCCGCGAAATTTTACCGTCGTGCCGCACTTACATTTGATCTGATAAAAGTGGGTCGACGAGGCTGCTTTCGCCCGATCCAGCAGCATCTGCGAAGCATCGGCCAGATCCGCACCAGATCTAAAACTCACCGAGCCGCGCTGACGCGTAAGCGCGGTGATCCATCCGAGCGCGTATCCGGCGATAAAAATTCCGAAGAGCAACGCGACGGGGACGGTATAAGTTGAATGCATATTCACACCTTTGCACGAGGAGTTCTTCCGCCGACTCTACTACGGCCGGACAAATTCGGCTACGATTGAGATCTCTCGTATGGCCAAACGCTCATCGCAAACCGCTGAAATCGAATTGAATCCGGAGCAGCTTCGAGCTGTCGAGCACGGCGAAGGGCCGCTGCTCGTCGTTGCGGGAGCTGGAACCGGCAAAACTCGTGTCATTACTGAGCGCATTCGCCTGCTGCTCGAGAACGATCCCGAACTGCCGGGCGAAAGCATTCTTGGGCTCACCTTCACCGACAAAGCTGCGGAGGAAATGAAGTGGCGCATCAAGAAGCACGTCGGCGAGCGCGCCGATCACGTGTGGCTCGGCACGTTTCACGGGTTCTGCAACGCGATCCTGCTCGAAGCGAATCCTGAACTTCGCGCGCTGGACAATTTCGATCATTGGATTCTGCTGCGGCGGAATATCCGGCAACTGGAATTGAATGTCTTCCGGCGGCTGGCCGATCCTGGCGAATTCCTGAACGATTTTGTGGCGTTTTTCTCGCGCTGCCAGGACGAGCTGGTTTCGCCCGAGGATTACGATCGATACGTGGCGGGTCTGCACGCGGACTACGAAACGCGGCGGGCGGAGATGGAGCCGGATGCGCGGAAGATTCAGGAAGAGTCGCTCGCGCGCGAGGACGAACTGGCGCGGGCGTACCGCGTGAGCGATGCGCTCTTGCGCGAGCGCAAGATGGTGACGTTCGGCGCGATGCTGATGCAGGCGGTGCAAATGCTGCGGTCGAATGTGCCGCTGCTCGAGCGCTTGCGCAAACGCTACCGCTACATTCTCGTGGACGAATTCCAGGACACGAATATTGCGCAGCTCGAGCTTCTGCAGCTCTTGATGAACGACAAGCGCAACCTGTTCGTCGTCGGCGATCACAACCAGGCGATTTACCGCTTTCGCGGTGCGTCGTTCGCGAGCTTGAAACAGTTCCTCACGCGATTTTGCGGCGTGTCGCTCGATACGCCGGAGAAGCGCTGGCCGCGCGTGCATCTGACGCAAAATTACCGCTCGACCAAGCGCATCCTGCGCGTGGCAGGAACAGTGGCAGCCGAAAGCGATAATTCGCGCTTCATTCCCTTCACGCCGCTGATGACTGCGAATCCGGAGGGCGACAAAATTCGCATCGTCGAATTCGGCCGGCCGGAGGAAGAAGCCGAATGGATTGCGAGCGAGATCGAGCGCCTGCATGCCGCCGGAGTAGAGTGGCGCGAGTTCGCGGCGCTCTACCGCAAACACACGCACCGGAAGTACCTCGTCGAAGCGCTCAATCGCCGGCAGATTCCATTCGTCATCAAGCGGCTCTCGATTCTCGGTAGCACGCTTATCCGCGATGTGATGGCTTACCTGCGATTGATCGGTACGCCTTCAGACGACGTGTCGTGCGCGCGCATCATCGCCGTACCTCACTGGCGAATCGAGCCGCGCGATCTGGTGCGCGTCGCCGAGCGGGCGGCAAAGAGCAAAGGCCAGTCGCTTTGGAATGAATTCGAAACCTGGTGCAAGGAGCCGGCCGGGCCGCCGAAGAAATCGCGAGCTCGTGAGCTAGCCGCATTTATCGGCGAAATGCGCGAGCGAGCGAAAAAGCTAAGCGCCTACGACCTGCTCCTCGAACTCATCGGCAAGCTGGGGGTCGCTCCGCTTCCCGCCGATATGGATTCCTACAATCTCGCGCGGCTAAAAGAATTCGTGGAGGAGTGGCAGAAGAAAGGCGATGGCCGCTCGCTTCATGATTTTCTCAATTACTTGAATTTCTTCGAAGAAGCCGACGGCGATATTTTCTTGCAAAAAGAGCCGGTGCACGACGCGGTGCAATTGATGACCGTTCACTCGGCCAAGGGGCTCGAATTCCCCCACGTTTTCATCCTGCATCTCTGCAAGGGAGATTTTCCATCGGGTGTGCGCCGGCCGGTATTCGAATTCCCGCCGCGATTGCTGAAAGAGGAGCAGCCGGAAGGCGATTATCAAAAGCTTGAGGAGCGGCGGCTGTTTTACGTGGCGCTGACGCGCGGGCGGCGGATGCTGACGCTTTCGACGATCATCAACAAGCGCAAGAAGCGCTCCGAGTTTTTCGATGAAGTTCTGGGCGACGCGAAGATTCAGAAGCTGGATATCCAGCAGCTTGTGCCGCGCGTCGTGGTGCCAGAGCGCGAGGAGACGGTGGGATCGACGGCCGCCGATGCGTCGCGTCCGCAGCTGTTCGGCGCGGCGTCCGGCGAGACGAAAGCGTATTCGCGCGTGGCGCTGTGGGCCAGGGCGTTTCACCCGCCGCGCCCTGAGCCGCTGCAATTGAGCGCGTCGGCGATCGAGACCTATCAGAAATGCCCGATGAAATTTCTATTCGGCACGGCGTGGGAATTGCGCGGCGGCCCGGCGGGGCAGATGACATTCGGAAACGTGATGCACAATACGATTAAGGAATTCGTCGCGGAATTGAAAAAGCGAAAGAAGATTGATTTCGAGGAAGTGTCCGGCATCTACGATCGTTTCTGGTCGCCGGCCGGCTATCTCGACGATTATCAGGAGGAAGAGTACAAGAAAGAAGGTCTCGACGAGCTCGCGAAGTTTCACAAGTCGTATGCCGCGGCGCCCGCCGACGTGCTGATGCAGGAAAAGAGATTCGAGCTGCCGATGGAAAAAGAAGTGACGGTGCTCGGGCGCATCGATCAGGTGAATCGCATTCGCGGCGATGAAGTGGAAGTGGTGGACTACAAGACCGGGCGGGCGAAATCGCAGAAGGACGCGGATAGCAGCTTGCAGTTGAGCCTCTATGCGCTGGCGACGCGCGAGGTTCTCGAACTGAAGCCCGAGCGGCTTACTTTTTACAATCTCACCACGAATGAGGCGGTGACTTCTGAGCGCGATGAGAAGGCGCTGGCGAAGGCGCGCGAGGCGGTGGCCACGACTGCCGATTTGATTCGCGCTGGGGAATATCCCGCGAAACCGGGATTTATTTGCGGCTATTGCGATTTCCGGCCGTTGTGCCCTGCCCATGAACAATTGGTGACGATTCGCCCGGTAACAAAGTAACGCGGCGGCGCTTGATTCAAAATCGAAGATGCCCTGCTGGCGAGTGTGCACGAGACCTGCAGAAACAAAACCCCAGCGGCTAAAGCCTCATTGATCTTGCAGCGATTGCGGCACGGCTGAAGCCGTGCCCTGACAAACCATTTCAGTCCTCGTTAAGCCCCCGAAGTTTAGCGCCAGGTTTCCGCACCCAAAAACAAAACGAGGCGACCGCTTTCGCGATCGCCTCGTTCGGAGAACCAGTTGACTGGAACAGCCTCGCCGCCGTTCCGCCCCCCAATTCAACTGCGCGCATCTACTGCTTGATGCTGTCTCCCCTCACGGCGCGGCAGCGAGATTTTCTTCGCGCCACAACCGTTCACTTCCTTAATACGAGCGAGCGCGAATCCTGTCAAGTGAAAATCTGAAAGCATCATTGCCAGATGCGCACGCGGTTCGCGATTTCTTCGCGCGCAAAAATAGAATTATCAAGCTGAGGAATCGCCTAATGCTTTGCGGCGGAGGCGTAGTAGCCTTCGCGGGCGCTGACGCGCAGGCCCGGCCGCTCGATGCGCACTTCAATCGTGTGGTAATCGCCGGTGCCAGGATTTTGCGGGGCGTAGGCCAGCGTGTACTGATTGCGGGCTTGCTCGTCAATCGCCGAGTACAGCCGCTCGATATCCGCCTGCTTCGACGCGAAGAACGCATCGCCGCCCGTATCGTTGGCATAGTGCGTCATGCGGCCCGGCTCGCGCTTGAGCAGCACCGTGCCGACGGTGATGGTGTACACGGAAATATCCGAAGAAAGCAGGAGCTGAATGGTCTGCGCGTAGCTCCACTTATTGTGATGTGAATTCTGGCCATCGGAAATCAGGCAGATGATTTTGCGGCGATCGCGCCCGCGCGCGCGGAGCATCTCGGCCGCGGCATGCATGGCATCGTCGAGATCCTTGGTTACTTTCTCCGATCCCTTGGTGCCGTAAACTGGCGGCCCGGGCGCCTGCGACTGGTTGTTGACCATCGGGCCCGCGTCCATAGGGCCGCCATAACCGCTGGGAAAACTCTCGCCGAGCTTGAGCCGGTGCAGCTTGGTGATGATCACGTCGTTGTCGGCCGTGAAATCGATGGCCGGCTGCGGAAATTGATCGTAGAGAATCACGGCCGCTTCATCCGCTGGGCCGAGCCCTCCGGCAATGCTATCCAGGCTCTTCTGAACCTGTTCGCGCTCTTTCATGGTGAGGTCGTTATCGAGAACGACGGCGACCGAAAGCGGAAAGGCCTCGGTCGAGAACAGAGCAATGTTCTGTTCCTTGCCGTCCTCGAAAACACGAAAGTCGTCCTTGGTCAGCTCGCCGACGAGCTCGCCGCGGCCGTTCTTCACCGTGACGGGAACGGCGACAAGTTCCGTCCGCGAACGCAGCACGCGCGCCGAGGGAACATTTGATTCCTGAGGCGGCGGAGTTTGCGATTGCTGCTGAGGAGGCGTCGTTTGCTGGGCAGGCGCCTGCTTGCCGCCCGATTGGTCGGGCTGCTGCTGCCAAAGAGAACGCACACGAGGCGCAGCGCTCGGGGAATATGCGAGACCCGCGACTAGCGCCAACGCCAGGAATTGCTTCATAATCAGTGCCATCCTTGCGGACCGAAGCTCGGCTTCGATCGGCGGGGTGCCCGCCGGTTCACGCCTGCGGCGTGTGACGCATCCGAATCGCTACAAGTTGCATCGTAGGACAAGGAATCGCTTTCCGGAGAAATTATACATGCACCGCCCCATTTTTCGCTCGGCCCTCGCCCTGGCTACGCTGGCGGCAGGATTGCTCCTACCCGGCCACGCGCCAGCGAGCGGCACGACGCCCGCGAGCCCCGCAACTCAGAGCCAGCAGAGCGCTCCACAGAACGATCAGCAGAATCAGCAGCCGCCTCAATCCGGCCAGACGCTCAAAGTCCAAACCGCCCTCGTCAATGTTTTCGTCACTGTGCGCGACAAAAGCCACTTCATCATCAACAACCTCAAGCAGGAAGACTTCAAGATATTTGAGGATGGCCAGGAGCAGAAAGTTGCGTATTTTTCGAAGGAAGTAAACCTGCCGATTTCGCTCGCGATTCTTGTGGACACCAGCGGCAGCCAAGTAGACGTCCTCGGCGCCGAGCAGGACGCCGCGTCACGGTTCGTGCACCGCGTCTTGCGCAAGACTGACGAAGCACTGGTTATGAGTTTTGACCTGGACATCGACTTGCTGGCGGACTTTACCGAAGATACGTCCCTGCTCGAGAACGCCATTCGCAAGACCGTGATCAACGTGGATGGCTCCGGCGCGGGCGGCACCACGGGAACAATTCCGTCCGGCTCGAACGGCGGCACGGATTTCTACGACGCGGTGTATCTCGCGGCGCATGACAAGCTCACCGGCGAGGCCGGACGCAAAGCTATCATCGCGCTCACCGACGCGGAAGACACCGGGAGCAAGCTCAAGGTGCAGGATGCGATCGAGGCGGCGCAGCGTTCGGATTCCGTCGTGCACGTTCTGCTCATTTCCGATGTGGGTTTCTATTACCGGCAAATGATGGGTTACGGCGGGTCTGGCGTGGCGAAAAAGATGGCGGATGAAACCGGCGGCCGCGTCATCGAAGTGCACAACAACAAATCGCTCGAACAGGCTTTCGATGAACTCTCCGATGAGCTGCGCCAACAATACGTGCTCGGCTACTATCCGACGAATGCCAAGCGCGACGGTGCATTTCGAAAGATTAAGATCGAAATAAACCGCCCCGATCTAAAAATCCTCGCGCGGCGCGGCTACTACGCTCCAACGGATTAACCTGAATTCTTCGCCGTGATGATGCGCATGCCGGCGTGATGCGCTACTGGCTTTTCGTATACGGGCCGGCGGAGGGGGCCACCGCGTAGTAGCCCTTGCGCGTTCGCACTACGAGCCCTTTGCGGTCCACATCCACCTGAATCTTCCGGTACTGCCCATTCGTCATCGGATTCGTCGGCGCATAGGCGATGAAATACTGGCTGCGCAATTCCGTCCCGATATCCTGGAACGAAACTGCCAGATCATCTACCTTGTACGGAAAGAAGACGCGCCCGCCGGTCTCGGTGGCAAGATCTTCGAGAATTTTGTCGCCGGGAGTCTTGAATAGCTTGCGAGGCCTATCGGCCGTATCCGTCGCGAGCCATTCGGTGCTCGTGCTGATGGAATAGACCGCTACTTCGGAGCGCTCGGCCATTTCAATCGCATCGCTGAGCGCGCGGTCGCTCAAGTTGTCTTCTCCATCGCTGAAGACGACGAGCACGCGCCGGACTTCCTGATCGGTTCCCTCCGGAAGCGGCGCTTTGCCTAGCTTCTGCGCGGCCATGTAGATCGCGTCATTGAAGGATGTGCCGCCGCCGGCGCGCTGCTTCTGAATGGCCTCCGTGATTAAGCCGGTGTCGCCCGTGTAATCCTGGATGATTTCGGGCTGATTATCGAACGTCATCAAAAACGCCATGTCTTTATTTCGGCGAATGACGTTGACGAGAAAATCCGTGGCCGCGTCCTTTTCGAAATGCAGGCGCTCGCGGATGCTGTTCGAGGTGTCGAGCAGCATGGCGATGCGCAGAGGCAAATCGGTCTCGCGGCCGAAGAATTGAATGGTTTGCGGCTTGCCGTCTTCGAGGATCTTGAAATCCTGCTTTTCGAGATCGGTCACGAAATTGTGGCGCCGGTCGGAAACGGCCGCTACTAGATGAACCAGTCCGGAAGTTACTTTCAACGGCGGCTGCTGCGTTTGGTCTCGGCCCGGCTGCTGGGGCGCGGCGGGAGGCGCGGGCGCCGGCGGATTCTGCGCCAATGCCGCGAACGAAATCATCAGAAGCAACGCTTGCAGCAGAACCGATCGCTTCAATATTGCCATTTTGAAATTATAGGTACGCGGCGAGTGCAGCGTCAATCGCCGCGGGCTCGGCGGCGAGCGCGCGGCCGAGGGCATAGATGTACGTCGTAAGTTCTAGTGCGAGTGGCGCACGAACATCGAGCGGGTCGCCGGTGCGGGGATGTGAGAATCGAATCCGCGCGGCGTGAAGAAAATTCCGGCCGAGTTCGGGCAGCCGCGTGCCGTGGACCGTCTCCACGCGCGGCGCGCCGTAGAGAGCATCGCCAACCACTGGAAATCCGAGCGATGAAAAGTGCACGCGAAGCTGGTGCGTGCGGCCGGTGTGCAGACCGGCTTCGATGAGCGTGAAGCCGCCGAGAAAAAGCTTCGCGCTCCAGTCGGTGCGCGCGGTGCGGCCATCTCGGCGCCGCGTGGTCATGCGCGTCCGCCGGCGCAGATCGCGTGCTACGGGCAGCTCGATCCGTCCCGCTCGCTCCCGCATCTTGCCGTGCAGCAGCGCGACGTACGTTTTTTCCACCAGGCGCTCCTGGAATTGCTCGACGAGCCCGCGATGCGCTTCGTCCGTCCGCGCGATCACCAACGCGCCCGATGTGCCCTTGTCGAGACGATGCACAATCCCCGGCCGCTGCGGCCCGCCGATTGCCGAGAGATTGCCAAAGCGATAGAGCAGCGCGCCGACGAGCGTGCCCGACGATTCGCCTGCGCCCGGATGCACCGCGATGCCCGCGGGCTTGTTGATTACAGCGAGATCGCCATCTTCGTAGAGAACATCGAGAGGAATTGCTTCGGGGGCAACGCCAGGCCCCTCCGCCTGCGGAACTTCGACTTCCACCTGCTCGCCTGCCTCAACGCGATGCGATGGCTTGGTGAGCACGCCGTTGACGCTCACGCGCCCTTCCGCGATCAATTCCTGAATCCGCGTGCGGCTTAACTCTCCAGCGCGCGTCGCAAGAAAACGATCGAGCCGAACGCCAGCGTTGTCTTCACCTACAATGAACGTCAAATTCTCGGCCGTGAAATTCTCCTCCGCGCCACACCAAAGATTTGTCAGGGCACGGCTTCAGCCGTGCCGAAAACGCCGCAAATTCAGCGCGGCTTCAGCCGCTGAGGGCAGATTGGTCGACTGGCGGCTCGTCTCCCGAAAATCCACGCACTGCTAGGAATTTCCCTGCTCTGCGCTCGCTAGCAGCGGCAATTGGCCTCGCATTCCCCGCCACCACAAAAAGCTGCCTACGAGCACAAATCCCAGGCTCACGATCTGCATCAACGACACGGCCCCATGCAGCAGAAGCGTGCGGTCGGGATCACCGCGAACAATCTCAATAAGTCCCCGCTCGATGCCATGGAGAACCAGATAGGTGCCGGCAATCTGTCCCGCGAATCGTTGCCGCTTCCCTAGCCAAATGAGAAAAATGAAATTGGCAATCTCCGCCGCCGCCTCATAGAGCTGCGTCGGGTGTAAAGCCACACCGATCGGCGTGCCCACAAGCTGCTCGGCAATCGGATTTGTGAATTTAATTCCCCACGGCAGCCACGTCGGCTTGCCGTAGCAACATCCCGCCATGAAGCAGCCAAGCCGCCCGACAGCATGGCCCAAAGGAAGCGCCGCGGCATAGGTATCAAGCAGCGGCAAGATGGGGATCTTCGCGTACCACGTGTAACCCGCCGCGAGCAAAATCGCCCCAATCACGCCGCCGAAAAAAGTGCCGCCGGATTGCACCACGCCGAACGAGAAAATTTCCCGCGGATGCGCCGCGAAGTAAGACCAATCGATCGCCACCAGCCACAGCTTCGCCACCACCAGCGCCGTGAGCACCATGTAGATGCCCAGGTTCCACACTTCATCGCGGTTCAGCCCGGCGCGCGGCGCTTGCCTTCGCGCGTACCACAAACCGAGCAGCACGCCCGCGGCGACCAGCACGCCGTAGCTATAAATCGTGAGCGGCCCGATCTGCAACAAGACCGGATGCATCGTCAGGCTCTTTCCACGCTGTGATGCCGCCAATCACGAAGGAGCTCGAGCAGGACCAATCCCGCGCCGAACACAATCGCGGAATCAGCGAGATTGAAGGTGTACCAGTGATGCGCTCCGATGTGAAAATCGATGAAGTCGGTGACGCTGCGCCGCGCCACGCGATCGAGCACATTGCCCGCCGCGCCTCCAAGAATCAGCGCGATTCCCGCTTGCCCCAGGCGCCCGCCCGCCCGGCCCGTGGCCAGAAGCCAGAAGAGAAACACGATGACCGAGGCGGAAAACAGAATCAGCACAGGCGATAGCCACGGGGAATTCGTTTCCGCGAAAATCCCAAACGCCACGCCGGGATTGCTCGTATGCACCAGATTCAGCATTCCCGGCACGAGGACGCGCATCGCGCCCATCTCCGTGAATTTCTCCACCGCGTGCTTGCTGATCTGGTCGGCCGCCAGCGCGCCGAGCGCCAGCAGCACTTGCCACCACCAATCGCGCCAGTTCCGCGTTGCCGTCACGCTCCTGCAACCCCCGTGCCCGTGGCGCTCCGCCGTATTTCTTCCAACGCCGCGACGCAACGCTCGCAGATTGTCGGGTAATCAGCGCTCTCACCCACATGGATGGAATAATTCCAGCAGCGCTCGCATTTCTTGCCGTCGGCGCGTTCGACTCGGACGCCGATAGCGTCCGTCGCTTCGGAATTGCCTGCCGCGGACGCAGCTTCGAGACGCACTTGGGAAACGATGAAAAGCGCCGGCAGCGACGCGGCATATTTCGTCAGCAACGCGGCCTGCTCGCCGCTTGCGCTTAGCGTTACTTTAGCTTCCAGCCCCGAATTGATCGTCTTGGCGTTTCGCGCTTCCTCGAGAGCTTTCAACACATGAGGACGGATCGCAGCCAGCCGCGCCCAATTTGCCGCCACCGGCTCCGAAGCGGCGCGTTCGAGTCCTTCGGCCATTGGAAACCGCGCGCAGTGGATGCTCTCACCTTCTCCGCCGCCACGCGGGAAATGCTTCCAGACTTCTTCGGACGTGAATGTCAGAATCGGCGCGATCAGCCGCAGCAGCGCGCTCGCGATGCGATAAACCGCTGTCTGCGCCGAACGCCGCCCCACACTTCGAGGCGCGAACGTGTACAGCCTGTCCTTGAGCACATCGAAATAGAACGCGCTCAAATCCACAACCGCAAAATCATGAATGGCATGGAACACGCGGTGAAAATCGAACGATTCGTACCACGCGCGGCAATCGCGAACCAATTCTCCCGTGCGCCGCAGCATCCATGCGTCCATCTCCCACAGTTTTTCGTCGGGCAGTAGATCGCGTTCCGGATCGAAATCCGCCAGATTCGAGAGCGCATAGCGAAACGTATTCCGCAGCTTGCGATACGATTCTGAAAGCTGCGCCATCATCGGCTCGGACCAGCGCACGTCCGACTGGTAATCCTGCGACACCACCCACAGCCGCAAAATATCCGCGCCCCATTTCTGGGAGATTTCGCCCGGCAGCAGCGTATTCCCGAGCGATTTCGACATCGGCCGGCCATCGGGATCAAGCGTCCAGCCGTGCGAAACCACTTGCCGGTAAGGTGCCGCGTCACGCGTTCCGACCGCCACTAGCAACGAACTGTGAAACCAGCCGCGATACTGATCGGGCCCTTCGAAATAAACGTCCGCAGGCCAGGTGCCGTCTTTCGGGTCCAGCACCGCAAGGTGCGATGAGCCGGACTCAAACCACACATCCAAAATATCGTTCTCTTTTTTCCACTTCGCTCCGCCGCATTTCCCGCACTTCGTCCCCGGCGGGAGCAATTCCTCAGCGGGATGCGTGTACCACGCGTCCGCGCCCTCCTTCTCGAACCACTTCACCACATTTCGCAGCGCCGCAAAATCCTCGAGCCGCGCCTTGCATTTCTCGCAAGTGAAAACGATCAGCGGCACGCCCCAAAATCTCTGCCGCGAAATGCACCAGTCCGGCCGCTCGGCAATCATGCTGTAAAGCCGGTCGTGCCCCCACTCCGGCGCCCATTTCACTTTGTCGATTTCTTGCAGCGCGCGCTTGCGCAGATCGTTGCGCTCCATGCCGATGAACCACTGCTCCGTGGCGCGAAAAATCACGGGATTCTTGCAGCGCCAGCAATGCGGATAGCTGTGGCGATATTTCGAGCTATCCAAAAGCGCGCCGCGTTTCCGCAAAAGCTCGATGATCGGCTCGTTCGCTTCAAATACGCGCAAGCCTTTATATTCCGGGAGACCCTCGACGAATCGCCCGTCATCATCGAGCGGCGCGTAGGTATCGAGACCGTAGCGCTGGCCCGTATAAAAGTCGTCCGCTCCATGCCCCGGCGCCGTATGCACCACACCGCTGCCCTGATCGAGTGTCACGTACTCGGCCAGCACACCGGGCACGGTGAGCTCGAGAAAGGGATGCCGGAACTGCAACCCCTCGAGATCTTTTCCCTTCCCGCGCCAGCGAACTTTCGCCGCCTCGAATTTCAATTCCGCCGCGACAGCATTCAATCGCTCCGCCGCAAAAAGAAGCCCGCCGACAGGCGTTTCCGCCACGACATATTCAAAATCTGGATGAAACGCCAGCGCACGATTGGCAGGCAAAGTCCACGGAGTCGTGGTCCAAATCAGCGCACTCACATCCGGTCCAAGTTCTTTAGCGCGATCTCCTCCGACCACCGGAAACTTCACCCAGATCGAATTGCTAGTGTGATCCTCGTATTCGACTTCCGCCTCCGCCAGCGCCGTGCGATCCACCATGCACCAATACACCGGCTTCAATCCGCGATAGACGTATCCCTTCTCAAGAAAAGTAAGAAACGCATCGGCGACGGTCGCCGCGTAATGCGCATCCATGGTGAGATACGGTTTATCCCACTGGCCGAAAACTCCTAGCCTCTTGAAATCGCGCCGGTTCAAATCCACATATCGCGTAGCCCACTCGCGGCACATCTGCCGGAATTCCGCGGGCGTCACTTTATCTTTCTGTCCGCCCAGCTCTTCCTTCTCGACTTTATTTTCGATCGGCAAACCATGGCAGTCCCATCCGGGAATATACGGAGACCGAAAACCGGCCATGGTCTTCGACTTGACCATCAAATCTTTGACGATCTTATTCAGCCCGGTGCCAAGGTGAATGTCCCCGGTCGGATAAGGCGGCCCATCGTGCAGCACAAACAGCGGCGCCCCAGCCCGAGATTCCAGAATCCTCTCGTGGATCCCGGCGCGCTCCCATTCCGCAAGCTGCTCCGGTTCGCGCTCCGGCAATCGCGCTTTCATCGGGAAATCTGTACGCGGCAAGTTCAGCGTTTTCTTCAGGTCAAACGGTTCGGCCATCGAGTCGGGTCTAACGCCTTTCTCTGCCTTGGATCAGGAAACAAGGAGCAGCAGGAAGAATCGCTATGTTACAATGAATAGGAAAGCAAGTCAGCCGCCGGGAAGCCCAGACATCCTTTTCGGCTGTCATGAATCTAAACACAGGAGAGAGAACTGTTTATTGGGGCTAGGTGGTAGGGATGGCTGACACGAGCTTAAAAACTCCTGATACGCACTCTTCATCCTACGGCGGCGGCATGCGCCTGACCCGCCTGGCTGTTGACCGGCCCTCGCTGGCGAAGTCCTTTTTCTCCAACTTAAGAGATTTCCTCGTCGAACACCCGAAAAAGGTGCGCGCTGGCCAACCGAGCCCGTTCCTGCCCGACCGATTCGGTGACGGCCCTGGCGCCAATTTCCGCGCCTGGCTAAGGCCTCTTCCGGCGGGCGCAAAGCGGCCTGATAGCACCGGAATGCTGGTTCCCTGGGCGCCTGGTTTCAGCGCCTTCTGGACGAACTTGAGCATGGCATTCGGCGGCCCGAAGCTGCAAAAGGGCGTGGACGTACCCGATATCTGGACCAAGGACACGCAGTTCAGCCGTGTCCAGGCCCTGTCTCTCGCGATTCACGTAGTAGTTCTCGTACTGATCCTCGTTCCACTGCTCCCAGAAATCATGTCCCCGCACACCACACAGGCGCGCAATTACACCGTGACGCCGCTCGATGGGCTTTCACCCTACATGCCCAAGCTGCCCGCAGGGGGCAAAAAGGCTGGTGGCGGCGGTGGCGGCGGCGAGCACAATCCAATCCCCGCAAGCCGCGGCAGGCTGCCTAAGGCGTCTTATACGCAGCTAGCGCCGCCGTCCGTGCATCCGCCGGCGAACCCGAGATTGCAGGTTCCGGCCACGATTCTCGCTGTTCCCGACATCAAGCTGCAAAGCCCGAATCTGCCGAATTACGGCGATCCGATGGCCAAGCTCATCACCGATTCGAACGGCCCGGGCGGTGGCGGCGGAATCGGCACTGGACAGGGCACGGGCGTTGGCAGCGGCGATGGTGCCGGCGTCGGCCCCGGCCATGGCTGGAATACGGGCGGCGGCTATCCGAGCGCCGGGACGGGCGGATACGGAGTTCCTGAATGCCTCTTCTGCCCCCAGCCTCAATTCTCGGATGAAGCTGTCAAATCCAAGTACATGGGTACGGTGACGCTGCAAGCCATCATCACCGCCGATGGCCGCGCCACCGACATTCACGTAGTGCAAGGCGCCGGCATGGGACTCGATGAGAAGGCCATTGAAGGCGTGCGCACCTGGAGATTCCGTCCGGCAGTGGGCCCCGATGGAAAACCCGCGACCGTTCGCCAAACGATCGAAGTAACCTTCCGCCTTTACTAAGACTGGCGCTTCAACATAGTTCTCCGGCCTGGAAAGTCTCTAATGTGTTGCCTGTATCGCCTGCTCGTGTTTTGTTACGATGTCCGGGCCACATAGCGATCGAATGTCTAAACACTTAAATCTAATCGGAGCTCTTGCAATTCTAGCGGCACTTGCCGCGCTCCCGGCTCCGGCTGCGCTTGCGCAAACTGGCTCGATCGATTTCACCGCGCGAGTTACTCCCGCGGCGGGAGTGCCCGAGCCCGTCCGCGGCGTTCCATTTTATCTCCTGCATAAAAGCTTCACGGAAATTCTGGCGGAAGCCGATGCCGCCGAGCCTAAACCCGATCTCGACGCCTTTGTCGATAAGCTGAGAGTCTCGGCCGAGCTGAAAACGTGGATGAAAAAGAATCACACTGCCTCGCTTTCCGGCGAGGAATTCGTCCGCAGTCTTACCGCCGACGACATCATGAACGTCCCCGAATTTTTCTCCGCCTATCTCGAGCGCAATGCGGGCGACAATTCCGTGGACTTCCCGAAACCCAAATACAAGGAGCGCGATAAGCAGAAGGATCCCGCTCGCTACGAAAAGCAACGCCAGGAATACTTGGACGCCGTCCGCAAGTTTCTCTTGGCCAACACGGAAAGCACCGCGGGGCTGGATCTGACTCTCGATCCCATCAATCCGGGCCCGGCATGGCTACTTTTGACCGCCCGGCGCGGCCCTGCGATTCAGCGCCATGCGCTCGAGTTGGCGCAGACGCAGTATCTCGTCGCCAAGGTGCAATCAGATCTCGATGGCCACGGCAGGATTGACAAAATTCCACCCGGCAATTATTGGCTCGGAAC
>Ga0116222_1001043_pt1 | contig 15793 bp, 12 predicted proteins | sample Sb_taG_12_FD_88963 | JGI IMG/M metagenome (GOLD analysis project Ga0116222, IMG submission 88963) | Peat soil microbial communities from Weissenstadt, Germany - Sb_50d_9_AC metaG | ecosystem: Environmental > Terrestrial > Soil > Wetlands > Peat | place: Germany: Weissenstadt | collected 2010-09-21
CACCTCAGTTGCCATTTTGCGTTCCCTTTCGTGGTAGCTCTCTCGGAGTGGTCACTGTCCCATGGCTGCGTGGCGAGAACGCGAAGCGCACGCGAAACCTCCGTGAATCCGCGTAGGCTTGGCCAATGCTGCGCCTCAAGCTGCTCGGAGAGCTGACGCTCGAGGTCGACGGGGTTCGGCAGGAGTTGCCTGCGAGCCGCCGGGCGTGTTCGCTGCTCGGCGTGCTCGCCTTGGAGCGGCGCGCGCATCCTCGTGGACAGCTCGCGGCGCGCTTCTGGCCCGACGTGCTCGACGAGAGCGCACGCACGAGCCTGCGCAGCGCCCTGTCGGCGCTGCGTCGCGCACTGGGCGCCGACGCCGATCGCTACCTGCTGGCCACCCGCGAGGCAGTCGCCCTCGCCGGCCCGGATCAGGTCTGGACCGACGTAGGCGAGTTCGAGCAGCTCCTCACGGAGGGCCAGCTCGAGGATGCGCTCGAGCTCGCGCGGGGCGAACTGCTCGCAGACCTCGACGACGACTGGGTCTATGAGCGACGCGACGAGCACCGCGCCAGCGTGGTGGCGTTGCTGGAGCGGATGGCTGCGGCCGCGGAGGCTTCGGGGGATCTCGCGGCGGCGGTCGCGTTCACTCGCCGCCAGGTCGCGCTCGACCCGCTCTCAGAGGAGGCCCATCGCGAGCTGATCCACCGCCTGGCGGCGAACGGGGACCGCTCGGCGGCGCTCACCACCTACCGCCGCCTGGCTGACCGATTCGCCTCGGAGCTCGGGATTGTGCCCTCCTCGGTTACGCGGGAGCTGGTCGAGCGGATCCGCGCCGCTGAGACGATGCCGCAGCCCGTCGCTGAGCCGCCATCAGACCCCCCGCCGCCCGTCGCGTCGGCGCGATCAGACCCCCCGGCGCCTGGGCCGCCGGTCCCGGCACCGGTGGCCGACCGGACGACGGGCACGGTGACCCTGCTGTTCACCGACCAGGTCGGCTCGACAGAGACGCTGCAGAGACTCGGCGATGAGGAGGGCGAGCGTCTGCGCCGCGCGCACTTCGGCCTGCTGCGCGAGGCCGCGGCTATGCACGGCGGCGAGGAGGTCAAGAACCTCGGCGACGGGCTGATGGTGGCGTTTGTCAGCGCGGTCGATGCCGTCGTGTGCGCGATCACGATGCAGCAGGCTGTCCACCGCGCCCGTACTACCGGGGAGCTTGCGTTCGCGGTTCGTATCGGCCTGAATGTCGGCGAGCCGATCCGAGACGAGGGTGACTACTTCGGCACGCCGGTAGTGATCGCCAAGCGACTCTGTGACGCCGGCGCGCCAGGCCAGATCCTCGCCTCGGAGTTGGTGCGTGCGCTGATCGGCACCCGCGGCGGGTTTGCCTACCGCGCGCTCGGGGCGGTTTCGCTGAAGGGTGTCGCGGACCCGGTTCCCGCTTGCGAGGTGATTTGGGAGGCGTCGACCGAGGTGCGCGTCCCGCTGCCGCCGTTGCTGGCGGGCGAGGATCGCGGCGCGTTCGTCGGGCGCTCCGACGCGGCCGCCGCACTACAAGCGCAGTGGACGGAGGTCCGTGAGCGCGGCTTGCGCGTCGTGGTGCTCGCGGGCGAGCCCGGGATCGGCAAGACACGCCTGGTAACCGAGTTCTCGCGCACGGCGCACGACGACGGCGCGACGGTGCTGGCCGGCAGCTGCCACGAGGAGACCCACGTTCCCTACCAGCCGTTCGTGCAGGCGCTGCGCCACTACATCGCCTGCTGCCCTCCGGCCGAGCTAGCGGTGCAGATCACCCCACGGCGCGCGCAGCTCGCCGCGATCCTGCCAGAGCTCGAGGACGCGCGTTCCCCGTACGGCCCGACGGGCCTTGGCGCCGAGCAGGAGCGATTCCGCCTGTTCGAGACGGTCTCCTCGCTGCTGGCCGACGCCGCGCATCTTCGCCCGCTGGTGCTGTTCCTGGACGACCTGCACTGGGCCGATCAGTCGAGCCTGCTGCTGCTTCGCCACCTCGCACGCTCGGCTAAGGGCGCGCCGTTGATGATGCTGGGCACCTACCGGCCGGTCGAGGTGGGCGAGGAGCATCCGCTCGCCGAAGCGCTCGCGGAGCTGCGCCGCGCGCGGTCGGTGGAGCGGCTTTCGTTGTCGGGACTCGGCGAGGCCGAGGTCGCAGAGCTGATCGCGGGTCGCACCGGGCTACAGGCGCCAAGCGGGTTCGTGCGGCGCGTCGCGGAGCGCAGCGAGGGCAACCCGTTCTTCATCGAGGAGCTGCTGCACGATGTCGATGCGCAGTCCGATTGGGATGTGGCGGCGGGCGGCGTGCCCGACAGCGTCAGGGACCTGTTGCTGCGCCGCCTGCGTGGTCTGGGGGATGACTGCCGCCAGGCGCTCTCGGTGGCGGCGGTCGCGGGTCGTGAGTTCGAGCTCGACGTGCTCGAACGTGTCCTTCGGCATCCACGCGATCGCCTGATCGACCTCATCGAGGAGGCGATCGACGCCGATGTCCTGGTCGAGCCCGCGCAATCAGTGGGGCGGCTCAGCTTCTCCCACGCGCTGTTTCGCGAGACGATCTACGAGCAGCTCTCGGCTACCCGCAAGGCTCAGGTCCACGGCCGGATCGCCGCCGCGATTGAGGAGGCGCCCACGGACCGGCCCGACGAGCGCGCCGGCACGCTGGCCTACCACTACCGCGCCGCCGGCGAGCTGCGCAAGGCGTTTGACTACCATCGCCGCGCCGCGACGGCGGCTGAACGGGTCCACGCCCAGGAGACGGCGCTCGAGAACCTGGACGGCGCGATCGTGGCGGGCGAGATGCTCGGTATGACGGCGGCCACCGAGGAGACGATCCGCGATCTCTACCGTGCTCGTGCCTGGACGTTTCGCCAACTCGGCGAGCCCGAGCGAGCACTGGCCGACCTCGAGCACGCCCTGGAAGGTGCGCGTGCGGCGGGCGACAGGGCGAGCGAGATGCACGTGCGCAACGCTCTGGGAACCCATTGGCACGTGCTCGACCCGGGGGCCTCGCGCTGCTTTCACGAAGAGGCGTTGGGAATCGCCGAGGAGCTCGGCGATGAGTCCGGGCAGGTCAGCGCACTGAACCGCCTCTCGCTGGTGCTCGCCAACGAGCTGGAGTTCGCCGAGGCGGTCGAGCTCGGAGAGCGCGCGCTACAGATCGCCCGCCGCGCCGGCGACGAGCTTGCCGTCAGCCGCGCGATGGACAGCCTCAAGTTCGCCGCCTTGCAGCTCGGCGACCTCGATCGGCTGCAGGAGCTCTGCGCGGAGCTCGAGCGATCCCAACGCCAGCGCGGCGACCTTTGGTATTTGCAATGGACGCTGTGTGAGTCCTGCTACGTGCCGCTGGAGCGCCGCGACTGGCAGGAGGCCGAGCGGCGTGTCGCGGAGGCGCTCGCGATCAGCGATCGGATGGGGGGAGAACGCAACGCCGGAGTTCTGTTTCGCGACGCGTCGAGCTGGATCGCGCGCTGCCGCGGCGACTATGCGCGATCGTTGGCGCTCGGACGTGAGGCGGTCGCGGCCGCGGATACGTCCGAAGCCGACTGGCTCGGCTGGGCCGCCGCGGGTCTCGCTACCCCCCTGCTCGATCTGCGCGCCTGTGAGGAGGCTGTCGCCGTCCTCAAACGCGGGCTCGCCGCCGCCGAGCGCAATCGTGCACGCGGGCAGATCTTCCGCTGCCTCGGCGGGCTCTCTTCGGCGATGCGCATGGCCGGCGCCGAGACCGAGGCGCGCGCCCTCGCCCAGCGTGCGCAGCTGATCGCCGAGAATGTCACGACGCCGCCTGGCAAGGTCGACTTCTGGGGAGAGCCGGCTTACTTCGCGATCGCCGAGACCCAGCTCGCGGCCGGTGACATCGAGCGCGCCGAGCAGGCAATGCAAGGCCGGCTGCAAGCGTGGGAGCGCAGCGGAGCGCAGAGGTCGATTGCACGGACCGCCCGTTTCTTGGCCCGCTGCGCCGAGGCTCGCGGAGACTGGGCCGTGGCAGGGCGGATGCTCGCCCGCAGCGCCGAGGCGGCCGGGGATGAGGGATTGATCTGCGAGCGCTGGCAGATCGAAGCCGGGCTTGCCCGCGTAGCGGCCGCGGCGGACAGTCTCACGGACGCCGAAGAGCACGGCCGGCACGCACACGAGCTGATCGACACGATGGCCGCATCGGTCGAGGACGAGGAGATCGGGGCGCGGTTCCGCGAGCGCGCGCTGGCAGAGATCGGCCGCCCAGCATCGACGCTACGCGACTAGCGTCAGCCGCCAATCGACCTCGAAGCCGAGCATCTGAGGATCCTCCAGCGAGGATCCGAAGACCTCTTGCAGCGTCGCTATCTGACTGGCGTAGCTGAGCACCGCCTCGAGCTTGGCGGCGTGCTCCTTCGGTGAGAGCCGGTGCGTCGCGGCCACCATCCGCTCGACTGGGACGCCGGTCTCTTGGAGCTGGGTCGCCCATCCCTCGCCTGCCGGATCGGCCTCCGAGGAGGACCCGTCGAGCACCCACCGCGGCCATCCGAACACAGTGGCGTGAGGCAGGTCGGCATACAGCGTCACGTCGGCGCCCTCTGCGTGGAGTGCCAGTGCCGCCGCCCGCACGGCGGTGTGATCGGGATGGTGGTCGCCCAGACTCGCCGGCGCGTATATCCGGGCATCAGTGACGAGCACTCCGCGCAGCGCCTGCACGATCTCTCCCGGCGCCTGATCGCCCTGGCGGTACTGGCTGTCCAAGAACGGCAGGTTGACGCTCGCCCGGCCGGCGAGCGCGAGCGCCTGGCGGTCCTCCTTGACACGCGTGCGGACCGCCGCGGCCGAATCGGTCGCGCCGGCGAGCTCATCCCACCAGCCGAGCGTTCCTGCGGGAGGCTCGCCCGCAAAGACGTTGACGACGAGCACCTCGCCGGAGCTGGCCAGCAGATGCCAGCACGACAGGATCGCGTCGTCGAAGTGGGGCGAGAGGATGATCGCGTCGGGACTCATCGCCGCTTACTATCGGGCGCGGGCGTGTAGCCAGCGTGAAACCGTCGCGAAAGCTTTGAGGTCGCGGGTCGAGAGCCTCGAACCCGCAAGATCTCTAAAAAACGACTCATCTCGCCGTGGTTTCTGCTGCTGACGGCGCTCGCCGGCGTCAACCAGTGGCTGTACGTACTCCTCGGCGCGTGCCCTGTCACAGCTCCGGGCATCTCCTGCGGCGACTCTACGAGCGCACCTGTTTGTTGGGACGAGGCGCCGCGAAATCGATACGACGAACCAGCGCGATCTCAGGCTCGCTCTTGCCCTTCAGGGCGAGCTCACGCGGCTCGGCGCCCACCGCATGCTCGCCGGCGCGGTCGTGCACGCGGCTGGACATGACGGTCTCCCCGCTCGCCGCGGCCGCCTGGAGGCGTGCGGCGGTGTTGACGACATCGCCGATCGCCGTGAAGTCCTTGACCTCGCCCGAGCCGACGTTGCCCACGTAGGCGGTCCCGAAGTCGAGACCGATGCCGAGCTCTACCCATGGCCGTTCCTCGCCGTAACCCGCGGCGGCCAGCAGAGACTGCGCGTCGGCGATCATGTGGCGTGCGGGCTCGCCGGGGAAGATTTGTGGGAGGTAGAGGGCCATCACCTGATCGCCGACCAGCTTGTCGATGATCGCGTGCTCGCAGAGGATGTCGACGGCGGTGGCGTAGAAGCGGTTCAGCAGCGTCGCGACAGCGTCCGGCGTCTGGCGCTCGGCAAGCGCGGTGAAGCCGCGGACGTCCGCGAACAGGATGCCGACCTCCATCTCTAGGCCGCCCATCGGCGCCTTCTCGAAGCACTCGCTGCACAGGCGTGGGTTCTTGCGCGACGGAGCGAAGCCGAGACGACCCATGAGACGCCCGCCGAGCCCCCCGTAGGGCACTCGGCAGATCGCGCACCGGGGGTCGCTTGGAAGGCGGCGCATTAGCCGGACGAACATGCGCACGCGGTGTGTCTCAAGGGCCTGGAAGAAGGCCTCGTCGCCAGCCTCGCTCACCGGCTAAGTATGACGAGCGGCTATGCCTTTTCGCTCGAGTGCCGAGTGCGCTGCAAGCTGTGAGTCCTGAGTAGGTTGGTTCGCTCATTGAGTCGGGCGCCCGGGTCAGTGAGCGCCGGGAAGCAGCACCGAGAGCGACTGGTCGAGCTGTCGGCCCGGAGGAGCTGGATTCCAACGGCAGCAGCAGGTGCGTCCCACGGGTGCGATGGCTCCGCCTCGACCGAGAGCACCGGGTGCACTCATTCCTGCCTTTCTTCCAGAGCCGCCGCGCCCAGCCAAGGGAACGGCGGGGGTAAAGTACGGGAGCGACGGGGGTCTGTCCTAGACTTTGTCCCCGGATCGCGACGAGATCGAGGTTTGGGCGGAGCCCCCGAACTCCGCATGCTGCTTCGCGCCGGGGCTCTTCTTCAACGGCTATAGGTTCGATCTCAGCGGGCAACTGAGACTGATACGCGGCGACGCCCGTGCAATCGCGCGGGCGGTGCGGCGACAGTGGTCTGACTCGCAAGTTCGCCCACGTATCTGGTAGGTCGGGCACTCCTTCGTCCCGCGAAAGCCAAAGCGAGTGGCGCGCTTGCGGAGAGCGCTGGTCCTCGTCCAAAGGAGGCACGCTGGGCTCGACCATCGAGGCGCTCGCTCTCAGTCAAGGGAGAGCTCTCGCTTGGCGGTTTTCGCCGGCGAGTGCCGCCACGCTGCCTATGCCTACGCGGGCTGCGCGAGGAAGCTCTCGAGCTTCTCGACGGCCGGCTCCAAGTTCGCGAGGAAGCGAGCGACGGCCGCCTGCGTTTGCGGCTCGGCCAGGTGAGCGTTGATCCCACGTGCCACGTCGAGCCGAGAACGCTCCATCCATGCCAGGAGGTCGGGCTCTTCGAACCACGTCATTTGGACGCGATGGGAGATGGCGTTCGTCGCGATCCAGTCGACGGCTGCGTTTGGATATGGGTTGGGTGGGCACAGCCGGTTCTTCTCCGCGTCGTCCTCGCGGGCGGACTCCACGAACGCGATCAGGGCGGCGCTGAACGGGAGCAGGCCGGTCCGCACCGACTGCAACGTGATCCGGTTGGGTTCGAAGATCGCGCGGCCGCGCGATCCGTTGAGGCCTTCGGCCGTGCAGTCGACGTAGACCTGCTTGTCGTCGGTCGGGATCGACCCCCCCTCCAGCGCGATCCGAGCCTCTCCGATGTGAGTGACCCGGCCCAGGCGGACCACGTCCTCGATCAGGCGCAGGCCCTCCAGCTCGGTCTGGCTGATCGTGGCGCCGCGATACATAGTGGGCTCGACGGCCTCCTCGAGCCGGACGAGCTGACCGCAGGCCTCGAGCCGGCGGAAGAGGTCGGCGACGTTCTCGGCGCAAGCGGCGGCCTGCACCTGCAGCGACAGACCCTCCATCAGCGAACCGACGAGCTCCAGCGGCTGCTGGAATGCTCGGTCTAGGAGCCAGGTATCACGCGGTCTGATCCACCGGATCGCCTCCGGCTCCACACCGCTGTCGAGCAGCCAGCCGCACGCGTCCATCGCTGTCTTGCCAGCGCCGAGGACCGTATAGCCACTGCCGGACTCGCTCAGCGCGACGAGGTCGTTGATTGGGATCAGCCGCACGTTCGGATCGACCGCGAACGAAGGCGTGTGCGTCGACGGCACCGACGGGGAAAGGTATGTGGCGTCGACGACCCTGCGTCGCGCACGCACGGTGCTGCTCTCACCCGTCGGGCGCGAGACGAGCCGGTGCTCGCTGCACCAGTCGCCCGAGTAATCGTACTCGCCGAAGAAGCGAACCCGGCCCGAGGCCAGCAGCTGCTCGAGCACCCGCTGGAAGTAGTCGCAGATCTCGGCCCCGGTCGCTCGCCCATACCAACCCGCGTTCGGGCCGTCCTGGTCGATCGAGTCGCCGAGGGGCAGTGAGTTGACGCCGTAGTACGCCGAGGGCTGGTGCAGGCGCACGAACGGGTAGGCATCGTTCCAGTGACCGCCCGGACGGTCGCGCCGGTCCACGATCACTACGTCAGCGTCCGACTCGGTGATCAGCGCATCGGCAAACGCCAGCCCGGCCACCCCCGCGCCGACGATCAGGTAGTCCGTGTCGATCGTGGTCTTCATTCGCAAACGGCAGTATCGCCCATCAGGGGTGATAATCAGATTTGCAATGGAGTGGAGTTCTCGAGCTGACGCCCCGCTGGGGGGTTAGCCTTGGCTGGGACGACCGCCTGCCCAGGCTGCGGTGAGCTGGGCGACGCCGCACAGCGCTTCTGCGGCCACTGTGGAACGTCGCTGTGGCTGAAATGCGCCTCGTGCGGCAAGGAGAACCCCCTCGGTTTTGGCTTCTGCGGGTCGTGTGGGGCACCGTGCGAGAGTGATCGCACCTCAACGTCCGGCGCCCTCGAAAGCGAGGATGGGGAGAGGCGCTGGGTGACGATCATGTTCGCCGACCTGTCGGGGTTCACGGCACTGTCGGAGCGCACGGACCCTGAGGAGATCCGCTCGATGGTCGATCGGTGTATGAGCGAGATGGGCCAGGTCGTCGACCGGTTCGGCGGCACCGTGGACAAGGTCATAGGCGACGCGCTGATGGCGGTGTTCGGGGCGCCGGTCGCCCACGAGGACGACTCCGAGCGAGCGGTGCGCGCCGCGCTCGAGATCCAGCGACGCTCCTCTGAGCAGTCGCATGACTTCGGTGGACTGTGTGTCAGCATCGGCGTCAACACGGGGGAGGTGATATTTGCCCCTGTAGGCCCGCACGGCCGACGGGAGCTGACGGTGATGGGCGATGCCGTGAACACCGCGGCCCGACTGCAGGCTGGCGCTCCGCCCGAGGCTGTGTTGGTCGGCAAGGAGACGCAAGCTGCGAGCGCGCAAGCGATCACTTACGAGGCGGTGGAGCCGATCCTCGCCAAGGGCAAGGAAGCGCCAATACCCGCCTGGCTGGCTCGGGCCGCCACTTCGGCGCCCGCTGAGCGCCCGGTTTCGGCGGCCCCGTTCATAGGTAGAGACACCGAGCTGGAACTTCTCGCGCGGACGTGGACGCGAGCCTCGAGTGAGCTGCATCCGCAGTTGGTCACCGTTGTGGGACCCCCGGGGATCGGCAAGACACGGTTGACGCTGGAGTTTGCCGCGCGTGTGGAGAGCGCGGGCGGACGGATATTCAGTGGCCGCCCGCTTCCCTACGGTGCAGCTGCCTCCTACTGGGCGTTTGGAGCGGTCATCAGGGAAGCGTGCGGGATCTTCGCCAACGATCCTGCCGACGTCGCCTCCGACAAGCTCGCCGAGCGCGCGGCATCGCTGCTTGCAGCGACCGAGGCGCAGGAAATGGCGAGGAATCTCTCGGTCATGGCCCGTCTGGCTGAGGACACCGTGGACGATCGGCGGGTGCTGTTCGCCTCCGCTCAGCGGTTTCTCGAGGCTCTTGCTCGTGAGCAGCCCACCTTGGTGGTGCTCGAGGATCTGCACTGGGCGGACGAGGGTCTTCTGGAGCTCGTCGAGGGGCTCTCGGCCAGGCTCCAGGGCGTGCCGCTGCTGCTGCTTGCGCTTGCCCGGCCGGAGTTCCTGGACGCGAGGCCAAGCTGGGCTCGTCTGCCAACCAATGTCACCGTCCAGCTCCAGGTGCTCACAGAGGCCCACACTCAAGACCTCGTGCGCCGACTCCTATCGGGTGCGCCGGATAGGGAGGCGGTCGCCCAACGCGTCGAGGAGGCGGCCGGCGGCAATCCGCTGTTCATCGAGGAACTGGCAGCGTGGCTCTCGGAGGGCGACAGCGCGAACGCCGCCGGTGTGCCGGCGAACATCAAGACCATCATCGCGGCTCGACTCGACCAGCTCCCGGAGGCCGAGCGACAGGTGATCCTCGACGCCTCTGTTATCGGCGACTTCTTCTGGCAGGGCACGCTCGAAGCGCTCGGAAGCGACGGCACGCTCGTCCAGACACTGTACGCGCTAGAGCGACGAGGTCTCATCCGCCACAGCCCTTCCTCGCGTATCCGCGGTGACCAGGAGCTGATCTTCAAGCATGGGCTGGTGCGCGAGGTCGCCTACGCGACCCTCCCCAAGGCCGCACGCCGGGAGCGCCACGCGGTCGTTGCCCGCTTCCTTGAGCAGGCGGCGGGAGATCCCACGGCCTATGCGGCGATCCTCGCGCACCACTGGCGTGAGGCCGGCGAGAACGCGAAAGCCGCCGACTACCTGCTCACTGCGGCAGACCAGGCCTGGAGAGGATGGACGCCGCATGAGGCCATCGAGCTGTGCAACCAGGCGCTCGAGCTAATCCCGAAGAGCGACGAGGCACGTCGGCGGCGCGCACGACTGCGACGGGCCGTCGCCGCGACGGCGGAGATGCACATAAGCCAGGGCCTCGTGCCGATGGATCAGTCGAAGTCCTCGGGCGAGATGTCGTCGCCGATCTCGTAGATCCCCCCGATCGTGTGGTCGCCGAGCAGCCCAGCGTGCTCCCGTATGAGCTCCGTGCTGGGCGATGTATAGACGCAAAAGGACTTCAGCTGACCGTCCTCGTCCATCACGACGTGACTGTGCTCCCATACGACCGGGGAAAACTGCGGATTCTCAGCCAGGATGCGCTTCGAGAGACGACCCTTCGCCGCCCCACCATCCTCCAGCTCATCCCAGGCCCTCTCGATCAGATAACGCGGCATGGCTCCTCCAATGTTTCGACGTCGATCAGACAATCCTACGCTCTCGGTTTTGCCGGCATCCGATTCGCCTGCGGATGATTGCTACGAGGAGGCCCGGAGGAAGGGAGGAGTCGCGCCGTCCCGATCTGGAGCTCGCCCGCCTTCGAGAGGCCCCTCGCTGTCGGATACCCACGCGAGCAGGCGTCTCGCGAGAGGCCGCGGCCAGTGCCGCTCAGGATGAAGGTGAGCACTGACGCGCATCGGCCCGGACACTGCCGCGTTGCGGAGCGCAAGCGGGCATATGCCCATTGTCCGTCGCACTATCGAGCATGAGCTGCTCGCCGGCGACCCCATCGTGGATGAAGACGACAGCGGCGAGACAGCGCTGGCGTGACTCCTAGACGCGCTCCAGCGGGCCCCGGGGCTGCGGCTGTCGCTAGTCGGGCTGGACGATCTCGAGCGCGCCAAAGCCGTCGAGCGGACGGTCGACGAAGAAGATCTCCATCGTGATGTCGGGCTCGACGTGGGCTTGGCTGAGGAACGCGAGGACCTTACGGTCGGTGAGCTCTTCGATCGTGTGTTTGTAGCGCTCGGCCATCACGCGTTGGAAGTCCTCACGCATCGCGACAACATGCTCGGGCTCGCCGCTGTCCATAATCGTCTGCTCGAGCGGCGTGAAGCCGCTGCCGCGCATGACGACGATGATTATGTCGTCGAGCGCGTAGGTCTTGGCCTTCATCGGGCCGCGCCCGTAGTGCTCGCGCAGGATGCCGACGACGCTGGTGGAGATCGCCGCCAGCAGATGCCCTCCGACGAGGTGAGGTGTCCGATCCGCCTGTGGCGCTTCCACCTTGTTCAGCTCCCGTCGTGGCCAGTGAGGCCACTGCGTCCGCCGTTTCTGGTACTCCGCCTAGTCTGAGGCACCATGAAGGCTCCTCGAACCCTTGCCGGTTCAGGGAAGTTAGCATGCACCCACTGAGGCGTCAATCGGTCGCGGGGATCGTTCCGCCCGTGCGGCAAAGTCGAGCTATGCATAAAGAGGCGCGACGATATGTGCCGCTGTTAGGGGCGCAGACCGCGCGCTCGGCCCGGCCTTGCCGGCGCTCGAGCTGCCCTCGGGACTTGTCCATTTTCTCACAAGTCCTCCCGCAACAGGAAAAGACCGCGTTTAGCGCACGAACCACGTGCGTGCGGTTGACCGAGCACCCACGCTGGCTGTAGCTTCCAGGAGCGCTCTCGAAATGACCGTTCGGGGCTCGCCCCAAGGACACTGTTTGCAGGGTGATGTACCGGGCCAGCCGCGAATCGTTCGCAGCTTGATCTCAAACAGTCATGGTGATCGCACACTCGTCACTATCAAGCAAGCATGTTGCGCGCCGCGGGAGCCTCGCGACGCCAACGGGGAGACTGAAACATGAACGCGACAGCGACAATTGCCCCTGCCGGCCGGGCGGACGGGCCCCAATATATGCGTGCCCTCCAGCGCGCCAATGAGGTCCGCCTAGCCCGCGCCGAGATCAAGCGCAGGGTGGCGTTCGGCAAGATCGGCGTGGCCGAGGTGATCCTCTACTGCCCCTCCGAGGCGGACGGCATGGCGGTGGCCGACCTGCTGGTGAGCCAGCGCCGCTGGGGTCAGACACGCTGCCGCAAGCTCCTGGCCCAGGTCCCCATGTCCGAGACGAAGACCATCGGGTCAATGACCGACCGACAGCGCCACACGCTCGCGGCGATGCTCACCCCCGCCGAACGGGGGCCGCGCAGCGTATGCTGATTCGTTCTGCATGGCTCACTCGCTCGTCACCGGGGCTTCTGGTTACGTAGGCAGCCGGCTGGTGCGCGAGCTTCACGCGCTCGGCGAGCCCGTCGGGTGCGTCGCCCGCGACCCGAGCCGGGTCAGCTTCGATCCAGCCATCACGGTGCATCGCGCCGACATGCTCGACCCGAGCTCCCTGAGCGCGATCGGCGACGGCTATACGACGGCCTACTATCTCGTCCACTCGATGGGCCGCGGGGGCGACTCCGACTATGAGAAGCGTGACGCGATCGCGGCTTCGAACTTCGCCCGCTTCGCACTCGCCACCGGCATCGAGCGAGTCGTCTATCTGGGCGGTCTCGGTGATCGTCCCGCGTCCCAGCATCTGCGCTCGCGGCTGCGCGTCGGGGAGATCCTGCGCGATCAGGGACCACCGCTTACCTGGTTTCGTGCAGGCATGGTGGTGGGCGCTGGCTCGGAGAGCTACCGAACGCTGCGCTCGCTCGTCGAGCGCCTACCGGTGATGCTCGCCCCCTCGTGGCTCTCCACACCCACCCAGGCAATCGGCATCGGCGACGTCCTGCGCTACCTCATCGAGGCTCCTCGGATTCCACAGACGCGCTCCCGCGAGATCCAGATCGGATCGCCTGAGATTCTCACATACGGCGAGATGCTCGATGAGATGGCTGACGCGTTGGGACTGCGCCGCCGCCCACGCATCCCGGTGCCACTGCTGACACCGTGGCTCTCCTCCCACTGGATCGGGCTCATCACACCCGTCGACGCAGGGGTCGCGAGACCACTGATCGAGGGGCTCTCCACCGACACGACCGTCAGCGACCCGTCAGGAATGGAGCTGTTCGACTTCCAACCAAGAGCCTTCGCACAGGCGCTACGCGAGGCCATCGCCGAGGAGAGTGCACCCCGTCGAACCACACCCTCGCGGTAACGACCCCAAGAAAGCGCACGAGAACCGGGGTGCGACGCCGGTTCGCGCCACTGCCACGCCCACTGCTCGTCGTGGTGCGACGCTCTTGCTGGAGAGCGATCAGGCGCTTGTGCCGGGCACGGGATGTGCCGGGGCTGAGCCGCCTGGTGCTCCCAGCGGTCGCGGCGGGCCGGTGCGGATCGTTCCCCACCAGATCGTTGCCAGCAGCGTGGCGCCGACGACCGCCAGCCCAACCGAGGTGATCACGTAGCCGGGTCCGTGCCGTGCGGTGTCCACGAACACGTACACGACTGAGCCGATGAACCCGATCGACGTCCCGGTGATGATCGCCCGCCCGATCAGGCCGTGGTGGCGGGAGGCGACGAGCCGCTCGACGATCACCATCACGAGCGCCAGGGTGGGCAGCAGGAACAGTCCGAGGTCCTGGTGAAGCCACGTGAATACGGCGTCATTGGCGGCGCCCTTGGCGTGCGGGTCGCCGGCGCCGAAGTGGGTCTCGTTGAGCTCAATCGTGTAGCCGGCGATGGCAACGGTGGCGAAGCTGAGCACCCATGACCAGACCCCTGCTGCGCGGACGGGCCAGCGAGCGAGCGAAGCCAGCTTGCCGACCGCCAACGACCCCACGATAAGCAGCCCGCCGAACATCACGAACACGCCGGTGATCACGTCGTCGCTGGCGATCCCGTTCGCCCCGCCGTGGGACGTGAACCAGGCCGGCGGCGCCCAGGTGCTGAAGCCCGCACGCACGTACACGTAGCTCATGGCGATCACGCCGATCGAGACCATGATCAGCCCGACCCGCGCGACCCGGCGTGGGGCTCCGGTGAGGCTCTCGTATCCGAACTGGCGCGCGAGGAGCGTCACGATCAGCGCCATCGACGCGACTGCGATCTGGTGCGAGTGCGACACGATCAGCGCGGTGGACCAGTCGCTTGCCTTGGTATAGCCGATCGACTTGGCGAACGAGCGGAGGATCCCCGGCTTCAGGCCGAACTCCAAGAGCCAGCCGGCGAGATGTCCCATCACAGCGGCCACTAGCAAAGAGGCAGTGGCAAGCGTCGCGCCCAGGAACGGCAGCGTACGAGACACGGGCACGCGGCGACGGTACTCGAGCACGAACCCGACCAGCAACGTCAGCAGGATCTCGTCGAGCGCGAAGAAGCCGGCGATCTGGATCCACATCGGCACCTCATACCCCGGCACGCCCTTGTCGAAGATCCCCCCGACCGCCGCCGGGATCGTCGCCGCGAGCGCCCCGAGCGCGATCCACACCCGCACATGCTTCGACTGAAGCTCGAACACCTGACAGGCGAGGAGCCCGCCGAGCGCGACCATCCCGATCAGCAGGCCGTGCAGGAACATCACGTGCCAGTAGTTCGGGCTAGCGGTGGCGCTCGGCTCGCTCTGGAACGGATTGGAGATGAACGCGCTGATCACCCCGAACAGGAGCATCCACCCCAGCACAAAGAGCACGATCCGGCGGTTGGTCAGCCACGGGAAGCGAGCCAGCACCACCTCGTCCGCGTGAGCATCCGGATCACCGAGCTGGGCATGGCTTTGCTGTTGCGGGACGTCGCTCATCATGGGCCGGTCTCCTTGGATAGAGCGCGCTTCGAGCAAGCGACGCGTATTGCGAAATGTACTGCTGTGAGGTTGGGCCAAGATCGTCTCGATAGCGAGCCCGTCGATCGTTGCGACCGAGAAGTCGGTTGGACGAGCAGCGGCAGTCTCGACGACGCTGCGCCAATGCTGGTTCCGCCTGCCATCTGAGGCTTGTCGCTAATCCTTGGTTGCCCGGCCGGTTCGGAGGGGCGCGGGCATCAATCCCGCGCCGAAGATCACAAGGCCGAAGGCAATAATCCGCGCGACGATCGCTGGCGCGCCGATCCCAACCGGGTCGCGGAACACGAGGATCCCACCGGTGATCGCTGCAAGATTGGCGGCGACTGACGTGAACGCGATAACGGCTACACCTGGGCCAAGCTGAAGTCCGCGAGCCGAGGCGTAGAAGGCCAGCACTGAGGCCGCAACCGCGACTGCCGTCCACTCGCTCATGATCCCCTGCAAGCCCTGGTGGACGGCCCCGGTGAGGTACTTCAACGCGATGTCAGACACGCCGAACAGCACGCCGGCGGCGATGCTGAGCATGAGTCCCTCCGTGGCAGGCCCGATGCTGCGACGTGTCGAGATCCTGATCAGCGCGGCACCGAGCGCGAAGACCCCACACTCCACAGCGATCAGAGCCGCGAGCGAGTAATGGCGCACCGCGCTGGTGTGCGCTCCGCCCGTGATCGCGATCACCGCGAGCCCTGCAGCGGTGACGATCACGCCGGCTCATTGTCGGCGGCCAAGCTGAAAGCCAAAGTAACGTTCGGCAAGGACCGCCAGAAAGACCAACCCGCCCGAGAGTACGGCCTGTACGATCGACAGCGGCGCGAGCGCGAGGGCGCCAACGTGGAGCCCCCATGCGACTATCGCCACTGCCCATCCAAGCGCGAACGTGGG
>Ga0116222_1001051_pt1 | contig 15708 bp, 11 predicted proteins | sample Sb_taG_12_FD_88963 | JGI IMG/M metagenome (GOLD analysis project Ga0116222, IMG submission 88963) | Peat soil microbial communities from Weissenstadt, Germany - Sb_50d_9_AC metaG | ecosystem: Environmental > Terrestrial > Soil > Wetlands > Peat | place: Germany: Weissenstadt | collected 2010-09-21
CGACTTCGTGACCGCGTTCACCACGCCGCCCGCCGCCTGGCCCAGTTCCGCGCTGTAATTGCTCGTGCTGACCTGGTACTCCAGCATCGAATCCATGCTGAAGACGTACGCGCCGCTGGTCGCCCGGCCGCGCGCTTCCGAGAATAGCGCCTGGTTGTTATTGGCGCCATCGACCATGTTGTTGTTGTACAAACCCGAGATGCCGCGGAAGGAAATCAGCCCGCTGGTGCCGTCCGTGGTGGCATTGGGAGATGTGATAGCCAGTTGATCCCAGCGCCGTCCGCCGATCGGCAGGTTGCTCACCTGGTCGGCGCTGACCACCTGCGACACATCCGTTTTCTCCGTATCCACTATCGATGCCCCTGCTACGACCGTCACTTGCTCCGTTGACGTCTGCACCGCCAGTGGCAGGTTGACGGTTAGGGTTTGCCCCACTTGCAGCATCAGTTCCTTGCGCAGCGCGCTGGCAAACCCCGTCTTGCGCGCCTCCACTTCATAATGGCCCGGCGGCAGAAACGCCGCGGTGTACAACCCCGCGTCAGTGGTTCCAATTTTGCGGTCGATGCCCGTATCGGTATTACGGATCGTGATATCCGCCGCTGGCACCACCGCCCCGCTGGGGTCGGTTACGCTTCCGGTAATGGTACCCGAACCGGCAAGCTGGGAATAAGCGTGATTTGGCAACGCCATCAATAGGGCCAGCATTCCGCCGGCCGCAAGAAATCCGCGAAACACTTTCGACGTACGCATTTTAATCCCCCGTTGAGACTGCTAAGCATTACGATTGATTGAACTTAAGCAAGCTTGCGCTGCGGGGCGCAGGATAACCCGATCTCCGGTAAAAGTCAGAATAACAAAAATCAATTCGATGGGATAGTAAAAACTACAAGGAGGCATCATTCCCAAAGCGGGGCAGGCCCTTTGGCCTGCCAACCACTTCACTCTTCGCGCAACGCCGCCATCGGGTCGAGACGTGACGCCCGCAACGCCGGAAGCAAGCTGGCCATCAGCGCCACCACCGCCAGCAGCGCGTCGGCCGCGCCGATGATGAAGGGATCGCCCGGCTGCAATCCGTAGAGAAGCGACGCCGCGGTCCGGGCCGCGGCAATCGCCAGCGCGGTGCCGATTACGAGTCCGGCGGCGACCAGCAACCCCGCTTCGCCCAGGACGAGTCGAATCACGGTCCGCCGGTCCGCCCCCAGTGCGATCCGGATCCCGATCTCGTTTCGCCGCTTCGCGACCACGTACGAAATCACGCCGTACAAACCCACGGTGGCGAGTATCGCCGCCAGAAAACCAAAGAAGCCGGACAGCGTCGCCATGAGCCGCTCCCGGAGCAGCGATTCCTCTACCTGTGTCTTGAACACCTGGAATTGGAACGGGGTTCCGGCGTTCTGGTCGTGGATGGTCTTCTTCAGCCTGGACATCAGGGAACCGATGGGAAGCGAAGATCGAACGATCAGATTGGTTCCCATCGCCGGCTCCTTGCGCTGCGCGGCGGCGACGTAAACCAGCGGTTTGAAGTTCTCGCGCAGGTTCTGATACTTGGAGTTCTTCACCACGCCGACGATCTGATAGACGTGCTCAGGCTCTCCCGGCCCCGAGAGAATTCGAAATTGCCGGCCGATCGGGTCTGCTCCCGCCAGGAACTTATCGGAGAATTCCCGGTTCACAATCGCAACCTCCGGCGATGAAGGCGTGTCGCGATCGTCGAAGTCGCGGCCCGCAACCAGCGGCGTGCCCATGGTTCGAAAATAGCCCGCGCTTACCGCATCAAACCACGGAACCATTCGATCCTGCTTCTTTTCGCCGAGTATTTCAATTGCATCGTTCCAGCCGTCTCCGCTGATCTGCACGATATCGGCGCTGGCCGCCTGCTCCACGCCTGGAGTCCCGCGCACCGCCGCCAGCAGTTCGCGGTAGAAAACCTCCCGCCGCGCCGCGGGAAAATTCAGCCGTGAGATATTCATTCCAGCGATGAGCAGCCCATCCTGCCGAAAGCCCGCGTCCAGGATGGTCAGCTTTCGCAAGCTGCCAACGAACAGCAGAGCGCCCACCAGCAGCACCAGCGAAAGCGCCACCTGGCTGATCACCAGAAGCCGGCGCAGCCCGAACCGCTCGGAGTTCGACGTCAGGCCGCGGCCGGCGCTCCGCATCGCCGCGCTGGGAGCAGTCCGCGCCGCCCGAAGCGCGGGGGTCAAGCCGAAAAGCATACAGGTCAGTACCGCGACTCCGCCGGTGAAAGCCAGCACTCTCCAGTCCGGTTCAAGCTCCAGAAACAGGGGATTGCCGGCGGTCGTCAGAAAAGACACCAGGCCGTCGCTCAACCAGCGCGCGAGGCCGGCGCCGAATGCCGTGCCGATCATGGTCAAGAGCAGGCTTTCGGCCAGCAACTGGCGGATCAGGCGTCCTCGGTCGGCGCCCACGGCGAGCCGAATCGCCATTTCGCGCTCGCGCGCACTGGCCCGCGCCAGCGTGAGGTTGGCCAGGTTCGCGCAAGCGATCAGCAGCACCAGTCCCGCGATCCCCAGCAGCAGCACCAGGGGCTGTTGATACTGCTTGCGCAACGAGGACACGCCCGAGCCCGCCGGCTTCGCGGTCAGTTTGTACTCGGTGTAATACTTGGCGGCGTCCGGCCGGTAATTCGGCGGCACCGTGGTTTCGAAGACCGCTGGCGACATGGCATTCGCCTGCGCCCCAGCGCGCGCCACACTCCAACCGGGCTTGAGGCGGCCGATGACGGCCAGCCACCAGTGATGTCTCTTCGCCATGTGGCTTTGCTCGCCATTGATCCATGGCTCGGCGCATAGCGGAACCGCAACGTCGAAATTACGTCCTACTTCCACCCCAAAGAAGCCCGCTGGAGTGACTCCTGCCACCACCACCGGATGTCCGTCGAGTGACAGCTTCTTTCCCACCGCCTCCGGATCTCCGGCAAACTCGCGCTGCCAGAATGCGTGGCTGATTACCGCTGCGGGCGAGCCGCAGCCCGGGTGATCGTCTCCCTCGTCGATCAGGCGGCCGAGCTCCGGCCGGACTGCCAGCGTCCGGAAGAACTGTCCGCTCACCCATAGCCCTTCGGCGAAGCGGACCTCGCCGCCTTCCGTGAGGTTGAACTGCGTGTCGCCGAAGGCAAAGATGCCCGAGAAGGCCTGCTGGCGATCGCGAATCTGCTCCCATTGCGCGTAGGTGAAATTCGGTCTCCGATCCGAGAAGTTCCCCGAGCAGCAATGCTCGTTCTCCGCAATCTCCAGCTCCGCCAACTGCTCGGGATGCGCCAACGGCAGCATGCGGAGCCGCACCGCGTTCAATAATTCGAAAATCGCGGTGTTCGCGCCAATCCCCAATGCCAGTGAGATGGTGGCAACGGCGAAGAAGCCCGGGCTGATTCGCAGCAGGCGGCCGCCATAGCGAAGATCCTGCCACAGGTCCTTCAGCCGGGCAAACGTACTCATCGCCAATTACCTCCGTCTGTCTCATGGGACGCCGCCTGAGCGGAAAGGTTAGTCTCAGGGCCGCGGGCCGCTGTGTCGCCGTATCGGTGGGACGGACCGCCTGGTCCTGGGGGCCCCTCTGGGGACGACGCCCTCGTCCCGCTTGCAGCACAGAAGTCGATTCCCCCGGAGGCAACCCCTCGTACCCCCGCTTCCTCCGTGCTTTCGGGTCGTTTCTCTCGCTCCTCCCTCCGCGTTTCTCTCCGCGGCTCTGGGCCGGGGTACCCTCTGGGTCCGTCAAGTACACGTCTTCCCTTGGTTCCGGCTTCGCCATGGAAATTTCCCCGGCGGCAGATTTCCCCCACCCATTTGGGGGAAGGCCCCCGGACGGTCCATTGAAATCGGCTACCGCCACCGACGTTGGAACGGGGTCCACAGGATAGTTGATAGGGGTTGAAACGTGCCGTCCCCGTTACCCAGCAGAACATCGACGCTGTTGCCGCCGAGATCGGCGACTACCAAATCCGTCTTTCCGGCTCGGTTAAAACCGCCTGCAGCGACCGACTACAGGCCGACTCCGCTCGTGAAGTTGCGCGCCTGTTGGAACGTGCCATCGCCCTTACCCAAGAGGATGCTCAGATCCCCGTCACTGACGACTGCAAGATCCAGGATGCCATCTCCGTTGAAATCTGCCACCGCAACGGAAACCGGGTCATCGCCTGCCGCGATCGGAGGGGCCACGGTGAATGTCGTGCCACCTGCCGCCTTCACCGTCTACGTGAGGATATTCGAGCTCACGCCGGAGTGACTGCTATCGCCGCCATAGTACGCCCTCAGCTTCCGATTGCCGGCAGGCAGCAAGGCCGTCGAAAGCGATGCCACACCCCGAGAGTGTCCCGATTCCCAGGATGGTCGTGCCATCGTAGAAGGTCACTTTTCCGGTAGCGCCGGCGGGAGTGACTGTCGCGGTGAGGGTCACAGTGCCGCCGAATTGAGCGACAGTGGGTGCATTCGTTGCAAGATTTAGCGTCTGGGAGTAGGCGGCGCCTGCGGCCAGGAGAATACCGAGGATGAAAAGCTGCATCGGCCGACTCCTCCTTGTATTAAGTGATTAGGGTCTCTTAATATCTGTTACGAATCTATCAGCCGGCCTGGGTGAAAGCAAGCCGGACAGGCGGTCAGCCGGCCCCGATGCGAGAATTGCAAGCCAACTACTTCTCTGGTGGATTGACAACCGGCTGCTTGACCTCTCCCCCGGTCAGTACCGGCCGCTCGGCGGTGTCGATTGCCACGGTCAACGGATACTGCACCGCGAGGATCGACAGCGGTCACCTGGGCGCCGGGGATGCGGCCGCCGGCTGCCCCACCAGCACTTCCCGCAACCGTCCGCGATTGGGTCCCGATTTTTCGGCGGCGGCGAGAAAGCGGCCGAGCGCGTCCTCGATCGGCGTGTCGGCGGGCAGACGAATCACCCAGGGGATATTGACCGAGGTCACGTCATGGTCCGCCGTGACGGCAATCAACGGCACAAACGATTTGGCGGCGAGTTGCTCCGCCAGGTGGCTCGCGTTGCGGCCGGTCGCGATCAGCCCCAAGGCTTCCTGATCGTAGATCAGGTTGACCAGGCCGGTGGAAGCCTGGCCCCACGGCACATCCGACGGCACCGCGACCAGCGAGTAACGCCCTTGATACGGCGCCAGCAGCGGCGAAATGCGGGCGACCACCGCCTCGGCATCCGGACCGAAGATGCCGATGCGCACCGGGCCGGCAGCGGCGTCAGGCAGCGGCGGACCGTTGTACTTCACGCTCCCTTCCCCCACTTTGGCGTAGGGCGCCTGCATCGGATAGCGGCGGAACTGGTACTTGCCGCCGTGGACCGTCGCCAGGTACATGGGCACCATGTTCTTGCAGTTGGGGTCGAAGACCATGTCGCCCGTGACGCCTTTGTAATTCTCCAGGCCGGTGAGGACGTCGCGGATTCTGCCGCGGTTCAACCCTGCGCGGCAGATCGCCTGCACCAGGATGTTCATGGTGTCGTAGGCGAGCGACGCGAACACGTCGGGGTGGGCGCCGAAGCGCTTCTCGAAGCGTTGGTTGAAGGCCAGCCAGCCCGGGTCGTCGCGTGTCGGGTCGAAGGGAAACACGATCTCCAGCCCTTCCGCCGAGTCTCCGGCGTTGGCCAGCAGGTCGTCGCCCAGCACGCGGAAGCTGCCGAAGACGCGCTGCTTCATCCCCATATCGCGCATCTGCTTCAGGATCGTACCGGCCGGCGCCGCGTCGCCCCAGATCACGATGCCGTCGGCGTCCGATTCGTTGATGATGCGCAATTCGCGGCGGAAATCCGAATCGCCGGGCTGGTACTTCTGTTCGATGACCACCGGATGGCCCAGCCGCCGCGAGGCGTCCTTGAATTTGAGCACTCCGAAGCGGCCGTAGCGGTCGTTCGCTCGCAGCAGCGCGACCTTGTGCAGGCCCACCTCGGTGTAGATCCGGCGCGCCAGCGTGTAGCCTTGCACGCGATCGTCCTGGATGGTGGTGAAGTACCAGGGGATGATGGTTTCCGGAATGGTGGGATCGGTGGACGCGCTGTTGACGATGGGCACCTCGGCCTTCAGCGACACGCGCAAGGCGATGTGGGTGGAATCGCTGCTGATGCTGCCCAGCATGGCCCAGACCTTGTCGTCGTAGGCCATTTTGACCATCTCGTTGCTGGATGCGCCCCAGACCGCCTGGTCATTGTGCACCATCAGCTTGAAGGGCTTGCCGCCGTAGGCGCCGCGGGCGTTGGCCTCTTCGATGGCAAGCTGCGCGCCGTGGAGCATGGCTTGGCCGAGGCGCTGGTCGGGGTGGTTCTCCACCGGGCCGAGGAAGCCGATCCGCACCTCGTCCACGTCTGCGGGCTTCACGGTGGGGACGTCGCGGGCCGCTCCGTTGTATTCCACGAGCTTGTCGTAGTTCTCGTAGTATGGGACGGTGAATTTGGAAAACGGCCGCATGTCTTCGGGCGTGTTGGCGTAGGGGCGCTGCTCGCGGTTCGGTGGGGGTCCGTGCGGGTTGGCTCCGCAGGAGCAGGTTTGAGCGTGGAGGATGGCGGCGGAGAGCAGGACAAGCAACAGTTGCGTGGCGCAGGCACTCGTGCCTGCCGCGTCGGCACTCATGCCGACGCTTGGCTTCGGAACTGCGCGAACACGTGTCGAGACGAGTCTCGACACGGCAGGCAGGAGTGCCTGCGCCACATCGGCTGGCGGAATGCGGGCTACAGTATGCAATCCCATAATCACTCCTCGGACTGCGTGCGGAACAGGGCGATCGCCTCGATCTCCACGAGCAACTCCGGGCGGCACAGGATGGCCTGGATGCCTGTGGAGGCGGGCAACGGATCGAGGCCCTGTTTCTGGTAAAAGGCAGTGCGCTCCTCGTTGAACACGGCGTAGTCCCGCTCGATGTCGCGCAGGTAGCAGGTGGTGCGCACGATGTCCTTCCAGGTGGCGCCTTCGGCCTCCAGCAAGGCGGTGATGTTGGCGAAGGTGCGCCGCAACTGCGCGCGGAAATCGCCCACGTGAAGCGTTTCGCCGTGAGGGCCGATACTGGCGGTTCCGGAAATCAGCAGGATCGAAATCCCGTTCAGGTCCAGCCGCAGGGCGCGCGAAAACGAACTGGGGCGTGCATAGTGGAACGCTTCGTTCAGCGCTTCCACGGCGCTGACGGCCTTCTTCTCAACGGATGTATCGATGATTGTCATTTGATTCTGATCCCATGGCTCAGGCCCTTGGCCGTCGCCACCCAGATATCGTCTCCCTGAAAATCCACCGCCAGCACATACTGGTGCGCGGGCGAAGTGTCCGTCGCGATCCTCGTAACCTTGCCTGCCGCGTCACGGACCAGCATTTCCGAGGGGCGATAGACGGCCCAATTCTCGCCATCGAGATAGGCCAGCCCTTTGTCGGTGGAGAACCAGGCGCGGCTTCCGTCCAACGCTTTCACCTGGTTGAGGAAGTTGCTGGGCAGCCCGCTATCCTTCTCGAGGAAGTTCTTCCAGTTGCGCCCGTCATAGCGGCTCGCTCCGAAGTAAGTGGCCACCCACAGAATCTTGTCCTTCTCCGCATAGCTCACGGATGTAGTGATTTCGTGGATGAGCCCCTGGTCCCTGAGGACCACCATCTCGGTTTCGCCGTCCGGGTCGTTGTAGTCCTTCCAGCGCTCGGTCTTCACGTCGTACTCGAGCACGCCGCCGCCCCAGACCGCGTAATAGACTTTGTCCTTGCCGACGCTCACGTTGTACGTCCAGATCTCGTACATGGGGGTGTTGCGCTCGTTGAAGAGGGCCCACTGGCCGGTGCGCGTGTCGAAGCGGCTGGCGCCCGCTGCGGTCGCGGTCCACACGTAGTCGCCTCCCACCCCGACGCCGTACACCACGTCGTTCGAAAGCCCGCTCGAGAGCTGCGTGAAATTGTCGAAGCGCCCCGCCGAGAAGCGGCTCAATCCGCCCATGGTTGCGACCCAGACATCTCCGGTGCGCGGATCGACGGCCACTCCCAGGACCGCGCGGTGAGCGAGTCCATCCTGCGGCCGGTAGACCTTCCACTTGCCCTTCTGGTACAAGCCGAGCCCGTTCTCCGTAGCCGCCCAGACGCGGTCGCCATCCACGCAGACGTTGAAGACGTGGTCGTCCGGCAAGCCGTCGGCCTTGGTGAAATTCTCCCAGCGGAAGCGGGGCATGTCCGGCGTTGCGGCGGGGGCAGTTGAGGCCAAAAACAGAAAGGCAACACAGGCAGGAATGCCTGTGTCACCAAGACGGGCCAAACTTCCAGACAAGGCAGGCCACAAAAAGCGATGGCCTGCCCCACGGAGTGGGAAGATGCGTTTCATAGCGTTTTCAGATACTCGATCAGATCGTTGAGCTCGTCCTTCTGGAGGTCGTTGGTCACCCCGTGCGTGTCCTTGGGATTGAACACGGTCCAGATCTCTTCGAGCGTTCGCGCCGAGCCATCGTGCAAATACGGCGCGGTCAGAAACACATTGGTCAACTGCGGCACGTCGATCAGCGGAGACCGGTCGGTGGGCTTGCCGCTGCCCACGTCCGCCAATTGCTGGTTGGTGTAGTGCCGCCCGGAGTGGCACACCGCGCACTGGTTCGATTCCGGAATGGGCGCGCCGCTCCTGGTGCGGGTGCGCTCGAAGATCGCCTTGCCGCGCTCCTGGGCGGGCGTCAGTTCGCCGGACGCCAGGCGGTAGCGGTTGGGGCGGAGCGGCATCGCTTTGATGTAAGCCACCAGGTCGGCCAGTTGCCAGCCGTCGTAGCTTTCGGAGCGATAGAAGAATTTCTCGGTGCGCGGGCCGCACTCGGTTTCGAGATTGGGATTCGATCCATTCCACTTGAATGGCGCGGTCTCGGCGACGTCTTCGAGGAGGCGGTTGTCCACGATGTCCTTGCCGAAACCGTCCGGCTCCAGGTCCCACTGCAGGCCGTCGAAGGTCGATTCGAGGTGGCAATTGGCGCATCCGAAATGACCTTGGAAGGCGAAGCGCGCGCTGAAGAAGAGACGCTCGCCGCGGCGCTCGGCAGTCGGGGCTGCCGGCCCTTCGAGCGAAAGCGTGGCCGTCACCTTGCGGGACGCGGTGTCGATCACGGAGATCGTGTCGTCGGTGCGATTCGCCACGTACAGCCGCTTGCCATCGGGAGAGAGAACCATCCCCTTGGGCGCCGATCCGACGGGGATGCGGGTCACCACGTAGTTGGCCGAAGCCGAGAGGTCGTTGGCCATGGTCCGCCGTTCCGCCGGAGTTGCAGAGCGGATGCACTCCAGCAGCTTCGGAATATCGATCACGGTCACGCTGTCGGACCCCGTGGTGGAGATGTAGGCGGCGGTCTTGTCGGGCGCCAGCACGATGGCGAAGGGTGGGGTGAAGTAGCGATCCAGCTCGTCGATGGGGATCTGCACGACCTCGCCGACGGCGTTCCCGACGTCTTCACCGAACACCGAAATGGAATTGCCGAAGACCCAGCCGTGCTCCACGTGCGCCAGGGGAACCAGGTTCTTGGGACGCAGTTGCGCCGCCATGCCGAGGCGTCCGTCGGCGGACAACGCCACATGGAACACGCCCGCGGCGTTGGGCAGGCGATAGCGGTCCTTGACGACCTGGCGCGCGGTGTCGATGACCGTGATTTCGGATTCGGGCGGCGTGCGGTGTAGGCCTGGGTTCGGGTAGATGTGGGTGCAATAGATGCTGGCGCCATCGGGAGAGAGAGCGAGATAGGCGGCGCCGCGGCCCGCCACCAGGCGTTTGACTTCGGCGCCCGTCACCAGGTCGACCACCGATACATCGTTGCTGATGCGGTTGGCCACGTAGAGGAAACGGCCGGCGAGGTCGGTGACTACCGAGTTCGGCTCGAACCCCGCGGGCAGGCTGCGCACTGCTTCGAGCGCCGCGGTATCGATCTCGGAGACCGAATCGCTCCAGGAGTTCGCCACGTAGAGGTGCTTTCCATCGGGAGAAAGCGCCAGGCCCTTGGGCACACGCCCTACCGGAATCCGCCGGACGATCGAGCCGGAGCGGGCATCGTACGCGACCACTTCGTCGGTGCCCTCGCAGAGCGCGAAGAGGCGGGCGCCGTCCTTGGAAAATGCCAGCTCGATGGGGGAGGGAAAGCGCGGTGGCGTCGGACGGTCCGCGGCGAGAGCGGTGAGGGCGAGGGCGACAAGCAGGAAAAGGGGGTTGGGGGTAGGGGTTAGGCTCGCCAAAGCGCGAGTGCTCGCCAAAGCGCGAGTGCTCGCCAAAGCGCGAGTGGGTTGGGGGCAAGAAGGCGTCGACACGAATGTCGACGCGGCACGCTGAGAGCGTGCGCCACGGGCCAGGGCCCTTCTCATGGCTTCTCCTCAACGGTGATCACGCGATCCACCGGCGGGTTCTCGATCACCTGCTTGCCGCCGCCGGGCCACGTCACCGTCAGTCTGTCGACCTTGGCCGCCGTTCCCAACCCGAAATGCACGCGCGGATCGTCCGCCGAGAGATAGCCCGATCCGGCCACCCGCTCGTGCTGCTGCCGGAGGCCGCCCGCGACCACCTCCACCTGCGCTCCTATGCCATCGCGGTTGGACTTGTGCCCCACCAGCTTCACGGAAATCCAGTGATTCGCGTTCTGCGAAGTATTGTGCAGCAGGAAGGCCGGACCGCCCAGGTTCACGATGAACGCGTCGATCTTGCCGTCGTTGTCGTAATCGGCGAACGCGGCGCCGCGACCCACGCTCTTCACCTCGAAAAACGGCCCGGCCGCGCGCGACACATCTTCGAACCTCATGGCACCGGCGTTGCGGAAGACCGAGTGCTCCTGCGGAATGAGGTGAATGAGCCCGCCATGGACGATGAAGATGTCGTCGCGGCCGTCGTTATCGAAATCGTGCGCGCCGGTGCCCCAGCTCACGTACTGCGCGGCGAGTTGCGAGATGCCGGCGCGTTCGGTCACATCCTCGAACTGCAGCTTGCCGGTGTTCTTCATGAGGCGGTTGAACTTCGAATCCGACACCCACAGGTCCGGCCGGCCATCGCCATCCAGATCCGCGAACACCGGTCCCATGGCCGACGTGTTTTCGCCGTTCTGCCCGTATGCCACCCCGGCGGGCACGGCGATCTCCTTGAAGGTTCCGTTCTTCTCGTTGTGGAACAGGAAGTTCTCCGTCTTGTCGTTGGCGACGAAGATGTCGGGATAGCCGTCAAGATCGAAATCAGCGGCGGTGACGCCCATGGCGCGGCTCTTGAACTTCGAGATGCCGGCCTTCTCGCTGACGTCGGTGAAGGTGCCGTTGCAGTTGTTGTGAAACAGGAGGTTTGTTTGGGGCTCGTAATCCAGCGGACCGGGATAGTTGTCGGCGGCGTAGTAGGAGCGGTATTCGGGGTCGAACTTGACGTAGCGGCCGATGAACAGGTCCAGGCAGCCATCGCGATCGTAATCCAGCCAGGCCGCACCGATGGACCAGCCGGGGACCTTGAGGCCGGCCTTCTCGCTGACGTCTTCGAAGGTGCCGTCGCCTTTGTTGCGGTAGAGGATGGCGCGCCCGTAACCGGTGACGAGCAGGTCGGTGTGGCCGTCGTTATCGTAGTCGGCGGCGATGGCGCCCATGCTGAAGAGATCGCCCGCGACGTGGGCCTGCTGGGTGACGTCGCTGAAATGGCCCTTGCCGTCGTTGCGGAAGAGGTGGTTGGAAGGCGGGGTTTGGGGCGGCTTGCGCAACGGATACGGATGGATGCCGGGGCCGAGGGGCTTGCCGCTGGTCACGAAGAGATCCAGGAGGCCGTCGTTATTGTAGTCGAACCAGACAGCGCCTCCGCCGGTGCTTTCCAGCAGGGAGCCGAGTTTCTCCGCGCCGAAACTGTGGGTGAATTGGATGCCGGCCTGGGTTGAGACCTCCTCGAAGCGGATGGGTCCGGCGGGCTGCTGGGCCAGCGCGGCGCCGAGAAGGAGGGGTATAAAGAAGTAGCGAGGGTTCATTTCGAGCCTCCAGGCACGCCTTGTGGGGCAGGCGCTTTCGCCTGCCAACCCATCTTCACCGGGTTCGTACTCCGCAACAGCACTTGGGGGACGGCATTTTCAGGTGCCCGCTCCGGACCAGCGTGGCAGCCGACGCACACGCGCTGCTCGCCCCGGCGCGCCCAGAACCAGCCTTTCTCAGCCGCGGCGATTTTGCCGGAGCGGTCCAGCAGCTCGAAGCGGATGGCCGTCTCGCTGGGCGGGTTGACGAAGAATGACCCGTCCTTTTCCACGGGAGCCTCGCCGAGCATCACGGCAGCACCGGCGTCGCTCAGAGCCCAGACGCGTACCTTGGCCACGGAGCCCTCGGCGATGGGCAGCTTGGACGTGTACACGTTCAGGCACAGGAGGTTGGCGCCCTGTCGATCGCCCAATCCGGAAGGATGGCGCTTGGGAACCGGGCGCGGCTGGACCAGCACCGGCTGGACCGCTTCGGCGGCGGGCGCCAGGAGCTTCTCCGGCGAAGTCTCCGCCAGGCTCCAGAGATAAAGTCCATACGGAGACGTGGCAGCGGTCCGGTAGGAAATCAGCCAGGCGGCCGGTGAGACTTCGGCCACCGGACCGGCGAACTCCCCTGTCGGCAGTGGCACCGCGAGTTGGACGGCGCGCGCGGAAGTAAATCGCGCCAAACGGCCGCCGCTCTCAAACAGAATGTCGCCGGAAGAGAGCTCGCGCGCGCCGCGGCGGTCGGGACCGTGATCGCAGCGGTAGCTCTCCACTCCGCTGCCGTCGGAGTACACGGTGTAAAGCTCGTGCGCTGCCTCGAACAGGACGCGGCCATCGCGAAGTACATCGCAGGCCACGCGGTTTCCAGGCCCGTAGGTGAGCTGAAGCGGCGCGCCGCCATCGAGGCCCAGCGTGACCAGTTGAAAGCCGGCCGGCGTGCGCCGGGAGTAGACGATCCGGTCGCCGGGCAGGTAGAAGGGCGCGATGACGTCGGCTCTGTCCGCGACAATGCGGTGCGCGGCGCCGCCGGCTACCGGGATCTCCCAGATTTGCCACGGGTCGGCCGGTTTCTGTTTGCCCGAGAAGAGCACGCGCTGACCGTCAAAGGAGACGGTGGCATCGGCGGAAGCCGCGAAGCCCGGTACCAGGGCGCGTTTGCGGCCTGCGGCCACGAGTTGCAGCGTGGCGCCGGCGGGAAAGCGCTCGCCGCCCTTTAAGGTGGCCGCGGGATCGAAGCGGGACGCCTCGGTGTAGATGTATGGGACCGGAATTACTCCCTGTGCCCGGACCGTGCTACACCCCATGAGCATCGTCAGCCAGCAGGAAGATCGGAAAAGGAATACAGGACCCATTACACCGAATTATAAACGACTTCCGGGCAGAAGTGTAGAGTTTTTGAGCAGTGGTGTAGCCGGGGGTCTTTTGTCGCGACTTAACCTCTTCCGCTTCTGTGGGTTGCGGAGGGGAGGGTGAGCCAGGGGTTCGGAGCATAATCGACCGGGCCCGACCTGTCACATTTCCATTCGAGATCCCCGATAATACGAACTAGGAGAATCGGATGATCCTGACCTCGGGAATCGAACTCCCAATCGACCGTATCGCGGACGTGTGTCGGCGCTATGATGTACAGGAGCTCTCCGTCTTCGGCTCGGCCGCCCGCGGGGATATGCTGCCCGAAAGCGACATCGACATCCTGGTTGATTTCAAACCAGGTGCCCGGATTGGGCTAGTCAAATTCGAGTCGTTGAATGATGAGCTTCAGGGTCTGCTCGGGAGAAGGGTGGACCTCGTCACAAAAACCGGACTGAAGCCGCGGGTGCGTCCTCACGTTTTGCGAGAGGCCCAGCTTGTCTATACGGCGTGACTCGTCGTTCCTCAATGATATTCTGGAAGCCGCCCGCAAGATCGAAGCGATCGTCGCGACCACATCGGAACAGTCGTTTCTAAACGATGGGATTTTACAGGCGGCCGTGCTCCATCACCTGACCGTAATCGGTGAGGCTATCAATCGGCTCTCGCCGTCTGTGCGAGACGGACACCCCGAAGTGCCTTGGCATCAAATTGTAAGCGTGAGGAACCGCATTGTGCATGCCTATTTCGATTTGGACTGGCAAATCCTGTGGGTAGCGGCGGCAGACGAGGTACCTGTCCTACGAAGGCAGATCTCCGGGATCCTCGAGACCGACTTCCCAGAGTAAGTGCCGCACCCCGCTCAAACCTACTGCCCCCGCGTGAGCCCCAGCGCCTTAATGCGCTTGTGCAGATTCGTCCGCTCCATCCCCAACGCCCGCGCCGCTCCCGAGACGTTCCAGTTGGATTCCTCGAGCGCCCGCAGGATGTGCTCGCGCTCGGCCGATTCCCGCGCCTCTTGGATGGTCGATTTCGGCCCCGCCTCGCGCTGCACCCGCACCTCCACCGGAATCGAATCGCGCGTCAGACGCTCGCCCGCCGTCAAAATGGCCATGCGCTCGATCACGTTGCGCAGCTCCCGCGCGTTCCCCGGCCACGCATAGCTCTCGAGCAGCGGATACACCGTTTCGTCCAGCGTCTTCTTCTTGAAATTGTTGCGCGCGCAGAAATCCTCCAGGAAATATTCGGCCAACTGGCGAACGTCGTGCGGCCGCTCGCGCAGCGACGGCACCCGGATCGGCACCACGCTCAACCGGTAGTACAGGTCCTCGCGGAACTTCTCCGCCATCACCATCCCGCTCAGATCGCGATTGGTCGCCGAAATCACCCGCACACTCACGCGGATGATCTGCTCGCCGCCCACGCGATGAAACTCGCCCTCCTGCAGCACGCGCAGCAGCTTGGCCTGCGACGCCCCGTGCAGGTCGCCCACTTCGTCCAGGAAAATCGTGCCGCCGTCGGCCATCTCGAACTTGCCGCGCCGCGAGGCCGTGGCGCCGGTGAACGATCCCTTCTCGTGCCCGAACAGCTCCGTCTCGATCAGCTCCGTCGGAATGGCCGCGCAATTCACCTTCACGAACGGCCCCGCGGCGAACGGGCTGGAGGCGTGAATGTGCGCCGCCAGCAGCTCCTTCCCCGTCCCCGATTCGCCGATCAGCAGCACGCGCGCATCCGACCGCGCCGCCATGGACGCCTGCTCGACTACGCGCAGCCAAGCTGGGCTGGTCCCGATCATCTTCGACGCGCCGCCCACCAGGTCGCGCAGCCGCTCGTTCTCCTGCCGCAGCGTGGCGTGCTCCATGGCATTCTTCACCGCCAGCAGGACGCGGTCGCGGCTCAGCGGCTTTTCCAGGAAATCGAACGCTCCGGCGCGCGTGGCCTCCACCGCGTCCGCAATGGTGCCGTGCCCGGAAATCATGATGGCCGGCGACGACGCGCCGTTCTGCTTCACCGCCCGCAGCAGGTCGATCCCGTTGCCGTCCGGCAGCTTCATGTCGAACAGGTACGCGTCGGCCCGGTGCGCGTCCGGATGGCGCCCGAATTCCGCCACCGATTTGCACACGTTCACTCCGTAGCCTTCGCGTTCCAGAATCATCCGCAGGGAGCGCCCGATATTCTCTTCGTCATCCACGATCAGCACGCGTTTGGAAGCCATTGGTCACAACCGGCAGCAGCACGCGGAAGCCTGCGCCGCCCAGTTCTCCTTTCACCACCACGATGTCCCCGCCCGATAGCAGCGCGCTCTTGCGCGCGATGGAAAGCCCCAACCCCATGCCCCGCTTTTTGAAGGAAATCGTGGGCTGGAACAGCGAGGCGCGCGCCTGTTCGCTCAGTCCCGGCCCGGAATCGTGCACCTCGATGGCTACGCGCCCGTTCTGTTCGGCCGTCACG
>Ga0116222_1001055_pt1 | contig 15700 bp, 8 predicted proteins | sample Sb_taG_12_FD_88963 | JGI IMG/M metagenome (GOLD analysis project Ga0116222, IMG submission 88963) | Peat soil microbial communities from Weissenstadt, Germany - Sb_50d_9_AC metaG | ecosystem: Environmental > Terrestrial > Soil > Wetlands > Peat | place: Germany: Weissenstadt | collected 2010-09-21
CGCTCTTGAGCAGCAGCGACGGCATGAACGTGAGCCTGAGCGGCATCCGCTTGGTTCACCTCGTTACCACGGCGTCGGTCAGCACGTTCGACGTCAGCGGCTGGACCGGCGGCGGTTCCATCACCGGCGGTTCATCCGCCACGGTCGCGGCCACCAAGGACGCGAACTTCAACCTGAGCAACACAACTCTCCAGACCAGCGATGGCATGAATATCACCCTGGTCGCGATTTCCGGGGCCAAGCTGACCGGAGGTCCAAGCAGCAATCGATTCGCCGTCGGTAACTGGAGCGGCTCGGACGTGCTGGATGGCAACGGCGGCAACAACACTTTCACCGTGAACTTGAGCGGCGCGGGCAGCACCGTCCTTCAAGATAGCAACAGCAACGGATCCGACCAGGCGGTCGTCAACGATCTGGCAGGCAACGACACTGTTTCAATCGGTCAGACGCAGGTCACGCGCGGTTCCGAAACCGTGCAGTACAGCAGTGCCGTGGCCGGCCTGACTTTCAATGATGGAACCGGCGTCCATACTTTCAATGCGACCTCGTCGCCGGGTACCGCCATCACCGTCAATGGCAGCGGTCAGGATACGCTGAATTTCGATGCCACCGGCTTGAACGAGACGATTGGCGTCAACACGATCACTGCCCCTGGCCGCCAGCCGTTTACGCTCAACGGCATCGCCCACCTGAACATCACGCCGGCCACCCTGTATGTGCAGGCCGATTCGTTTGTTCGGCGAACTTACTCAGCCGTGCTCGGAAGAGCGCCCGACGCGGGTGGGCTCCAGTCGTGGGTAAGCGACATCGTGGGCGGTACTTCCTTCGCGACTGTCGCACAGGATATCCTGGCCTCGCCCGAACATCGAACGATTCAGATTGACTCTTACTACCAGACCTTCCTTGCCCGCCAACCCGACCCGATGGGCCTGGCCTACTGGCTCAGTCGGTTCGCGGCAGGCGCCACGGAGGAGGGCGTCGAGCTGGGCATCATGGAAGCGCCTGAATTCATGTCAGCGCACGCCAGCAATGCGAGCTTCCTGAATGCTCTCTATCAGGACTTGTTGAATCGCGCCGCCGACGCCCCCGGCTTCGCCTCCTGGTCGGCCCGCTTGCAGAGCGGCGTAACCCGGTCGGTCGTGATCTCGTCCTTCCTGGCATCCGAAGAGTATCGGCTCGACGTGATCGACGCCTATTACGAGCAACTGCTCCACCGCGCTGCGGACACGGGCGGTGCCCAGCATTGGTTGGGAGTTTACGACAGCGGAACAACTCAGGACGCCATTGCCGTCGACCTTTTGACTTCGCCGGAATTCTTGAACGACAGATAGTGGACATTGGCGACGCAGCACGGAGTTCGTCCGGTGTTGATCACTGTTCGGCATCTCGAGCTGGCGAACCTTCCGGTCGAGGCGGTCGAACAGAGAGCGCTTGAAGCGTGACTCTGACTGACGCCAGGTCAGCCGGCTGCCTGGGGGAACCTATTGGGAACAGAAATCCCGTTCTCTCTTGCTCAAGTCACTGTAATGATCCACACGCTCAACTGCGCCACGTCCATCCGGACGGTTTGGATCAGACTCTCGTCTTTGCAATTCTTTTCGCGCGGCGCGCCGCCGAGGGTATCCGCGACGCGGCCGCCGTCATTCTTTGAAAGACCTGTCCGCGAAGCATAAGCAGGGTCGAGCGGAATCGCACAGGCTACCGGGCGGATTCGCGCGCCTGACACGCACGAAGGGCAGGCGCGGGCCGCAGAGGACATAGGCCATCACGATCTACCAAGCTCGAAGCCAGGCGGCATCCGATTTGCAGAGCTAATCGACTAGAGAGTGACTTTGGGGGAACTCGAAATTCCACGTTGGTTACGCCGGAGTCTATTGCAAAGAGGGAGTGTGTGCGATGGCCGCCAGTACAAAGCGTATGGAACGCAAAGTCAAGATCCCGTCCGGCCGGCGCATGTTGAACGGTTTCTTGAGGGTGCCGCCAGGCGCGGAGGCTGTCGTAGCGTTCGCCCACGGCAGCGGCAGCGGGCGCTTCAGCCCGCGCAACCAGTTTGTCGCCCGCGTCCTGGAGGAGGGCGGCCTGGCGACGCTGCTGCTCGACCTTCTGGAAGAAGAAGAGGCCGAGGACCGGGAGAAGGTGTTCGACATCGAATTGCTGGCCGAACGATTACAGAGCGCTGCGGACTGGTTGAGCCAGGAACCGCAAACTTGTGCCCTTCGCCTAGGCTACTTCGGCGCCAGCACCGGAGCCGGGGCCGCGCTGGTGGCAGCGGCCCGCAACCCGGCAGCAGTCGGCGCTGTGGTCTCCCGCGGGGGACGGCCGGACCTGGCCCATGCGTACCTCCAAGCCGTCCAGGCGCCAACCTTGTTGATTGTCGGCGGCAACGACGACGTGGTGATCGAGCTGAACGAACAGGCGCTTCGCCTGTTGCGCTGTCCGAAAAAACTGGTCATCATCCCAGGCGCCACGCACCTTTTCGAGGAACCGGGTGCCCTGGAGGAGGTCGCCCTGCTGGCGAAGGAATGGTTCGTTGGGCGCCTCGCCCCGGTGACTACTCCGCCCTGATCCAGCCGCTAGTGAGGGCATGAGAAGAAGCGCCGCGCGGAGCATTGAGCGGGGCAGGCAGGAACGAGGGACCTTATAATGGATCCGGTTTTGCAAGTGTTCGAGGAGTCCTTTCCGGCGAGCGACGCCCCCACCCAGCGGGGCAGGAGACGCCGGAGCGACCGTTGGAAGGGGGCCAGCCGTGTTTCGTAATCGCGAGGATGCCGCCCGCCGGCTAGCGGAGGCGTTGAAGGGGCGTGAAATGCACGACCCGCTGGTGCTGGCCATCCCCCGCGGCGGCGTGGTCACGGGTGCCGTGCTGGCCCAGGAACTTGGGGCTGACCTGGACGTGGTCCTGTCGCGCAAGCTGCGAGCACCGGGGCAGCCGGAGCTGGCGATCGGGGCCGTCTCCGAGGATGGCCGCGTCTATCTGAATCACCACTCGCAGTCGTTCCTTGACCAAATGGAATATTACCTGGCACAAGAGCGCCGGCACCAGCTGGTCGAGATCGCGCGACGGAAGAAGTTGTTCCGCGCCGTCCGGCCGCAGGCGCCGGTCGCGGGCCGCACGGTGATTGTGACCGATGACGGCATCGCCACCGGTTCCACCATGATCGCGGCGCTGCAGACGATCAAGACGCACAACCCGCGGGAAGTGATTGTCGCTGTCCCGGTCGCTTCCCCGGATCGCTTGGTGGAGGTCCGCCGCTGGTGTGACGAGGTGGTCTGCTTGCTCGCCCCGGAAGAATTTTGGGCCATCGGCCGGTTCTACGAGGACTTCACTCAGGTGGAAGACGAGCAGGTCCTCGAGATCCTCCGCCAGTTCGCACCCGCTGGCCGGCAAAGAACGCCAGCGGCGCAGCCGCCCGAGGTTTCTGCCGACGTCGTGGATGCGCGCGAATGAAGGCCGCTGCTGAAGAAGATGGAGATTGGTCATGGACTTATTTACCCGAGACGACCTCAAAACCCTCTTGGCAGAGCACCGTTCGCCGTGCATATCGGTGTTCATGCCCGCTCACCGGGGCGGGGCGCAGGAAGATCCTATCCGCTGGCGAAACCACTTGGCGGAGGCCGAGGAGCGCCTGGCCAAGGCTGGGTGGCGTGCCCCCGAGGTCAGGGAGTTGCTGGCTCCCGGCCGGCGCCTACTGGACGACAACACGTTCTGGAATAACCAGAGCGACGGCCTGGCAGCTTTTCTGGCGCCCAAGTTTCTGCGTCTGTTTCGGCTCCCGCTGGCGTTCAAGGATGGGGTGGTGGTTGCCAGCCAGTTCTCTGTCATTCCTCTGCTGCCGCTCCTCAGCGGGAACGGCAGATTCTTTGTTCTGGCGCTAAGTCAGAACGCAGTTCGGCTGCTTCAGGGCACCCACTATAGCGTCAGCGAGCTCGATCTGAAGGGCGCGCCGCGGAGCCTGGCGGAGGCCCTCCTCACCCACGAAAACATGGAACCGTTCTCGTTTTTCGGCCGCCGCGCCGGGGTGGGGGCGGGCTCCTGGGGTGGCATTTTCCACGGCCACGGGGTGGGGATCGACGATTCCAAGGACGAGTTAGCGCACTACTTCCAGAAGATCGACCGGGGCCTCCACCCGCTCCTGCGCGAGGAGAAGGCCCCTCTGATCTTGGCGGCGGTGGAGTATCTGCAGCCAATCTACCGACAGGCCAACACTTACGCCCACCTCCTGGAGAGAGGAATCGAAGGCAATCCGGAGCGGCTGAGCAACAAGGAACTGCACGATCGGGCCTGGACGCTCATCAAGCCCGTCTTCGAGGCGGCGCAGCAGGGTGCTGCCGCCCAGTATCGACAGCTGGCTGGTACCGAGCACGCTTCGGGAGATCTAGCGGCGGTCGTCGCCGCAGCCTACGAGGGGCGGGTAGAGACATTGTTCGTCGCCCTCGGCCGTCAGGTCTGGGGAGTCCTGGACCCGACCGCGGGCAAAGTTGAACTGCACGAGCAGGCATTGTTTGGAGACGTGGACCTATTGGACCTTGCCGCTGCCCACACGCTGGCGCACGGCCGGACCGTGTATGCGGTCCAGCCGGAGCAGCTCCCCAGTGGCACCGACGTGGCGGCCATTTTCTGCCTGCCGCTCCCCAAGCACGGGAAGCGGCCTTAATGGAGTTCACAGCCATGCAAGTTCCTTTGCAGATTTCCTTCCGCCACATGGAACATTCCGACGAGATCGAAGCCATCGTTCGCCAGAAGGCGGCGCTGCTCGACAAGTTCGCGGACCACATCATGGGCTGCCGGGTCGTCGTGGAACCGGCGAGCCAGCATCACGAGCGCGGCAATCTCTACGAGGTGCGCATCGACCTCACCGTGCCGGACGAGGAGATCGCGGTTACGCGCGAGCCAAGTCAGCACACCCAGGACCGGGACATTCACGTGGCACTCCGCGAGGCCTTCGACTCTGCCCGCCGTCAGTTGGAGGATTACGCGCGCCGTAGGCGAGGTTCCATAAAGACCCTGGAAACCGCACCCCATGCTCGCGTCAGCCGGCTCTCCCCCGATGAGGGTTACGGCTTCATCAAGACACCGGAAGGCCGGGAGATCTACTTCCATCGTCACAGCGTCTTGCACCAAGGCTTCGACCACTTGCAGATTGGGACCGAGGTGACGTTCGTCGAGGAAGAGGGCAACAAGGGGCCGCAAGCGAGTACCGTCAAACCTGTCGGCAAGCATCATCATTTGTAATGCGTAGGATGCACGTGTTGCGGAAGCGTGTCCTCTGGAGGATCTTCCTTCGAGCGTGTCGAAAAAGGAGTCAGACCCCCTGGAGAATCGAGGCACTCCGCTCATTTCTGAGGTACCAGGCTCTGCAGAACTCAAGGGGTCAGACCCCTTTTTCAACACGCTCTTAGAGCGTCGGGCTCCACCGAACAAGTGCAAGGAGGTGGGCGATGTTGATCCAGGAAATGACGGAGGCCGAATGCCACAGCATCCTCACTCGAACCAGGCTGGGCAGGCTGGCGTGCGCGCACGAGAATCAGCCCTACATTGTCCCCATTTACTTCGCGTATGACCAACCTTACCTATACGCCTTTACGACGCCCGGCCAGAAGATCGAGTGGATGCGCTACAACCACCTCGTCTGCCTGGAAGTGGACGAGGTCGAGGACAGCGACCAATGGACGAGCGTCATCATCTTTGGGCACTACGAGGAACTCCAGGATCTGCCGCCATGGAAGGACCCATCGCTCCACGCTCTCGAGCTCCTGAACAAGAACGCCGGCTGGTGGAAAGCAGGTTGTGAGTCCAGTCGCCTCCGCGACCCCTTGGGGCCGCTGACTCCTGTCTTCTATCGCATCCGCATCGACCGCATCACCGGCCGCCGGGCAACGCCCAGCCCCGCGAGTCTGGAGCGGACGAGCACCCACTCCTATAGCCAAGACATCCAAGGCTGGCTGCACAAAGTCTGCCACGTCTTTTCCGGCACGTCTGCCGGCGGGGAAGGCACGAAGGGGCCGGGGTAAGCGACCCGATTGGCAGGGCCAAACTGCCGGGGTTGATTACCGTTTCGGCACCTCCTTTTGCCGTCCCACAGCATTTCTGCTGGCGATCCTCTCACCACCTTGGGACACAAACTAAGCATGATGCTCCCGCGGGCATGCGCTGTCACTCACTCATCTCCCAGTTCGCATTGAGGTTATGGCGAATGTGCTTCTTGGTATGGGAATTGCCAAGAGGGTGACCCCAGCGCGTCCTCCCGCTCGTCTGGAGGTTGATCCCGTTGTCGTCCGAGAGGGTTTCAACATGCGTTGCTGTTCAGAAGCGGCTAGCCCACGATGGCGCCAGGGCCATCGGCTTGGTTTCACGCTGATCGAGATGCTGGTCGTCATCGCCATTATCGTCACGCTCATGGGTCTTCTGCTGCCCGCCATTAGTGCTGCGCGGAGCGCCGCCCAATCGACGCAGTGCCGGTCCAACCTCCGGCAGCTGGGCCTGGCAGTAATCCAGTATCGCGACCAGAACGGGGCCTTTCCCCAGTACCGCGCCGAATACCCTCCTATAACGAATGCCTATGGCGTCTACCGCCCGCGCTGGCAGTGGATACTGGCGTCCTACCTGGGCAACCCCCAAAGCCCGGACGATATTCTGGCCGCCGGCAATGCCGACACGACCTACACGAACGTGCCTCTCTCCAACAAGGTTTTCGTATGTCCGTCGATGCAAAATCCCGCGGCCTTGAGTTCGGAGGGGGATCTGACTCTCAGCATTCGCAGCGGTTCGTATGGCTATAATTTCGGCTATCTTGGCAACAACCGCACCATGGTCGATGGCGATAACACTACCCCGACACTTCGCTATCCAGTCAAGGATGTCCAGGAGCCCTCCCGGACTATCGCTTTCGGGGACAGTCGGGGGGGTGCGAACCCACATGGCGGTCACTCCATGACGCTCGATCCTCCGCATTTTGTTCCGCGATTTGACAATTTGTCGGTCAACTCGCCGTACTGGCAGCAGGCTCCCTTCAACATCACCTCGGGGATCGGCCCTGCTGGCTGGAATCCCTACGGCCCAGACGAGGGAACGCCTGACATCGTTGTGCCTTTTTCCCCTGCAGAAGCACACCATTTCAACATGGCCAACGTCGTCTTCCTGGATGGGCACGTCGAAGCCCAAACTCTGGATGCACTGGGTTACATCTTGGTAAATGGCATCCCCCAGCTTCAAACAACGTTCGTCGCGCCCTTCCCACCCTTGGGCAGTAACGCTTTGTGGAACGGTCACGCCGTGGACGAATTCTCACGCGCCTACGGCATTAGCGGTCCCTGACGGACGCTACGACGATTTCCCAAGAGCTGCCCAGGGTCAGTCTATGTCGGCCGCGCCGTAGCGCGTCTGATCAAAGACTGACCTGGTGACCGCGCGTCTGTTGCTGGTTTTCCCAGGACTGCCCGCCACCGTATTGCAACCAGAGGCCCTTGCACAGGGCGAGGTCTTTTCCGTTTTGACTGGCATTCTGGAGGCTTGGATAAGAGGCAAATGGCCCACTCCGCGGACTTGTTGAGATCGCAGGGTACTGCTACTGGCCGGAGGGAGTGCCGTCTGCCGGGCGAGGATTTCCGCGCCCGACGACCGGATATCGATCACCTTGAACTTCTCTGCGGGGTGGTCGTTGACATCCTGAAAGCGCGGTCCGAACACCTTCCCACATCTGCCGGCCCATGCGACCTGTCGGCCCTCCGCGACGAAATGGCCAGCGTTATTCAGGCCGGAGCCCGCGAGCTGGCGGCAAAGCTGCGCAGCGAACTCGCCTGCTGGACGGCTGCCCGCGCAAACCTTCAGCAGCTTTCGCGCTGCCGTTACTTGGTCCTCCCTAAGAACTTGGCCACCGTCCATGAGGAGCTCGAACTTGTCAGCCAGCAGGCGCAGCTCGTCGCTGAGGCGCTCGATGCCCTTGGCCAAGGCCGGCTCCCCCAGCCGCTGAACGACTCTAAGGAGCGCTCCGGTTCCACCTGGGTCCTGCAGCAACTTGGACGGAGCGAAGGCGCGGAACCGCAGCTGGTGCCCGGTACTTCTCACAACGACACTTCTGAATCCGAAGACGCGCGAAGCGATGCCCAGGCCCCTCAGGCTTTGGAGGTGCTCCCGCTAGTCCGCCCTTCGCTCGCCAATGGCGGCAACCCGGTTGGAGTCTCCAGGGCGAGCCCTGTCTTGGCCCAACAAACTTTGAAGTACGGCCACCCCTCGAAATCGCGGGAAATGAATGCGAATCTGGCCCCAGTTAGAGACACTGCGGCGGGGCCACGCTTGGATGGTACGGTCGAGGCCCCGGAGTCCCCTGGCGTGCAGTCGGTGTACGCCCAGGCCGAAGGCAGCCGAGATCGAAGGGAATACGATCGGGCCATTGCCCTCTACAGCGAGATCCTTCAGCGCGCCCCGGCCCATCGAGAGGCTTACGTGCGGCGCGGACAGCTCTATCTCATTCGCAAACAACCTGCGCAAGCCATTAAGGATTTCTCCGCCGCACTCCGGATCAATGACCGGGACGCCGAAAGTTTACTCTACCGGGGCGACTCCTACGCGGTGCTGCGCCGCCTGGATGATGCTGTGGCCGACTACTCGCGCTGTCTCGAGCTGGATGCCGCACGGGCCCGCGCCCGCTTCAACCGGGCCGTTGCCTTTCGCCTCCAAGGGCAATTAAGCAAGGCGGCGAACGAGCTGACCGAGGTCATTCGAGAACAGCCCGACCACGCCGCCGCCCACTACAATCGAGGCCTGGTCCACACGTCGCTGGAGCTTTATGACCAGGCCATCGCTGATTTCTCAAAGGCTATCGAACTCAATTCGGCTCATCCGCACGCGCGCGCGAAGCTAAGGGAAGCACGCAAACTCCTAAAAGAAAAAAAAGAATCACGGGCAAGGCGGCCGCAACAAGCCGAGGAATACGGCCGTCCTCCAAGAAAGGTTAATCCTGCCCCAGATGGCAGCGTTTTACGAGTGGATTGTCCCTTCTGCGGCGCGCAGGGTGCGATCCGCTGGGACAAGTTAGGCCACCTTCACGTCTGCCGCCGCTGTTCGCGGTTCTTTCGGGTTGATCCGAGCGGGAGCCTGGTGGAGGTCATCCGAACCAAGGATAACAAGTGGGTTGATGGGGAGGTCCATTCGGCAAGATCGAACCAAGCACGAACGATGCGCTTTGTCATCCGGCGGTTGCTCCCAGTTGCCGGTCTAGCTGCGTTGCTCTTACTTTCAGTCAGGGTGTTTTCCCGGCCGGCGACTACGTCGGACATGGAATTGCCTCGCGAACTGAAGCCGCGCGCAGAGTTGTTTACCCAAGCTTGGCTGAAAAAAGATTGGTCCCGCATGCGACTTCTCGTCAAGCCCGGCGAGGACCGCAACCTTTACAAGTGGTCCGTTCGTTCCCCGCCACCGATTGGCCGCTCTCTGGAAGGACAAACTGAGCAGGAGATCCCAGTGGACGTAACGGTCCTCTCGATTCAGTCGCAGAGAGCCACAGTCAGTGTTCAGATTCGCGACCTCGTTGGGGCTTCGGCAAACGGACCCCTTGACTTCCAGCAATTCTGGGAAGACCGGGACGGAGCCTGGTTTTTTATGGTGCCTGCCCAGCAGACCGGCGCGAAGCGTGGCCGGTAAGGAGAGTCAAGTTCACTGGCTCGTGAGCGGTTGCTCGACATCGCGGAGTCTGCCTTTTTATCCAAGTTCCCGTCGGCCACGCTCGCCGCTCACACCCGCGAGAAGTACTCATCCGAAGCGATGATGGCCATGGTCACCGCGTCGGATCCACCACCCTGACGGAGCAGGTTCACCCAAACCTCCATGCCCAGCGGGTCAGCTTGACGTTGCAGGTAGTTCATGTAGTCCGTTTCCACGATCCGCTGGTCCGCTTCCACGCTCGACAGTACGGCCTTGGCGACCAGGGTCCGCGACATGCCGTTGGCTAAAGCGACGCCGAAGGTGATCGCGCCGCTAGGGTCGATGGCTCGGCCCAGAACGTCGTGGTAGAGGGCGGACAAGAAGCCCTCATTGGTGCCGCCGCCGCGGTTTTGGTAGTACTCGGCGGAACCCAGGATATTGGCCTGGAGCTGAAGGTACAGAACTTGAGATGGCAGATAACTGGATGCATTGAGCAAGAGATTGAGGGAGGAGGCGAGCCCACTTGGATCGGCAGATCTCCCCAGGTAACTCTGATAGAGGGCCTCGACCTGATCCGTGCGGTACTCGAGGCTGTTCTCGATACTCTGGATGACCTGGGCCCGTGAGACGCCCTGGTCGAGCTCGCCCGAAAAGAACGGCATGCCCGAGGGATCGACCTGGCGATGCAGCAGATCCAGGTAAACCTGGTAGATGAAACTTTGGTTAGACGACGCCAGGTTGCCGAAGTCCAGCGCGGTGACGTTGCCGCCGCTGACCGCGACCACGGAGTAGGCGCCCAAAGGCGTCGGTGCCGTCTGCCGGCGGCCGAACTGAGCGATCTCGCCGACGATGTATTTGCCCGGCCCAATGCCGCTGAATGAGAACTGGCCAGGTTGCCTGCCCGCGCTGCCGCTGACCGTGCGGGCAACAACAGGATCGGTGCCTGGAACGAGCTGGCCGGTGCCGGCAACGTCTCTGTAAAGCTCGACCGTGAAGCCGTTGAATCCAGGCTTCGCCTGGCTGTCGATTCCATCGGCAGTCAGGTCCATGAATACGCGCCCATTTAAGCTGATGAGCTGGAAGTTTCCAAAAGCGCCGCCGTCACTTGTCGTTCCACTGGATACCAGGATGTCGGTCGAGCTGGTGGTCGTCTGCACCCAGCCGGCTGGCAGAACCTCGCGGACGAGATAGGTTCCAGGCCCAAGGTTGCTGAACTGGTAGGTGCCTTGAACATCCGTGGTTTGGGATTGCAGGAGGCTTCCATTGGCAGCGTTCAAGAGCTGAACGCCCCAGCCCGCCAGCCCCGCATCGCCGTTTGTTAGCACTCCGGCGCCGGTCCGGTCGGAGAATACGGTTCCGCGGATGCCCGCGAATTGGAAAACGCCAAAACTCACGCCAAAGGTATTACTGCCGCTGCTCGTGCTGACATCACCAGGGTTGGGGCTAGTCTGGATCGAGCCCGATTGCAAAACCTCGCGCACTCTAAACGTTCCAGGACCTAGATTGGCAAACGCGTAAGCGCCGTTAGCGTCGGTAATCCGGCTCGCGACCACTGTGCCGGTACTTGGGTTCAGCAGTTGAACCGTCCAGCCCGGCGCGCCGGAGTCAGCCCCGTCTCGGATTCCGTTACCGTTGTTATCGACGAAGACCAGGCCGCTGATCGAGGCGAAGCGGAAGTTGCCAAAATTCTGGCCGCTGGCGATTGTGCCGCTGGTCGTGACGGCGATAACGATGGAGCTAGTTGTTTGTAGCCAGCTGGATTGGGCCACTTCGCGCACCAGATACGATCCCGGCCCCCCGGCCACCATGCTGTAGTTGCCGTTTCCGTCTGAGACCTGGCTGTTCAGAATGGCGCCCGAGACGGGATCGACAATCTGGATGGTCCAACCAGGGAGACCGGTGTCGTTCCCATCCAGCAGGCCGTTGCCGTTGAAGTCCTGGAAGGCCGTGCCGGCAATGACAGCCAATTGGAAAATCCCGAAGTTCACGCCCGCGGTCGTGCCGCCGCTTGAGACGGTGATGTCGCTCGGATTCGTGGTGGTCTGCTCCCACCCGGTTTGTCCAAGCTCGCGCAGGCGATAGGTGCCAGGCAGTACGGTAAAGCTGTAGTTGCCGTTGGCGTCGGTGGTCTGGGTCGCCAGGACCGCGCCCGTGCCGGGGTCCAGCAGCTGGATCGTCCAGCCCTGCCGCCCAGTGTCCGAACCACCGAGGACACCGTCGCCGTTTTGGTCCACGAAAACTTCACCGCTGATCGCTGCCGCCTGGAAGTTACCAAAGTTCTGATTAGCTTCTGTCCCGCCGCTGGTCGTCGTGACGGAGTGAGAGCCGGGAACGGCCGGAAAGGTCTGCAACCACCCCGTTTGCAATACTTCGGCGACTGTATAGGTGCCCGGGCCGACACCGGCGAGAGAGTAATTGCCGTTGCTGTCCGTGGTGGTGCTCGTGATCAGCTTGGCGCTGGCATTGAAGAGCTGAATCATCCAGCTCCGTAAGCCTGGATCGCCGCCGCTGATGGTGCCGTTGCCGCTAAGGTCGTTGAATACTTCGCCGCTGATCGTGGCAGATTGGAAATCGCCGAAGTTCTCGTTCCCAAGAACCAGGCCGCTGGCGGTGGTCACGGTATACATTCCGCCGGCACCCGGCGTCGTCAAGAACCAGCCTGACTGCAAGACCTCTTTGATCGCAAACGTGCCGGGACTGATGTTGGTAAATATGTAATTGCCATTGGCATCCGTGACGGCCGTCTGGAGTATGCTACCGCCGCCGTTCAAGAGCTGGATCGTCCATCCGGATAGGCCAGTGTCGCCTGGGTCTTTCGCGCCATTTCCGTTGACGTCGTTGAATGCCTGGCCGGTAATCGTCGCCACCTGGAAGTTGCCGAAATCCAGGCTGGCGCCGTTGTCGGTGCCTATGGTGACGGTGTGGGTACCTGAAGGGCTTGGGAAGGTCTCCGTCCAGCCAGCTTGCCGGACCTCCTGAATTGTAAACGTGCCTGGCCCGACACCGGCAAACGTATAGTGGCCGTTGCTATCGGTCGTGGTGCTGGCGAGTAGAGCGCCCGTTTGGTTCAATAATTCAACGGTCCAACCTTGCAGGCCCGGGTCACCCGTGACGTTGGCGCCGCTGCCGTTGATATCGTTGAACACCTCGCCACCCAGGGAAACCGGAATAAAGTCGCCGAAGTTATCGCCGGACACATTGGTCCCGCTACTCGTCGATAGCGAGAATGTACCAGGAGACGCCGGGGCCGTCTGCAGCGCGCCTGCCTGAAGGACTTCCTTGATCGTAAAGCTCCCGGGCCCAACGCCGGTAAAGGTGTAATCACCGTTGGCGTCCGTCGTGGCGGTCGAGACAACGGTCCCGGTGCCGCTCAGCAGTTGCACCGTCCAGCCTTGCAGTCCCGGATCACCCGCATCCTTGATGCCGTTGCCATTGAGGTCACTGAATACCTCGCCCTCGATATTCACCAGTTGAAAGCTGCCAATATCCTCATTGTTCACCACCTGGCCGCCTTTCACCGTGACCAGGGGCGCAGCGGTCGTGCCCACCCAACCTGCTGGCAGCACCTCGCGAATGGTGTAAGTGCCATCCGGCAGATCGGGGAGCGTGAAATTGCCGTTCGCGTCGGTGGTTGCCGTCGGATCGTTGGATTGGAGCGTGCCGCTGTTGTTGAGGTCGATGTAGATTGTCCGGCTCGAGATCCCTGGGTCACCCGCATCCATCTTGCCATTCCCGTTCAGGTCGTTGAACGCGACGCCTGCGATCGTGTTCGTCGGGATGTTAAGCAATCCGGGAACGACCAGATTGACGATGGGCGTGCCAATGCCAGTCGCCAGATCGTAGCCGGGACCGGCCGGCGAGCCGTTGCTCCCCGTTGTGATGTCATGGAAATCCGCAGCCGGCAATTTGTAGAGCAAGGGGAGGGTATCATTGACGCCGTCGAGCGCTGGTAGCCCCGCCAATGCACGTCCCTGGTCGGCGATCGCGATAATGGCCGACCAGGCGATGGAGGCGATGCCCGTCGTGCCATTCTCGTACCATCCGCCGGGTATTCCCTCAAGTGGCAGCGAATCGTACGACGCCATCCCCGTTATCAGGCCCAGATTGTCGTCGAAGCCGCCCGCGAACGAGACGTCGGGGATGGTACGATTGGTCGTGCTCTGGGTAACGACGCCCTTTTGGTATGCGGGCTGAGGCTCCACGATGCTGATGCCCCCGCCGGTAAGGTGCCAGGCAGTTTCAGTCTGAATATTATTTTGCGAATTGAGCTGCACTTCCGTAGCGCCGACCGCGAGGACGTTTGGGGAAAACGCAGGATATCCACCCTGTCCAAAACCGCTTTCGCCCGTAGGCGCCACAAAGGTTTCCGGTGTATGCCCGGCCGGCGTCGTGAACAGACTATCGAGGTTGGTTTCAACGCTCGACTCAGCGTCTGCCGTCGGAAACGCGACAACTGATACGCCCGGCAGAGCAGCTGCGGTGGGTAGGGCGATGTCAAACAAGTTGGCTATCTGATTGTCGTTCGCCTCGACGACGGTGATACTTGCGCCTGGAGCCAGTGCGTGAGCCCATTCCACGTCCGCGGACATCTCTGCCTCGGCGAAACCGGTCGGATCTTGCGGGGGGTAGTTGGTGCTGCCGTCCTGGGCGAGTCTCTTGAAGCTAGGTGGATCTGGGATGCCGAAGGCCTGATCAAAGGTATGCAGATCGCTCGCGAGATTCGGGTCGTCGTAGGGATCCACGATCGCAATGGTTTGTCCTGTCCCGTTACCCACGACGGTGCCGTTTTGAAAGATGACCTTATTGAAGCCATAGGCCTGCTGAATCTGGGCAGGGTAATAGCCGATGTTGGGCGGCAGATTGGAGCTTCCCACCAATCCGGGAACGATCAGGTTCACGATCGGAGTGCCGCGCCCGGTCACCAGGTCGTAGCCGGGTCCGGCGGGCGAGCCATTGTTTCCCGTGGTGATGTCGTGAAAATCAGTCACCGGCAGGCTATAGATCTTGGGCAGGGTGTCTTTCACGCCGTCGAGCGCGGGCAGCGACTGCAACGCGCGCCCCTGATCGGCAATAGCAATGATCGCTCCCCAGGCAACGGCCCCGGCCTCCGTGCCACCGTCCTCTTGCCAAGCTTGGAATCCCTGCAGAGGGAACGTATTGTAAACGGCCATCCCATCGACCAGACCGAGGTTGTCGTCAAAGCCACCGGCAAAAGCCACATCAGGGATGGCCCGCTGAGTGGTGCTCTGTGTGACGACGCCCTTCTGATAAGCCGGCTGAGGTTCGAAAGCGCTGAGGCCGCCGCCGCTGAGGTGCCAGCCTGGTTCGCTTTGGATGTTGTTACTCGAATCGAGGGTAATTTCGGTCGCGCCAACGGCCAGGACGTTCGGAGAAAAAGCGGGATACTGCGCCTGCCCAAAGCCCGCGTCGCCGGTGGCCGAAATGAAGGTCTCTGGCGTGTGGCCGGCTGGAGTGACGAACAAGCTATCCAAGCTGGTTTCAACCGATGCTTCGAGGTTCCCGAAAGGAAAAACGACCACCGAAACACCCGGCTGCGCGGCTGCAGTGGGTACAGCCGCCTCGTAGAGATTGGCAATCTGCGTGTCATTGGCCTCCACGAGGATGATCTTAGCGCCCGGAGCTAGAGCATGCGCCCATTCAACGAAGTTGGCCTCCTCCGCCTCGGCAAAGCCAGTCGGGTCGGTAGTGGGGTAGTTGGTGCTCCCGTCCTGGGCGAGTTTCGTGAAGCTGGGCGGATCGGGGATCCCCAGGGTTTGATCAAAGACGTGTAGATCGCTCTGAATGTTGGGGTCGTCGTTGGGGGCGACGATCGCAATGGTTTGCCCGGTACCGTCACCCTTGATTGTCCCATTTTGGAAGGTGACTTGGTCGAAACCGTATGCGTGTTGGAGCTGGAAGGGGTAGTAGCCAATCCCCGTTGGCAAGGTCAATAGAATGCGTGTTTCCAACGTCTCGACGCGCAGCGGCACGTTTTGACGAGCAGCCCGTGCGGGGCTTTGTGCACGTCTAAGAATCTTTTGCTTGGGCAGCATCTTCGGC
>Ga0116222_1001067_pt1 | contig 15616 bp, 14 predicted proteins | sample Sb_taG_12_FD_88963 | JGI IMG/M metagenome (GOLD analysis project Ga0116222, IMG submission 88963) | Peat soil microbial communities from Weissenstadt, Germany - Sb_50d_9_AC metaG | ecosystem: Environmental > Terrestrial > Soil > Wetlands > Peat | place: Germany: Weissenstadt | collected 2010-09-21
CAAGACCACTGACTATGGCAAGACCTTCACCAACATCACCGGCAATCTGCCGGTGAATAACTACCTGTGGGTGGTGAAGGAGGATCCCAAGAACCCGCGGCTGCTCTATGTGGGCGGTGAGTTGGGCCTGCACGTCTCCTTCACCGGCGGCAATCAGTGGGTGCGGCTGCATCTGAAAAACCTGCCGCCCGTGGCCGTGCGCGACATCACCATCCATCCGCGCGAGAACGACCTGATCCTGGGCACGCACGGCCGGAGCATCTGGATCCTCGATGACGCGTCGCCCTTGCAGCAGGTCACTGCGGACGTGCTGGCGCAGAGCGCATACCTCTTCGGCATGCGCCCCGCCATGCGCTTCGATGGAGGCGGCGGGCGCGGCGGTGGCGGCGGCATCGGCATGGGCGGCAACAAGCCGTTCGCCGGACCGAATCCGCCCTATGGCGCGCCTATCACTTACTACCTGAAAGACCGCGGCGCCGCCAAAATCGAGATCCTCGATGGCGCGGGCAGGCTGGTACGCGACCTGGGCGCCGTTCCGCAGGATGCGGGACTCAATCGAGTCACTTGGGACCTGCGCTACCAGGGTCCGCACGTTCGCCGCGCGCCCGATCCGGAGGCCGCGGAAAGCGGCGGTGGCCGCGGCGGCTTCGCGCAGGGACCCCAGGTGCTGCCGGGTAAGTACACCGTGCGTCTGACCGCGGGCGGCCAGTCACTCACTCGCGACCTCGAAGTGCGGCTCGATCCGACGATCCCGGTCCCCGAGCCGGAACTCCGCACGCAGCTCGACATCAATCTCAAGCTGCGCGACATGCAGTCCTCGGTGAACGACGCGCTGCGTTCGATCGACACCTTCAAGGCCGAGCTCGATACATCCGAGAAAACGGTGAGGACGCTCGACCCGCAGGCGGCGCGCGTCCTGGTGGCGTTGATCGACGAGCGCACGCAGCAACTCACTACCATGGAGATGAAGCTGGCGCGTCCCGACAACATTCCGGGGTATAGCATGGGTCCGCGGCTGGTGGACCGCCTCGCGCAGTTGCTGGGATCGATCGACCGCGTGCTGGCCGCGCCCACTCCGTACCAGGTGGAGCACTTCAACGAGCTGAAGGCCGAGTTTCTCAAGGATATGGGCGACGTCAACGGCTTCATCGAGCGCCAGATTCCCGAAATCAACGACCTGCTGAAGAAGAACAACGCGGGAGCGGTGATGTCCGGCAAGGCGATCGAGATCCCGTCGTCGGTGCGGTAAGATCTTGCCATAAACCCCTCCCTCACGGGGTGCGGTTTCACGGCCATGGAACTCATGCACATGCGCATTGCCACAATCTCGGACGCCGAGGCCATCACCGCCTTGATCAACCAGGCATTCCGGGTCGAATGGTTTGTCTATAGCGACCGCATCGATCTCGACCAGGTCCGCGCGCACTTCGCGAAGGGTGAGTTCCTGGTTGCCGATAAGGACGCTGCCGATCATGACGCCACGTTGGCCGGCTGCGTCTACATCGAAGCGCGCGGCGAGCGGAGCTACCTGGGTCTGCTATCGGTCGATCCTTCGCGGCAGCGGTCCGGCCTGGGCGCAAAGCTGATGGCGGCGGCCGAAGACCGGCGCCGCGAAAACGGCTCCCGATTCATGGACATCCTGATCGTCAATCTTCGCGAAGAACTCCCCGCATTCTATCGCCGTCTGGGATACATCGAGGACGGCACGGCGCCGTTTCCGGAGGGCGTGCCTACCAAGGTTCCGTGCCACTTCGTGAAGATGTCTAAGCCGCTATGAACGTCGCATTGCTGGGGTACGGATATGCCGGGAAGACGCTGCACGCGCCGCTGATCCGCAGCGTGCGGGGTCTGCATCTCACCGCCGTGATGTCCAGCCGGGCCGTGCCTGACGTCACCGTGGTCCGGTCAGCCGATGAGGTCTTCGCCGATCCCACGGTGGACCTCGTGGTGATCGCCACGCCCAACGACACGCACTACGATCTCGCACACCGCGCCCTCGCGGCCGGCAAGCACGTGGTAGTCGACAAGCCGTTCACTATCACGCCCGAGGAAGCCTCGGCACTCATCGCTCAGGCGCCAGCAACCGCGCGTCTGCTCTCGGTCTTCCACAACCGCCGTTGGGATGCGGACTTCCTGACCGTGCGGCAACTGATCGCCGGCGGAGAACTGGGCGATGTCGTGCACTTCGAATCCCACTTCGACCGCTACCGGCCCGTGATCCAGAATCGATGGCGCGAAGGCCCCGGCCCGGGAGCCGGAATCTGGTTCGACCTGGGCTCTCACCTAGTCGACCAGGCGCTCCAACTATTCGGTCCGCCCGAAGCAGTCTTCGCCGACCTCGCGTTCCAGCGACCCGGCGCCGTGGCGGTCGATTACTTCCACGTGCTGCTGCGGTACGCGCGCCTGCGCCTGGTCCTGCACGGCAGCAACCTGGTGGCCGAAACGGTGCGCCGCTTCGAGGTGCACGGCACCGGCGGCAGCTTCGTGAAGTACGGACTCGATACGCAGGAGGACTCACTGAAACGCGGCGAACATCCAGGCGGGCCGGGATGGGGCGCCGATCCGCGGGACGGAGTCCTGACTGCGTGGATCGACGGCGCTCCCCAGGTCCGCCAGGTCCCCATGATTCCCGGGAACTATCCGGCTTACTACGAAGCGGTCCGCGATGCGATCGAAGAGGGCGCTCCTAATCCAGTGCCGCCCGAAGAAGCTCTGGCCGTGATGAAGGTGCTGGAGCTGGCCGCCAGAAGCGCGGCGGAAGGCCGGCAGCTCCCCTATTAGGTCCCTGCCCTCAGAGTGTCTCTCCGCTTGCTTGTGGGGCAGCCAATCTTGGCTGCCGCCGGCTTCAGCCGGCGCTCCGCGACCCGCGAGGTTTCTGCCGCCAGAGGCGGTTCCATTGGGTCATCGCACGGTCCATGTCCCCATAGCCTGCCAGCCGGTGTTGTTACCCTCGTTGCAATCGCGGCCGGCCACATACACAATGCGATTGCCGGCAAAGGCCGCATTCGCTGCGATGCTCAAAGTCAGCGCCAGCGTGTTGCCGTTCAGCGCAGCGGACGACCCCGCGGCATTCACCTGGCACTGGCTGTTGCCAAGCGTGCCGCCCGCGCCGTTGAGCGCCATGCTGCCCGCGAATGGCCCACCGGCGTCCCCGGCATCGTCCACCAGGATGATCGAGTTACTCGACGCCACATACGCCAGGTAACATGCCTGCCTGCCGTCAATCGAATCGTTGATCAGCAGGTTCACGATCCCGATGTCCGCGGCGCCCTTGGAGTCGGTAAAAGTGAGTGCGATCGTCTGTGGCGTGCCGGAGACGGTGGAAGCGTGCGCGGGAGTTGCGCCGGCCGCGGCGATGGTCCCCGCGGGTGTCCACGGAACCTGCCACACGCCCATCGCTTGCCAACCGCTGTTGTTTTGCGCCGCGTCGCGTGCCGCCAGGTACACTATCCTGTTCCCTCCGAACGCCGGCTGGAACGTGATGTTCAGAGTCAGTGACAGCGTTGTCCCGCTGCCGGCGGCCAAGACCAGGCTCACGCTGCATTGGCTGTTCCCGATGCTGCGCAAATCGCCCAGAACCACCGAGCCGGCGTAAGGGCCTTCGGGATGCCCCCCATCATCCACCAGCACCAGTTGGCCGGAGGGCACGACGTACGCCAGGTAGCACGCCTGCCGCCCGTCGAGGAAGTTATTGATCAGGATATTCACCACCGACAGATTCTGGTAGCCGCCCGGGTCCGAGAACTGGAAAGTGAAGGCCTGGGACCAGGCGCTTCCGGCGGCCGGCTGGGGAAGGCCTGCCGACGGCACAGCGGGTGGATTCACCGTGAAACTGGCGGTGTAAGTGGCGGGAGACTCGACCGCGATGGGGTGGGTCTGGGCGCCGCCATCGCTCCAGCTCGCGAAGACCGCGCCGCCCGGCTGCGAAACGGGCACGCCGATGGTGTGCGTCTCCGAAGAGCAGAAATAAGTGGTCTGCGGAGCTGTGTAAGTGCCGCCGTCTATAGTTATACTAAGCCCGGATGGGTTAGTAGCCACAGTTATCGGTATGTTACAAACCCTCCGGATGCGGTTGTTACCGCTGTCGGCGATGTAGAGCGCGCCGTTGGCATCTACCGCGATGCCCGCCGGCTGTTCGAGCTGGGCGTTCACTGCCGGCCCGCCGTCGCCCGAAAAGCCGTCATTCAACTGCGTGCAGCCATAGCCGTGAAGGCAGACAGGCGCCTGACCCGCGCGGAAATCGCCCGAGGTGACCACGTACCCGTCGGATACATAGAGGCGGCCCGCGGCGTCGATCGCCAGGCCAACCGGAGCGCCAACCGAGGGAGTCAGCGGATCGGGCGGAGGGACCGCGGTGGTGATGATGCCGCCCGAAATCTTGCGGACCGCCCGGCGTCCTGTCTCGGCGATGTACAGGTTGCCGTCCGCGTCCACCGCGATATCCGTGGGATTACTCAGTGAGGCGTTGACGGCCGGTCCGTTATCGCCGCCGGTCCCGTTGCCGGCGAGGGTCGAAATCGCGCCGCCGGAAACCTGGCGCACGCGGTTGTTGCCCGAGTCGGCGATGTACAGGTTGCCGGCGCCGTCCACGGCCACGCCCGACGGATAATTGAGCGCCGCATCGATGGCCTGCCCGCCGTCCCCGGAGAAGCCTGGCGTGCCGTTGCCCGCGACGGTCGAGATCGTCCCGCCCGCGACCTTGCGGACGCGGTGATTATTGGTATCGGCGATGTAGAGGTTGCCCGCGGAATCCAGAGCCGCGCGAGATGGCTGGTTGAGCTGCGCGCTGAGGGCCGGAATGCCATCGCCCGAGTAGCCGGCAATGCCGTTGCCCGCGACCGTTCCGATGATGCCCCCGGTCACCTTGCGAATGCGATGGTTGCCGGTGTCAACAATGTAATAGTTACCGGCGGCATCTGCAGCCACGCCCTGCGGGGTGCTGAGCCGCGCGCTGGTGGCGGGGCCGCCATCGCCCGCGTAGTTGGTTCCGCCGCCCGCCGCGGTCGAGATGACGCCGCCCGCGACCTTGCGGACCCGCTGATTGCTGCCGTCGGCGATGTAGAGGTTGCCCGCGCTATCCACCGCCACATCCGCCGGATTCATACCGGCATTGGCGGCCTGCCCGCCGTCGCCGGAATAGTCGCTGGCGCCGCTGCCCGCAACCGTGGTGATGATGCCTCCCGACACCTTGCGGATGCGCCCGGTGTTGCTGTCGGCGATGTAGAGATTGCCCGCGCCATCCACGGCCAGGCCGGTGGGAAAACTGACTTGTGCGTTGGTAGCCTGTCCACCGTCGCCGGAAGAACCGCGACTCCCGTTGCCCGCCACAGTGGTGACGCCGCCCGCCCCAAGCTCGATGATCACGTTGTGGAGGTTATCGGCGACGTAAACATTGCCGGCGGTATCCACGGCGATAGCGTTGGGACTGGAGACTTGCGCGAACCTGGTGATGATGCCGCCCGAGACTTTGCGGATGAGGGCTGCCGCGCCGTCCATGATGTAAAGGTTGCCCGCCGTGTCCACCGCCACGTCGTTGGGAGAGACGGCAGCACTGGTGGCTGGCCCACCGTCGCCCGAAGAGCCGTATTGCCCGTTGCCCGCTACCGTGGTGATGATGCCGCCCGAAACTTTGCGGACTCGCTGATTGTCGGCGATATAGAGGTTGCCCGCGCTGTCGGCAGCCACCCGGTAGGGAGTGAGCCCCGCGCCGGTGGCCGGCCCGCCGTCGCCCGAGTACGCCGGATTCCCGTTGCCCGCGACGGTCGAGATGAGGCCGCCCGTGTCCACCTTGAATACGCGGGCCAGCGAAGGCGACGCCACGTACAGGTTCCCCGCGCTATCGATGGCGACGCCCTGTGGCGATCCGATCCGCACGCTCGCCGCCGCGGCGCCATCGGGCACGGCGGCAGCGGGAGGGCCGCTGCCCGCTACCGTGGCGATGGTCTGCGCAATGGCGGGCTGGGAAAAAAGGAGGAGGACTGCCAGCGTGGGCACCTGGGGCCGCATAGGATATTCCAATACTAGAATACCCGATTATCTGATTATCCGCCATTTCGCAGAACGGCTCAGGAATACGGCGCTTCGATGGCGCCGCGACGTGGTGATACTACATACCGGCGCGGTCATGCGGAACAATGTGGTAAACTGCGGCACGTTGATGATGCTTGAGTCTGCGAAGTTGCGGGATTTTGCGGCGCGCTATACCGCGGCGTGGTGCAGCCAAGACGCCGCGAACGTAGCTGCCGGTTACTCATCGGACGGCTCACTCACTATGTGAGCGCATTCCCGGATCTGCAGGTACTGATGGACGACCTCCTGGTGCAGGAAGAACATGCCGTATACCACTGGACGCTCATCGGCGCCAACACGGGGCCGGGCGGGACCGGGCAGCGGGTGCGCATCAGCGGCTTCGAGATATGGAAGATTGGCGACGATGGACTCATCGCCGGGTCGCAGGGTCGCTTCGACAGTCTCGAGTACCAACGTCAGTTGGAGTGCGGTGGGGCGTAGTTGCGAGAATCAAACACCAAAGGAGAAATGAGAATGCGAAAGCCAGGGAAGTCTCTTCGGCCTATGACGCCGGAATCGCAAGCCACGGAATCCCGCCGCCACATGATCAAGGGAGCTGGAATGTTTTTCGGAGCCGGCGGCGCGCTCGCCGCACTCGCCACTCCCGCCGGCGCCATGAGCGAGGACCAGGATCAGGGCGATATTCAGGGGCTGTGGGCCTCGGTAGTTTCCGCCCAGAACAACTCTTTTCCCGCATTCAAAGCGATCGAACTGTGGGGCGACGGAACGTTTATTGGAAGCGGAAACACGGATTTGACGCCGGCAGCCTTGTCCAGCTCGGCATGGGGGAGATGGACGAAAACCGGGCCCGGCAAGTTCCACATGATTGCGCGGTTCTGGACCTATGACTCCAAGGCGAACCCGACCGGTTACGTCACTGTGGACTTCACGTACACCTTAACCGCGGATGGCAAGAGATACCACGGCGTTGGCCCAATGCAATCGTTTGACAATAACGGCAATTCCCTGGGTCCGCCGACAACCACGTTTGACGACGGCGTACGCATCGCCTAGGCGGCCGATGGCCAATCGCTCAAGACTCCCGTGACACGGCTGACCTGGTGACCGGGTCGCAGCAGAAGTTCGCTCAGACCAACCAGTCGCTGGATGAGATGGTCGCGGCCATGCGTGAGATCAACATGCAGAGCGGTAAGATCTCCAAGATTATCAAGGTCATTGACGAGATCGCTTTCCAGACCAACATCCTGGCGCTGAACGCGGCCGTCGAAGCAGCCCGGGCGAAGCGGGTATGGGTTTCGCGGTCGTTGCCGATGAAGTGCGCAACCCCGGCCCAGGCCGCCGGGGATACGGCTGAGTTGATCGAGGAGTCGATTGCCAAATCGAACGGCGGCAAGGTGAAGGTGGATCAGGTGGCCACCGCGATCCGGATCGTTACCGAGGAATCGGCGAAGGTGAAGACGCTGGTGGACGAAGTGAATCTGGGCAGCCAGGAGCAAACGCGCGGCATCGAGCAGATCGCAAAAGCGGTCATTCAGATGGAACAACTCACGCAGGCAACCGCGGCCGGCGCCGAGGAGAGTGCCGCGGCGGCCGAGGAACTGAACGCCCAGTCGGAGGCGCTGAAAGACATCGTAGAGCGGTTGACGGTTATGGCAGGCGGCGGTGAGACAGTCGCTCCCCGATAGCAGAACGTAGCAGACGCCGCTTTGGCGGCGCTGCTGGCTTTACGCTACCGCCACATCCTTGGACGCGCCGGCGCCCGCTACCTTGTTCTTACTCCCCGGTGGACGGCCTCGTCGTTTAGGCGTCGTGATGCCGGAAATCCACGCGGGTGGTCTGCCGCGGCGCGGACCCCTTCCCCGCGCCAGGCGCTCCAGGCTGATGATGGCTTCTTCGATCTGTTGCCGTTCTTCCCGCAGTTCCACGAGGATCTTGCTCACATCCATAAGTGCGCCCTTGTACTCTTCGATTTTCACCCCGATCACACCAGTTTATCAAGGGACAATTTTAAGAATTGGACTAGCTTGCACGATCTGCAGGTAAACGTTTTTTCCAATAAACATAAAAAGGTAACCCCAGAAGGATCAATCCGATGCCCATCAATGACTCCCGCGGTGAGTCCAATAGAGTCGAAAGTACCAGAGCCGCGGCCACCAATACAAATAGTACCGGTACCCAAGGATAACCGATCGTACGGTACGGCCTGGGTAAATCCGGTCTTTTCTTACGCAATACGATGACCGCCGCAGTCGTCATTCCATACAGAATCCAACTGGCAAAAATCACATAAGTAAACAGTTGCTCGTAGCGTCCGGAGAGTACCAGCAGCGCCGCCCACACGCTCAGCGCCACAATCGAAATGGCGGGCGTCTGGTAGCGCGGATGGACCCGCCCGATGGGGCTGAAGAAGAGCCCGTCGCGGGCCGCTGCGTAGGGTACCCGCGAGCCCGTCAGGATCGTTCCGTTCAGTGCCGCGAAGATGCTGATCATGGCCGCCACCGATACCGCGCTGGCGCCCGGCGCGCCCATAATCCGGCGCATCATTTCCGCCGCCACCCGGGGAGTTGAACTCACTTCCGCCGCCGTCAGAACGTGAAAATACGCGCAATTTGCAAGCAAATAAATGCCGATTACTGCCAACGTTCCCCAAATTAAAGCCCGCGGCAAATTCTTTTGCGGATCGCGAACTTCGGAAGCCACCATGCTGACATTGTTCCAACCGTCGTAGGCCCACAGCGCGGCCACCAGCGCGGCGAAAAAACCGGCCGTGGTCAGCGGTAGTGGCACAGGCATTTCTTGACCCGTCACCGGGCCTGCCTGTGTTGTCTCTCTGGCCGCTTGGCCGAAACCCAATCCCGCCAAGATGATAAAGGCGATCAGCGCCACCTTCACCACGGTCACCGCCACCTGCACGTTGCCGCCGAGCCTGACCCCGTAATAGTTCAGCCACGCCAGCGCCAGGATCAGCCCCATGGCCAACAATTGCCCGTAGCGGAATTCCAGGGGGCCGCCGTGGGGACCCAGGGGTAATGAAATGGTATAAAAAACTCCATCCAGCCTGGGGAAAAAATTAGTTAAATAATAGAAAAAAGCGGTCCCTAAAGTGGCAATTGACCCGCTCTTTGCCACCCACATTTGTGTCCAACTATACAGATATCCCCACATGGGACCGTACGCTTCGCGGAGAAAGGCATACTCGCCGCCGGCCTCGGGAAGGGCCGCCGCCAGTTCCGCATAACTCAGCGCTCCCGCCAGCGAGAGCATGCCGCCGAACACCCAGACCACGAAGACCATCCCGGGCGTGCCGACGCGCTGGATCATGGCCCGCGGCACCAGGAAGATGCCGCTGCCGATCACCGTCCCGACCACGATGGATGCGGCCGCCCACGGGCCCAGTACGCGTCTCAGTTCCATGCTCGATCACCCCTCCCTCCTCTCTCAAACAACGAGACCAGCCAGGCCACTCCAAACGTAATGGTAGTTCCGATCAGTACGTACCAGGTCCACGCGATGCGCGTGTACAGGTTGATGTAGAGTACCACGGCGAGCCCCGCCGCCACGCCCGCGATGGCGGCGCCTTCCCGCGGCCGCTTCGTCAGCACACCCAGCAGGAACACGCCCAGCAGCGCGCCGGAGGGGATGGAGCCGATGGTCAGCCCGGCCTCCAGCACGGAGCGGGAGTGGCGTGCGGCAATGGCGATGGCCAGCAGCACCAGACCCCAGCCGACGGTCGCGAAGCGCGCCACCTTCAGAGCCCGGCCCTCGCTCATTTGGGGCGCGCGCTGGCGCAGGAAATCCACCACCGTGGTCGACGAGAGCGAATTCAGCGCCGCGCTGATATTGGCCATCGCCGCCGCCAGGATCGCCGCGACGATCAGCCCCGCGATGCCCACGGGCATGTTGTTCCACACGAATTCCGGGTAGATGCGGTCCATCTGTTTGGGCGCCGCCAGGCGCTGGTCGCCGTAGTACACGTAAAGCAGCACGCCGATGAGCAGGAACAGCGTGAACTGCACGCAGATCACGACCCAACTGGTCAGCAGCGCGGCGCGGCTCTGGCGCTCGTCGCGCGCGCTCAAGAGGCGCTGCACCATGAGCTGATCGGTGCCGTGGCTGGCGGTGGTCAGAAAGCAGCCGCCCGCCAGGCCGGCCCAGAACGTGTACGTCCGCGAGAAGAAATCCATGGTGGGCGCGAAGCGGAAATCGAAGATCGTGAACTTGTGCGCCGCTCCCGCCACCGCCGCCACGTGCTCCCACCCGCCGGGGATCTTGCCCAGAATGACGAAGAAGCTCAGCACCGCGCCCGCCACGTACAGGCTCATCTGCACGACGTCGGTCCAGATCACCGCCGTCATGCCGCCTTCGAAGGTATAAAACAAGGTCAGCACCACGATGAGCGCGATGGAGGCGATTTCGCCCGTGCCCAGCACGATCGAGATCACCAGCGAGATGGCAAACACCCGTACACCTTCGGCCATGGCGCGCGTCACCAAGAATATCGAGGCAGTAAGCTTGCGGATCCGCTCGCCGAACCTTCGGCGCATCAGTTCGTATGCCGTGAACATCTCTCCGCGGAAGTACTGCGGCAAAAACAGAAACGCAATCACGATGCGCGCCAGCAGGTAGCCCAGGACGATCTGGAGAAAGCCCAGGTTGCCGCCAAAGGCCAGCGCCGGGGTTCCGACAATGGTGAGGGTGCTGGTTTCCGCCGACACGATGGAGAGGCTGATGGCCCACCAGGGCGCCGTGCGGCCGCCCAGGAAGTAGTCGCGCAGGTTCTTCTGGCCGCGGCGGAATCGGGCGCCGAACCACGTGATGCCGATGAGATAGGTTAGAATGACCGCCAGGTCGATGTAGCGCATGAAGGTGCCCCTCGCAACAGAGGCCGCGAAAAAGAACGACTTCTAGCATAGCGTCGATCTGATATCATTTGGGATTCGGAACCGGGCGGGCAAAAACGGAGTCCAACGAGTTGCACGACAAAAGTGGTTCGGCTATACTCCGCAGGAAGACGCGTGTGCGGAACCTCGCTAACATCCTGAAGCGCATGGCGGCTGCAGGCGCCGTCTGCGCCCCGGTTGGCGCCGCGCCGGCGCAGACCGCCGTCTGCGGTGGCCTCACGCCCCAGAACAATCCGGCCGGCATGCCGTCCCGAGGAGTTGCGGGTGGCCGTTCCCCCGCCGGATGCGCAGCAGCCCTCCCGGGCCCGGCACCGAGTTTTTCACTGGGAGGGAGTACCGGTGGCCTTTACAAGAGACCCCTTCATGCTCCATATGGATACGCCGGCGGCAAGGCCCGGCACGAACAAGGTTACGGCAAGCAAGAAGAAATAGAGATTCGGGTACGGCCCTCCGGCATCGTACCCCATTGGCGGGAAGGCAAATGTACAATTCTTATATGACGCTGAAGACGCTCACGGCGGCTGCCGTTCTGGCTGCTGTCGTTCTGACCGGTACCGTTCACCAGGCCCGGGCGCAGGCAACCGCCCAACCGGCCAAGCCGGCTACCAAGAACTATAAGGACCAGGGCGAATACGACATTTACAACGAGGTCACCAAGGACATCGTCGGGAATAATTTTCCCAAGGCGATCACCGACCTCGACACCTGGAAATCCAAGTACCCCACGTCGGACTACAAGGACGCGCGCGCGGTCCTGTATGTCCAGGCTTACGCCGGGGCCAAGCAATTCGGCAAAGCCGTGGACGCCGCTGGAGAGCTGATGGCCAAGGACCTCGACGGCACGTTCAACGATCCGAAGTCGGGACCCACGGACGTGGTCAAGGTCCTGTTCACGACCTGCCAAGCCATCGTGAATATCCAGAACCCGACGCCCGAGCAACAGGCCATCGGCGCCAAGGCCGCACACGCCCTGCTGGACTACAACCGTAAGCCGGAGGGCGTTCCCGATGCCGCGTGGGCCGACGCCCGCAATCAGTTGCAGACCATGGCCAAGGCGACCCTCATGACCATGGCGGTAATGCCCGGCCAACAGGCGATGGCCAAGACTCCTCCGGATTGCGCCAGCGCGGAGACCGTGTTCACCAAGGCGCTGGCGGACTATCCGGACAAGTCGTTCATCTCGTACAATCTCGGCCGTGCCCTGAATTGCCTGGCGCGGGCCAATCCGGACAAGGCCGGGGAGGTGGGTCCCAAGGCCATCTACGAGTTCATTCGCGCAGCCCAGATGGATCCCACACTGGGCGGATCGGCCGACGGCAAGAAGATCTCGGACTACGCGGACAGCGTGTACACCACCTTCCACGGGAGCAACGATGGCTTGGACGCGGTCAAGGCACAGGCCAAGAGTTCGCCGCTGCCGCCCGCGGGCTTCACCATCGAAACCGCCACGGCGGTGGCCACGCGGAAGCAGAACGAGTTCAAGGAGAAGTTTCCGCAACTGGCCATGTGGCTGGGGATCAAAGGGCAGCTCGCGGACCCGGCTAACGGCAAGCAGTACTTCGATGGCCAGTTGAAGGACGCCGCCGTGCCGAAATTGAAGGGCATGCTCATCGAGGGCAAGCCGGCCTGCCGGTCCAAGGAACTGCTGGTGGCGGTTCCCCTGCCGGATGCGCAGGGCACTCCGACGGCGGAGATCACGCTCAAGCTGGACGCGGCCCTGACGGGCAAGCCGGAGGCGGGCGAGATTCAGTGGGAAGGAGTCCCGGCGGCCTTCACGCAGGATCCGTTCATGCTGACGATGGACACGGAGAAGGCCAAGATCGAAGGCCTCAAGTCTACGCCTTGCGCCCCTCCGGTCCAGAAGAAGGCTGCTCCGAAGAAGAAGTAGGACCACTCCCTTACGGTCGTGGCTCCGAACGGACCGGGTCGTGGCTCCGAACGGACCGGGTCGTGGCTCCGAACGGACCGGGTCGTGGCTCCGAACGGACCGGGTCGTGGCTCCGAACGGAGCCGGGCCCAGAGGGCACCCCGTCAGCAAGCGGTTAGCGCGCTGGTGGCGCCGGCAGCATGTTCCGGATGGCGGCGATACGCCATCCTTGCGCGGTGCGGCTCACCAGCAGCGTAGTCCACATCTTGCGAGCCGCCGCACCCGCGGTGCCCGCGATTTCGTAGCGTCCGTCCGCGAGGGCGACATCCGCGGTGATGAAGCGGATGGTCTCCACGGTGATGGTGCGCTTGCCGGTAGCGGCTTGCGAGCTGGCCATGGTGCCGCGGACGACCTCATCGCGCCCCCTTCTCCATTCGCCCGAAGAGACAAGCTGATCGGCGTCCGCGGTGAAGAGCGCCGCCACGGCTTGCGCATCGATCTGCTCGCGGGCGTCGACGTACTTGCTCACCAGCGTACGGATGGCGGCTTCGTCCTGAGTGTGCGTCTGGGCGGCCAGGGCGAGGGCGGCGAAGAGTGAGATGGAAAGGAATCGCATGACTCTGCCAGTCTACCGCGGTATCGTGGTGACATGAAGGCGTCGTTCCGGCTGCGCGCACGGCAATGGAGCCGGGCGGCGTGGGCGCTCTCGATTCTCTTCGCGAGCCTGCCGGTGAGCAGCCGGGTGTTCCTGGGCGTGTGGGGATTCGAGTCTGCGGGAGGAGTTGCGGGCCTGTTCCTGGTGGCGGGAACTTATCTGCACATCCTGGCGCGGCGGGCTTTGAAGGCCATGCCGGATCCGGCGGAGATGCTGGACGAGGCTCTCGCGCTGGCGCGATTCGGCCACGTGGACGAGGCGATTGCGCTGCTGACGAAAGCCATCCGGGCCAGCCCGTGGCTGTGGCAGGCGTATCAATACCGGGGCGAGTTGTACCTCTCGCAGCAGTTGCCCGAGCGGGCGGCGGAGGACTTCAGCGAGGCCATCCGGCTGGCGCCGGAGGAGCCGCACCTGCGAGTGTTACTCGAGCAGGCGGCGGAACAGAGCCGCTAGCGCCAGATTCGTTCCTGCAAAGCCTCGACCTTTTCTTCGAGCTTGTCGAGGCGATTTTCGACGGCGGCAAAGCGGGTGTTCATGTCGTTGCGCAGGTCGTCAATGCGCTTTCCCAAGCCGTCGCGCAGGTCGTCAATGCGCTTTCCCAAGTTGTCGCCCAGATCGGACATGCGGCCTGTCATATCGGAGATGCGGCCGGCCTGATACCAGGTTGCCAGGATGAACGTGACCATGACCGGCAACGCGACCTGGAAGAATGGCTGCTGCCACCACTGCATACCACAATGATAGATGGTTTCGCGTGCCGGGGCAGATCAGAGCCCGAACAAATTCGGCTGCAGCTTGGAGTAGTGGTTGCCGGCGGCCCAGAGGTCGAGGGCGACGGCTGCCAGCTCGTCGACTTCGGGGACGGCGAGACCGTTGCGCGTCAGGTCGATGGCTTTGAGATAGGTGTGACAGGTGTCACAGGCTTCGATGCGGATGTGCGGGAACGGGCCGGCGGTGTAGACGGGAAGTTTCTGGTGGTCTTCCTCGCCGCACTTGGGACAGACCAGGCGGCGGAACTCCCACTCGGTGAAGCAGAGGGAACAGAGCAGGGACCGCTTGCCTCCTTCGCCTTCGGGGCGGAGGATGGCGGCCACGGGCGCTTCGTTGCAGAAGGGACAAGTGGGGCCGGGAGAGCAAGGGGCGGCATCGGCGCGGCGGGCCAGTTGCTCGGCATAGGGCTGCACGAGGACGCGGGCGATGAAGCGCGGAGCGGGGTCGGCGGGATCCCAGTCGTCGGAGTAGGAGAGGATGGTGGCGGCCTGTGCGAGGGCAGGTGGGGCGGCGCCTTGGAGCAGGTCGAGGAGGGGCTGGACGTGGGGACGGACCGGCTCGGGAAGAGGAAGCAACGGGAGGAATGGGAGTGGTTGGGAAGGGGTGATGTTTTTTTGAAAGGCGGCGATGGTGCGGTAGAAGCGGAGGATCTCGGCGGCGGCGGGGTGCTCGCGCTCGAGAATGTGGGCGCGCTCGATGCGGCGATCCCAGCGATTCATCTGCCGGTGACCCGGTCGTACCAGAGTCGATGATGGGTGCGCGCCCAGGCGGGCGAGACTTCACCGCGGATGATGGAGGTGAAGCCGCCGCGGACGACGGCGGTTCCCATGTAGACGTGGATGATGAAGAGGCCGATGGTGATGAGGGCCGCGGCCACGTGCAGGAGGATGGCGGCGTAGCGCAGGGCGCGCAGGCTCCACGGGATTCTTTCGGGGAACCAGAGGACCGCGCCGGTGATCAGCAGCACGGCGGCGGCATAAAACATAATCCAGAAGAATTGTTTTTGGCCGAGATTGAAGCGTCCGATGGGCGGCAGGTTTTCGTCTTCGTTGCGAATGTAGTACTGGATGGATTTCGACCACGCGCGGTCGGCATCGCTCATCAACATGTCGCGCCGCCAGATCTTGTACATCCAGAAAACGGACGCCGTGAAGACCAAGCCCAGCCAGGGATGCCAGAAGCGGGCGACCGCTCCGCCGCCTACCAGAGCCGCCAGCCAAAACATGTAAGGCGACCAGAAAGCGAGGCCCGTGACCAGGCAATAAATGTAGGTAAGCCCGGCAATCCAATGGTTGACGCGTTCGTGCAGCGTGTAGCGAAGAATCGCGCGCCGGCGGTGCGCTACTGGCGCCGCGGGAGTTACTTGCGACACGCTCATGGCCGCTCCGCTCC
>Ga0116222_1001068_pt1 | contig 15604 bp, 20 predicted proteins | sample Sb_taG_12_FD_88963 | JGI IMG/M metagenome (GOLD analysis project Ga0116222, IMG submission 88963) | Peat soil microbial communities from Weissenstadt, Germany - Sb_50d_9_AC metaG | ecosystem: Environmental > Terrestrial > Soil > Wetlands > Peat | place: Germany: Weissenstadt | collected 2010-09-21
CTAACCCGGCATTAGCGCCCCCAGCAAGACCAGGACTTATGACTACCGCGCATGCGGGTTCGATTCCCGCCGCCCGCTCTTAATCTTTTTGCTGGTAAAGCCTCTTTTCAAACTTGCATTCGCCTCTTAATCCGCGGGTTCGGGGTTCAAGTCCCTGGCGGCGCACCCGTCCTGACCTGGCCTTTCTCAGCCAGGAAGTGGTTCCGGCGGCCCACGGCGTGGAACGAGTCGTGTCCGCTGGTTCGTTGCGCTGATCGCGCTGAACGTGCACAACGCTCACAGTCCCGTGCACAGACAGTGACCGCCCGCCCCGTCGCGGCAGCCGTGCAGGTGTCGGTGACGCCGCCGCCGCGGCTCCAGGCCCTCGGGATCAGCCCGCGGCAGGCCGCAGCACCGCCCTGTTCACCCTGGCCGCCGAGGTCCCGGCCGCGATCCTGGCCAAGACCCTCGGCATCCACATCAAGGCGGCCATCCAGTGGCAGGTAATGTCGGAATGTCGATCATGTCATAAAGTGCCTTCGTCATTGCACGGACGTGCGGAGGTGGGTTCCCCCTCCCGGCCAGGAGAACGATTCCGAAGTCGGCGGGCTTGAAGTTCCGGCCAGCCTGCATCGTTGAGAACATCTGCTTGAGTTCCCGGCCGGTCAGCTGCAGGTAGCTGTAAACACGATCACCAAGCAGATTCGCGCCTTGGAGGAGAATGACGATCTCTGTGTCATAATACTCTTCGCCCAGTCGGGGGTGAGGTGCCTGAGCAAGCCGAACATCGGCCTGATCATGATCCGATCAATAGCCGTTCATCACCCAGGGTACTTCAGCGGCCAATTAGCCGGGCAATGCCTGCCGACGAGCAGCACGAAACGAACATGGGTCTGCATGTGATACTGCTGCCCGCCTTCCCGGTAGAACACGTCGATCGCCTGCGCCTCTGCCACTGGCCCGGTCGGCTTCAACACCGTGAGCAGATCAGCGCGATGCGTGCCATGAGCGGGCGGAATCCTCGCGCCTGCCGCGCGCATCCGCTGCGACCACTCAACCCCCGGCTGCGGCCCTGGCGGAAACCCATCCCAGACACCGACCTCGAAGTTGCCCCTGGTCGGGACGACATAGGAGGCGACAAGCTGAAGGTGGCGGGGCTGGACGAGGTCAACTTTCTGGACCACGACGGCTGACTGGCCGGTGTTTTCAAGGAGAGTGGCCCCGTAAGACAGCACCACGCCGGGGGCAAGGAACGAGCAGAGGCCGCCTGGGTCGCCGCCGTTGCCGAGAGGGCCGGTATCGATGGCCGGGCCTGATGAGCACGCGGTTGCCAGCAGTGCCGCCGCAAGCGGGGCGGCGATCCTGCTGGCAACCAGTCCGCCGATTCTAGGAGAGGCCGACAACTAGCCATCCAGGGTTGTCACCGGGCGGCCCCGACGCGCCGCAGATGTCATGGCTGTTGGGGCCCATGGTGTATGTGATGGAACCGTCCTGAGACCAGCCGGTCTGCGCGGTCAGAGTGATGGGAATCGCGGGAACAGGGATCCCGGCACTGAACGTGGCCGCCGTCTGGGTGTCGAAAATGGGCGACGTACCAGCGGCATAGCGTACGCACTGCTGTGCCTCAACTGGGGTCACATTGAGGATCTGCGCGCCACCGTAGTAGTCGTAGGGCTGTGTGAACTCAGGGCACTTCGCCTCTCCGTACAGAGCGTAGCGGAACTTTGTCTGGTACAGTTTAGTGGCGTTATCACCGAACACCCCGTATGGGATGGTATCCGTTGTGCTAATATTATACGTGCCACTTTCAGACCAGCCATTGACAGCGACACCAACCCCTAGATTCGAACGCTGTGACCTTATATAGGTAAATTCCTGCGTTTCACCGCCCGTGATAATAATACTCGTCTGTCCGACTTTCGCCCATTGCGGGCCGTAGACTTGGAGAAGAACCGGAGGCCCGCAGACACTGGGCGCCTGCCGACTGCTGGGGAAGCTTTGGGAAGAGGCCCGGAGGGTCATGTCGCCCGTGCTGACCGGGGTGCGTTGCGTAATGCTGACAGAGAACCCGTAAAGCGTAATCGCGTGGCGCGTCCACGCAATGGCATCCATGTTGACGATGCCGCCGGGATTGGCGAAGGGCCGCAACGCAGCTAGGTCGATCTGCGCCGTGAATGTACCGTCGCTGGCGGCGACGGTCGACGCCACAGGAGTCCAGTTCAGGCGCTGGCCGACCCTTAGCTGTGAGGATAATGAGACTGGGGGTTGTGCCACAAGTTGAACCGCGGCACTCCCAGCCGCCGTATTGCCTGCCAGGATGCTCCCGCTCACAGTGATCTGGCCCGTGGCTGCCATGGCGGCCGGGGATACGGCAGCCAGGTCGGCGGCTGTCAGCGCGAGAACGGCGAAAGCCATTAAGATGCGGTGAGTCCTCATGCTCATGACCTCGATTCTTCGGGGGCTTAGGTCACGATCTGAGCATCTCACGACACGTAAGAGGATTCCAGAGTTCTGGAACCTCGGTGGCGGCCCCGGTGTGTGTCCAGGACCTCCACCCCTTGCGGGGATCGCGCTGGGACCGGCAGGACCAGACGGTTCCCGCAGCCATCCGCCGAACCGTCCGCAACCGCCAACCCCCATAGGTCGCTGACCTACTGAAACACTGATCTGCAATGCAGAACCGACCAGATACCGCTCGTCCCGTCAGGTGCTCCCAAACGACTGGGCTAGCTGACCACGCTCAGGCGCAGGTCTGCTACCTGGCCGGGCCGAGCGTATTTACTACAGGTTTTCTCGGCAATGCCCCGGTACCTCATCCGTCCTCTCGTTTCCGGAGACGCGGGCGCGGAAACGGGAATTGTGCGCCCGGCTATCTGGACAACCGGTGTCGCGAGAACCGCGGTTGCATCATCATGCAACCGTCCTGCAACCGCCGGGTGCCCCAGGAATCCCGGCGGCCCGGGAGAATCCAGTGTCATGGCCGTCACTGTCCGCTCTGCGACCGAACCCGCGGAGCTGGTGTCTAATCGCTGGATCGCGTCCATCTCAGTGGCCAATCTGGGCTTGTTCATGGCCTATTTCGGTTCCCTTGCGGTATTGCTGCCGAACCAGGTTCAGGACATCGTGGGGCCAGTGCACAAGGTGGTCGCGTTCGGATGGGTCACCGGGCTCGGCGCCCTGGTCGCGGCGGTCGTCAATCCGCTGGCTGGAGCATTCTCCGATCGCACCGCGGGCAGGTTCGGCCGTCCCTGGGTGCTGTGCGGTGCGCTGGCGAGCGCGGCCTCTCTTGCGCTGCTTACCAGCCTGCACACGGTCGGCTGGGCCATCGTCGGCTGGTGCCTGGCTCAGGCTGGGCTGAACACGATGCAGGCAGGAATTGCCGCGTTGGTGCCGGACCGGGTCCCGGTCCCGCAGCGGGGGGTGGTCTCCGCCTGGCTGGGGGCTCCGCAGTGCGTGTACGCCCAGGGCGGATGCATCCGGTCACGAGCGCTGCCACCATCACCAGGCCGGAGACCGCGCTCGGCAGGTCCAGCCACCACCTCGGCCTTATCGACTTCGCGTTGCGCCCGCTGGACCACACGCTCCTCACCAGGGCGGCCAAGACCAGCAACACCAGGACGAACCACCTCAGCCGGCGCACCCCTGGCCTCCCGTGCAGTTGTAGATCCCGCGGAGCATCTGCTTCGCCTGCGCATACGGGGAAATGCCGGTGACGCAACTCCTCATCGCCGCTCACCGGTGTCGGCTCAGCTCTGCCCATCGCTTGCTGACGCTGGTGCACCACCCGCCGTCAGCGCCACCTCACCGCTCCTTGCACGGCGCCCCGCGTAGCCGTGAGCGGTTCCTCGCGCCGGCGGCCGGGGCGTGATGACGTTCCATGGCTCTGATCAGGTCGCAGTGGCGGCCGGGAACCGCGAACCTGAGATCAGCCTGGGTACTGCTGGATCTGCTGGATCTGCGCGTGATGCCCCGGCGCGCCGGCAAGCCTGGCGTCATCGGTCAGCAGCGGCAGCGCGAGGCGCTCAGCCAGCGCCACACACATGGCGTCGTACGCCGTGAAGTTGTCCCTCAGCTCGAACACGCGGGCCCGCAACGGCCGCATCGGGTGGCGGACGATCCGCAGCCCGGCATAATCAGAGAGCATCACCTCCGCCCGGCCGGCCGTAATGCGGACGTTCGGCTTCGCGGTGATCGCCAGGCCCCGGATGACGCTGGACACCTCCGCGTCAATCAGAGCCGGGGCGTGGACGGTCCGCGCCAGCCGCTGGCGGAGCAGTTCATCGCCACTGACGTTGGACAGCAGCCGGACGATGATCGAGCAGTCAACGACCATGGTCACCGGCGGCCATCCCGCGCAAAGGACCGCAGATCATCAATCGTGTAGCTCACCGGCTCGCGCGACGCGATACCGGCCATCACATCCTGCACTGGCGGCATCGCGGCCTCCTGCGTCAGCAGATCATGCAGGTACGCAGCGAGAGACTGGCCGCGCGACTCCGCCCGGGCCTTGAGCGCGGCGACAACCTCTTCAGGAAGATCGCGCACCTGAATCACAGTGGAACTCATAACCCAAGGATAGCCCACTTGCATGCACCATGCATGCGGTCTGGCGTGCGACGGGATCGGACGTCTCCTCCGCGCCCAGCCGCCCGCACCGCCGACCGAAGGACCATGACGAAGGACCGTGACCGAGCCGACGGCGACGGCTTCGCTGCAGCGACGTAGCCAGCCCGCTCCTCGGCTACGTTCGGTGACGGACTGTCGGAACCTGACCCGAACAGCGTGGAACGATTCGTGGAACGAGCGTGCGGGATCGCGGTGCACTGTGTGCGTTCGGGGCGTTCCCGCCGCGGCGTTTGTGCAGGCAGTGCGCTCGGGGCGGCCGGACGGTCTTCTCTTAATCCGCGGGTTCGGGGTTCAAGTCCCTGGCGGCGCACCCGCCTGACCTGCTGTAATACTGTCTCTATACAGCAAAGTCGTGGAACGACGACTCGTTCCACGACGGCCTTCCGGCGCGGCGGTTCGCTGCACACGTCGCACTCAACGCTCACAACACACGCACGCCGTGCACGGACTGTGACCGCAGCGCCCGCCCGAAATGACACCGGTGACAAGGTACATGACTTCCTGAGCACCGCGCCAGGACCGCCATCGTGCGCTGCCCTGACGCATCGGAATGTCAGACCCGGGCCCCGGCGCACCAAGGGCCCGTGAGCGCTACGTACATGACGTACAGTAGGAGCATGAGCGAGAGCGCGGTGCCGTTGCCGTACGAGGTCCAGGAGATGACCACGACGGAGGCGCGCAAGCACCTCCCGGAGCTGGTCAACATGGCCGCCTACGGTCATGTCACCACTGTGCTCACCCGCGACGGCCGGCGGCTCGCCCGCATCGTTCCCGAGGAGGACGCCTGGGTCTACAGCCCACCATGGCAGGAGAAACTCCGCGATGCCGAGGCGGACCTGGCCGCCGGGCGCATCCAACGGTTCGCCGACGACGACGAGTTCCTCGGGCACCTGGAAGCCTTGGACGATGAGGCAGGCGGGTGAGGTACCAGACCACCGCGGGATTCGACACCGCATTAGCCAAGCTCCCCCGAGAGCACCGCAGGATGTTCGTCGGCGCGGTCCGCGCTCACCTGATCCCAGGGCTGGCAGCCGGGGCACACCGCGGCGAGGCACCGTGGCCGAAGCGCCTGCGCGTACACAAGATCGGCGAGGTCTATTCGCTGACCTGGAGCTTCTCAAGCCCAGATGGCAGGGCGCTGTTCACCATCGGCCCGGACACCGACGGTGAGCCGCTCCTGACCTGGCTCGCCATCGGCTACCACGACATCTACCAATAGCGAGCAACCTCATACCGCTGGGCCCGGCCAGTTGGTAGCGGTGACCGGACCGTCAGGCTCAGGGAAGTCCACGCTGCTGCACCTGGCCGGCGCGGTGGACGAGGCCGACGCCGGCACCGTCACGGTCGGGGAGTCAGACCTCGGTGCGCTGAGCAGCAGCCAGCGGCCGACTTCCGGCGCCATATCGGATTCGTCTTCCAGCGTTCCACCTGCTGCCCGCGCTCACCGCCTGCGGCAACGTCGTCGCACCCCTTGCTGCCGTTCCGCACCGGCTTCGACAAGCGGGCGCGGGCGCGCGACCTGCTCGCAGCAGCGAGTCGCGATCGCCCGGGCCCTGATCGGTGATCCGGGACGCTGCTGGCCGACGAGCCGACCGGCAACCTCGACTCGGCCACTGGTCGTGAGGTGCTTGACTTGCTGTTCGCGTTGCAGCGACCGGGGGCTTCACGCTGGTCCTCGCAACCCAAGACCCGGTCGCCGCCCGCTGTGATCGGGTCATCGAACTGCGCGACGGCCAGCTCACCGCCGACAGCAAGCCGCCAGCCCCGGCCCCTGGCATGCCGTGAGCCGCCCTCCGTCGCAACGGCGGTGACGGCAGTGTCCGCTGCGGTCGCCTGCACCTCGGTGCGCTTGCGCGTCGTACTCCCCCGGCTGGTGCCCTTCGGGCAGCGGTGCTCGGCGAGCCGGGCGGTCGGGGTGCGCGGTAGCTCGTCGATGAGCTGCCGGAACCTCGGCACCTTAAACCAGCGCAGCCCGGCCGCCTCGTCCCGCCGCAGGACCCGCAGCGCGATCAGGTGGAAGGCGGCATACGGCCGGTGACCGGCGATGGCGTGCAGGAACTGCGCGGTCTGAGCGGCGGTCCACACTGCCACAGCCGGGCGTTCCCCGGTGCGCTGCCAGTGCTCAACGCGGCCCGGCGTCCACACCACGGCCCGGGGTCGGCGGGCGCGCGGCAGCTCGGCCTGGCTGGCCGGGTTGCCGCCGATCAGCCCGCGGCGGGCCGCGGCGTTCAGCGCCGCCCGGGGCGTGGCCCGGATCCGGCTCAGCGTGACGGCCGGGCCATGCGGCTAAACCGGCATTTTGACCGGCAGAACTGCCCGGTTCTGATGTGGTCCCGCACGACCTTCCCCGGGTGCGGTCAGGGCCCACGAGCGCGCACCGTTGCCAGGTCGTGGCGCGGCCGGTGCCACCGAGAAAGCTGCGGGCCAGATCAACCATCTGATCGCCGCATGCAGCGGCCGATTCTGGCGCAAGGTCTTTAAACGCAGATCGCGTCGGCCTGTTGGCGTATAGGGGCCAGTTCGGTAGTGGCCGAGCGTCCCAGAGCCCTGCGCCGTCCGGGCATCGGCCGCCGGGGTAGCGGCGACGGCGCCGGGTGGCGTTCCGCGGTGCGACCAGCGTGTCAGTGCCGTGACTGTTTTCCGTGGGCTCAGCCCTGGATGTGGTTCCGCCAGGAGTGCTCGGGCTCAAAGCCGAGGACCTGCCGGGCGCGGTCGATGGCGAGCAGCGCGCCGAACGTCCCGACCTCACGCGTGAGCGGCACGTCCGGGAAGACCCCGGCGAGCAGGTCAGCCGAGGGCCGGTTCATCACCGTGTCTGCCGCCGCGATGACGAATGAGACTGCCGTGCGACGCCTTGCCGCACTGGCGACGCCAGCGCGGCTTTCAGTGGCGATCGGTGATGTTCTGCTGGTTTGCGCTCGCTCCCCAGTCCGTGCCAAGTGGCGCTGCTAGCGACATCCAGTGCTGGCAGGCGCCGCACTGCTGTCCGTACCACTCGTCCCGGTGCCTCAACGAGCCCTTGACGCGCTGCCCATGATTGTCGTTGTTATTGCAAGCATCACGGCTGCCGCGTCGCCAATCCCAGGTTCTGGCCCCGCCATCGCGCCTAACATGTCCACAGCCCCGCAAGGCGCGGGACAGGCACGTCAGGTGACGATCCCGGTCGGCGCACACGCTGCGGTCTATGGCAAGACCTCGACAGGTCAGCGGTTCGGCTACTCGTACGTCCAAGGCGCAACGGGACCACAGGTCGCAATACCGGCAACTGCCGTGGCAGCGTGCACGGTATATGTCTCTGATCTCGTCCTGGATGCCAAGTTTTATTGGTCAGGCGAGCAAGTTTGTTCCGATGCCTTCGGACTCCAGAACGTACGGAGCCAGGAGTTGCGCAGTAGCTGGAGTGGCTGGCGAGGATACTCGCTTTGGAGTAACTGGAGCACGCCGACTACCAATCAGGTCGTGACGGAGTATTACTCCACAATATGCAATTACGGGAAAGGCAATTACGATTACGAGGCCGTGGTCGAAGGGCAAGCCACCAATATCGGCAGTAGCCCTCCTGTTGCATCGGGCAACATACTGACAAGCAAGCCCTGTGGACCGCAGAACTAGCGGAACAGATCAGTAGGGGACTGGCATGTTCCAAAGCCGTGGTCGCCCGCGGAGTATCCTGAGATGCTAGCCCTCCTGTTGCATCGGGCAACATACTTGCAAGAACGTACTGGCAAGCAAACCTCTGGACCGCAGAACTAGCGGACCAGATCAGTAAGGGGACTGGGATGTTCCGAAGCAGGGGTCGCCCGCGGAGTAGGCCAGAGATGTCCGAACAGCCCTTGAGGACACCGGAACCAGGGGTTGCTTGGAACTCAAGGACATACTCTGCGTCAGCCAATCGGCTCGTACATTGGTGGCGAACGCGAAGGGTGAGAATTCGGAGGTCGTAGTACTCCTCACCTCAATATCGGCCGGGTGGTAGCAGCGGGCAGCACGGCCGGGAACTCCGCCCCGGTCTTCGTTAAGCCCGGTTCTTCTATTGGCGTAGGCTGATAACAGTCGGGCCTGGCGGAGGCGGATTCTTGTGAGCGAGCTGCTGGTCGAGGACGCTCCCGGCGTCGCGGGTGCGGCGCACGAGGAAGCCGGGGCAAGGTCGTCTACATCACTGAGGGCGGGCAGCGGCTGGCCGCGATCGTGTCGGCGGACTACGCTGCTGACCTTCTGGAGGATCTCGCCGACGCGCAGGCTGCCCGGCGAGTCGCTGGCCGAGGCCGGCGACAACATCCGGTGGGGCCAGATCCGGGCCGAGGCCGCGCTGTAGCTGCCCGTGACGTACCGGATCGAGTGGCGCCTGCGCGCCGCAAGGCATTCCCGACGCTGGACAAGCCGGTCCGCCAGCGCATCGCGGTCGTCGTTGATCAGCTCGCCGAGGATCCCCGGCCGCCGGGGGTCAAGCCCCTGTCCGGGAGCAAGGAGTGTTCCGGGTCCAGGTCGCGGACGCCTACCGGATCTTGTACATGCTCGATGACGGCGACCTGGTGGTCCCAGTCGTCAACGCAGGACATCGGCGTGAGATCTACCGCTGACCCTCATGCGGCGGGCGACCTGTCGCGTTGCTGACCCCAGGGCCCCGGTTCGGCTGGAAAGAGGGATCGTGGGTCAGGAGTCATGACTCTCGTTGGTCAGCTCGGCGGGTAGCTGGTGATCGGCGTCCAGGTGTTGCTGGTTCCCTACTGCTGCTGACGCTGGAGGTGGCAAGCCGGCGAGTGGCCGGGTCGTAGCTGTAGGGGATCTTGGACCAGGGGACGTGGGTGGGTGCGGTGGCCACGTCGATCTCGACGGGCTGCCGTCCAGGTCGTAGAAGGCGCCCACCGCGTAGTACGACGCGTACGACGACAATGCGCCGCTGGTCGAGGCTGGGTAGCCGAAGTTGTCGTGGCCGTAGCTGACGGTCTCGGCCTGCAGGCCCCGGCGGAGGGGTAGGACTGGCCGGTCATCTGGCCAGCGGAGTCATAGGCGTAGGCGAACTGGTAGGACTGGCCGCTGCTGCCGCCCAGGGCGCCGGTGACAGAGTTGGCCGGGATCTGGTAGGTGACGCGGTCTCGGGCTGGTACAGCGAGCTGTACTTGCCGGTGCTGACCGTGTACGCCTCGCCGCTGGAGCCGCCGGCGTATGAGGCGGCGGCGGCGAGCTGGCCGATGGCCTTGGCGCTGGAGCCGACGACGGGGTTGTCCAGGGCCGCGGTGTCGTAGGTCCAGGCGGCGAGCTGGTTGCTGCCCGACGGGGCCGCCCCGCCGGTGGTGTTGTACTCGGCGGTCCTGCGCCCGGCGGCGGCGTAGGCCCAGGTGATCGTCTTGCCGGCCGCGTCCGTTGCGGAGGTGAGCTGGCCCAGGTCGTCCCAGGTGCTGGCGGTGCTGCCGGTGTCCGGGTCGGTCGCGGACACGACCCGGCCGAGCAGGTCGGAGGTCCACGTCCAGGTGTTGCCGCCGGCGTCGGTGACGGTCCTGGTGGACCCTCCGGAGATGTAGGCGTAGGCGTAGGCGGTGGCGTCGTAGGCGCCGGACGCGGACGTAGCGGAGTGGTACTGGTCGATCTCGGTGGTCCGGCCGCGGGCGTCGGTGTAGGTGGTGGTGATCGTCCCGCCGGCCGGGGGTCACGGTGACCGCGTCCGCTCCGGGGTATGCCCAGGTGGTCTTCCACTGCTGGTTGCCGTAGGAGTCAAAGTCGGCCTCGGTTGTCCGGCCGACGCCGTCGTAGGTATAGGCGGTCTCGTTGGGGATCTGCGGCTCGGTGGTGACGTACAGGCAGCCGGACGGTCCCGGGCCGCACGGCGCGGACGGAGCCGTCGGCCGAGGCGGTGCTGCCGGTCTGGCCGGGCAGCCAGATGGAGGTGACCTTCCTGCGCCCGAGAATCGTCGGCACCGCGCTCTCGCTGCCCGCTCACCGGAAGATTGCCGGCGACGTGACGAAGGTCGCCCTGAAAGACGCCTTCCGCGAGATTTTGCCGGACTATGTCACCGTCCGCCGGAAACAGCGTTTCCCGTGCCCGATGAGCCAATGGCTGCGCTCCGAACTTTGCCGGACGCTGCGAGCGTCCGCGACTTGGTCCGTCGCGGACTTGTGGAGTGTGACAAGGGAGCAGGAGCTGTGGCGCGAGCACCTTGAATACCGGCGTGACTGGGGCCAGCAACTGTGGCGTCTGGCAACGGCCCGAGCGTGGTGGCGATCCGTGTCCACGTATCGGCGCTGACGCCACCAGGGCACTACCACCGCAGGGCCGATCAGCGCACCCGCGAGGTAGCAGGCAGGGGAAGGGTTGACTAATATCGGTGAACGAGGTTCTTTTGCCGGGGCGGCAGTGCGGGAGCAGTTCGTCGGCGGTCTTGGTCCAGGTGCAGGACTGGCAGCGGGCGTTCCAGCCCCATACAGGTCTCGATCGCGGTGATGAGGTCCTTGACGGATCGGAACGTGCAGCCGCAGATGGCCGCTGCCGAAGAACGGGTGATGCTGCCGAAGAAGACGCACGGCGATGTCAGAGACACCACGCGGTCGAGCCGTGATCCTGAAGGAGCTTTGCACGCGACAGGTTGTTGATATGAAAGCCGCAGTCGATCACATTCAGTCACGGACCTCGGATGCATGACGTCGTTGCCGTGGAACGATTCGTGGAACGAGCGTCGCGGGACCATGGTGCATTGTGTGCGTTCCGGACGTTCGCGCCGCGGTGTTTGTGCAGGCAGTGCGTCCAGTGCGGCCGGCCTCTTAATCCGCGGGTTCGGGGTTCAAGTCCCTGGCGGCGCACCCGTCCTGACCTGGAGTTATACCCGAGACGCCTCCCGATGCTGATCGTGCGTGGGGCCAGACTGGGGCCGTCGTGGGGCCCGTCGCGGGGCCCGCTGCCACCAGCTCTGGCGGGCGCATTCCGGGTCCGCCTTCCTGATCGGCCAAGCGCGCAGCATTCAGCCCGGCCCGGCGTACCACGCCGACCGGTCGTGCGATAGATGTTTTCGGTTAGCTCCCCTGGCATCGGCGGTCAACGGCTGCGGGCCCTGCGGGGCCTGGTTATGCGGATGCGCCTGCCGGTGTTTATCGAGGGCGGGCGCGGCTGCGGCGGCGCGGGCGGCCGATCTGCCGGGCCGGGTGCGCCCGCGACCGCCGCCCCGATACAGGCTCCCCGCGTCGCAGGCGTTGCGTACGCCTGGCCTGGTGCCGGCGGCGGCGCCGGGTGCCGGGAACCAGGCATCCGGCCCTGACGATCAGCGCAGCGACCTTCTCCGCGGCCGCGGACGCGACCTCGGGCAGGACCGATAATGGCGACGTCAGATATTCGAACTGTCGGAATGCCTGGCTGGATGGGGCGTCCGGCGGCTGACGTCGGCGGCGTAGTTGGTCCAGTCGCCTCCGGACAGGCGTTGCCAGGTGACGGCGACGTCGGTGTGGATGCCCAGGGTGCGGGCGAGGATGGCGGCGGGGATCTCGGCGGCGAGCTGGAAGAGCGCGGTGCTGCGTGCCTGGCCGGGACGGATGCCAAGGTCGCCTAGCCGCTGGGTTAGCCGCGCGGTGCTGACAGGCCGTCCGGGCTGGCCGCCGGGGAAGAGCCAGTGCGATGGTTCCGCCGCTCCGATCGTGGCGTGGCCTTTGCGGTTTGCCAGGACGGCGCGGGCGAGGCCGGTGACCGGCTCGGGCAGCTGGATGGGGGCGCGGCCGAGGCGGAGCCGGACGTCGTGTTCGCTGACCCGGATCTGGCTGATGGTCATGCGGCTGATCGCTGTCGTTCCCTGTGCGTAGAGGAGGACGAAAAGCCCGGCGAGCCGGTCTTCAGGCTTGAGGTTGTCGTCGTGCAGGAGCCGCCTCGCGATGTCCCAGCGGTCCTGGTGATCGAGTAGCTGGGCCGGCCCGTTCCATCGCGGGGCCGCAGCGAGGTAGCCGGCGGTGAGCTTGCTGCCGCGGGCCCAGCGGATGAACCGGCCGGCTTCCTCGCGGTAGACGGCTCGCTCATCGGCGGGCCACCGGTCGAGGTCGGCCTGCTGGCAGCTGCTCAGGGTGAGGTCGTGCGCGTCGAGCCAGTCAAGGAACGCGATGGCGCCGCGGGCCAGCCGCCGGATCATGAGGGACTGCTGGCGGGGTAGCGGGACTTCCGTTGTTCCGGCTGCGCAGGCGCCTGATCAGGTGCCAGATCAGGTAGCGGTGCAGCAGCCGTCGCCGCTCGGTGTCCTGCTGGGAGTCCAGGAGGGCGGCGAGAAAGGCTTCGAGCCGGATCATTTCCTCGTCGCGCTCGGGCAGCGCGCCGACGGCGACGAGCGTCTGGCGCAGGTGAGCGAGAGCCTGGGTGCCGGGCAGTTCGTCGAAAGCCTGGTGGGTGAGCGGCATGCGGCCCGCGGCGAGGTCGGACAGCACGGGAGCGATGACCGGCTTGGTCAGCCAGCGCATGGCCGTGCCCGGGTGCTCGGCAGCGGCGATCTGGTGGCGGAGTGCCCGCAGCCCGGGCGGAAGTGCCCTGCTGGCAGGACCCATGAGCTCGTCGAGGCGCCTGCTGACGAGGCAGCGAGCGCACCGGCCGGGACGGGGATGGCCAGGGTCGCTGCAGGAGGGGCAATCGGTCCAGGGTGCGGGCGCGGTGCAGCTGGCGCACAGCGGGCCGGCCAGGGTGCCCGAGGCGACCGGGGCGTGACATCCGCAGGCCGAGCAGGCAGCCTGCCGGTGCTGGCAGGCCGGGCACCACGGCAGCCCTGTCATGCGGGAGATACCGCACGGCGTGGTTTCGCCGCAGGTCGAGCAGGTCAGGACCGGGAGCGCGGGGCACCGGGAACACAGCGGCCCGTCGGCGGTCCGCCGCTCGACCCGGCGGCGCCGCCCGCAGCCGATGCAGGTCTCCTGGTTCGCCGGGTCGGTGATAAAGCAGTTCGCGCACAACGGCCTGCCCTGGTCATCGCGAGTGACCGGCTCACGGCAGGCTCCGCAGCGCCCGCATTGCTCGATGCGCGAGCGCGCGATGCAGGTGCGGCAGACCCTTGCGCCTCCCAGCGGCTTGTCGATCCGCACGACCCGGTGACACCCGGGACACTCAGGGCGGACGATCCCGGCGACGCCGGCGGCATGCAGCAGCTCGATCAGCCGCGGGATCGCGCGCAGCGGCGCCAGATAGCCCTCCCCGGTCAGCAGCGCAGGGCGTTCTTCCAGCGCCCGGGCCAGTTGCCGCTGGTATGCGGGCCGGGGAGCCGCCCGGCGGACAGCCGCGGCTACGGTGTCCTGGCTGACGTCCGGGTCCAGGCCGGTGATGATGCCGTGGATCACGGTGACCGGGTCCCGGCCGTCGGTGTCCGGGCACCTGGCGCATCGCGGCTGCCCGGCCCGGTCCCGGGATGAGACCGGCCGGGTGCTCCCGCACGCGGCGCATTTCGCGGCGCGCTGCTGCCCGCAGGCTGAGCAGAACCAGTCCTGCCCGCGGCGCTGGAAGGACCGCAGCGGCTTGCCGCACTGCGCGCAGCACGGCGGCGAGACCGCCTGAGCGCCGGCCTTCCGCAGCGCGACGAGCAGGTCGCCGACCGCCCGTGGCGCCGGGGACCTGCCGTCCGCCAGCACTGCGGGACGCTCCGCCAGGGCAGACGCGAGACGGCGCGACTTGGCGCGACCGCCCGCGACAGCGGTCACTACCATCCGGACCTGCTCAGCCGCCAGCCGCGGTTCGGCTGCTGCCACCAGGTCGGTCACCAGCCCGACCGGATCGGATACCGCCCGGCCGCCGAGCCCGCCGCCGGTCACGTTCGTCCCGGATTGTGAATGCGGGCCGGCCTGGGACGCAGATCACCGACGCCGGCCTCCGCGCCGGCGGCTTTCCTCTTCCGGGCGCCCGCCGCGCCGGCTAGCGCGACCGGCTCGATGAGATCGTTCATCGAGCAGTCCAGGATGTCCAGCAGCGCCATGAGGATCTTCAGGCTCAGCCGCTCGGGCCGCTCGGCGGCCAGCCGGTAGACCTGGCTGGCCGACAGCCGGATCCCGCGCTGCGCCAGCGGCTCGATCAGGTCCGTGGTGGCGAACATGCCGCGGCCGGCCATCACCTGCCGCAGCTTCCACCGGTAATCAAGCAGGCGTGCCATCGTCACTGCTCCTTCCGGTGCCCGGCGGCTCATCGAACGCAGGAGCAAGCGCCTTGCGCAGCGCGGTGTTCATGAAGTCGTCACTGACATGGGTGTAGATAGCGGTGGAACTGTCGCACTCATGGCCGACCTGAACCTGAATGAACCTGCGGTCCGCCCCGTCCTCGGTCAGATGCGTGACATACGAGTGCCGCAGGCTATGAGGCGTCAGGATCGCCGGCAGGCCAAGGGCGTCCCGGTACGTTGATCTCCGCCGGCTTGACCCTCCCGCCGCGCTCGGTCACCCACAGCGCCGGGTGATCGGCACAGCCGAACTTCGGGCGGACGTTCCCGACGTAATCAGCCACCGCGTCCACCGCCCACGGCATCACCGAGGCGACGCTCCGGCGCCGCGGCGGCTGGCCGCGCTTCGCCTTCCCGTAGCGGACATGCAGCATCCCGTGCCGGCCGAACTCCGGTGCGGCCGGGTTGCGGCCCCAGTCCGCGATGTCGAGCTTCGAAGTCTCCGTCCTGCGGAGCCCCCAGCCGTAGATCACCTTGAACATCGTCGCGTCCCGGTAGGCGGCCAGCGCCCCCTTCCGCTTCACCCGCACGGCCCGGTCGACCTGGTCATCGGCGTAGTCCAGGAACCGCTGCAGCTCCTCGCGGGTAAACGGCCGCGCCTCAGGATCACCCTCGTAGCCGTTGAGGTGGGCGACCGTATTCCACTCGTGGCATACCGGCACCGGGTGCGCACCCGGACCGAACTCCTTCTCGCAGGCCGCGGCCCACCCATAGCGGCCATCACACAGATAAACTCGCTGAACAGCCGCAGGTCCATCTGATAACCCCGGATCGTCGACGGCGCCAGGTGCCGCTCAGCCACCAGCGACTGCGTCCACTCGTCCACGTGCGACGGGCCCCAGTTC
>Ga0116222_1001075_pt1 | contig 15552 bp, 16 predicted proteins | sample Sb_taG_12_FD_88963 | JGI IMG/M metagenome (GOLD analysis project Ga0116222, IMG submission 88963) | Peat soil microbial communities from Weissenstadt, Germany - Sb_50d_9_AC metaG | ecosystem: Environmental > Terrestrial > Soil > Wetlands > Peat | place: Germany: Weissenstadt | collected 2010-09-21
AGCGTCGTCTTGCCGTGGTCGACATGCGCGACGATCGCCACGTTGCGAAGATCGTCGCGGGTGGCGACGTCGGAGACGACATCGGCGGCGCGGGCGGGCATGCGGGAAGGCTCCAGGGTTTACGTGGGGAAGCGCCAGAGTGACGGCCTGTTCAGTGTACTCGCAGCTTGTTTCATAACGAAAACCCATCGGCGCAATGCCGCACAGCGGCTGATCGGCGACCGTGCCAGATCCGATGACCGGCACCTGGTACTCGGGCTGGCCCCGGGTGCCAGCCGGTCAGCGGCCGGTCGCGGGTAACTGTGGCAACCCCAGGCCGAGCCCCAGCCCGAGCCGGAAATGAAAAGGCTTCCTTGAGCCGTTCTTGGTGGTCTCTTAACGCAATCTGGAGTTGCTTTATCGTCTATGAGACACCTACATCGCCTTCGTGCTCAGCGTGACGCGGGCCTACGCAGGCTCTCCAAGCTGACCTGGCGGACCGCGCAGCTGAGCGCGGTGGCCGCAGTCGGTATCGCCACCTTGTTCTCCAGGAGCGCGACGGCGACCACCACATCGGCTCACCAGACGACGCCGTCCGTCAGTCCGAGCGCCAGCGCGAAGGGACCCCCCAGCCCGAGCACGAGCGCGGAGCCGAAGGCCAAGCACCGTTCGGCCAAGGCCGCCAGGCCCGCTCCGACGTCCGGAGCGTCATCGGCATCCTCGTCGGCTCCGGCGTCGCAGCCCTCGTCGCAAAGCCCCAAGCCCAAGCCCACGCTCGCGCCCCCCACCACTCCGCCGGCGCCAGCCCCGTCACCGTCTCAGACCACAACCAGCGGCTCAAAGTCCGGGGGCTGATGTCTCTGATGGCCTCCGCTTCCGCTGCCGACACCGCCCGACGTCGGACCAGCTCCATCACCCTCGGCCGTCCGGCCGTGCCCGCGGTGGCCGGCCGGACCTCCACCGCACTTGGCACGTTCTGCTCCATCCTGGTGACCCGTCCGGACGCGCTCGACGCGGCCGCTGACCTGCTGTCCGCCGAGCTATCGGCGATCGATTTGGCTTGCTCGCGGTTCCGGCCCGACTCAGAGCTCGCCGCGGTGAACCGGGCCAGCGGCCGCCTCCTCGGCGTCAGCCCGCTGTTCGCCGAGGCACTCGCCGTCGCGCTGCGGGCCGCCGAGATCACTGACGGCGACGTAGACCCCACCTGCGGGCACTCGCTGGTCCGGCTTGGCTACGACCGGGACTACGCCGAACTCGCCGCTGATACGTCGGACCTGACGCTGCCGCCCGCCCCGGCGGCCGGCTGGCAGTGCGTGGAATTCGACGCCGATCGCGGCACCGTCCTGGTGCCCGACGGGGTGCTGCTCGACTTCGGCGCGACCGCCAAGGCGCTGGCCGCCGATCGGGCCGCCGCCGGGATCGCCAGGCAGATCCGCTGCGGCGTCCTGGTGAATCTGGGCGGGGACGTCGCCGTCGCCGGGCCGCCGCCAAACGGCGGCTGGCGGGTCGGCGTCGACGACGGCGTGGCCGGCGCCGGGGCCAGCACCAGTCCCGGCGCCGGCCGTCCTGCCGATCCCGGTGCCAGTGCCGGTGTCGACCATCCTGCCGGTGCCGGTGCCGGTGCAGGCGCCGGTGACCGCCGCCGGGGCCGGGATGGGGCCGGCCGCAGGCCAGGGCAGGCCCCGGTAGTGGCGATCGAGTCGGGTGGCCTGGCCACGTCGAGTCCGTCGGTTCGGGGCTGGCGGCGCGGCTCGCGCGCGCTGCACCACATCCTGGTACCAGGTACCGGAGAGCCGGCCGAGATCTACTGGGCGGCGGTCACAGTTGCGGCTGCGAGTTGCGTTGACGCCAATACCGCGAGTACCGCGTCGATCATCCGCGGCCGAGCCGCTCCTGCCTGGCTCGAAGAAATGTGCCTGCCGGCCAGGCTCGCCAGGCCAGACGGAACGGTACTCAGCACCGCGGGCTGGCCACGATGAGCCTGAGCCTGTACGGCCCAGGGCTCTGGTATGTCACCAGAGCTGCGGGCCTGATCACTCTGGTCCTGCTGACACTCAGCCTGGTGCTTGGCATCCTGAACGCCAGCCGGTTCACCAGCTACCGCTGGCCCCGCTTTCTGGTACAGGGCATGCACCGGAACCTGTCGCTGCTCGCGCTGGTCTTCCTCGCCTTGCACGTGGGCACCACGGTGATCGACACGTACACCTCGATCGGCCTGCAGGACGCGGTCGTGCCGTTCCTGTCGCCCTACAAGCGGTGGTGGCTCGGACTTGGTGCTATCGCCTCCGACCTGATGATCGCCCTGATCTTCTCCAGCCTGATCAGGCAGCGCCTGGGCCACCGGCTGTGGCGAGCCATCCACTGGGCCGGCTACCTCTGCTGGCCGGTGGCGATCGCGCACGGACTGGGCATCGGCACCGATCACGCCACGACCTGGGTACAAGCTCTGACCTTCAGCTGCATCGGCGCCGTGGTGGTAGCCGCCAGCTACCGGGTGGTTCAGCTGATTCCGGCCCGCAGGCTGGTTCGATGACGGTCGTCGCGACCCGGATTCGGCCGGATTACCTGGCCCGTCACGCCGAGCGGCTGCCTCGGCTGCTGGCCGGTCTGACGGTCGGCCAGCCGGTCGGGCTGAACGCCCATGAGCGCGCCTTTGGCCAGCTGCCGCTGGCCGCCGGCGAAGGCCGCTCGCGCTCGGTCCGAGCCAAGGCGTCCCGGCTGATCGACGTCGTGGAGCGGTCTGGCCTGACCGGCCGGGGCGGCGCCGGCTTCCCCACCGGCCGCAAGCTCCGCTCGGTCGCGGCCGGCCCCGGACCCGCGGTTGTCGTCGCCAACGGAGCCGAGGGCGAGCCGGCCAGCCGAAAGGATCACCTGCTGCTCAGCCGGATGCCGCACCTGGTGATGGACGGCATCGCCCTCGCCGCCTTCGCGGTCGGTGCGACCGAGGCGTACCTGGCCGTGCATGACGAGGATGATCGGCTGCTTGCCAGCCTGGAGGCAGCGGCGCAATCCAGGATCGTCGCAGGTATCGACCAGGTGCCGATCCAGATCGTCGGGACCGACAGCCGGTATGTCGCCAGTGAGCAGACCGCCATCGTGCAGTACATCAACGGCGGACCTGGCCTGCCGACCTTCACCCCGCGGCGCACCCATGAGCGCGGGGTGGCGAACCGCCCGACTGCGGTCAACAACGTCGAGACGCTGGCCCACCTGGCCTTGATCGCCCGCTACGGAGACAACTGGTTCCGCGAGGTCGGCCAGCCATCTTCGCCGGGCACCACGCTGGTCACGGTCAGCGGCGCCATTGCCAGACCAGGTGTCTTCGAGATCGAGCTCGGCACCACCATCGGCGAGGTCATGATGCTGGCCGGCGGACCGGTCGAGCGCCCGCAGGCCGTCCTGACCGGCGGATACTTCGGCACCTGGCTGCCCGCCGAGGTCGCCTGGCCGGTGCCGATGTCACATGCCGGTCTCCGCTCGGTCGGCGGCGCGATGGGCGCGGGAATCCTGTTCGTGCTGCCTGAGTCGTCGTGCGGGCTGGCCGAGACCGCGCGGGTGATCAGATACCTTGCCGGAGAGACCGCCGGGCAATGCGGACCGTGCGTCTTCGGCCTCCCTGCTCTCGCCGACGCGCTGGCTGACCTGGCCTATCACGGTTGTCGCGGTGACGCGGCTGACCGGATCGGCGGCCTGATCCCGCTGATCGAGGGCCGGGGCGCCTGCCGTCACCCAGACGGGGCGACTCAGCTGGCGGCCAGCGCGCTGTCGGCGTTCGGCCGGGACGCGCAGTGGCATGACGAGCGGGGCCCGTGCTACGGCGTGCGCTTCCCGCCGATGCTGCCGGTTCAGGGGACGCTGAGTACTGGTGAGTCAGCATCTGCGGGTCAACCCGATCATGTGCACTGGCCATGGCATGTGCGCCGAGCTGCTGCCCGAATTCATCACCCTGGATCCGTGGGGTTACCCGATCGTGCCGGATGAACCCGTCCCTGATGAGCTGAAGGGCCTGGCCAGGCGAGCTGCTGCCGCGTGCCCGACGCTCGCCCTGCTGATCGACCGGCGGCGGGATTGACCTGGCCGCGCGACTGCCCGGTGGGACCTGCGCAGGGTGAGCCGCCGCGGGTCAGCTGCCGGGAGTGGCCGGCCGATGCGACCGGCAGGCGCGACCGGCCGAGAGTGATTTGCCGGCACCGAGCTGCCCTGGCCAACGGCAGACTCTCTTGCCGATCGGCGACGGGCGCGCCCGCTCAGCTAACGGCAAGACTGACCCGAGTCAAGCCCGGGCGTGGTCAATTGTCGTGACCGCCCCCGTCGTCGCCGGACTGGAACGGCGACAGATGCGCGACGGGGCTCCCCGCCTGGCACGACACCCGCATCACGATGCCGCCGTTCGAGCCGCGGAACGTGACGCTCGCCACCGACTGCGGACCGCGGACGACATGGTCGGCCTCGTAACCGTTATAGGGGCTCCAGTTGACTAGGTAGGCACCCCTGGCCTGGCACACGGCCACGGCGGTGCCGTCCGGGGAGACGAGCAGCTGAGCGGCACCTGCGCTGGGGGCCGGCCGCTGCCGGTGCGCGGCCGGTTTGGCTGCCCGGCCCGGCGATGCCGACGCTGACGGTGACGGCGCGGGGCGCTCGGCGTTCTCTATCGCGAGCTCGGCGTTGACCTTGCTGACGGTCAGCTGCGTGCTCGGCTGCGCCAGGATGCCCTGGCCCAGCTGCTCAACGGCGAACAGACTGCCTGCGGTGGCGGCGACAGCACCGAGCAGCCAGGCACCCGCACCGATCAGCACCCTGGATCGCACGCCATCGAGGCTGGCCCTGACGAGGTTAAGAGAACGCAAAGGATTCCTCAATCCTCGGCGTGGAATGCGGTGCCGGAGCCGAATTGCCGGTTTATCTGCTATCCGGCTAGCTGATCATGCCGCACCTAGTGGGCCGTACCCTATACCGTCGATATGTGGCGCAGTTGCTGCTAGTGGAAGATGATGCCGCCATCCGCGGCGCCCTGATCCGCGCGCTCACCGAACGCGGGCACGCGGTCTCAAGCACGCCAACCGCGATGGCGGCGCTGCAGCAAGTCCTGGACTCACCGCCGGATCTGGTCATCCTCGACCTCGGTCTGCCTGACCTCGACGGCTACGAGGCACTGCGCATGCTCCGCGCGATCAGCAAGGTTCCCGTGGTCGTGGCGACGGCCCGTGACGACGAGGCGGACATCGTCAGGGTGCTGAACGCCGGAGCCGACGACTACCTGGTCAAGCCGTTCGGCGTCGGCCAGATTGAGGCGCGGGTCCGCGCGGTGCTCAGGCGCGCGAGCGCCGAGGGGGACCGGCAGGCCGGGCCGATCGTGGTCGGCGGACTCCGTCTGGACGGTGAGGGATACGAGGCCACGCTCGACGGAGTGCAGCTCGACCTGTCCAGGCGCGAGTTCGATCTGCTGCACTACCTGGCCGTGCGATCCGGCCATGTAGTCACCAAGCGGGAACTGCTGACGCACGTGTGGCGGCTGCCGTACGGCGGCGCCGACAAGACGGTGGACGTGCATGTCTCGTGGCTGCGCCGCAAGCTCGGTGAGAACGCACAGCAGCCCAGGTACCTGCACACTATCCGCGGCGTCGGGATCAAGCTGACCGCGCCATCATGACTGGGCCGGCCGCATCCTCATGAAGATCCGGGTGATCCTGCTCGTGCTGGCGGTCAGTTCGCTGATCCTGGTCTCGTTCATGCTGCCGCTCGCGCTGCTGCTGCGCAGCTTCGCCGCCGATAACGCGGTGTCCACCGCGCAGATCCGGGCACAGGACATGGCGACGCTGGTCGCCACCTCCAACCCGGCGGCGCTAGGTTCCACCGTGGAACAGGTGAACGCGCAGAATCCGGGCCAGTCCATCACGATCTTCCTGAACGACGGCCAGCGGCTGGGCGTCCCTGCGGCCCGGTCATCCGGCGTCGAGCTCGCCGCCCGCAGCGGCGGCAGCTTCACCGAGCGGGTACCGGGCGGGGTAGCCATCTTCGCCGCTGTCCTTGGCCTGCCGCAGGGTCCGATCGTGATCAGGACCTTCGTTCCCGACTCGCAGCTCACCCATGGCGTGACGCAGTCCTGGCTGATCCTCGGCGCCGTCGCCCTCGGCCTGCTCGCGCTCGCGATCATCGTGACGGTCCAGCTCACCAAGAGCTTGGTCCGACCGCTCGGGAATGTCGCGATGGTCGCCGAACAGCTCGCCCAGGGCGACCTGTCCGCCCGTGCACCGGTCGACGGCCCGCCGGAGATCCGGCAGGTGAGCAACGGCCTGAACCGGCTCGCCGCGCGGATCGGCGAGCTGCTGACGCATGAGCGAGAAACGCTCGCCGACCTGTCGCACCGGCTGCGCACCCCGCTGACCGCGCTGCGGATCGACGCCGAGTCGCTGCGCGGCGACGAGGAAACCATGATCCGGGTCATCGGTGACGTGGACGCGCTGACCCGGACCGTGAACGAGATCATCTCGGAGGCCAGGCGGCCGACCGCGGACAGCGCTGGCGGGTCCTGTGACGCCGCCGCCGTGGTGCGGGACCGCGCGGCGTTCTGGCGAGCGCTGGCGCAGGACCAGGAGCGTTGGATGACGGTCGAGATCCCGGCGCACAGCCTGCCGGTCCTGGTACCCGCCCAGGACCTGGCCGCCTGCGTGGACATCCTCCTGGAGAACGTCTTCGCGCACACGCCAGAAGGCACCGCGTTCTCCGTCCGGGTCTCCCAGCGGGCCGGCGGCGGTGCTTGGCTCGTCGTCTCGGACAGCGGTCCGGGCTTCTCGCACCCCGACCCTGCCAGGCGAGGCGAGTCCAGCGGCGGATCGACCGGGCTTGGCCTGGACATCGCACGCCGGATCGCCGAGAGCTCAGGCGGATCGCTCACCCTTGGCCGCTCGCCGCACGGCGGAGGTGCGGTGACGATCGGGCTTGGTCCCGCGGCCAGCCGAGCCGTCAGGCCGCGGCGGCATGTCCGCGCCAGGCGGCCGCTCCGGTCCGGCAAGGTGGCGCTGGATGCCCAGATCACCGCCGAGCTCTCCGAATGGGCTGCACTCGCCGACTACGACCACGATAGCTATCGAAACAACTAGAACACATATTCGATTTCGAGTTATACTGTGCCTCGTGGCGCCATATGTACCACCCGGCTGGCCACCTGGCGTTCACCCGCCGGGAAGCCCCGAGTTCGAGCAGTCCGCGGTGACCTGGCTGCTCGACGTGGTCCCGCCGGACTACCTGCTGCACGGTGTACTCAGGCGCCATCCGGTCGCGCTCGCCGCGCTGGCCAGGCATCACCTGACCGCCTGCGTCGAAGGAGCGAGGAGCGGCTACCGAACCGCGCGATCGGAACTCGGCCCCAGCCTGCCGCCGGGTGCAGTCGAGGCGGTGCTGACGGCCTACCGCAGCGAGGGCAAACGACTTGCCGCCGCCGCGCGGTCGGCTGACCTGGTAGAGCGCGCGATGCGCGGCGAGGTATTCGTGCCTGCGCTCAGCGGTGCCCGGTCGGGTAACTCGCGCGGAAGCCGGGATCAGCCGGCTAACTCGCGGGAAAAGCCGGGGCCAGCCGGCTAACTCGCCGGGGAACCCGGGCTGGCGGGTAACTCCACCGGAAGCCGGGACCAGCCGGACTCCGGGCGGTAGCCGCGGACTACGCGGGCTGGCGCACCTGCGATCACGCAGTGGTCAGGGAAGCTGCCGCGTACCACCGAGCCGGCCGCCACGACGACGTTCCGGCCGATCACTGCTCCAGGCAGGATGATCACTCCGGTTCCCAGCCAGGTACCGGCCCCGATCGACACCGGCAGGTTGACCGGCCATTGCCGCCCGATCGGCAAATCGGGGTCGGCATAGCTGTGGTTCTGGTCGGTGATGTACACATACGGGCCGGTGTAAACGTCGTCGCCGATATCGATCGAGTAGTGCGCCACGATGTGGCTCCCCCGCCCGATCACGCATCGGTCGCCGACCCGCAGGACCAGGTCGGGACCCAGATCGTGACCTGGCATCATGCCCGCGCTCAGGGTGACTTGCTCGGCGATCATGGTCCCGTCGCCGATGCCGATCCAGCGCTCACCGAAGACTGTCCCGGCGGGGAAGGCCATCAGCGAGCCGGGGCCGAACGCGCCGAATCTCCGGCCTGCAGCGGTCTCGGCAGTGATCATCCCGGCCTGCTGTGCGCGACGCCAGGCAGCATGAATCACGTTGGCGACGGCCGCGCGTCGCCAACGGGATAGAGATTGCGTTCCCGGCATCGCCGACCACCGTAGCGGCGCTGCTGCGGTACTGCTCGGGTGACCCGGCCTGAACGGCGGGCCATGCCCTGCCTGCGCCTCCGACGGCTGGTATCAGCCGCCCAGCAGGCCGACCTTGGCCGCCCGCGGAGAGCTACCGTCGAGTTCTGAACCGCGGCGTCGCCGGCTATCGGCTCGGCTAGCCGCCGCCAGCTGACCGCAAGCTCCGTCGATCTCGCTCCCGCGGGTATCGCGGACCGACACGGGGATACCGCGACCGGCCAGCCGCGCCTCGAACTCGGCCGCGACCTGCGGCTCCGACGCCGTCCACCGCGAGCCGGGCGTTGGGTTCAGCGGGATCAAGTTGACGTGGGCGAGCCGGCCTGCCAGCAGCCTGGCCAGCGCGTCGGCCCGCCAGGACTGGTCGTTCACGTCGCGGATCATGGCGTACTCGATCGACACTCGGCGACCGGTCGCCGCTGCATAGCCCCAGGCCGCGTCTAGGACCTCGGCGACCTTCCACCTCCGGTTGACCGGCACCAGCTCATCGCGCAACTCATCGTCGGGTGCGTGCAGTGAGACTGCCAGTCGCACCGACAGCTTCTCCCGAGCGAGCTTCTTGATCGCCGGAACGAGCCCGACCGTAGAAACTGTCAACGCACGCTGGGAGATACCCAGCCCGTCGGGAACCGGATCGGTCAGCCGCCGCACGGCGCCGACCACGCTCGCGTAGTTCGCCAGCGGCTCGCCCATGCCCATGAACACCACGTTGGAGACCCGGCCTGGGCCGCCGACCACCGCACCCTGTGCCAATGCCCGGGCGCCGGCCACCACCTGCGTCACGATTTCCGCCGTCGAGAGACTGCGGGTCAGGCCGGCCTGGCCAGTGGCGCAAAACGGGCATGCCATCCCGCAGCCTGCCTGCGACGACACGCATATCGTGACGCGGCCCGGATATCGCATCAGGACCGACTCCAGATAGGAGCCGTCCGCCGACCGCCACGCGGTCTTGCGGGTCAGGCCCTGGTCACAGGTGAGCTCGCGCTCCGCGGTCAGCAGCTGTGGCAGCAGTGCCTGGACTAGCGTCTGTCTGACGGCGCTGGGCAGGTCGGTCATCTCAGCCGGCGACTCGGTCAGCCGGCCGAAGTAGTGCCTGGACAGCTGATCCGCTCGGTACGCCGGCTGACCAAGGTCAAGCACCGCGGCGCGGCGCTCGGCGGCATCGAGATCGGCCAGATGACGCGGCGGGCGATCGCGGCCCGGGCGGCGTACCCTGACCTGGAGGTCCTCCAAGCAAAACTCCTCGCGATATCTGCGCTGTTGCTACGTGATCTGCGTAAAGTAAGTAGATTTTCTTACCATGCAGACGCGAGCCAAGACTGGCCTGCCCAGGATATCCGCCAAGCCAGGGCGGCCAGTCACCCTGCTGGACAGCGACAGTCCCTATGGCAGCAGGCGCGTCGTGGTGGAATACGACGGCTGGACCACCGCTGCCTACCTGCACGACCGGAATGCGCCGGTCGCCGCCACCTGGCTCGCCAACCACCGCAAGGCGCCACCGGACGTCGACCTGACCCTGCTGGAGTCCGGCCAAGCTCCCGAGATGCCGGAGTCCCACACCAAGAATCCGGAGGGTCGACCACCGCTGGACCCCAAGTCGCTGCGTGCCGTGTGGTTCGAGGAAGGCGACGGAGTCGCCATCCTTGAGGCTGGCGAGCTTCTCGCAGTGATCCCTGGCTGGTCCGACATGTCCAAGGGCATGCCCGGCTACAGCAGGGACGTTCTCGGACAGACGCCGTTCGGCTGGTCGCTTGAGGACGCCATGGAGGGCCTCGGCGCGCGGGCCGAGGAGGCGGCTGACTTCTGGCGATGGCGGCTTGACCCGGACGCGTGGGCGCAGTTCCAGCAGGGCCTGCTCGGACACCTGCTGGCACGGCTGGGCCCGGGTGCCCGTTACTGGGACGTATCGGGTGCCAAGCAGCCTGTCGTCGGCGTCTCGGAGCGTCCGCCGACCGGTCGCCGGACTTATACGGTGCTGACCACGGTCGGCATGAGCTGCCAGCGGATGCCGGTGATCGAGCAGACCGGCCCGGATGCGGGCCGCCGGGCCAGGATCGAGCTAGCCGTCGCGACGGATCTGCCCAGCAACACCGCCGCCCGCATCTTCCTCTGGCTGGCTCAGTACCCGTGGCGCGAGGTCTCCTGGCTTGGCTCAGGGCAGACGATCCGCTGGTATCACGAGCCGTCAACCTTCCCGTTGGACGGCGGCAATGAGGCCGTGCTCTTCCTCGACGACCCATCGAAATTGCTTGGTCCGGAAGTACCCGACTTGTCTGGCTTTGCCGTGGCTGGCGAGCCTGTCACGTGGCTTTGGCTCATCCCGATTACCAACCGCGAGCGCCTGCTTGCCGACGGCCGCGGTGCCGTCCATCTGGTGAACCAGATGGCGTCGCAGAGCCGCAGCTGGATCGTCAGCTAGCAGGCCAGCTGCGGGATCGTCGGCTAGCAGGGTCAGCTGCGCCGGCCGAGCGCACGCGGCAGTACCCCACGCGGCCCGACCTAGGGCGACGGGTCGTCTCAGTGCCCACCTGCGAGGAAGATCGTCATCAGCAGCCACGAGACGGGCGCGACGATCAGCAGCGAGTCCAGGCGGTCCAGAACCCCGCCATGCCCTGGCAGGATCGTGGACATATCTTTGGTCTCCAGATCTCGCTTGATCATCGACTCAACCAAGTCACCGAGCGTCGCCGCCGTGACGGCGCCCGCTCCGAGAATCAGGCCCTGCCAGATCCTGCCATGCAGCAGCAACGTCAGGCCGATGGCGCCACCCGCCAGACAGGCCACCGCCGATCCGGCCAGCCCCTCCCAAGTCTTCTTCGGGCTAATGGTCGGTGCCATCGGATGGCGCCCGACCATGATTCCGGAGAAGTAACCGCCGACGTCACTGCACACGGCCAGGATCACGAAGAGCAGCGCGCGATGCGGACCGTCTGGCTGGGTCAGCATGAACGCGACGAAGATCGCCATCGTCGGCAGGTAGATCAGGGCGAATGCGCCAGCCATGACATCGCGCAGGTAGCCGTCGGCGCCGCCGGGCAGCCGCCAGGCCAAGATGGCGATGAAGGTCACGGCCAGCGCGGCAACCGCGGCCTGCGGGCCGCGCCAGTATGCCAGGGCGAGCATCACGGCGCCGCCGACGGCGATCGGAACGACCGGAATCCGGATCTGTTTGGTACTGACCGCGTGGCTCAGCTCCCATAGCGCCACTCCGACCAGCAGTGCGACCAGGGCGAGGAAGCTGACCTTAACGGTCAGCAGGGTAACCAGCACCAGAGCGCCGAGGACCAGCCCGACCGCGATCGCGACCGGCAGATTACGGCCCGTACTGATCGTCTTGCGCTCGCTCACCCGGCCCCGCCTTCCCCTGCGCTAGCAGTCTGCCGGGACGATCTTGGACGCCACGATCAACACAGGCCAGCCAGCAACAGCCAAGCCGACTCGTTCCGGACCTGCTGACGCCGGGGCGCCAAATATACCCGTGTGAGACGCAAAGCTATACCTCGCCAGGCGGCGAAGCTATTCCTCGAGCAGCTCAGCTTCCTTGTGCTTCAGCAGCTCATCGACCTGAGCCACGTAGGTATGCGTGAGCTTGTCGAGCTCGCCCTCGGCGCGACGCCCGTCATCCTCGCCAGCCTCCCCACTCTTGACCAGCTTGTCGATCGCGTCCTTGGCGTGGCGGCGGATATTACGGATGGAAACCCTGCTGTCCTCGGCCTGTTGACGGGCCACCTTGATGAACTCCTTGGGCCGTTCCTCGGACAGCTCAGGAAGGACCCCCCGGATGATCGAGCCGTCATTCGTGGGGTTCACGCCGAGATCGCTATTGCGGATCGCCTTTTCGATTGCCGCCAGCGATCCCTTGTCGAATGGCTGGATGATGACCATCCTTGGCTCGGGCATATGAAATGAGGCTAGCTGGTTCACCGGGGTCTGCGCCCCGTAGTAATCGGCCGTGATCTTGCTGAACATCGAGGGATGCGCGCGGCCCGTGCGGATGGTGGCGAAGTCCTCCTTGGCAACTGCGACGGCCTTCTCCATCTTTTCCTCAGCCTCGAACAGCGTGTCGTCCATCATTGCGGCTCCTCAGCGCCCGTTCCTGCCTACTAGCGTTCCGATCCGCTCGCCGCGCACGGCCCGCACTACGTTGCCCTTCCCCATCAGGTCGAAGACAACGATCGGCAGGTCATTGTCCATGCACAGACTGACGGCTGTGGCGTCCATGAACTTCAGCCCACGACGCAGAACTTCACTGTAGTCAAGATGGTGGATCAGGATCGCATCGGGCGTTTGGCGTGGATCAGCGTCGTAAACGCCGTCCACCTGCGTCCCCTTCAGTACTGCCTCAGCGCCGATCTCCAACGCGCGCTGAGCCGCGCAGGTGTCGGTCGAGAAGAACGGCGCACCGAGGCCAGCGCCGAAGATCACGACGCGGCCTTTCTCCAGATGCCTGATCGCCCGCCGGGGGATGTACGGCTCGGCCACCTGACCCATGGTGATTGCCGTCTGCACCCGGGTCTCGACGCCCAGCTTCTCCAGCACGTCCTGCAGCGCCAGGCAGTTGATCACGGTGCCGAGCATGCCCATATAGTCGGCGCGCGCCCGGTCGATGCCGCGTTCGGACAGCGATGCACCACGGAACATGTTTCCGCCGCCGACCACGACCGCGACCTGGACCCCGAGCCGGGTCGCGTCCCTGATCTCGCGGGCGATGTGCAACACCACATCGGGGGAGATTCCTACCCCCTCGCCTCCGGCGAAAGCCTCACCGGAAAGCTTCAGAACCACGCGGTGCCAGTACAGGCGCCCGTCATCCAGATCGCTGAACGTCTGCCCGGCGACCGGGCCGGCCGCGCTCGTCATCGCACTCTTCGACTGGTGCTATCCGACAACGCGGGCTCCCCTCGCCATTGCGGCCGCCGGGCATGAACTCAACTGGCCTGCCCGATCTGGAACCGCGCGAATCCGTGAACGACAGTTCCTGACTCGGCCAGCAGTTGCCTGACCGTCTTCTTCGGGTCGCGAACCGAGGCCTGCTCGACGAGCACGACGTCCTTGAAGAAGGCGTTCAGGCGACCCTCGACGATCTTTGCGATCGCCTGCTCGGGCTTCCCTTCGTCACGGGTGACCTGCTCGGCTATCCGACGCTCGTTGGCCACGACATCCTGCGGGACCTCGTCTCTGGTGACGTATTGCGGCCGCATCGCGGCTACCTGGTGCGCTACGTCGAGGGCGACACTGGCCCCGGACTCGTCAAGCTCGACAAGCACACCGAGCGTAGGCGGCAGTCCCGGGTCGGACTTGTGCAGGTAGCTAGCGATATAGCCACCGCGCAGCGCGGCGAACCGGCCAAGCTCGAGCTTCTCCTTGAGCGAAGCGCTGGCCTCCTCGATCAGACTGGTAGCGCTCTTCCCGTCCCTAACCAGCAGGGCAAGCACAGCAAGCCGGTCGGTAGCGCCAGCGGCCAGAGCCGCCTTGGCGATGTCCGCGGCGACCTGCTGGAACATGTCGGTCTTCGCCACGAAGTCGGTCTCGCAGTTGAGTTCAACCAGGACACCGGAGCTGGTCCCGTCCAGAGCGGCGGTCACCAGGCCGTTGGCTGCTGTCCGCCCGGCACGCTTGCCCACGTCCTTGGCTCCCTTGATGCGCAGGGCCTCAACTGCGGCCTCGAAGTCACCATCGGAATCCACCAGGGCGTTCTTGCAGTCGAGCATGCCGGCTCCGGTCAGGTCGCGGAGCCGCTTTACGTCTGCGGCGCTGTAGTTCGCCATGTCCTCATCTCTCGCGTCTCGTCATGGTGGCCCGCGATGGGCCCGTCGGCCGGGCGCCGGCCCTCGTCGCCGACCGGATGATTGCTGGTTCGTCGCCAGGCAGGTCAGGCCGGCTCGCCTGCCGCCTCGGTGTCCGCTGCTGTGACAGCGTCCTGCACGGTCGCATCGTGCGCGACGGCCGGCTCGGTCGCGGCCGTCTCGGTCGCGGCGGCACCCGCCGACTCGGCAGCGGTCCCCACGGCGGCAGTCTCCTCGCCGGATGCCGGCTCAGCGGCGGCCGGCTCAGCAGCGGCCGGTGCGCTGGCGGCAGGCTCAGTAGCGCCACCAGCAGCCATGGCCTCGTCGATCGACTTGCCCTCGAGCAGTTCCCGCTCCCACTCGGCCAGCGGCTCTGCCGCGCCCAGCTGACCGTCTGCGGCCTGCGGCTTCTCCTCGCCAGCTGCCCGGCCGGCGCGGGCGATCAGACCGTCAGCGACAGCGTCGGCAATCACTCTGGTCAGCAGCGCGACGCTGCGGATCGCGTCGTCGTTGCCGGGGATCGGATAGTTGACCTCGTCGGGGTCGCAGTTGGTGTCGAGGATGGCGATGACCGGGATGCCAAGCTTGCGAGCCTCGCTGATCGCGATGTGCTCCTTCTTGGTGTCCACCACCCAGATCGCGCTCGGCACCCTGGACATGTCCCTGATGCCGCCAAGGGAGCGCTCCAGCTTGTCCCGCTCGCGCCGCAGCTGAAGCAGTTCCTTCTTGGTCAGGTTGGATGCCGCGACGTCGTCGAAGTCGATCTCTTCGAGCTCCTTGAGCCGCTGCAGCCGCTTGTAGACCGTGGAGAAGTTCGTCAGCATGCCGCCGAGCCAGCGCTGGTTGACAAACGGCATGCCTACCCGCCGCGCCTGCTCCGCGATCGCCTCCTGCGCCTGCTTCTTGGTGCCGACGTAGAGTACCGAGCCGCCGTGCGCGACGGTCTCCTTGATGAACTCATACGCGCGGTCGATGAACTGCAGCGACTGCTGCAGGTCGATGATGTAGATGCCGTTGCGCTCAGTGAAGATAAACCGCTTCATCTTCGGGTTCCAGCGTCGGGTCTGGTGCCCGAAATGGACGCCGCTTTCCAGCAGCTGCCGCATGGTGACGACCGGAGCCATGCCGGTGTCCCCTTTCCTGTCGTGCGCCCGCCTGCCGGCTTGGCGCGATCGGTTGCTCCTGGCGTCCGTACGCCCTCGCCGCGGGTACCCCCGCGGACCGGTGAGGTGCGTTCCGCCGGGAAATGGGACCGTCTTCCTGGCGGCAAGCGGACGCGCGAATTTGGCCTCCGGACCGCGCAGGCGCGCAAAACTAACCGGGGCCGCAGATCAGTCTACATCCAGCCAGCCCTCCGGCGCCTGCTCGGATCCGGCACCAGCCGGACCTGCGACAGTCTGGGGGATGGCCCGTTCAGGCTCTAGGGTGTGCCTGCCGGTAAGCCGACACCAGCCGCGCGATCGACACGTGCGTGTAGATCTGGGTGG
>Ga0116222_1001076_pt1 | contig 15527 bp, 17 predicted proteins | sample Sb_taG_12_FD_88963 | JGI IMG/M metagenome (GOLD analysis project Ga0116222, IMG submission 88963) | Peat soil microbial communities from Weissenstadt, Germany - Sb_50d_9_AC metaG | ecosystem: Environmental > Terrestrial > Soil > Wetlands > Peat | place: Germany: Weissenstadt | collected 2010-09-21
CCAGCCATTCCGGCTTGAGCGGCGGTCTACGGCCGGCAAGACGCCGCGCTGCCCGCTTCCGCACCGTACGCGGGTGCGGTCGTCCGGGCTGTCTACTCCTCCTGTGGAACGAGCTGATCTAGGACGGACGCACCCGCGACGTGGTGAACGGCAACGACCGCACGTCGCGGAAGGGCCTCATAGACATGAGGAAACAGAACTGCATTGGGGCCCTGTTCCCAACGCACGGCGTCACCGAGGCACTGGGGATCAAGCGCGACCACAACGAGGGTCGGTTCCTCCCCGAATATCCGGAGTGCCGTCGCAGGCAGCTCTGTCCGGGATGAGCAGTGGATGAACCCGCTAATGCGGTCGAATGCCGAACCGTCGAATCGTCCGGACTTCTCGAACTCGACCCACTCGGATGGCAGAAGGATCTTGTAGATCATCACCAGCTCAGTCTCCGAGGTGCCGGTATTAGGTGCTCTGAGCTTCTCGCGACTTGGAACGGGCGACCTCTACGGGTGCTCCCTGTTCACGCGTCTGCTTCTCGATCAGTGTGTGTTGATGCGCGACTCCGACTCGTGCCACGTTGCCGACCGTATCGATCCAGATACGGTTCGTTTGGCACCAGCCGACCACGGCTTCGATGGTTTCCACCTGTGTCGTCTCGCGTCTCCCAACCCCGCTGTCATGGCCGATCTCATGGCCACCAAGGACAAGCCAGGCGCGGTCAGCACGCGCGGCTTCAAGGTGCGGAAGGAGTTCTGCGAACGTCTTCTCGTCGGAATTCACACACGCAATCTGAAATGGATCAAAGAAGCGGGGCGAGTTGGCAACGAGGTCATTGAATGTCCTGCTGGCATCGAACATCTCACTGACCAGAGGGACCACACTTCGAGTCTCGTGGCCTCGTCCAACAGAAGTATGACCGCACGGGTAAGCGAAAACTCTGGGGCTAATGCCGAGGAGGTATCGCAATCTCCGATTCGCTTCGGATAGCTCCGACTTGTATTCCTTGAGGGTCAGGCGCTCGAGCGGATTGTCTCGGGTCCATGCAAAGTTCCCGCTACATGGGTGGGTCAGCGAATGATTGCCGATCTCATGGTCGCGTTCCGTGGCCTCCCGCCATCCGGCGAGTGCTGACTCAACGAGGCCTGGGAGGACGAAGAATGTCACGGAGATTCCCAGACGATCGAATGTCGGAAGACCACAGCTCAGTTGAGATGGGCGTGCATCATCGAACGAAAAGCTGAGCGCGGCCCGATGGCCATGCGGCCATGGGCTACTGGTTTTGGCGGTCCGAGAACGCCGCTTCGAAGGCTCGCCGTGTTGCTCCACGACTAGCCACGACCACCACGAGCGAGACCCGATAACCGTACGATGGGTGGGGTGCACTCCCGTGAGGAGACGAATGGGCGCGGGAGATGAGTCCGGCGGACCCAGATAGGCGACCGCTTCTCGTCGTCGGAGCAGGCGGATTTGGCCGGGAAACTGCGGCCGCAGTGCACGCAATCAACGCCATTCGACCCCAGTGGACTCTGCTCGGCTTCGTCGATGACGATCCGACCCTCGTGGGGCAGCAGCTTGAAGGCGCGACGGTCCTCGGTCCCATAGAGGAAGAGATCACCGCTCGGCCGGCGGCGAAGGTGGTGGTGTGCACGGGGGGGCCCGGCAACTACTTCACACGGATGGCAATCGTGCGGCGTCTGCGGCTCCCGCCCGATCGCTACGCCACGATCGTCCACCCGGCGACATCGATGGCGGCGACCACCGTCATTGGACATGGCTCCGTGGTGCTTGCGAGCACCGTTACTACTGCACAGTGTTCGATTGGCAATCACGTCGCGGTCATGGCCGGAGTTTCGATCACGCACGACGATCAGATCGGCGATTTCGCGACATTGGCTTCGGGGGTCCGCTTGGGGGGCGGCGTTCTGGTCGAAGAAGGGGCATACCTCGGTGCTGGGTCCCTGGTGCGCGAGGGCCTGACGGTCGGCGCCTGGTCCATGGTGGGGATGGGTGCTGTCGTCACCCGAACGGTCCCCCGTGCTGAAGTATGGACGGGCGTGCCGGCTCGGCGTCGACGGCACGTCGAGATCCCATCCGACCTCGTGGACGGAGAGCGGTGAGCTTGGCCCGCTCACGTCCGTGATCCTTCTGCCTGCTGGCGGAGGACCTTGACCACCGAAATCTGGTCTCGGTCGGTCATCTCGTGGAAGAGAGGCAGGATGAGCGACTGAGCCGACAGTCTCTCGGTGTTCGGAAGATCGGCGTGTGGAAACACACTGAAAGCCATCTCGCGGTGGGCCGCCATGATTCCCCTCCGACACGAAATCCCTACTTCGCTCATCGCATGGAGTACCTGATCGCGGCTCACGGGAAAGTCGTCCGGCAGGACGACCCAGAACGACTGGTAGTTCGATTGTCCGTACTCCGGATCGTCAGCCATGAGAAGACCGGGGAGGTCGCCAAGCAGTCTGTGGTAGTTGGCGGCCAGCTTGCGCCGGCGGGCGAGGATGCGATCGAGCCGACCGAGCTGGATGAGCCCGACGGCAGCGTGTACGTCGGACATGCGGAAGTTGAAGCCGACTTCGGGGAAGCTCTCGCACACCGGGACCGACTCGCGGTGGCGGGCCCAGGCACTGACACTCACGCCGTGCTCGCGGAGGCGACGGGCTCGCTCGCTTCGCTCGTCAGCTCGCGCGCCGGAGACGAAGAGCATCCCACCCTCACCGGTGGTGATGATCTTGCGTGGGTGGAAGGAGACGGCGACAAGGTCGGAATGCGAACCGATGGCACGGTCCTTGTACACGGACCCCAGCGCGCACGCAGCGTCCTCGAACACCACGACGTCGGTCGAACGAAACGCGGCCCGGATCGGTTCGATGTCGGCGGGGATGCCAGCCTGATGGACGGGGATCACGACCTTCGTCCGACCACTGACGGCCGCCGAGATCGTCTCGACGCTGACATTCTGCGTCGTCGCTTCGACATCAGCGAAGACCGGGGTCGCTCCCACATAGGTGACGACACTGGCCGTTGCAATGTAGGACAACGATGGGACGATCACCTCATCACCTGGTCCGACACCCAAGAGGAGAAGGCCGAGGTGCAGAGCGGCCGTTCCCGAACTCACCGCCACGCCATAGTCAGCGCCAACGCGTGATGCAAGAGCCGTTTCGAAGGCTTCAACCTTGGGTCCCTGCGCGAGCCAGCCAGAACGCACCGTCTCGGCGGCCGCTTGGGCCTCCTCCGCGCCAATCCAGGGCTTCATCAGTGGAATAGTCACGGCGTCACTCCCCAACCCGATTGCCCCGCTGGCTCCGCCACCACTCGACCAATTGGCGTAGACCCTGGTCAAGGCCCATGTTGGCTCGATAGCCGAGCAGGCTTCGCGCCCGCGAAGTATCGGCCAGCCGACGCGTCACCGGATTCGTGGGGCGCTCGCTGGTGTACTGCGGTTGCAGGTCGGAGCCCATCGCGGCCAGAACGGCGATTGCCAACTCGTTCAAGCTGGTCTCCGTTCCGCTCCCCACGTTGAAGACTTCGTCGCTGACTTCGCTCTCTGCCGCCAGGACGCTGGCCCGGGCGGCATCGTCGACGAACACAAAGTCCATCGTCTGCGTCCCATCGCCGATGATCAGCGGGGACCGACCCGAGTCGATATCATTCATCCAGCGGATCAACACCTCTGTGTATGCGCTGTGTACGTCCATGCGTGGGCCGTAGACATTGAAGTAACGAAGCGCGACGTACTGTAGGCCATACATCTCGTTGAAGCTCCGGAGAAGGCCCTCATTGAAGGCCTTTGCCGCTCCATACAGGGTTCGGTTTCCATAGGGATGGTGGGTCTCAACCGTCGGGAACGCCTCCGCAAGGCCGTACACAGAGGCGGACGAGGCCGCGACGACTCGCCTGACCTCTGCGTTCACCGCAGCCTCCAGGACATTGAAGGTCCCATTGACGAGAACCTCGACGGCCCGCCGGGGTTCGGCGACGCACTGGGTGATGCGCAATGCCGCCAAATGAAACACGACATCGACACCGACAACGACCTGCTGCACCGCATCGCGATCACAGATGTCCCCTTCGACAAGAGTGACCTTGCCGCTCTCGAGGGCGCTATCGAGATTGGCCTTCAGGCCTCGTTCGAAGTTGTCGACGACGACAATCTCGGCGACATCTCGATCCAGGAGTTGGTCGACGACGGTCGAGCCGATCATCCCGGCTCCGCCGGTCACGAGCACGCGACTTCCCCGCATTCAGCGAGCCTCGAACACGGGGTCCGGCTGGTAGGCTCGCCGTCGCCAGATACCCGAAGAGGACTGAGCGTGGACCCAAATCACACGGTTTTCGTCCATCCCAACGGTCTCTGCGAAAGCACCGAGATCGGTCCAAATACCCGGATCTGGGCCTTCGCGCATGTCATGCAGGGGGCACGGGTCGGTGCCGGATGCAACATCGGTGATCATGCCTTCATTGAGTCCGGGGCCACGCTCGGAGCCAACGTGACGGTAAAGAACGCCGTCTTGGTATGGCGGGGGGTGACCATCGAGGATGACGTCTTCCTTGGACCCAATTGCGTGTTCACGAACGACCTGAGACCCCGCTCGAAGGCCAGGAAGGCTGAGTCCGACCTGCTGGAGACAATGGTCAGAAGGAACGCGACGATCGGGGCGAATGCGACGATTCTCTGTGGCCTGGAGATCGGTTGCAACGCCTTCGTCGCTGCGGGTGCCGTAGTCGTCCACGATGTCGCCCCTCACGAGCTCGTGGCGGGGAACCCAGCCTCCCGTGTTGGCTGGGTCTGCGCATGCGGCGAACGGCTGGACGCCGGTCTTCGCTGCGTATGCGGTTGTCGCTACCGTACGCGCAGCGGTGGGTCCGGCTTGGAGCCACTGCCGCCTTCCTAGTTGGGAGCCGAGAGCAATTGCGCCGGTCACCGGTAGGGCTCCAACGGTATCAATCGGCCCCCGTTGTCCAAGCTGGTGGTCACCATCTCGAGCACTTTCAGCAGACGGAGACCGGCGTCGCCGGCGGTGATCGGCGGCCGTTGCTCTACGACCGCGCTGCGGAACTCTTCGATGACCACGCTCAGCGCCTCCTCCTCTGGGAGTGCGGGCGACACCATGTCTCCGAGTCGGTACGAGATCCGTGCGTCGCGTCGCAGATCGGCGGTCGCAGGGGCTTCGAGTGAAACGCTCTTGTCGTAGACGCTGACCCGCTCGGAGGGGTTGAGGTCGTCCCAAACGATCATGCCGTCCGATCCCCCGATGATGGTTCGCCTCATCTTGGTCGGGCTGAGCCAGTTCACATGAGCGTGAGCGATGCCACCACCGGTGAGTGGCAATGTGACATACCCGATGCAGGCCCGGCCGGCGCCGATCGGATCGGCACCATGGGCTGCGACCCCTGTCGGAAACGTGTCGTCCGGAAGGATGTAATCCAGAATGGCCAAGTCGTGGGGGGCAAGATCCCAGAAGACATCGACGTCCGGCTGGACCAAGCCGAGGTTGATGCGTACCGAATCCACGTAGTGCACCTGACCGATCGCCCCCTCTCGAACCAGCGATCGAATGTGTCGGGCAGCTGACGTATAGCAATAGGTGTGATCACACATGAGCACCAGGTTCCGCTCTCGGGCCAGAGCGACCATCGCTTCGCCTTCCTGGAACGAAGACGCCAGAGGCTTCTCGACCATGACGTGCTTTCCCGCGGCAAGGGCCCGCATGGCCAGTTCCGCGTGGGTTTCGGCAGGCGTGGCCACCACCACCGCGACGACACGAGGATCACCAATTGCCTCATCCAGTGAAGTTGTGATCGCGACGGAGCTCCTCTTCCCGAGAGCTCGACGTGCGACGTCTTCATTGAGATCGCACACCCAACGAAGATCCCAGCCTTCGGAATGCACAAAGTTGCGGATGAGGTTGGAGCCCCAATAGCCGCCACCGATGATCGCCGCGCCGAGTTCTTCGGCCAACTATTCGTCCCCCTGCATGCAGCGATCCAGGAGGGCATGGATCCTGTAACCCCGCCTAATGAGCGGCGACTGAAGGCCTTGAAACCACCAAGTCCACCTGTCCAGAAGGTGGCGCCACTTCGGGACGCTGCGGGCTTCCGGAAATGTCTCGAGAGCGAACGACTCCAGCTCGTCGGATGCCTCGCAAGCGGAACTGCTGATCGAGTTCCCATAGTGCGCTTGTCGGAGGATGTCGAACGCCTCCTTCAAGGCTGAGATCGCGACGGCCCGACATGCCTGCCTGTACAAGCGACCGGCCTCCGGCACCGTTGACGAAGCGAGCACCGACGCGAAGGCATCGTGGCGCGCTCGCAGGTCAGCGGTGGGACCCACACAGAATGAGTCGCTCATGCTTTCACCGTGTTTCCGATAGAACGCCTGATGAGCGCCCTCGATACGCCCAACATCAGCAACCGTCGCCGCTCGTAACCACATCTCCATGTCGGCAGTATGCGGCAGCTCGCCGAGGTACCCACCGATCTCACGCTGAACCGAGGTGCGCATGACGACCTCCGGCGAACAAGCGACGTTCGCCCCGAGTCTGCATCGCTCCGCGATCCAGTCCCAGCCGTGCCAGATAGTCCATCCGTCAACCGTCTCCCGAGCAGTCGGCCTCGGTTCTGTCTGGAACACGACAGGGGCCCCGTAGACGAAGCCCACTGAAGGGTGCGCTTCGAGGAAAGCCGCCGCCCTCGCCAATGATCCGGGCGCGAGAAGGTCATCCGCTGAGAGCAAGACCAGGTAGTCCCCCTCTACCGCCTTGATGCCCTCATTGAATGTGGCGATGTGCCCCAAGTTGCGCTCGTGGAGAACGATTCGGATCCGTGAATCCAGCTCTGCGAGACCCTCGGCCACGAGCCGGCTGCCGTCGTTCGAGCAGTCGTCGATGATGAGCACTTCAACGTCGACCTCGTTCTGCGAAATGACACTTTCGGTCGCGGAAACGAGGAACCGCCCGTAGTTGTAGCAAGGAATCACCACTGAAACGGTTGGTTGGCGGGTGAGCGGCTGCGCGGGGACGTGCCTTCCACTCACTGAATCTCCCCCCATTTGGTCAATTCCACCACAGCAGGGGATGGCCAGCCCATCGGACTTCAGCGAAGCTCGCGTCGTTCCGGGTCACCCAGAAATGCACAAGGGTGCGCCAGGCTTGGCCACCGGGCGGTGCTTCACCTGGACCCGGTAGGCGCAAGAGTTATGTGCTGGCGGCCGGTCGGTGGCCCTGCTCGGCCTCGCGGAGCTTCTTCACCATCGACTGCAACAGCTTCCAGCCGATCGCACCATTCTCTTCCACAAGCGGTCGGAAATCCCACAATGTGAGTCCGTAACAGGCGAGTTCACTCACAGCCGTGATGGTCGCCGAGCGCGTTCCCTCGTCGATCAGCGCAATCTCGCCAAAGTAATCCCCCGGCCCCAGGGTCGTCCGCGGCGCGGCACCGACCGAGACCGTCGCCTCCCCGGAGTCGATCAAGAAGAAAGCGGCGCCACCCGAACCTTCTCTGACGACCGTTTCTCCCTTCGCAAAGCGCCGCTCCTTGAACAGCCGCGCGATCTGCTCGACCTCGTGGCGGTCGAGTTCGGCGAAGAGCGGAACGCGTTGAAGGGCTTCGACCGGAGCACCTGCCATCAGGTTGCCCTAGTTCCCCACGCGGGTAACCGCACGACACTGGAGCAGGTAGAGGCTTCCCCCGGCGAACGCCCATTCAATGTCGCGTGCAGGGCCATAGACCTCCTCGCAACGAAGCGCGAGCCGGTGCAGCTCCGCGAGCTGATCGTCGTCGAGGCAGAGCTGCTCAACCAGATCGGGAGGGACCTCCTCTTCGACGGTATCGCCGGTCGCGAGGGGGCGCACGGCACGCTTCTTGAGCCCCGGCGTGCGCTCGAGCACCTGACCCGAACGGTCGATCCGGTAGTGGTCCGGAATCACGAGGCCGGCGACGACCGCCTCGCCGAGCCCCCAGCTGGCCTCGATCATGCACTCGTCCGCACCGTTCATCGGGTTCAGCGTGAACATCACCCCGGCGACATCGGAGTCCAGCAGCGTCTGGACGACCACCCCGACGCTCGGACGGGTGAACAGGCCGACACGCTGTCGGTAGGTGATGGCCGAATCCGAGTTCGCTGACCACCAGATGTCCCTCACTGCCGAGCTCACCTCGGCGACCGAAGGGACGTTGAGGAGCGTGAGGTGCTGACCGGCAAAACTGGCTTCAGCGCCGTCCTCATCGACGGCCGATGAACGGACGGCCAGCGGCGCCGGCAAGGGCCGAACGGACTCCACGACCCGCTCAATGGCGTCTTCCTCGCCCGAAGCGACGGCCTCAACGATCGATCCGGAGAGTGCGACGCCGGGTGGGACCGAGAGACCCTTTCGCGCGGCGTCCCCCAATCCGACCGCCTTCGAGCCGAAGATGGCGGTATCGCTCGCCTTCGCGAGGGGAACGACCTCCTTCACGCCAGCACGGACACTTCGCCGGCATCTCCGTCGACTCGAACGCGCATACCGTCGGCAATGCGCTCGGTCGCGTCACGCGTCCCGACGACGCCAGGGATGCCGTACTCACGGGCGACGATCGCCGAGTGGGAGAGAAGGCCGCCGTTGTCTGTCACGATCGCCCCTAGGAGCGGCAAGAGAATGTTAAATGCCTCCGTTGTCGCCTCTGTCACAAGGACATCGCCTTGGACGATCCGGTGGAACTCCGAGGGACCAGAAACTCGCCGAGCCGGCCCTTCATAGAGGCCCCGGCTCGCTGCTAACCCACGGAGAAGATCCGCTTCGTGCTGCTGTTCGGAGCTCCCGAACACCGAGCCCATCGCGATCCCGGTGGCGATCATCAGCCGTGCCACGGCCGGGGGGAGCCCAGAGGGGTCCGGTGGCGGAGCGGCAGGCTCTCCTATGACGGCCGGCGCGTCCTTGGCCCTATGAGTCTCACGGTATTCGAGCCGCGCCTCCAGCTCGTCTGCGGAAGGCCCTCCTGACCCCAAGAGCAGCGAACGCATCTCCTCGAAGCCGGCGTCAATGAGATGCGCTGCTGCGTGGACGGCGCCTCTACTCTCAAGGCGTCGTCCGGCGGACAGCACGGCGCGTCGCATCAGTCCCGACGCCCATATGTCGCTGTAGACGCCGCGCTCATCCCGGAGCCTGTACGTCAACCGCGCCTCTCCGAGCAACTCGTCGAACTCGCTCCGATGCTGCTCGGGTACCTGGTTGCGCACGTCGGCGATCCGATCCTCTGTCTCGGAGGTACCGAGGTCTCTCCCGTTGACGGCCACCCGGATCGCCCGGATCAGCACATCGGGCAACTCGAGCGCCGACGGCTCTGAAATGTCGAAACCGTCGAGGGGCCGGTATCCGATCAAGTCGAGGTAACCCGAAACGGCCGATCCTGCGTCGCCCCCAAGAGCGCGCAAGGCCGCGAGCACTTGGGCGGGGTCGTCCTCGGAGTTGAGCAATTCCCGAGCGGAGGAGTCCTGAGCAATCGTGGTGATCAGCCGCTCGAGCTCGTCGGACCCGCCTGCAGACACCGAGGCTGCGCCGCGCATGAGACCGAGCAGTTCGGCCGGGGAGAGTCCGGTCCAGGCCCCGACGTGCGCAAGAAAGTCCCCGGTCGGGAGCATGGCTGCGGCAGTAAAACGCATGTGCTGCGTCAGCATCGCCGCGTGGTGATCTCGGCACCGGATCAGATAGTCAACCAATGCCTGGTCGGAGAGTGCGTCGGGATCGATCGCCTGGATGTCCCGGTGCGTTGCGATCGAGGACGGCTTGCAGACGTCGTCCCATTCCCGAAGCTGCTCCCGCCATAGCTTTCCTTGGAAGACCTCTTCGGCTCGCTGGAAGCGTTGAGGGATCTCTTCCTCGGCCACGGGCGCCAAGGTGTGGTAGCAGAAGCCGTTCACATACGCCATTTCCAGACCGCCGAAGAGCATCCCGTAATACTGCGCGAACTCGCGGGTACCCCGGCCGGCGGCTTCGGGATGGATCTCTGTCCAGTAGCGGGTCACAGGGCGGGGAAAATGCACAGGGTCAAGTTCCCAGGTCCCTGGCCCAGGAGAGTCGAAATGAACCTCGGCTGCCGTATCTGACCCCGCCATGTCTGGACTCCTTCAAGCCTTGGCGCCGAGACGCCGGAGCCCGGATTATGTGTTCCGCCCCACCCGGATCGCAAGGCTGATGTTCTGGAGCAATCGCCTCAAATCAGTTGCCCGTTCGCCCGTACCCCGGCACCCTCGGTCCTGGTCTCGTTCGAGGCTCTTCGCGCCCACCCACTCAGGGAGGGCGGGAGCCAACGCCAGGACGGATCAGGCAAGGACGGACCGGGAAAGGGAGGACCGAGACCGGAAGGACCGGGGAGCGGGACGGGGCTCAGCAACCGGAAGTGGAGACAGGAGGGGGCGAAGGCTCGCTGGCCCTACTCGGACCGCAGCAGCAGAGCCGTCGGCGTGTGCGCCGCGATACGCCCCGGAACGGTCGCGATGACGTTCGCGAGCACAAGCGCCCCGACGGCGATAAGAACGATCGTCAGGACTGGCACGCTCGGAGCCGGTACAACGTTGATCGCATGGGCAAACAGATCCCACAATGTCCGCCCGAGGACGATACCGAGCGGTACGCCGACGACGGTTCCGATGCCGACAGCGACGCTTGACTGCCAGGCGACAATCGATGCCAACTGACGACCGGTGAAGCCCAGCGCCTTTAGAAGCGCGAGATCACGCCGACGCTGACGAACCGCTGAGAGCAGTGTCAACCCAAGTGAGAGAGCAGCGCCAGCGGCCAATGCCACTCCCAGAATCGCTGGCGTGTCCCCCATCGACCGGTAGTTGACGATCTCTGCGGGACGTTGCGCTGGCAAGACCGACACGGGGCCGTTGTTGTTCGCCCCCGAACTGAGCGCTGCCGCGACCCCGTCGAGCGTATGGAGCGCAGTAGAGAAGCTCGCTCCCGCTCCTCGCAGCCGCACGAGGATCACGTTCGGGTTGTATCCGCTCGAGCCCCTGCCTTCAATGAGCTTGTAGGAGACTAAGGCCCCCGTTCCCATGGTGGTGTGAAGGCTGGTCGAAGACCCAATGGTGGGCATCGTGGCCGTCCCGACGATGTGCAGTCGGACCGGAAGGGATCTCCCGTAGTTCACTTCGATCGACTCGCCGACGGACTTGTGCAGATCGTCAAGCGTCGTGCCGCCGAGCACAATCTCGTTCTGAGCGGAGAGGGCGTGTCCGGACAGCAGCGGTGGCTGTACCGAGGCCCTCGGTCGCTCGCCGAGGGCGGGCACAACTTGCCCATCGATCACGACATCTCCGTAGTAGACACCGGCCCATGCCACGACATAGGGGTCGTGGTTGAGCAACGTGGCTGCTCGCTGTCCTGGAATGCCGGCCCCTCCCCCGAAACTCGAGTTCAGCTCGTAACTCCAGTTCCAGCCGTAGAGGGCGGGATGCGAAACGAGCGTGTCGAGGCTCGTTCCGAAGCTGACAGTGGCAACCACGACAGCCATTGCCAGAACGGCACCGAGAACGGCGGAACGTACCTGTGCGGTGTTACGCCGGGCGACTCGGTCCAAGGCGAAGCTATGCCTATCGCCGGCGTTGGAGGTAGCCGTCGCGAGACGGTGCCGTTCGATGTGCGTTCTCTCACGCGCTCGTTGCGGAGCGCGACACGGTGCGGTGCTTGCTGATAGGCCATCACCGCTGCGACCGCACTAAGCCAACCGATCAACACGACAAGACCCAGGCCAAGCACCGATCCGTCGAATCCAATCCCCGGATCGGGATACACGGCGCGCACTGGCCCGAGCGGGAACAGGGCCGACAAACCAATTGCAACCGCAATCGCAAGAAACGACCCGATAACCACCGCACCGAGAATTCCAAAGAGTCCGTCGCTAAGGATCGTGGACGGACCAGCACCGAGTGCCCGCATCGTTCGTGCATCGTCGTCGCCGAGCCGGAGCTGGCGGCCGATCGCCTGGCCAACGATGACGAAAGCAGCCAGCGCGGCGATGCCTCCGAACACCGCGAGCGCCAAAGCTTCCGGCCTGATGGCCCGCTCGGCCTTAGCTTCGGTGATCGACGGGACCGCGAAGTTCCCGAGAGCCCCTGGATACACCCGAAGGACCTCTCTCTCGACAGCCGACACACTTCGACTACCCCCGTTGAGCTGGAGCCCACTGGTCGCGAAAGCCACACAGCCGGGGCAGGAGTGGATGATTTGCCGGGTGAATGCGGGCGTCAGGAGGACGTATGTCGTCGATCTATCGGTTACATCCTGAACCACTTCGTCGTTGGTAACGACGATGCCAACGATCTTGGCGGTGATTCGAACACGGGGCGCGAGGTTCGTGTAGCCACCGGGTCGACTCTCCTGCGCAAGGGAGTAGAAGCCGAGTCGCGCGACACTCCCGACATGTGCGCCTGCTGTCTTGGCAGCTTGTGCAGTCAAGACGAGCTCGTTGGCTCGGGCAGGGTTGGCCATCCGACCCTGAACCACGGTGACCCGGTCCTGGGCAAAGAGCTCGCCGTCGACACTTCCAACTAGAACCGGTTGAGCTCCGGTGCTCCCGCTGCCTCCGCTTTGAGCGGGCAATCCGATTGGATGAAGCAGTTGAACCCACGGAAATCCGACATAACTCTCGACGTGTCGGACGTGAGGCAAGTGTCTGAACTCGCCCACGGCTGCTGGGTCGTATCCGTAGTTGTTCCCCTGAGCGTTGGCGGTGGTGACGATCAGGTCAGAAGGGTTGGTAATTGCCAAGTACACGGGGAACGACGACTGGGTGCGCCGGGAACCCGCCACCGCGCCCATGGCCAGGCCACCGACGAGCCCGATGAGCAGGACCACGGTGAGGTAACCGCCCCACCGACGACCGAACGTGGCTCGGAAGCGGTACCAGGCGACCCCGATCATGGTGAGGTTCGGCCATGCCGGGCCCCGCCCACTCCGAAGACCTCCCCCTACGTGCCAATCCGGCCCCGCCCTCCCAAGTCTCTCCCCATTTGGACCCCCGCCCAAGGCGGTCAACCGGTGTGGCGGCCCTCGTGTCAACACCACCGAGGGTCTTGGGCATCACTTTGGGTGGCTATCTCCTTGCGTCGGCGACGCTCGCTCCCAACAGCTCGGTCAGCCTCCCCTGCAGGCTCCGAACCACCTCCCTGCGTCAAGATGCCGTCGGTGGCCGCGATGACACCAACCATTGGCGGTAGCCGCCAATGAGATCGGTGGCCCTATGGAGTCCGAGTTCTTGGAGGGTTGCCGCGGCGAGACTTGAGCTATATCCCTCGTTGCAAACAAGAATGATCCGCTGGTCGTAGCCGGTCACACCGCTGATCCGGTGAGGGCTCGCCGGGTCGAGTCTCCATTCCAGTACGTTGCGATCGACAACGACAGCTCCGGGGAGTGAGCCGTCACGCTGGCGCTGTTCGACTGGCCGGATGTCAATAACCAGAGCGCCAGCTTCCCGTTCCGCGTCGAGATGTTCTGGCTTAACACGAACGAGACGGGCTCTCGCTTTGATCAGAAGATCATCAACGGTGCGACGTTGCACACACTCCCCCAAGGAATGACCAAAGGGATGTCGTTTGGTGCATCGATGGTATCGGAGCCGACCGTTACAGCTTGGCCGCAATGCGCCGCAAGCCCTGGAACCGAGGCGGTCAGTGCGTTTGACCGAAGAGTGCGGTGGTTGTGCAAATCCTGCGCTTGGCGTCGGCCAGCGGGTAACGACGAATTGAACGGGTATCCGATCGGGTGCATCTCCCGCTGACCGTGGCAGCGGCGATAACCGGAACGGATTGAGCCACAAATGCCCGGGCGGTGCCAGCCGTTAGTGGCCGGTCTCCCCACCGTCACACACGCAGAACTCGTTACCCTCCGGATCGGTCATGACGATCCAATGGCTCCCGTGCTCGGCCTCGACTCCCTGGCTGACACGACGGGCACCCAACTCAACCAGCTGATTCGCGAGTCGGTCAATATCGCGAACCTCGATGTCGAGGTGCATCCGGTTCTTCCCGGCCTTTTCCTCGGGCACCCGCTGGAGGAGCAACTTCGGGCCGGGCCTGGAGTCCGGCATCAGCAGCACGAAATTCTCGACACTCCCAAGAGTCACATAGCCCAACGCCGCCGCCCAGAACGGCGCGAGTGCTTCGGGATCGCGGCAGTCGAGGACGAGGCCCAGGGCCCGCGGTTCAGTCATACGCAGCGTCTCCCACCTCTGGGCCGATGTATCTCTGCGGCCGACAGCCCGCATCGATCGGGCACTGAGCCGGCATCGCAAGGCCCTTGAGCGACCGGACTGCGGACAAGTCGCGCCGATGCGGCTGTGCTCAGAATGCATCCTTCAACGGTCGGCTCAAAGATCTGCGAGGCGGTCGGGGCCGCTGGCCTGGGCAGGAAGGGTCTCACGGAGGCGATCGGCGTCAAGGAGATGATGAGTTGCATCATGGGCAGCATGTCGAGCGATCCGGTGCGCTTCCACTTCATTGTCGCTCACGATTGATGTCAAGCCGTAGCAGAGTTTGGTAGCTCAACGAGCCGGTTACGCAACATGTATGCCTCATGATCGATACCACCCAGCGCCGCGTCGACATCTATCTGACGCGCCCAGACCCACCGTACGAGGTCACGGCTAGTCGTCAGGGCGAGCCGGCGCGGCGTCGTCGGGGGCGTCTGCCCCGCCTGCGTTCTCTAAGGCATCACCCCCGGCCGGGTCAGCTTCCCGTAGGCGCCGACCCTCGGTTGCGTTGTAGCGCCAAAAGGCAGGCAGCGCCAGCGACACCAGGGCGCAGCCAAACACGCACAAGATGCCACCCGACACCACGGCCGTGCGCAAACCGGCAAAGGTCTCGACGAGCCCGGACTCGACGTTGCCGAGCGTCGGCCCCGACGAGTAGCTGAGGAGTTCCACTCCGGCCATCCGTCCTCGCACGACGTCGGGGATCGACTCGTTCCACATCGTTGTGCGACCCAGCCCGCTGAGCATGTCGCCCGCGCCGGCGACGGCGAGCGCAAGCACCGCCAGCCAGGCCGCGTACGAGAAACCGAGGGCGATGATGCCCAGCCCCCAGACCACCGCGCCCACGGCGATCATCCGACCCCGTCGACGCACGAGCGCGGTCCACCCGCTCGTAAGGGTGACGGCAGCGGAACCGACGGCTGGCGCCGCGTAGAGGAGCCCCAGGACCGATGGACCGCCCAGGCGTGCCGCAAGTTGGGGGTACAAGGCGTTCGGGAATCCGAAGAACATGGCGTTGATGTCGACGAGGTGGGACCCGAGCAGGTCCTTTCTGGACACGGCGTAGCGGAGTCCGCCAAGGACGGCGCGAAGGCTCACCTCCGACCCAGCCTCGGGTGGGGGTGCCGCACCGAGCCTGGAGAGCATGATCAGGGAGAAGGCGTAGGTCGCGGCATCGATGCCGTACGCGGTGCGCAACCCGGAGACCGAGATGAGCACTCCGCTTAGCCTCGATCCACCGATGAAGTAGCCGAATAGAGGGTCGCGTATCCGCGGAAAGTGCCTCCCTGCCTGGG
>Ga0116222_1001081_pt1 | contig 15444 bp, 12 predicted proteins | sample Sb_taG_12_FD_88963 | JGI IMG/M metagenome (GOLD analysis project Ga0116222, IMG submission 88963) | Peat soil microbial communities from Weissenstadt, Germany - Sb_50d_9_AC metaG | ecosystem: Environmental > Terrestrial > Soil > Wetlands > Peat | place: Germany: Weissenstadt | collected 2010-09-21
GGCCGCGTATACCGACGGCCTATCCTGCCGAATCACCTGGTTCAACGCCGACCCGCCCGCCAGCGCGTCCTCCAAGGCCCAATCCAACTGGCGCAATTGGGCGGCGGTGGGCAATCCACCGTAGCCGTCCATGGCGCCCTGCGCCTGCCCCGCACCCGTCAACGCCCGCGCCACCTGCCCCTGCGCCTGGCCAACCAGCGCCACCACCTTCTCCGCCGCCGCCAACGCCCCGCTGGCGCCCGCGCCTGCCGCGACTAGATACTGGCGGATCGCTGCCGCCTGCTCCGCTACCCTCTGCGCAGCGTCACGCGCCGGAATCAACTGCTGCTCGAGCGTGTACGCGCTCATCACCGCGCGATGCCGCGCATTGCGGTCCGCATCCGAAAGCGTCCACCGCGGATCGGGCACCACCGTCACCTCCGTCTTCAACGAAGGCCCTCCCGCCGGGGTGACCGACACCGTGTACTTACCCGGCAGCACCAAGGGCCCCACTCCCCCGCCGCCGCGGCCTCCGCCTCCGAAACCGCCGCCGCCTCCGCCAGTGCAATTTCCCATCGCCGCGGGCCCAGTCTCGGGCATCGCCGGAGCCTGCCGCAGGTCCCAGCAGGTGCGATTCAACCCCGCCAGGGCGGGGCCGCGGAGCGTGCGAATGGTCTTCCCCGCGGCGTCCGCAATCGCGATTTGCACTCCACCGCCCGCGACCTTGGGCAGATAGTAAGTCAGCACCGCGCCGAACGGCGGATTGGGCGCGAAGAACTCACCCGCGCCGAACCAGAATTGCCCAGGGTAGATCACCTGGTGATACGCCGGGGGAACCGGAAACGCGTGGCCAGTGCCGCTCAGCACCTCGGGCGTCAACTGCGACAGCGGTTCGGCGTGATCGAGCACCCAGATGCCGCGTCCGTGCGTCCCCAACACCAGCGCCTTTCCCGATTCCTGAAAGACCAGGTCGTACACCGGCACCGGCGGCAGATTGCCTTCGAGCGCCGTCCAATGCGCGCCGCGGTCGAACGATGCGTAAGCTCCCGCCTCCAGTCCCGCGACCAGAAAATTCGGATTCTCGGGATGCTCGCGGATGCGGTGCACGGAGGCCTGCGGCAGGCCGCTCGTGACGGCGCGCCACGTCTTGCCGTAGTCCTCGCTGGCGAAAACGTAGGGACGGAAGTCGTCGTTGAAATGACCGTCGACGGTGAGATACACCCGCCCCGCCACGTGCTTCGAGGGTGCGATGCCGCTGATGTTCAGCCGCGGCGGCAGACCGCGCACGTTCTCGGTCAGGTTGGTCCAGTGCTGGCCGCCATCGCGTGTGATCTGAATGGTGCCGTCGTCCGCGCCGGTGTAGAGCAGGTTGCGGTCGAGCGGCGATTCGGCAATTACGGTCAACGCACTGAAATTCGTCTGCCCGTCATGCCTCGAAAGTGCGTTCGGAGGCACGGGACCGCCCATCATTTCCAGCTTCTCGCGATCCACGTTGGCGGTGACATCGGGGCTGATGGCCTTCCAACTCACGCCGCGATCGTCCGACCGGAAGACCACGTTCGCGCCGGTGTAGATGGTGTTCGGCGAGAAATTCGAAACGATCAGCGGGGTGGTCCAGTACCAGCGGTAGCCTGGCGCGCCCGGCTTTGGCCGTTCCTCCGGCTGCACCGGGCCGATGGACTGCCGCTCCATGGTCTCGAGGTCGAGGCGCTGCGTCGAGCCGTTCTGCGAACTGACCAGCAAGGTGCGATCGTCGCCATCGAAGACCGCGTGCATGCCATCGCCGCCGCCGACGTTGAACGCCTCCTTGAACGACACGCCGTAGCCGATGTTGGTGGCGGTGGGGGTGCACCAACTGCCGTTGTCCTGCAGCCCGCCGCACACCAGGAACGGATCGTGATTGTTGGTCGAGATATTGTAAAACTGACCGATGGGTAAGTTAATGCGGAACAGCCAGGAGAGCCCGCGGTCGTAGGAGATGGACACGCCGCCATCGCCGCCGATCACCAGGCGGTTGGTGTTGTCCGGGTCGACCCACAACACATGATCCTCGCCGTGGACCCCGCTGAAGACGTCGCGGAAGTTGCGGCCGGCATCGTCGGAGACATAGAAGCCGCGGTTCGAGCCCATGATGTAGACGCGGTTCGCGTCCTTCGGGTCGACGTAAATCCGGCTGTAGTACATGGGCCGCGGATTGAGCCCCGTCATGTGCTCCCACGTCTCGCCCTGGTCGAGACTGCGAAACACTCCGCCCGAGCCGGAGGTCGCCGCTGCCGGCGCACCGCCCCTGCCGCCACGCCCTCCGCGCCCCGCCGGCGCTGCCGGTGCTTCGCCCGGGGGCGCTTCGCCTTCGCCTCTTCCGCCGCCGCGCCCCGCCGGATCGGCCTCCACGATGGCGTACACGATGCGGTTGTCGCCGGGAAAAATCGCCAGGCCGATGCGGCCCTTGTCACCGCGCGGCAGTCCGGTCCGCAGCTCGGTCCACGTGGCGCCGCCATCGCTGGTGCGAAAGATGCCGCTGCCCGCGCCGCCGCCGTTGAATCCCCACCCCTTGCGCTGCCGCTGATACATGGCGGCGAAGACCACCTCGGGATCCCTGGGGTCCATCGCCAGGTCGATGGCGCCGGTGTTTTCGTCGCGATACAGCACCTTCTTCCACGTCTTGCCGCCATCAATGGTCTTGAAGACGCCGCGCTCGGGGTTGGAGCCCCAGAGATGGCCCGCGGCCGCCACCCAGACGATCTTGGGATCGGTGGGATGGATGACGATCTTGCCCACGTGCCGCGTCTCTTCGAGCCCCGTCTTCTGCCACGTGTGCCCGCCATCGAGCGAGCGGTACACGCCGTCGCCCCACGAAGAGCTTTGGCGGTTGTCGGCCTCACCGGTACCCACCCACACCACCGACGGATTGGAAGGCGCCACGGCGATCGCGCCGATGGACATCATGCCGCCGGCCTTGTCGAACACCGGCGTCCACGAGACGCCTTCGTTAGCGCTCTTGAAGACGCCGCCCGAGGTGGTCGCGACGTAGAGCTCGACCGGCTCGCCCGGCACTTTGGAGACGGCAATATCCGCGATGCGCCCGCCGGTAGCCGCGGGCCCGATGCCGCGCCATTCGAGCCCGCCGAGCAGGCCCGGAGACACCGCCTGGGCGAAGGCCGAAGCAGAGAAAATCAGAGTCGAAATCCACTTGACCGACATGCATAGAAAGTAGCACAGGCGCCGCGGTCCCGAGTGGATCGCGATCCGCGGCGCCGCCTTGACGGGTCCCGGCTGAAAGACCGGTGGGTGTGCTCTTCCGCACAGTCTGCACAAGTCGCGTGTTACAATCCAATATTCGTTGTGTTGGAGAGAATGATTTGAAGCGGAGTTTATTATTGATCGGTGTGCTTTCGCTAGCGGGCGCCGCCCGGTGCCGCGCGCAGGACCAGGCAGCGGAGCCGAAGCCGGCCGACACGCCAGTGGAAGCCGTGCCCGCACCTCCGCCCCCTCCGTCCTTGCTGAAGCGGCTCTTCAGCGTGCAGGCTTTGACGGCGACGGTTCCGGGCGCCATCCTGCAACAGGTCCACGATTGGCCCGACGAGTGGGGCAAGAAGCGCCTGGGATTTGAAAAGCGTATCGGTTCGCTCTACGGCCAGTTCGTAATCGGGGTATTGATCGAGGACGGCGTCAAGGCGATTCACCACGAGGACACGCGGTATCGCCGCCTGGGGCAGGGCAATTTCTTTCGGCGCACGGGCCACGTGATCACGGACACGGTGACTGCGCGAAGACCCGACGGCAGCCGCACGGTGGCGCTATCGATGCCGGCCAACGCCTACGGGAGCTGGGCGATCGCCACGCTGTGGAGCCCGCACGAGTACCGCAACGCGGGGTCGATCCTGGAATGGGGCACCGCGGGTATGGGGGTCAGTGCCGGGACCAACCTGGTGAGAGAGTTCTGGCCTGATGTGAAGAGTATCTTTCACAAGAAGAAGTAAGCCCCGCGGCCTGCCACAAGATTCTATCGATGCTCGAAATTATCCGCCCGGCGTCCGCCGCGCAAGCCAAAGTCGTCCTGTTCGATTTCGACGGCACCCTCTCGCTGGTCCGCACCGGATGGATGCAGGTGATGGTCCCGATGATGATCGAGGTGCTGGCCGAGTTGAACACCGGCGAGACCGAGGACCAGCTTCGCCAGGCGATCGAAACTTTCGTGTGGCGCCTTACCGGCATGGAGACCATCTACCAGATGATCGCGCTGGCCGACGAAGTCAAGCGCCGCGGCGGCACGCCCCTCGACCCGCTGCTCTACAAGAAGCGCTATCTCGACCGCCTGTGGCACGTGATTCACGGCCGCGTGGAAGCGTTGCGCCTGGGCACCAGCCCGCCCGACCGCTACCTGGTGCCCGGCGCGCGTGCGCTGCTGGAACGGCTGAAGGAGCGCGGCCTCTCGCTGTACCTGGCCAGCGGCACCGACGAAATCTTCATGCAGGAAGAGGCGCACCTGCTGGATGTCGCGCGCTATTTCGACGGCGGCGTTTATGGGGCGCTCGAAGACTACAAGAGCTTCTCGAAGCGCATTCTGGTGCAGCGCATTCTGCGGCTTCCCGAAGTGCGCGGCGCCCACTTAGTCGGTTTCGGCGATGGGTATGTGGAGATCGAAGAAGTGAAGCAGGTGGGCGGAGTGACCGTGGGGGTGGCTACCGACGAACCCGAGTGCCTGGCGATCGACCCGTGGAAGCGACAGCGCCTGATCGGCGTGGGCGCCGATTATATCATCCCCAATTACCTCGACCTGGACGCGCTGACGGCGACGCTCTTCGGCTCCTGATCATTGCACACTCCAAGTACCCACTGACTGCCAGTCGGTGTTGTTAAGTCCGGCGCCATCCCGGCCGGCCACCCATAAGACGCTGTTGCCCGCCAGTGGCGATTTGAACGTCACATTCAGGGCCAGCGTCAACGTGTTGCCGCTCATGGCCGCCGAGGATCCCGTCCCGTTCACCGAACACTGGCTGTTCTGGATGATAGCCGAGGACCCGTTCAGCACCATGCCCCCGGCAAACGGCCCTCCCGCGTCACCCGTGTCGTCCACCAGGTACAGGGTGCTGCTCGCCGCCGCGTAGGCCATGTAACACGCCACCCGCCCGTCGATGAATTTGTTCACCAGCACGTCCACGACTCCGAAGTCACTCGCCCCTTTGCTGTCGGACAAGGTGAACGTGAAGGTCGCTGGCGTTCCCGCTGCCGCCGCTCCGTATGCAGGGCTCGCACTGACTACAAAGATCGTCCCGGAGGGCGTAAACGGCGGCTGCCACACGCCTGCCCGCTGCCAGTCCGTGTTGTTTCCGGCCGCATCGCCCGCGGCCAGGTACTGGATCCGGTTCCCACCGAACGCCGCTTTGAAGGCGATACTCAATACCAAAGTCAGTGTGTTGCCGCTGCTGGTTGCCGACGTCAGGCTTACGGCGCATTGACTGTTCTGAATCACCGTGCCGGGATTCCCCAAAGTCACCGACCCCGCGTAGGGGCCGCCCGCATCTCCCCGAGCGAAACGGTGCGTCAGGAGTGCGGCAGGGTAAGCGGCCTGCAGGCGACCTCCTCCCGATGCGGACAGGGAAGCAGCCTGCCCACGGACTAACCTACGCTCAGTCAAACACGTTTCACAGGGAAAGTCCAGGGAGTTTCAGGTCTGGTTGGGTGGCTGGGAGAGATGTTGACGCAGCGTCGCGGAGCCGCGGAGTTTTGAAGGCGGATAAGGCAGAGGGAAAAGAAGAGAAAGGCGGATTCGGGGAGATGGGGGCGACTTCGCGGCCGGATTCGAGATCATGTTTGCGCCGGCGGAGTGCCCGGCCCAGGGCGTACCAGGTTTTGTCGCCCGGCATCCTATTGCCCCGGAACCTCCTCCGCCCCCAGCGCCTGCCAGAGGCTGGTCTGCTCCGTGCCCATCGTCTGCGCGGCCAGCCACACCCCTTTGCATCCCGCGAAGCTCGCCTTGAACGTGATGGGCAGCGTGAGAGTCAAGGTGTTGCCGCTGGTCTGCGCGCTAGCGCCCTGAGCTGAGATCGTGCACTGGCTGTTGCCGGTGGTGTTGCTGCCCGTGAGCACCATGCTGGTGGCCTGCGTCCCGTCGCCGTTATCGGGATACAGGTACAACTGGTTGCCGGGGCGGTAATACGCTACGTAGCACGCCGCCCGTCCATCGATAGCCGTATTGATCAGCGCCCACACCGTCTGCAGGTTGGCCGCGCTCGACTGGTCCTGGTAGGTGAACGCGATCGTCTGGGTCAAACTGTTCCCCCACGCCGGGCTCATGCTTACCGCGTTCGGGAACGTTGCGGGCAGCGGTGTCACCGCATGCATCCCCATCGTCTGCCACCCCGAATTGTTCCCCGCCAGATCCCGCGCCGCCGTGTAGACCACCTTGTTTCCCACAAACGACGCCGCGAAGCTCAAATTCAACACCAGCGTCAGCGTACTGCCGCTGCCCGTGGCCGAAGAACCGCCCAGCGCCACCGTGCACTGGCTGTTGCCCACCGACCCCGTGCCGTCCATGACCTTGCCCGAAATCTGGGTGGAGTCGCCGTTGTCGCCCACGATGTAGAGCGCGTTCGAAGCACGCGAATAGGCCAGGTAGCAAGCGTGGCGGCCGTCCAGAGCCGTATTGATCAGAACATTCACCACATCCAGCGCCTGGTATCCGCCGGGAGCGTTGAACGCTGCGGTCAGTATCTGGCTGCTGCCGCTGCTCACCGCGGGAGTCAGCCCCTCGGGTGACGGAGGAGACACTATGCTCACCACGATCGCGGTAGCTGTCCCCGTCATCGCCGTGTTCAACGAATCGTTTACCGTGATGGTCTGGCTGCCGGCCGTCCTCAGCGTCGCGGAAAACGTCGTGGTTGGGTTGGTCAGTTTTGCGTCCGCCGGCAGCGTTGCCGATGGGTCGGTGCTGGTGAAATGCACGGTTCCGGCATAGCCGGTCACCGCGCTGTTGGACGCATCCTGCGCCGTCACCGTGAAGTTGAACGGGGCACCGGCTACCGCCGTTGCCGGCACGGAAACCGCGAAGTGCGTCGGCTGAACGAACACCCAGGCGGCTCCCACGTCGCCATGGTCACCGCTCCCGCCCACAATCATCGTACTTCCGTCCGCCGACAACGCCACGGCAGAGCCCTGACTTGGCTGCAACGTACCACCGGCACCCGCCAGTTTGCCGCCCTGCTGCGTCCACACACTCCCAGACCGGGTGTACACCCAGACTGCGCCGTCATAGGTGTTGTCAACCTCGGCGCCAACCACCAGGGTGTTCCCCTGCACCGCTACCGAGTAGCCCTGGGCTGCGGCCCCCACCGCGCCGCTGCCCACCAGTTTGGGGCCTTGCTGTGTCCATACACCTCCCGTTCGCGTGTACACCCACACTGCGCCCATGCCGTTGTTGTCGTTGTACCCGCCAACCACAGCCGTATTTCCATCCGCGGATAGGGCAACGGAGTAGCCCTGATAAGCGGTCCCGTTCACGTCCGTGCCGACCAGTTTGCCGCCTTGCTGGCTCCAGACTCCCCCCGAGCGCGCGAATACCCACGCCGCTCCGGTTTGGGCATTGTCAAAGTACCCGCCAACGAGGGCCGTATTCCCGTCCGCGGACAAGGCGACGGAGCACCCCTGGAAGCCGCCCCCGTCAACGCTCGTGCCCACGACTTTCGGACCCTGCTGGCTCCACACCTTTCCCGAGCGCGTGAACACCCACGCTGCCCCCCATCCGCCGTTGTCTTCAATGCCGCCCACGAGGGCTGTATTGCCGTCCGAGGACAACGCCACGGAGTAACCCTGTTGCGGGGTCCCAGCGGCGTCCGCGCCGAAGAGTTTGGGGCCTTGCTGGCTCCAGACGCCTGCCGAACGCGTGAACACCCACGCTGCCCCAATGGAAGAGTTGTCCCATGGGTTATCAAACGGGCCGCCCACCATGGCTGTATTCCCGTCCGCGGAAATCGCCACGGAAAAGCCCTGCCATGCGTTGCCGGCTGCTCCGCTGCCGACCAGTTTGGCGCCCTGCTGGCTCCAGGTACCGCCCGAGCGCGTGAACACCCACGCTGCTCCGGCCGAGCCGTTGTCCCATGGACTACCCACGATGGCAGTATTCCCGTCCGCGGAAATCGCCACCGAGTAGCCTTGGTTGGTTGGCGCCACGCCACCCGTGCCGACCAGTTTCGCTTGCTGGGCATACTGCGCATGCGCGTCAGGAACCAGCCATACAGCCAGCGCCACCAGAAGAATTCGTTCCCGTAGCGACATTTGGTTCACCTCATCGCCGCCCGTGCCAGCCCGTTACTGCCCCGGCCGGCGGACCCTTTTCACCCCAGCGGGGTGAGCAAAACTTGGAACGGCAGTTTCATACGAACTCCTCGAGCGAAACGGGCGTCGGGTGTGCGGCAGGGTGAGCGACCTGCAGACGATCTCCTGCTGAGGCGGACAGGAAAGCAGCCTGCCCGCGGAGTAACCTACTGCTAGTCAAACACGTTTCACGGCGGAAGTCCAGGGAGTTTCGGGTCTGGTTAGTCAGTTGGAGAGATTTTGACGCAGAGACGCGGCCGGGTCGAGAACGCGGCTGTGCCGGCACGGGCACCCGACCGAGGAAATCCGGCCAGACCTTCTCTAAGGCCGTTTCACCCTGCATGCAGATGTCCCCACCGTCGACAAGACTGCTGGGTGGCCGAATCAGTCGAATCGACGCGGGGGGTTGATGCCGTGCGTCGAAGCTCGCTAAAGTAAAAGCACGTAGCGCTTCACGAAAGGGACGCCATGAAGATTTTTCGCGAGTTGAGGATCCGGGGGCCACATGAGCAACTCGAACGCCTCATCGACGACATCACCGCGGCAATGGGCCAAGCGTGGAAACGGGACACCGGCCAGGAGCACGACCTTCGGCCGCAAATCGCGAGGCAGGAAATGTTTTGTTTTGTGTGCATGGCTTCTCCGCAAAAGCGCGCTAGCGAGTTATGGCTGAGGCTGACGTACGCTCAGCCGAATGAACTCTATGTTAGCAATATCGTTCCTCGAGAGGTCAGCAGCTTGTCGCATGACGAGTACAACTCCGTGTTACTTGAGTTCTACGACCGATTCGTCTCCCAGGCCGCGGCTGCCCGAGGGCTTACGGTGGAATTAGGTGAGGCCGAAGTGGACCTCGAACATTGGTTATCCCCTAGCGCCGCCAGCCAACTGCGATCCTTTTCCGGTGCAGCAAACAAGTCGACGGGCTCGTCGCACCCCAACGACCGGGAACGGTGGCACCGATTCATTGTCTCTGCTCATAACGAGAATGCGCCACTCGACGCTTCGACTCTGGCGAGATGGCTTCACGAAGATGGCGGCTGGTCTGAGAGTCTGGCTAGCGATCTGGCGATCGAATACGAACAAGGGCGAGAGTTGCTGGATTCCAGCGAGAAGTTCGCACATGCCGGAGACCATTGACGCTCTGGCCACACGGATCATGGCTGCACCGGCTTCCGTTGTATTCCCCGATACCTGTTCAATTCTTGACGTGATCCGTTCCGTATTCCGTTTGGGTATGCAGGGCGATGTGGTTTCCGCGGCAAGGCGGCTTACGAATCGGGCACAGCAAGTCCCGAGTTCCGTTTGGATCGCCATACCTCAACAGATCGAGCGGGATGGAACGATAATTCTCAGAGGGTCAAGGGTGAACTTACCGGCGTCATCAGCCAAACCGACCAGCAATCCGCCCGCCTGGCAGCGACTGCGGCACTCCTGCTCCCGACGGAACGCATTTCGAGACTGCTCTTGCCCCTGAAACTGGACGATCACATTTTCACCGTGGCCCAAGAATTTATGAACTCGGCAAATGTCATCGCGGATGACAGCGATTGTATCGCAAGAGCACACGGCCGCCTGGTCCAGAGGATCGCCCCATCCGGTGGCCTGAAACAGCAGTATAAGGACTGCGTGGTTATTGAACACTGTTTGGCACTATGTGCTGCGCTGCGGACGCGAGGATTTGGACGGCGATTCGTATTTGTATCGTCGAATTCGGATGACTACGGCAAGCCTCAAAGCGCGCATCCCCCACTGGACAGTGAGTTTCAGGCGGTCGGATTGGAGTATGTAGCTAATCTCGCTTGGGCTGACTCTCTGCTCTAATTTTACGGACAAACGCCGCTGCCATCAGTTGCGCGGCCCACCGGTCGCGATGCCGGCGCGCGCCCTGACAGGCTGCCGCGACGGGCGCGCCGCGATCTGAAACCTTGGGCGCGGGCACAACGTACAATGGGACGTGCGCTTAGTGATGCTGGCAGTGTGGATTCCCGCGATTCTGGCCGCCCAGGACGCTCGCGAGATCGTGCGGCGGGCCTGCGCGTTGGACCAGAAGAACACCGAAGTCGCCCGCAATTACACCTACCTGGAACGCGACGTGGAAAGCGACCTGGACGGCTCCGGCCGGCCCAAGAACCAGCAGATTCGCACGTGGGATGTGACCCTGCAGGAGGGATCCAGCTACCGCCGCCTGGTGGCGCGGAACGACCAGCCGCTTTCCCCCGGCGAGCAGAAACTGGAAGAAGAAAAGCTGCAAAGGAGCATCGAGCAGCGGCGCCAGGAGACCGAGGAGCAGCGCACCCGCCGGATCGGCGATTGGGAACGCCGGCGGCAAAGGCAGCGCGAGCCGCTGAAGGAACTGCCGGACGCCTTCGACTTCCACCTGGTGGGAGAGGAATCGCTCAATGGCGGCACGGTTTACGCGATCGATGCCACACCCAAGCCCGGGTACAAACCGAAATCCACGGCGACGTCTTTCTTTCCGAAGGTGAAGGCGCGGCTGTGGATCGATAAGAGCGATTACCAGTGGGTGAAGGTGGAGATGGAGAGCACGGACACCATCTCCTTCGCCGGGTTCCTGCTGCGCCTGTCCAAGGGAGCGCACCTGGTGCTCGAGCAGACGCGAGTCAATCAAGAAGTGTGGCTGCCGAAGAAGGTGAATTTGCAAGCTACGGCACGGCTCATTCTGCTGAAGGGATACCACAAGTCACTCGACATGACGTTCAGCGACTACAAGAAGTTCCAGACGGATGCGCGAGTGGTGTCCACGGAGGACAAGCAGTAGGACAGGCCGGGGTGCCCTTTGGGCCCGCCCGTCCCTGGAGTTTGTTCATTTTGTCGAGCCAGAGGTAGGCATGCCTCAGTCTGCTCCGTGGCGCACGCTCTCAGCGTGCCGCGTCGACACTCATGGCGACGCTCTTTCTTGGGGGCAGGATTTCATCCTGCAGCCGTCTTTCAGCCGGCTAGGACAGGCCGGGGTGCCCTTTGGGCCCGCCTGTCCCATAACAATTCACGCCAAATCCTGGACCCGGATAGGCAGACGGCGGATGCGTTTGCCGGTAGCGGCGAAGAGCGCGTTGGCCACCGCCGGCGCAATGCCCGGAGTGCTGGCTTCCCCAATCCCGCCGGGCGGATTCTGGCTGGGCACGATGTGAACCTCCACGGCCGGCATCTCGTCGATCCGCAGGACGTCGTACTGGTGGAAGTTGCCCTCCACCACGTGCCCCTGCAGAATCGTGATGCCGCCTTTCAGGGCCGCCGAGAGGCCGAAGACGATACCGCTCTTAATCTGCTGCTCGACGCCCGCCGGGTTCACGGCCTGCCCGCAATCCACGGCGCAAACCACGCGATGCACGCGAACCTTGCCGCGCTCCACGGAGGCCTCGGCGATCTGCACCGTGTTACTGCCGATGTTATTGGACAGCCCGATGCCGAGTCCGTGTCCGGGCGGCAGTTTCCGGCCCCACCCGGCCTTGCCGGCGGCCAGTTCGAGGGCGGCGAGGAGGCGCGGCGAATTCGCCAGGAGGCGCCGCCGCAGCTCCAGCGGATCCTTTCCGCCGGCCGCGGCCAGCTCGTCGAGGAAGGATTCGGCAAAGAAGGTGTTCTGCGAATAACCGACGGAGCGCCAGTAGCTCACTGGAATGCCGGGATCCACGGCGTGATGCTCCACCTGAATATGGGGGATGGCATAGGCGATATCCGCGACGCCTTCGACCGCCGTGCGCGAGCCTCCGCCGAAGGGTGTGCAAGCCACGCGGGCGGTCCACACCAGCGGCCACCCGTCGGCATCCAGGCCGGCGGCGAAGCGGGCGAGGGACGCCGGGCGGTACCAGTCCTGCTGCATGTCGTCCTCGCGGGTCCAGGTGAGCTTCACCGGAACGCCGGCGGCCTTGGAGACCTCTACGGCTTCCCCAATGTAATCCGCGCGGGCGCGGCGTCCGAATCCGCCCCCCATGTACTCGGTGTGGACCTGGACGGCCTCGGGCTTCAAGCCGGTGATGCGCACGGCCTCTGCGCGCGCGGCGGTCTGTCCCTGGGTGGATGCCCAGACTTCGCAGGAATCGGGGCGCACGTGGGCCACGCAATTGAGCGGCTCCATGGGGGCATGCGCGAGGTACGGAACGGCGTAGACGGCCTCGATTTTCTTGGCGGCGCCGGCCAGGGCGGCATCCCCATCGCCGGTCTTGCGAGCCACCGCGCCGGGCTGCTCGGTGCGCTCGGTGAAGGTCTGGAAGATGCTGCGGGTGCTGACGCTGGCGACCGGGCCATCGTTCCACATGATACTGAGGGCGCGGCGGCCCTCGATGGCCGACCAGGTGTTGTCGGCCAGCACCGCCACGCCGCTGGGCACGGGAATCACGCTCTTCACCCCGGGGATGAGGCGCGCCTTCGAGGCGTCGAGGCCGGCCATTTTGCCGCCGAAGACACTCGACCGCGCGATCACCGCGTAGAGCATCCCGGGGAGGCGCACGTCGATGCCGAACGTGGCGCTGCCATTGACTTTCGCCGGGGTATCGAGACGTTTCGTGGGCTTGCCGATGAGGTGGAAGTCCTTGGAGTCTTTGAGCGCGACGTTGGCGGGAACCGGGAGTTTCGACGCGGCTTCGGCCAGGCTTCCATAGCTCACGCGAGTGTTGGCCGCGGTGTTGACGACGGTGTTGTTCTCCGCGCGGCACACGGACCTGTCGACGCCCCACCGCTGGGCGGCGGCTTGAATCAGCATCTCGCGAGCGGCGGCGCCGGCACGGCGGAGAGACTCCCAGGAACTGCGTATGCTGGCGCTGCCGACCACCCCCTGGTTGGGACCGTACTCGCGATCGACGCCCGGGAACTCGGTGCGGATCTTCTTCCAGTCGCACTCCAACTCCTCGGCGAGCAGCATGGAGAGCGAAGTGACCGTGCCCTGTCCCATTTCGGCCTTGTGTATAAACAAGGTCACCAGGTCGTCGGTGCCGACGTGGACGAAGGCATTCAGCTTCAGGGCTGCAGTTTCGGCGGAAAGCCGGGATGTCTCGGGCAACTGGAAGCCGACGATCAGGCCGCCGGCGGCCGCGGCCGTAGTCCGAAGGAAACTGCGGCGATTGAGTTGGCCGCCCTTGAGTTGGGATGTCACTTGGCGCCTCCCTGCGCGCGCTGGATTTCCGCGGCGCGGACAATCGCGCGGCGGATCTCGTCATACGTTCCGCAGCGGCAGATGTTGTTTCGGAGAGCTTCGTCGATATCGGCGTCGGTGGGCCGCGACGTCTTGGCCAGCAGCGCGACGGCGGTCATGATCTGGCCCGACTGGCAGTATCCGCACTGCGGCACGTCGTGCTCGATCCACGCCAGTTGGACGGGGTTGGTGCTGTCCGGAGAGAGGCCTTCGATGGTGGTGACGGTCTTGCCGGCAATGCTGGAGATGGGGGTGGCGCACGACCGCATGGGCTGGCCGTTGACGTGGACCGTGCAGGCGCCGCACAGGGCCATTCCGCACCCGAACTTCGTGCCGGTCAGGCCGAGTGTGTCCCGCAGGACCCACAATAGCGGCATGTTGGGAACGACGTCGACGGTCTGCGGCTTGCCGTTTAGAGTGAACCGAACTGCAGGCATGGCATCCCCTCCTCTGGGATCCTCAATAAGAAAAGTATATGACAATCGCAGCGGGTCCGGGGCTTTGGTGGGGCAGGCGCTTCCGCCTGCCAACTCAGGCTGCCGAACGGGGCCTGATCCGGCCGGCGATCTCGGCGCCGCGTGCGTCCTCCGCCAATTCGAGCTCGTAATTGGCCTGCAGGTTCATCCAGAATTGCGGCGTAGTCTCGAAAAAGCGGGCCAGGCGGAGGGCGGTGTCGGCGCTGATGGCCCGCTTGCCGCGAACGATATCGTTGACTCGGGTCACCGATACACGCAGTTCCAGTGCCAGGCGATTGGCCGAGAGGCCGAGCGGTTTCAGAAAGTCCTTCGACAGCGTTTCCCCCGGATGGATCGGGGGCATGGTTTTTCTCTTCTTGGTCATAGTGCGAATCCTGAGCTATCACCGGCCAGGGCCTCCAAATGGTTGCCGGGAACTGCTGCCAGGTCGGCAAGCGCCACTGCAGCATGAATGTGATCCAGCTTTCGCTTCGCGGCTGCGGCCACACCCTGGAACTTCCGGCTGAACTCCCGCCGGAAGTCCTGCTCCGGCTTTCCACCTGAGGATACTACCGTAAGGCGTTAAACGCAATGCAGGAAACCAGGGAGAGACAGGAAACCCGCTAAAATTGGGATTACCAGATGAACACGTTTCGAATCGCACTCGCCAACCTGCGCTACCCGGCCACTCCCGAGGAGTCGGTCACGTTGGCCGAACAAGCCATCGCCCAAGCCTCCCTCGAGGGCGCCGGCCTCATCTGCTTTCCGGAATGCTTCATTCCCGGCTACCGGGGATTGGGGAAGGCGCCGCCGCCCCCCGACCCTGGATTCCTCGACCGCGCCTGGTCCGCCATTCAAGCGGCCGCCGCGAAGGCAACCCTGGAGGTTGTCCTTGGCACCGAACGCGTCGCCGATGGCGCCCTGTTGGCCACCGCACTGGTGGTCACTCCGGACGGAGCCGTCGCCGGTTTCCAGGACAAAGTCCAGATCGACCCCTCCGAAGAGGCCACTTATACGCCCGGTTCCGGGAGGCGGGTATTCCAAACCGGCCCACTGACTTTTGGTATCGCCATCTGCCATGAGGGCTGGCGCTATCCGGAGACGGTCCGCTGGGCCGTCCGGCACGGCGCGCACATCGTGTTCCACCCGCATTTCCACATAGCCGAGCCGGGCAGTTACGTGCCCTCGACTTTCGCCGATCCTGCGAACTCATTCCACGAGAAAGCAGTCTTGTGCCGCGCCGCCGAGAACACCTGCTATTTCGCAACGGTCAACTGTGCCAGCGCCGGATCGCCCACCACTTCGGCGGTGGTGCGGCCCGACGGGACGCTGCTCACCTATCAGCCATATGGCAAAGAAGGGTTGCTCATCGCCGACGTCGACATCGCTGCGGCTACCGGCCTTCTCGCGGCGCGCTACAAGTCTGTCTAGCCGCCATTTCTCACAGTGTTCAGGTGCAGTGAACGTGGCGCAGGCACTCGTGCCTGCCGCGTCGGCACTCATGCCGACGCCTGTCTCCGACAGTGTGTCACAACCGGGAAGAGGTGTCGA
>Ga0116222_1001094_pt1 | contig 15336 bp, 9 predicted proteins | sample Sb_taG_12_FD_88963 | JGI IMG/M metagenome (GOLD analysis project Ga0116222, IMG submission 88963) | Peat soil microbial communities from Weissenstadt, Germany - Sb_50d_9_AC metaG | ecosystem: Environmental > Terrestrial > Soil > Wetlands > Peat | place: Germany: Weissenstadt | collected 2010-09-21
AAATCGCTGATCGTTGATGGCGGGAACTGGAATGGGCCGGTCGCCGCCGGCTGGCTGGCTTTGCAAGACGTGGAACATGCTGCGGTTCTGGTCGCGGGGATTGAGTGGGAGCGCCACTGGGCGTTCGAGCTACGTCGGGAAAACGACAAGGGCGCCCTCCGACTGTCGGCAGGATTGTTGCGCGCCTGCACTCGGGATTTGGCGCCTGGCGCAGATCTGGAGTCGCCCCACGTGTTTCTCGGGATCGCCAGCGGCGATCTCGACGACGCAGTCAATGTTACGCAAGACTACCTGCAGGCCTACGTGTTTTATCCGCTGCCGCCCAAATTCCCATGGGTCTCTTACGATATTTGGTCTACCGAAGAAAAGGCTGTCGAGTCACGTATCTTGAATGAGGCCAAATTCGCTGCGGAAAAGTTAGGCGTAGAAGTCTTCTACCATGATGCTTCCTGGTACTGCGGCTCGGATGTATCCAACAAGGAACGCTGGGGCATCGGCTTGGGGAGCTATATCGACGACAAGCGCAAGTTTCCCATGGGTTTGAGGCGCCTAGCAGACAATGTGCATCACCACAGCATGAAATTCGGCTTGTGGGTTTGTCCGGAAATGGTCGATACGACGGTGATGGAACGCGAAGGAGTTTTAGACGCCTGGATGACGAAGAGAAACGGCCAATTCAATGTTCAGCAAATCGAGGGCTGGAACCCAATGAAGATGCTTTGTTTGGGAAATCCGGAGGCAGAGGCACATGTTCGAGACAATCTGCTGCGAATCGTCGACGAATTCAAACTCAACTGGCTCAAATGGGATGCTTCGGGGTTGCCCGGTCTGGATGTTGTTTGTGATCGGGCCGACCACGGGCACCAGCCAGGCAACGGAAGCCAGGCGGCGGTTGTGGCCAAGTACCGCATTTTGGATGCGCTCCTTAAGAAATACCCCGATCTGATCATCGAACAATGCTCGTACGGCACGCGCCTGGATTACGGGATGGCACGGCATGGCGCAAGGGCGAACTGGCTAAGCGACTCCACTGCACCCTCCTGGCACGCGCGCAATAATGTCATGGCTGCCTCTTACGTTTTTCCATCTGCCTACAGCTATGCCTGGATTATGCTGGACGACGAGGTGAGCAAGCCGCAAACGCCGGTCTTCTTGGATACCATCTTTCGTTCGCGGATGATGGGGGGATTTGGCTTCGGGACCTTACACGGAAGCCTGAAGGAAAGAGTGTCCTCTTATCGACCTGAGGTGATCGAGGCGGGAATACGAAATGTCAAGAACTACAAGAGTTATCGGCACTTATTAGTTCAGCACGTCTATCACCTTACGACGCCGGGGAAGGCAAACGACTGGCAGGGGATGCAATATGCAGCGCGGGATCACAGTGAGGCGTTGGTTTTCCTGTTCCGCAACGGCTCTCCTGAAGCTACACGCTGCTTCAAACTGCGTGGTCTTGACGCGGCAAAACGATACGAAGTTGTTCGCCTGAACAGTGGCGCCAGGGAAGTACTCGACGGGGCAGTATTGATGCAGGAGGGGTTGAAAGTAAGGCTGGACCGCGAGCCGCAAGAATCGGAGATTGTTGGTTTGATTAGAGCAAACTGACGGACCATAGGGTCAGATCGCGCCGGCCAGCGAATTCAGGAGTCTTTTCGACCGGTGATAAAGCCTCGCAGGCTTATTGCGGTGGCGGAGCGGTCTCGCGGATCTGCGCTCCCTGCGCGTCGCTCAATACCAGCACCGCGAAGCGGCTGATAGGTTGCGGCTCGGGCGTGCTGACAGTGGCGTAATCAAAGCGGCCGCGGAGGTCGGTGTAGCCGTCCTTGTGGAACTTCACTGTGCCGTCCGCCAAGCGGGCGTAGACTTTCACGTAAACCTTCGGCAACGCCTTGCCGGTCGCGGCCTCGGTGGCGCTAAGCTGGCCGTAGTTTTCCAGCATGCGCACATCCATGGCGTTGGCATAGTAGGGATGCGAGACGCTCTTGCCGGCGGCAGTCACTTCCACGAGCACATTTCGGCTCACCAGTTCCCGTGGCAACGGGATGGCCAGCTTATTCTGGTCTGCCGGCAGCTTCACGGTCTGCGTGGCATTGGGGCGGATCGAAGCGAATGGCCCGCTGACCTCCTGCACAAATGGATTCCGGCTAAAAAGCAGCTCCACGTCCATCAAGTAGTAGTTGACCTGGACTGAAGCAATATTCTGCCACTTGAGCTGAATCTGGCGGGCATCGAGCGTGAAGCCGAACCCGGGCTCGGTGGCCGCCAGCTGACCCTGCCGTTGGCCGCGGTCGTCGGCATCGACCAGCTTGGGTCCTTTGCCCTCCGCCTCGTCAAGCTGATTGACCAGGGCGGCGAACGCATTCCGCCAGCGATCGACCGGATGCCCAATGTAGTGAGCGGCGATGGTCCGGGCGTGCTGAGGATCATCGCTAAAGAAATCAAGGTACGCCGCGCAGTAATCGTATTGCAGCCGGGTCGCCACCTGATCGGGCCGGACCTCGGCGAACCACGCCAGCGCCTCTTCGACGCGGTCTTGCAGCAGGAGGTAGTACGTGACGGCCAGCTTGTCGTCGTCGTTGAGCTGCGCGTGATACGACAGCAGCTTCAGGAAGCGATGATACTGCTCGTCGAGCTTGCCGTTCACGATCTGCCGGCGCTGACCCAGCGCATGCGCACGCGCATTGACGAGCGGCTTGTACTCCAGGTGTTCGTACTGGTAGCGAGCGACGGGATCGACCGTCAAGAGAGCCGTACGGATCGGCCCAGCGCACTCGGCAACGATCGCGTCGGTGTGCAGCAGGAACTGCTGGGCGGCGGCCGGGAGATTGTGATACAGCCCATACGACCAGAGCGTGGCGTTATAGGCGTGCCGGCCACGCAGCAGTTGCAAGGCCGACTCGAAAAACGCCCGGTCCCTCATGCGGAAGGCGATCTTATCCAGGTCGAGCCGGAACACGTTCTCCTGCCCGAGCATGCTCAGCACTTCCTCCGGCGTGCCATTCTGCGAAATATAATCCCACGATGACGTATCGGGTTTGGAAAGTTTTTCGACCACGTCGAACAGGGCAGGCTGGGCGGCGGCGATGAGTTGCTCGTTCTTCGCCACCTGAACCGGGAGCTGGGCAAACTTGCCGGCGAAGGGGAAGTAGAACAGGTAATCGAGGGCCTGCGTGCGATATGGTTCCAGGTCGAGCAAGACCGTCTTGGTGAACTGACCTTTGGCCAGCGCGATGGCGCCGACCGGCAGCTGGAGCAGCACGGAGAGCTTTTGCCGGGAGGAAGTCGGGTTGGTGACCACCACCTGGCAACCGTAGACGGTGTTGGCGAGGAACTCGCCGGTGACGAACTGATCGATTTTTTCGCCGTTCTCTTCGCGGTAGCGCGAACCCTGGCGGTAGAAGTTCTGGCTAATAAGGATGGGCGTTTGGCCGACGGCTGCCATCACCGGCCGAACTTCCTCGTGGAACGCGATTGCGGCTCCCGCGGGCGTGAGGGTCATCCTGCCGTCCTTGAAAACAACCTCGTGCTTGGGGGCTTCGAACGGCAGATCGAGCACCGCCAGGGCGCACATCATCTCGGTGAAGTTGCGCGACGCCTCGGCAACGTTTCGGGAGAGGAAGGGGCTCTTGCCGTCGTGGCGGGCATAGTCGAGCCAGAACTGACTGACCGGCACTAGATCGGCCAGTTGCTGCTGAATGGGCAGGTGGTAGTAGTTGTTCTCGGCCCATTCCATGGTGGGGTCGAGGCGAGTGTAGAGCTGACGAATGGCGCCCTTTTCGCGATCGTTGCGGAGGGCATATCCAAAAGCTTCCTTAGCCTCGTCCAACGTCTTTTCGTTCGCATCCTTATCCATACCGCCGCGGCCATCGCGCGCCTTGCCAAGTCTAAGAGATTCCCGGCGTCTCGATTGGCTGTCGCCGGCTTTGCCGCCGAATGCTCGAGCTCCTGCTGCGCCCTCTGGTGGTACGGTATTGTTGAAGGCACCATTCCCTCCTGGCGGACCCACCGCTCCGCCTTCGACCATACTCTGCTTATCTGATTCTTTAGAATCTCGAGGGAGGGTCTGGGATTTAGTAATACTCCGAAGCTTGGCCGCCAGACCCAAAGCGTCTTCGGTCCCTAGCGCACTGCCTTGAACTGCCGTATTGAACAGTGTCAAGAAGCGCTCCATATTCGGCGGCTGGAGGCGCATCAGGTCGCTCAGGTAATGGGCGGTCTTGGCCGGCTCGCCTTGCAGCCGCTGGGAGAGCAGCACGCGCTCGACGGTGTTCAGCCGGCCATACGACCAGGGCTGCAGATACTCGCTTAGTTCTTCCTCCAGCAGCCAGCGGTCCAGGAACGTCTTGTCCTTCTTGTTGGCGAGGTACGGGCGGACGACTGCCTGGAAAAATGCCGGGTCTTTCTTCGCCAGGAAGAAATCCAGCTCATGGCAGGCGTACTTCGAATACTTGGCGCGTTTCTCTTCGGGCTTGAATGTGGGCCAGTTGAGCACGAAGGCGAACTCGGCCAAGTTCGCGTCCCTGGAAAGCGTGGCATACAAGCCATAGACCTTGGCCAGGCTGTCGTAGGCTTCGAATCGGCTGCCCGCGACATCGGCCAGCACGAATGGCTGCTTGGGCGCGAGGACGCTCACTTGTTTTTGCTGCGTGAAGTGACCCTTGGGATCCAGCCCACGAAGGAGACGTAGATCGAGGAATTTGGCCGGCTCCTCGGGCAGCGTCATCGAACGATAGGTCGTGCTGAGCGGATCTAGCGCCACGACGTGAATCATGGCGTGCGGCGCAATCGCCTTGCGATCAATCTTGATCGTGCCGGTTTTGTCTGGAATCAGGTTGACGAGCACCGCCGAAGCGTTTGCGAGGAAGTCGAGATTGGCAAAATCCCCTTGATGGGCTAGACCGGAGATTTCCTCGCTACGTCGGCCAGGTGGAGTTTCGGAGCGCGCGGGCAGCTTCCTTTGCATGAAGTCCTCGCCACCGGCGGCTTGCTGCTCCCCGGTTTCCGTCGAACGCACGGCCCAGGGATTGAGCAACAGGGCTGGCCGTTCCAGCATGTTGCCTGGGTATTTCTTCTGGCCTCGGCGGTCGAGGACGTAGCGATATTCGTCGCCAATATTTCGGCCGGTAAGGTAAATCGATTCGAGATGCGCGGGATAAGATCCCGACAATTCAGCGTCGCGAACGGTTGCGAGATACTGGAACGGTGAAAAGGCTGGCTGATAACGCGTCGCGAAGACGTGGACGCGCGTGAACGGCGACACGTCCTGCAGGCGAACCGTGACCTCCTTGGCGCCGGCGCTGATCGAGGCGATCTGCACCGGCTTGAGGGCCGGCAGCTCCAGCTCGCGGAGTCTGCCCAGCACGTAGTCGCCCAGCACCGGTCCGTCGACGACGCGGATGCGGATGCGTTCGCCCGATTGTTTGAGCCAAAGGTCGTAATCGCCGCCGGGCAGACCGCGCAACTCCAGCATGCCGTCCTTGATGCTGATGGCGTCGAACATGTCCTTCTGGATCACGTCGCCGACCATTTCGAAGAGGGCCAGCTCAGTGCGCGCGGGTTTCTCGTCCGAGCCAAGGTAGGGGAGCGCGATCGCAGTGCCGGCCCTGGCCTGCACAAGTTGGCGGTAGGTGTGCTGATCCAGGGGCAGCCGCCAATACTGCGCATCCTCCTCCGAATCCGTTGCCATCACGGTCACAACGTCGGTCAATTCGCCAAGATGCACGCGACCCTGCCGGTCGGTCTTCAGAGTTGTCTGCACGGCCTGCTTAAAATCGCGATGCTCCAGGGCCAATCGGATAGGCCGATCGGGCCTCGCCTCCCCGGTTCGGCCCAGCAGCTCGATGACATAATCCGCGCCGAACCTGGCCAGGTGCATGGCCCCCATGTTCTCTGTGGCGTCCATCTGATTAAGTGCGAACGTTTTCCTGGCGGCCAGGTCGACCGATTTGTTCTGGCTCAGGTCCTTCACCTTCGCCTGGAGGGCAATATTGAGCGTGGCCAGCCGGGCGGGCACGCGGAATTCATGAGTCGATTCGCGGTCCTCGAAGACCTTGAAGTTCGGCACCTCCGTGGAGGTTGCGATGCCGGCCTGATCGGTCGCCGTGATCCTTAGCTTCACTTCCTCCAGAAGTTTGATGGACACTGGCTTGCCATCGAGGAACAGTCCGGGGCGAATGAGCAGCGTGGCCACGCGCTCGGTCAACAGCGATTCGCGGTCGACGTAGATGCCGGCTCCGAGCTTGTAGTTCTCGGCCTGGTGCTGCAGGAAATCGAGACAGGCAAAGTCGCCGCGGCGCAGGATGATTGGCTTCCGGCCGGGGCTGGTGCTGAAGGGAAGAATGATCCTGCCGTCCTTGTCAGGTTGATATTCCAACCCGCCGAACCAAACGGAGGCATCCTTCACCAGGTGATTAGCATCGTCGACCACGGTGATCACCTGTCCTGCCGTGCCTATGGCAACCAACGGCCGGAGCCGGCCCTTGCGGATGAGCGCCCGGCTTCCTTTGCCGGCGCCGATGAAATCGATCACATAGACGCCCGGACGACTGAGCTGCGGAAACTCGAATGATCGGCGGACGCGGCGCAGCGGCGGCTCGCCATAGGCATGCGTCTGCTCGGTATTGGCGACCAGGCCGTCCAGGTTGATGTCGCTGTTCACCTCCTGCTGGTGCGTCCGGTAGTAGTTGAATGTGTTCACCTCGAACACCTTCACCAGCAAGTTGGGCACGTTCTTGACGAACAGGTCAAGACTCACCGGTTCGCCGGCAGCAAAATCGGTCTTGTTCGTGGCCGCGAAGTCGATGTCGACGCGCTCCCTGAGCTGGCGGAATAGCTCGGGCGGCAACTGTGACGCCCATTGCTCCGCATCGCCCAGCCCGTTCTCGATCTTGACCTCCGCGAAGAGCTGGCCGAGATAGACATCGTTGATAAACGGCTCGAATTCGCGGGGCGAGTCGGCCCCGAGCAGGAAGTGTTTGAGGTAGTCGCGCACCACGGCCTCGTCAGCGCCCACGATGGGCAGCAGCGATACGCCGGAGAAGTCCGCACCGAGGTCAGCGGGAAAACGCTGAGATGCATCGCTCTCGAGCATCGCCTTGGCCATGTACGGCTGGCGGCGCGGCAATTGCAAATAGGCCAGGAAGCGCTCCTTGTCGTGGATGCCCTGCGCGCGGTCGAACGCCAGGCGATGGTAGAGGACGTGGGCCTTCAAGGCGTTGTGTACTGGAGCGAGCCGGCTCACAAATGCCTGGAGCCGGTCGAAATAAGCGCGGCTCTGGGCGACGTCGTGCCGCCAATCCGCATCGGCGCCCGGATGCAGCTTGCTGATCCAGGTGTTCAGGAAGGCGACCTGATTGAGCAGCTCAGGCCGTAGGCGTAACAATTCGCCGAGCTGCGTGAGCGTCAACTGCCGGTGGATGGTAAACGTCCCAAAGGGTTGGGGATGCTGCGCCTGCAGATCGCTGGCGATGAGCTGCGGCAGGTTCACTATGTCTGGCCGGGTGAGCCGCTGAAGAAGGTTGCGTCGTCTCTCCCAGTTGAGGTCCTCGCCGGCCAGCCAATCGAGGGCGGAGTCGGTGAAATTATCGAGATTTTGCCAGCGGGCGAACGAGTAAGCGCGCAGAGCAGAGCGAGAGATCACCTTGGGATCGAGGGCTGTCGGCAAATTGGGGGCAGCCCCGAGCACGGTTCTCTGCTGGTTGAACTGCAAGTTCAAATGGTTGCGCAGGTAGGTGAGCGTGCGCTCGGGATTGCGCTCGTAGGTGAGCAGGGCATAGCGAGTCTGGATCTCGGTAAGCCGGGGAGTTTGGCCGAAACGCTGCCGCCAGAGCTTGGTGAATTCTTCGACCTTCTCGAATTGTTCAGTGTTGAGGAAATGGAGACAGTGATAGTAGTAATAATCCTCGGTTCCGGGGATAAGCTGCCGCAAGCTGGCTGCCCGGTCCTTGGCGAGAGCGAAATCCTCGACATAACCCACTTCGCCAGCCCGCACGGTGGAGGCCAGGAGAATCGCCCAGGCTAACGAGACCAGAGTGCGTTTCATCGTATTTCCTCGACTCTTTCAGAGAAGTTTGCCGACACGCCGCCAGGGACGGACCATCCGCGCACGTCATTATGCTGCTTGCAACCGGTATCTGTTAGACGAGAAAGGAGGCGAAACGGTTTCGTTGGGCCAACATAGCTAATTTGCCGCGGTGATGCCTAGGATGCGATCTCCCCGGTCCCCAAACTCTGGTTTGGGGACGAAGGATCGAGGAAAGCGCCGGCGTAACGGACGCAGTTTCGTGGAACTGAATCTCTTTTGACCACAAGCTGGCAGTGGCGCGCTAGCCCGGTTATTCTGACGCCATGAACGAAGTTACCCGCGCCTTGAATGCAATTCAGCAAGGCGCTCCTCATGCTGCCGACGACTTGCTCTCGTTGGTCTATAGCGAGCTGCGCGAACTCGCTGCCCGAAACCTGGGCAAGGAGAAGGCTCGGCAAACCCTTCAACCCACTGCGCTCGTCCACGAAGCTTATCTGCGCCTCGTTACTAATGGCGAGGGGCAGCATTGGGATAACCGTGGCCATTTCTTTGCCGCCGCGGCTGAGGCGATGCGCCGGATCTTGATAGAAAACGCTCGCCGGAAGAAACGTTTTAGGCATGGAGCTCCCGCGCTCCCGTAACCTTCACAGATTCTTAGACCTCTCATAATCGCGAGAAGTCGTACACGATTGGGGCTGTGGAAAGGAGGACCTGGGTATCCCGTTGTGCTATAAAGACGCTGCGCAATATCGTTCGTCTTATCGAAATGCAGTCATGCTTAGCTTTTTGCCGAGAACTCGCCGGAGGAAATGGCTGTTATTTGCGAGTGGCCTCCTCGCGGTGGTTCTTGCTGTCTGGTGGTGGTGGTTCGCGCACCGCCTTTCACCTGCGGAGCAACAGTTTGTCGGCGTTTGGCATCATCGCGAAACAATGTCTTGGCAAACACCACCGGGAGAGGCTCTCAATATAGTCACGATTGCTCCAGACCATACTTGTCGATTTATCCCTCTTAGCACGGCGACCGGGAGGCCTTTTCGTCCTTGCCTGGTGGGACACTGGCGCCTCACAAAGGGTGTGCTTGTCTTCGATTGGAACGACGGTCTGATTGCCAGAATCCGCGGCCACTTGCCAGAGAAATGGGGTGGGATCACTCTCGACTGCCTTACTGTTGAGTCCATTACGGAGAACAAGCTCATTACACGGAAGCAAAACGGCGAGCCCGCAATCCTCCTTAGGGCTGAGGAGGACCCGGTCGAAGAAATGAAGAATCCCTTGCCAAACCGTCCCTGGCACACGTCGGATGGGTGATTGAGTCGCTGCGGCTCCGAAGGGCCGCGGATGGGTGGCCGGGGCTGAGCGTCTAGCGAAGCTCGTAGGCGGCGCCAAGGCGCGCGGCGAGACAATTACCATCCATCCCGGTGATGTCCTGTTGGCCACGGATTACACCGGCTCGGGCCATAGGCGGCGCTTGGTTAACGACCAGCCCCCGGCGCGCCATTCGCGCTCCGCTGGATGGACCCACTTTGCCACAAGAGCGTCCATTTGTGGTCGTTCGAAGAGTCCATCGGAAACGAATAATCGATTAATGCGCAGATAAGATCATCCGACCACAGCTTCCCAATTCATAGAATATTGAATGCGCGACTTGCTCTCAGATAGGCTACGGGAATCGAGCCAAGGGATCTCCCTTTATGAGGCACCATGCCTTTCTCTGTCTCGCAGTGGCATCGCTGCTCTTACTTCCATCGGCCGGCCTAATAGCGGAAGACGTGGATAAACCCCACATCGATCCGCTTCCCCCAGGAGCAGTGTTGCGATTTGGCACCAGTCGGCTCTGGCCCGGAGGCAGCGTCGAACACCTGGCATTTTCACCAGACTCCACAAAACTCGTCTCCTGGAGCAGCGACGTTGCTAACAGTCTCTGCATTTGGAGTGTTCGGACAGGCCAACTGCTACGACGAGTGGAACTACCTGGCGCCAGCGTGCAGTCGCTCGCGTGGCTGGCTAACAATCATGGCATCGCTCTACTTTGGACGGGTGGACCTGACCAGCTTGTCTGGGAGTTCAGCGATGAAAGTCCTGCCCCTCAGATCGCGCGCCAAAATGGCGGTATAGGGGGCGCCAGGGCCGGCGGCCCAGAGCCCGATAATGAGCATGATTCGTGCTGGGCGGTCAGCCCGGACGGGAGCACTCTCGCCGTCGGGCGGGCTGGAGCGCATGATAAGAGCCGGCCGATCTTGTTCCGAGCTTTGCAAATCGGAGTACGCGTGAACGAACTGGTCACCCAGAAGACACTAACAGAGCATGCAGGGAACAGTGGAAAGTTGGTCTTTGCGCCAAACGGTAAGAGGCTCATCGCATTCAATACGAGCAAGAAGTCCCCGACGCAACTTGTCGTTGTCTGGAACGTGCTCACAGGCAAGGAGGTCATTCGTTTCATGGCCCCGCGCCCGGCCCAGAATGGAGGCCGCGAAGCCGTGGCAGTGTCAGAGGGAACACTTGCCATTGGCCTGGAGGACGGCGGAACAAGTTTGTGGGATCTAGCGACGGGGAAAGAACGCAGGCTCGCCACCAACCACATCAGCAATGAAAAAGGCCAGGGGTATGGAACCTTTGCGGTCGCGTTTACACCCGATGGTACGATTCTTGTAACTGGCGGCCGGGACGGCGTAGTGAAACTTTGGGAAGTCGCCACTGGACGACATCTACGCAGCTTGGAGCGGCATTACTCCTGGGTCGAGTCCCTCGCGGTGTCACCCGACGGACAAATGATAGCGTCCTCTGGGCAAGACGGCATTATCCGTTTGTGGAACACCCGCACAGGGGCCGACGCATGTCCCCAACCCGGCCACCACGCCGCAGTGCTTTGGACGGCGTTGAGCCCTGATGGCCGAATCGCCATAACCGCAGGGTTGGACAGCAGTGTCCGCTGGTGGGACGCGTCGTCGGGGCGGGAGTTGCGGGCCAATTGTTCCCACGGCCCCCTGCATGGGCTGGCCATCAGTCCGGATGGCGAGTGGGTCGTCGCTTCGGTCAACGAGAGACGGCTGCAGACTTGGAAAGTGGCCACCGGCCGCGAAACCACAAACGCAGAACTACGCGAGGGCTTTAAGGCGGAGAGGCTACTATTCACCCCGGACGGCCGACATCTCGCCACCGCATTCGGGCCTGAAGTCACCATCTGGGATTGGCCAGCGCTGCGGATCTCCCGGAAGATCGAAATTCCACGGCCCGCGAAGCAACCTGGTGAGAACTCTTGTCAGGGGCTGGCGATCTCTTCCGACAGCCGGTGGCTTGTAACCGTAGCGTATCGTGCCTCGTTTCGAGAAGTAAATGGACTGCGCTTCGGAATTGCGGAGGACGGAGTGGCGGATGTATGGGACTTCGCGACCGGTAAGCGCGTCCATCGGTTGGCCGAGAGCCAGGGCACCTACCAGTCCGCCACCTTCACCGCTGATGGTCGCTTGGTCTTGATCGGAGGCGGAGGGGGATCGATTCCGGTTGAAGCGCCCCGCCGCCTACCCGAGACCTTCAAGGGTGAAATCTCCCTGCTCGACCCACTCGCCGCTCGTTGGCTAAGATCGTTCACGAGTCCCCCGCCCACACCAGGCGTCGCATACCGGTACACAGGATCGAGTGTCTTGTCTCGCGACGGCCGGACGTTGTACGTTTCGTACAGCACTGGCGAAATTGTCGGCTTTGAAGTCGCAACAGGACAGCCACGCCGTACCTTCTCCGGGCATCGCGGTTTCATCTGGGCGCTTTCCTTTGCCCCGGACGGACGTCGGCTGCTCTCCGGCAGCAATGATGGTTCGGCCTTGCTCTGGGATGTGACGTTCTCCGGGGCCGCAAGGCTGCAAAAAGACCCCATCATCAGTGCCACCGTCGAGAAGCATTGGTCGTTGGTCTCAGATCGGGAGGCAAAGCCGGCATTCGATGCAATGGTTCGACTCGCAGCTTTGCCTGATAGTACGATTGAGCTAATCCGGCGACAGGTAAAACCGATAAGCAACGCGCCTACAGATGCCGACATCGACCGCATCTTTGCAAGCTTGGACAGTCCGAGATTCGCGACCCGCGAGAAGGCGTCCGCAGAATTGGCCGCGTTCGGTGAATTGGCTGTGCCTGCGGTGCAAAGGCGCTTTGGGCCGGCCCTGTCGCCGGAAGTTCGCGAGCGAACCCGTGTATACCTCGAAAAATTCGATCCGCGAAAGGTGTCACTGACGCGGCTACGCCAGATCCGCGCCATTGAATTACTGGAAGGGATCGGCAATCAAGCTGCCAAGACCTTGTTGTCGGAGCTGGCCAAGGGACCCCCTGAGGCTCCGCTTACTCTCGACGCGACGGCGGCTTTAGGGCGGCTCGGACAACGCTAGGATCCTGAACCCGGACCCGCCGTGCCCCGCGAAAACACTTCCCTGCCATCCCGCAGTACGCCAAATGCAACTTCGAGAATTCCTGCTTACTGCGCTTGCTGTCCTCTCGCGCGCGAGGTAACTGACTGTCCTCGTTGCATCGCGATTGGCGCGACGCCGCACACGACAGCTACCGAGAAAGGACAACGCATCATGGCAAGCAAGAAGACAGCGAGGGATTCGGCCCACACCGAAAAGGCCAAGAGCACCGAGCCTGAGAAGACGACGGGCACCTCGAGGAAGATTACGGACCTGAGCCTGGGCGACATCGTTCTGATTCCTGGGTTCGACGGCCCGAGAACCATCTGCAACGCAACCAAGGTCGGGGATGGTGCGGACGCGGGCAAGTTCGAAGTCGCCCTGCGAGATGAAACCGGCGAGGTCGAGCACGCTCGGTTTGGTCCGGAGGAGGAAGTGCAGATGGTTGGCAAAGCGGCCAGGGGAGGTAAGGCCTCGCCTGTACCAGCGGAGTCGGCGGCGCGGAGGACCTCTGCGAAGGGCAAAGGCACGAAGAACAAGGCACCAAAGCCCGAAGGCGCCAAGCAGGCGAAGAAGGCCCCGAACCCACCCAAGGAGAAGAAGACCAGCGCCCTGGACGCCGCCGCCAAGGTTCTCGGCGAGACTGGCGAGCCGATGAACTGCCAGGACATGATCAAGTCGATGTCGGACAAGGGCTACTGGAAGTCGCCAGGCGGGCTGACCCCGCACGCGACCCTATATTCCGCCCTCCTCAGAGAGATCAAGGCGAAGGGGAAGGAGGCACGGTTCAAGAAGGCCGATCGCGGGAAGTTTAGCCTAACGTAGGCATACCTACGCTTTACCAAGGATCGCCCACGAGGCCCCGCATTTCGCGGGGTTTTCTCGTTGGTGTTCTGGCCAACCGAGCCACGCCGGACGCGACGTGGGCGAACGTGGACAAAAGAAAAGCCAAGCAGCCCGCGTTGGCAAGTGGGGATTGACTCGATCATGCAATGCCAGTGTTGACACTTGCATGGTAATATATTACCATCCCTATGATAGGAGGGTTTGATGGCTGGAAGACCAACGAAAGAGCCTGGGCAGAAGATGGATATTCCACTTCGGATCATGCTGACAGCCGAGCAGGACAGGCTAATCCGAAAAGCTGCTGCCAAGAAAGGAATTGACGTGAGTACATGGGCGCGTCCGACTTTGTTAGAAGCTGCTCGGAAAAGCGTGGGGATAGAACGAATCGCGGTCCGCGTGGGCGAGCTAGAAACTGTGGTCGACCTGGTTCAGCTGGATGAGGGCAAATTTCGCATTAAGCGTTTTGACTGTCTTTTGCCATCGCGACCGAAATCAAAGGTGCCCGCTCGGGAGCTTTTTCCCGAAGTCAGCTCCGCCGAGGAGGCCGCTAATCACGTCGCGGACCTTATTCGTAAAGGCATCATAAGGCCGGATTCTGGCTTCAACACTGGCGTTGAGTTGGAGCGATTCGACTTTCCTGATTAAAACATATGAAAAGGCGCGTGAACTAGTACTCGTCCAATTTTCGATTGACACGTGGAAGTTGCCTATTCCGCGGTCTTGTCATTGCGCGAGGCCGTCGGCGAGGCGTCGCGGCTGCGTTTGCGGCCGATCTTGATGACATCGCTGGCGTTCATTTTCTGCGTTCTGCCACTGGTGATTGCCGAGGGGGCCGGCGCGGAGATGCGTCGTTCGCTGGGGGTCGCCGTGTTCGGCGGCATGATCGGGGTAACGCTGTTCGGCGTCTTCCTGACGCCAGTTTTCTACGATGTTATTCAGCGTTTGTTCCCGCAGCCGGGGAACCGGAAACGCTAGCTGCTGAAGCGGTTATTGCCGGCACTTGCGCAGAGCCTTCGCCATGATCGTGTTCGGCTACACCCAGTGCCGTGAACAACTGAAGGTCCCGGCCGGGCGAATTAAGGTGGAAAAATCCACCGACACTGTTTTTCATTATTAGCGACCCAACGCCACCACGCCGCCATCACCGTCCACTGTGATTTGCTGGCCGCTGCGGATCCGCTCCGTCGCTACGCCGGTTCCCAACACCGCCGGGATGTGATACTCTCGCGCGACTATGGAGCCATGGCTGAGCGGGCCGCCCACGTCGGTAACGACGCCCGAGGCCAACGCGAACAGCGGCGTCCACGCGGGCGTGGTGATCTTGGCGACGAGGATGTCTCCCTGTCGCATCTGATTGAACTCCGCGGGACCATGAATCACACGGGCCGCGCCGGTAACGCGGCCCGGGCTAGTGCCAATTCCCTTAATGGTGGCGCCCGCCGCCTGATCGGTGAGTGCCGGCAGCAAACGATTTAAATCAATCCCGAAAAAGCGCGCGCCCCGGATGGGCAGCACCACCGGCGGCGTCGCCATGCGCTCGCGCTCCCACAGCGCGCGGCGCTCGGCCACCGCACGACGGTAATCCAGCCCGGGCGTACCTGCGTCGAGGGCGGCCGCTGCCGTCTCCACCTCGTCCCACTTCAACCAGAACACCTCATCGCGCTCGGCGAGGGTGCCCGCCGCCACAAGCCGCCGCCCGACCTCACGCAACAGGCGGCGGAGCAGAGGCCAGCCAAGGCCAACATCGGCAAGCGCGTCTTCGCGCAGCGGCGCGTAACGCTGCGCCGCTTGCAGGAGCGACCGGAATAACCACCAGCGCATCCCTTTCAATCGTGCCCGCAGCGCCTGCGTGGCCCGCTCCCGAACGGCCGCCGCCTCCGCCTGTCGCTGATGCGGATTGCGCGCCTGCCCCGCCAGGAAGCATTTCAGCGCGGCGATCAGGGGTGCGGGGTCGTCCGCCGCCAGGCTCTTGGCGAAATCCAGATCGTATATGGCATGGCCAAAGCGATCCAGGTGATCCGCGAAGCGACGGCGGAACTCGTTCCAGCCTTCCACGCCATCCACCGGCCCCGC
>Ga0116222_1001100_pt1 | contig 15289 bp, 10 predicted proteins | sample Sb_taG_12_FD_88963 | JGI IMG/M metagenome (GOLD analysis project Ga0116222, IMG submission 88963) | Peat soil microbial communities from Weissenstadt, Germany - Sb_50d_9_AC metaG | ecosystem: Environmental > Terrestrial > Soil > Wetlands > Peat | place: Germany: Weissenstadt | collected 2010-09-21
GCATGCGTAATGCGCAGCCGATCATCCTGGGCGGTCCGAAGAGGCTAGCATGCAGTCAGAATTTCTTTGCAAGCCGACGCGTCGGACTTACCAAATTATCATTCACGCCCGCGAGGTCTAGTTGTATTTGAATAGCGCCTCGCCCCGGCTGCATCGCCATTGTCCGTGGAAACTGGCGCAGCTGACGTAACGATATCCTGCTAGCCTGAAAGCATGGATGCCGTCAGTTGTCCAGGATGTCGCGAGCGTGACCGACGCATCGCTGAGTTGGGGCGGATGGTTGCCCGGTTACAAGCCAAGGGCGCGGTGCTGAAACGCCAGCTCGAAGAAGCCGTTCGGGCCGGCAAGCGTCAAGCCGCTCCTTTCTCGAAGGGTCCCCCGAAGCCGGAGCCGAAAAAGCCGGGGCGCAAGCCTGGGAAAGACTATGGAACGAAGGCACATCGCCAGCCGCCTCCGCCCGACAAGATAGACGAAATCCACGAAGCTCCGTTGCCCGATTCCTGCCCAGACTGCGGCGGCCCGATTGACGAAGCAGACATCAAACAACAATTCCAAACGGAAATCATTCGCCAAGCACTCCACCGGCAGTTCAACATCCACATCGGCACCTGTCGATCTTGTCGCCGACGCGTTCAAGGCCGCCATCCATTGCAAACCTCAGATGCACTCGGCGCTGCGGCTTCGCAATTGGGTCCTGATGCCCAGGCAGCGGCTGTCGAACTGAACAAGAACGCCGGCCTCGCAATATGGGCTGCAATTGGCTGCCAGCCTTTGTCGTCGCATTGTGCCTTGTCCAGAACATTGTCCGAAATGCACCGAACTACAATGGCGTCCACTTGAGGAATGCGCGTTGCCGCCAGCGTGGCATAACCCTCCATTTCGATGGCTAGAGCATCGCTATAGTTCTGCCGAATAAGCTGGTACGTTTGAGAAAGTTCGTGAGCTACGACCTGTTCGCCCGCCGCAATGGGCCCAACGTGAGCTTGTGGGGCCTCCACCTGGTCGGCGTGCCGCTTGCGAATCCTCTTGAGCCACTGGTCAGCCCGAGCAACTGCCCTGGCGAGTTGTTCCATCCTGTGACTTGTGTTATGCACGGCTGGACGAGGCCGGAATGTCTCTTCTGCCTTGCCGGAGTGGATGTTGTAGATCTTGGTTGATGCAACGACGTGGCCGAGTCGAACGTCCTTCTTTAGACTTCCTGCTACGCCAACGAAGAGAACTACTTCTGGTTCGAACTGAATGATTGCGCATGTGGCAATGACGGAGACGTTGGTGTTTCCAGGCCCACATTCAGCAACAGCTACTTTCCACCGGACGTCACCAGAAGTGAAAATGCCGCAGGAGTACACGGTGCCGTAGCGATCCTCTTCGTCGTGCCGACCTTCGGGATCGAGGTGCTCCAGTACAGCCTGGCACTCCAAGCTCAGTGCTGTCAAGATAAGCGCTTGAGGGTGGGATCCTTGCGCGTGTGCTAGAGGTGTAATGGAAGACACTAGGCGACCTCGTTGCAGTTAAGTCAATGTATGCCGACGCCCCGCCCTGTGACGGCTTTTTGCGCCGCCTGTGGCGACGGCTGTTCGGGTGATGCCCTCCGCTGTCCTGCGCTTAGGCAACACGAATCGAGCATCCTCGGAATAGCCGCCTCCCCAACACGGGCCGTGGCCTGGGTTTTGCGCAGCACTTGCAGAAAGAGGACCATGCTCAAGAGGGAGGCGGATCCTTGAGCCAATTACGGACAGCAATCCTGGTCAAATCCCAAAGCTCCCTGAACAGCTCTTCTTCGTTGTGTTCGGGCGGGTCCCAGCCGAAGTGAGCGTCCTGATCCATCTGCATCAACGCGCTGCCATGGAGAATCTCTGAGCGAAGGGAGTACATGTCATTGCGGCGATGCTCCAGAGCGGCACCAGAGGCGTATCTCTCGATGAGCTTGCGAAATCTCTCCTTGGCACCAATCTTCCCTCGCTTGGTCAACGACTCGATGGCAATGACGAGGGAAGCAAAAGAAGCAGAAAAAGATATCGTCCATTGGCGGGAGGCCATGTCCATCCAGAAGCTGGCGCGATCGAACTTGGCACGGTTTCCCGGTGAAAGCTGCCCGTAGCAACAAATCGAATCGTCGAGGTCGGCCGGGACGCGTAAGGGGCGGCCATCGTGGCCCACACCTGCGTAGTATGCTTCCGGGTCGAGCTCTTCGATCCGTTCGGCCGGAGGCGGAGATAGTTCCTCCATCACGACCTCGCCGAACTTAGCCCAGAAAAACTCTTGAACCCATTTGACTTCATACTGGGCATCCCCCGGCACAACGGCCCATAAGTGCCTGAAGCGTCGCGGTTGGCAGGAGGTTCCCCCGGCAAGAAGAACATTGAGGAGATGTGTAAGCTTGCGGTGTTCCCGCATCCGCCGATAGTTAGTGATCGCCCAGAGATTGCTTGCTTTAATCGGGAATTCAAGGATGAACGGGTGATCCGCCATCTCCACCGGGGCTTGGGGAGCATCAGCCGGCGGCGGCAGAATCTGCACGCCGGAGCGTTGCCCTCTCCAGGAACCAAGCACGCGAAAGCTGCTGAAACTGCAATCCCGCCCTACCTTTAGCGGTTCTGCTCTCTCAATGTCCTCAATAGCGAGCGCCCATTTTGTGGCATCGAAAGTCGGACCGGGCTCGATGGCGACAATCTGCTTGTTTTTGGAAAACGTCAGCTTGATCTGGCAAGCCGAGCCTGCGAGCGGAAGATAAAACGTGTTTGGATTGTTTGCGTGATCATGATACTGACCCGGTGTTCCAATGCGTTCGTGCAGGATTTGCCTTAATTCCCCCTGGTCAAGCTTCGCCCATGTGTCTTTCAGAAGATAAGTACCCATGGAGCCATTCTACGGGAGAAGGCGGCGCACGAAATAGTCCTGCGGCGTTTCCGATGATGTCGCCCAGTCATCAAGAGAATGTCGCGGCAGGACAGCCTCTGCTGATATCGCGCCGATTCTGGCGTGCAATGAAAATGGGGTCATCGAGTGCGATGCCCCCCTCCACGGCTGCCTGGACTGTTGCCGAGACTTCCTCCCTCACCGGTACAAGAGGTGCGCGAAGCACTTCCACGTTCTGAAGAGTTGGGCCATGTACGAGCATGTGGCCCACCGCGTCAGCTTCGAGCAGCGTCCCAACCGGCTCCCCGAAAGAATGATCAAACCATCAACCCGCCAGTATACAGCCCGGCTGTAAACTGGCGGGTTGGACTATGCAGATCGCCTCCGTCGCAATGCCTGCTGATCTGAAGTAACTTCCCCGGGGTGCATTTGCACGACTCCAAAGGCTCGCACCGGGAAGGTTCCCATGTTCTTGATCTTGACCGGCACTGCGAAGAAACGAAACCCGGCACCCGGAAGCCGGCCCAATCCTCGCAGGTGTTCGACAATCGGGACTTCGGCGGCGAGGAGGAGGGAATGTACGGGCCGGCTCAGGTCGCCGGTGTCGTCAATGTTCAGCGAGTCGATGCCCACCAGCGCCACGCCCGCTTCGAGTAGGTACTCGGCGGCGTCTTTCGTCAGGAAAGGATGGCCCTCGAAATACTGGTCCGTGCGCCAGTGCGCATCCCAGCCGGTGCGAACCAGGACCGCTTTGCCTCGAAGGTCGCAGTCTGTGAGCGCCGCACGACTGATGGCCCGGTCATTCGACAGGTCGGCAGGGATCACGGCGCATTCCAGGTTCGCCAGGCGCTCCAGGGGAAGTTCCGACAAGTCTTTGCCGTTGGTGGAACGGCGAGTCGAGGTAGGTGCCGGTGTTCGCAACCATCTCGATCTTGCCGATGTGGAACTCGGTGCCCGGAGCGTAATGCGACCGGGACTGCTCCCGGCTGAGGAAATCGCAGACGAGGGGTGCCGGCAGATCCTTGTAGGTAATCATGCCGTTTTCGATGACATGGCTAACATCGACCAGCGTGGATGACTCCCGTGCGGTTCAGAGCGTGCGGACACGACGGACGATCCGCTCGTCCACCCGATACCCGACCGCCTCCCAAAAAGTCATGGCCCACGGGTGATGCTTCTCCACCAGCGCCTTGATGCGCTTGGCTCCCTGCCGGTTATTGAAACCCCATCCCACTGGTCTTACTTTCTTTTTATTTGACGCCGAGTAATTGGGTCGCCTCCGCATAGAAGCTGCGTAGTTCCGCATCTTTGGGAGCGTTCTTCTCCCTCCATTGGACTGCCTTGTCGTACCACTTGCGGGCTTCCTCTCGGTGACCCAGCTGCCAGTGTGCCATGGCCAGGGTGAAAGTATTGAACGCCTCTGCTTGCCCCTTCATAAGTTCCATGGACTTGGTCGCGGCCTCGATGGAGCTTGTCCAGTTTGTCGCCCGGTGATGGGCCACGCCAAGCGTGTTCCACCAGCCGCCATTCTCAGGCTCGAATGCAACCGCTCGCTTGGCCAGGTCGACCGCTCGTTTCGGCTCGCGGCGCGAGACGTCAGTCCGCGTGATCAGCAGCCAGGCGAGATTGTTAAAAGGGAGCGCATAATTCGGGTCCAGCTCAATGGACTTCGTGTAGTCGGCGATCGCCAGCTCCTTCTCACCGCGGCGGGAATGTATGTAGCCCCGGCTACCCCACGCCGCTCCCCATTTGGGGCTCAGCTCGATGCCTTTGTCATGATCCGCAAGTGCCTTGTCCAGTTTGCCGAGTTGGCCATAGACGATGCCTCGGTTCACCCAGCCTCGCGCCGATTGTGGATCCAGTTCAATGACCTTGCAAAAGTCGGCCAGAGCCAGATCCCAATGCTGGAGTTTTCCATGGGCCAGGCCCTGCGCTTCCCAAGCCTTTGCGGACTGCGCGTCCATCTCGATTGCCCTCGAGATCTGTGCGAGAGCTTCCTGGTCAGATCCTTTCGCCAGCAAGACGTTTGCCAGAGCTACCCTTCGACCGGGGCTGTGCGGCCGTACGACCTGGGCGACAGTATAGAAGCGAACGGCATCGTCATACTTGGGAGGCTTCAATGCACTGAAACAATACCAGCCTAGGGCGTCATTGATCCACAAGTCTGCGGGGTATTGCCGTTGCGCCTGCCGCAGCAAGCTCACGGCCTGCGCCGGGGAACTCAAGTAATCGCCCAAGCTGCGCCCTAGCAGCGTCAAGCTGTCTGGGGGCAGTTGGCGGGCGTCCACGGAGGCCGCCAGAGCCTCCAGGGCTTTCCGATCATCTCCAGACAGGGCCGCGCGCACCTGGCTGCGCCACGGGTCGGGATCTGCCTCCCGCGCAACCTCCAATAATTGCTTCCAGTTGGGAGGCACGTTTGTCGCGGCAACCCGGCGCATGCCGGACCAGAAATCAAGCGCCCGGGCCAGTGTCCGCCGGATGCTCCGTGCCCGAATCCGTTCAGCCGCTTCCGTGGTCGGCATTGTCGTCATGTCGATGCCATAATTCATGAATGCCTGGGCGTAATCCTCATCTTGTTCTTGGCCGCTGGTGAAATTCTCACTCCTGGGCTGACTATAGATTTCCTCCAGCCGCTGCGCCATGGTCAAGTCGCTCCTCAGGTCCAATAGCTCCGCAGGAAGTTCCTGCCGGCCGCTGGCCGCGAGGAGCTTTTCGGCGCGTTGAACCGGCACCCATGCCTCCTGCCATTTCTCATCCGCGACTAATGAGGCGGCCTCGTCCAGGGAGCGATGCACCTCGCTAGCCAATGCCGCATCCCGCAAGGCGCTCTCGCGAGCGGCCAAGCCGAGTGTACCGGTCAGCACGCCGAGTGCGGCTGTGATCACGAGCGCCGTCAGAAGTGCGCCGCGATTTCGCTGCACAAATTTGCGGTAGCGGTACCATACTGCGGGCGGGCACGCCTGCACGGCCTCATTGTTCAGGTAGCGATCGACGTCGGCGGCCAGGGCGCTGGCACTCTCGTAACGGCGATTGCGGTCTTTCTCGAGCGCCTTCATCACGATCCAGTCCAGCTCGCCCCGCAACAGCTGGCGCAGTCTGCTGGGTTCGCTCCGCCTCTGCGCTGAAATCGTGGTCGCTGCCTGCCCCAGGGTGCTGATCCGCGTGCTCGGCTTGGGCGGTTCTTCCTCCCGAATGATCCGCCGCATCTCTTCGAACGCCACCGTGCGGAGGCGCGCCTGATCGAAGGGGGTCGTGCCGGTGAGCAGCTCATAAAGCAGCACGCCGAGCGAGTAAATGTCGCTGCGCGTGTCTACATCCAACCCGCTCAGCTCCGCTTGCTCGGGACTCATGTACAACGGTGTGCCGATCATCTGCGCAAAGCCGGTGAACAGCGTCTTGTCGGTGAGTTGCTGGCCCAACGCCTTGGCGATGCCAAAGTCGATGATCTTGGCCACTGGCACCCCATCGTGCAGTGTCACCAGCACATTGGACGGCTTGATGTCCCTGTGGATGATCCCCTTCTGGTGCGCGTGCTGCACCGCCTGACAGACCGACACGAACAGTTCCAGCCGTTCGCGGAGAGAGAGCTGACCGTGGTCGCAAAACTCCGTGATCGACAGTCCACGGACCAGGTCCATGACGAAGTAGGGCCGGCCCGTGCTGGTCGCGCCGGCGTCGAGGACGTGGGCGATATGTGGGTGGTCCATTAAGGCCAGCGCCTGCCGTTCGGCTTCGAAGCGGGCGATCACCTGGCGCGTGTCCATGCCGGGCTTGAGGATCTTGAGAGCCACCTTGCGGCGGACTGGCTGCTGCTGTTCGGCCATGAAGACCAGGCCGAACCCTCCTTCGCCGATTTGCTCCAGCAGCTTGTACGGGCCGATGAGCGTGCCGGGGCTTTCTTGGACCGGCTCTTTGTTGGTGGTCACGAGACCGAGAGCGGATGCTGGTGATTCCAAAAAACTGCCGGCCGAGGCGTCGGCCTGGAGCAACGCGTCGACTTCGGCGCGCAAGCCGGGCGTTGCGGCGCATGCGCGTTCGAGAAAGACCTGGCGCTCCTCGGCCGGCCCGATCTCGAGCGCTTCGAGGAAAATCTCATTGACCTGTTGATTCCAGGTCGCCATTGCGGCACCTTGATAGGAAGTCTCTACTCATCAATGCGCGAAAAAGGCCCAGGTTGCACGTGAAAAATTCGTAGATTCTCACGTAAGCCACCAAGCCGGGAGGTACGCTGACTGGGTCGCTGCCCAACAAGATGTTGGATTTGATGCACGCCGACTTTCACGCAGATTGGTAGCACCTTGCAAGTGATCTTTTGGCCAGTTATCCTTGCTTGGATGAGCGACGTCACACGCATCTTGTCAGCCATCGAGCAGGGAGACCCGCACGCAGCTGAACAGCTGCTGCCGCTGGTCTACGAGGAGTTACGGCAGTTGGCGGCTGGGAGGATAGCGAACGAGAAACCGGGCCAAACACTTCAAGCCACGGCCCTGGTCCACGAAGCATACATGCGCCTGGTCGACGTGGACAAAGTTCAGGAATGGGACAGCCGGGGACACTTCTTCGCCGCCGCGGCTGAAGCCATGCGCCGCATTCTGGTCGAGCGAAGCCGGAGCAAGGCGACATGCAAGCGCGGCGGCCAGGCGCGGCGCCTCGATCTGGGTAAGTTGTCGCTGGCTGTAGATGAGCCGTCGGAGGATCTGCTGGCACTCGACGAGGCGCTCGCGGAGCTTGAAAAGCACGATCCGCAAGCCGCCCAGCTCGTGAAACTCCGCTACTTTGCTGGACTTGGCCACCAAGAGGCTGCGAAGGTCCTGGGCCTAGGGCGTCGTGCCGCGGACCGGCTCTGGGCACTGGCGCGCGCCTGGCTGTACCGCCGCATCAGGGGGTGCTAACCCCGCTGCACGGCATTAAGTCATCGCGCCTGCCCAAGTGGCGATGACCGCTTGGTTCTCCCCTCCAAAAATCACAATTTCCAAGCCCCTGGATTGGGGCAAGCAAATTTCCTACCTGCTGCGTGCAACATTGAATCATTTCTCGCATTGATACGTGGAGGCGGTTTCACGATGCGAAGCGACGGGCACCGGGAAACAGCCGTTTGAGAAGACGCTCCCGCAGGCACCCAAAATCCGAGAGCGGATGCATCCAGCAAAAGGAGCAGCTACCATGGCACGTTTCCTCGAACGAGTTCTAATCCGGAAGGAGCATGTCGCACGCTCTCCTCGGCGAATAAGCGCGCGGCGCGCGCGCCCAGCCCTCGAAAGGCTAGAAGAACGGTGCAACCCCATAATTGCGATCCTGATCGGACATCCAGCGGCCATCGTGCAGGTAAATCCGCAGCCCTTGCCGCCGATCGTGATGGTCGATTTCCAGCTTTTGAATCTTCCACTATGGGACTCGGCGCCTGTGCAAGTGACCAATGCGCACTTCGATCTCCAGGGACGTTTCAGCCAAACTGGCGAATGGAGCGCCGCGGCGGGCGCCGCGCCGACACACTGGTCCCTAGAGGTGATGTATAGCCTGGCCGGCAAATACAGCGAAAGTAGCCACCCGCCCGATCCAGCTATGCCAGCCACGATCGCTGCTAGCTATCAGATGAGCGGAGCGGTTCGGTTGATCCTGACTATCGACCAACCTGTCGGGAAAACCGAGGTCGTGGCCGAAAGCAGCATTATGCAGTATCTTGGCACCGCTCAGGGGACGGGCCAAGGAGCTAGGCCGCAAGAATCAGTCTCCTTCAACTTCACGGCAATCGCTACGAAGGACATAGCGCAAACATCGGGAAAAGGGCCAAGTAGATCGTTTCTTGTCCTCAAGGATTGGACTGAGAACAGCACGGACATAGTATTTTGCAAATACTGCGGGACAGGCGCGCCAGCAATTCTTGGGTCCTTCACACGGCAAGCCCAGATTTACGAAAGCGTAACGCCCGCAAATCCACCAGGGACCGGTGCTCCGCAGAATGCTGCCACCCTGATTGACTCCGTGTTCAACGATGCGGGAACATTTCAAACAGCGGTCCAGCCTTCCGGACTTCTTCCGGGCGTCTGCTTGCTGAATGGCCAAACGCTCTCCATGGGCCAACTCGAGGAGACCATTACGTTGCCCTCGACGGTTGGCTCGACCCCGACCACCGAGATGATTTCGGAACTGTTCGCGGAGCATAGCAATTTCCAGTCTCTGTTTATCGAATTAGATTCCTAACCCGGCGGTGATTTGTCCATCCCTTGGATGGCCGCCATCAAGATTGTCGGAGCACCAAGAGTTCTGCTTTGTGCGTTGCACATCGGTTCAGCGCCTGCGAATGCTTCGCCGATGTAGGACCGACCTTTTCTTAAACCTAGTGAAAGGATACCGCCATGCGTAGAAAAACCTTGATCTCCTGTGCAACTCTGCTTGCGCTCGTGGTTGGCCAGTCGGCTCAGGCAGATTACATCTACCAATTCACGACCATTCCCCCCACGGGCATAGGTGGGAGTTTGAGCGCCACCATCACTGCTCCCGACTCGGCTATCAGCACGGGTTCCATTTCCGCGGCGGACATTACGTCGCTACAACTGCAGCTTTCGGGAACAAGCCTTCCCTTCGTCGACGGGACGACGACGGCCACCGGTGCTTTGATCGGCTCCTTTTCGGTAAACACTACCACGGGGGACTTCATCTCAACCCGCCCGGAGCTATTCGCGGCAATCCCCCCGGAAACGGTGACGCTGTCGCCCTCCCTCTCCGACATTGCGAATTACATAGTGCAGATTCCTGATGTCGGTCAAACCGGTGAGGGCATTTGGTCGGTTAAGCACTCGGGAGTGCCGGAGCCGAGTACAGTTTTGTTGGCAGGTATTGGAGGGCTCATTGGCCTGGCCGTCGCCGTCCGCTGCCGTTGCCGGCGCTGGGAGGCGAGGGTTCCAGCCGGGAGAAACCCGCCACTCGCCTAGCGGAGAGTCTACCGTGCTGCAGGGGCCGAATCTGCTCGGCCCCGTGCCTGCTCCTCCGAGTTCCCCGGAGTGGGACGAAAACTTAGTCTCTAGATCAGTTCCAATACGAGGCACTCGATCGACTATGTGGGGATCGCATTCGCTGAACATACCGCCGGGAAATGGCTTGCATTGCACGTGTACAGGCCCAACTGCCGCCGTAGCACGAACGGTGCTGAAGTTGTTGGTGGCTTGCTCCCCGGAGAGGCGGAAAATCGTTGGGAGGCGCTGCGAGATGGCCCGATACCGCATTTTTTGTCGCGAAAAGCGCCCGGCGCGCATATTTCCCTATGAGGAGCAACTCCTCTCCGCTATTCGCGCTACACCAATCAACTCCCGGAACGAATCGCGAAAGGAGAATGGGAAGCCTGGCCGACCTTGCTCAACCGCTACCGTGAACGGCTGCAATAGGGTGTCCAGGCAAAAACCAAGCACTTGCCGATGCAGCCCAGCTCTTGAGCGAGTGCTTGAGAACCAGCATGAGGAAGAAAGGGGTTACCCATGTCCAGCTCGTGGCGAAATTGGTTGCAGGGCCTGAGATTCCGAAGTGCTGAAGGCAGGGGTCGGCCTGGGAAAAACAAGCGGCGGGCATCGCGGCCCGCGGCCCGCCTGCGGCTCGAGCCGCTGGAAGCGCGCGAGCTCCTGTCGGTCGGCCCAATTACTTCAGCCAGCTGGACCGAGATAGGACCGGCACCCATTAATTCGCCCAGCCCGGCGGAGAACTCGGCTGGGCGTGTCACCGGTATCGCTGTGGACAATGTCACCGGCGCCGAGTACGTCACTGCGGCGGGCGGCGGAGTATGGAAATCACTGGATAGCGGGAACACCTGGGCTCCTCTGACCTTTAACCAAGCAACCTTGGACATGAGTGCCATTGCACTGGCGCCGAACGGGAGCCTTCCAGAAATCATCTACGCCGCCACTGGCGACATCGATGGCAACGCCGGTTTCAGGAACTATTCGACCTATGGCATCGGTATTCTCAAGTCGATGGACGGGGGACAATCGTGGACGCTCCTGACCGGTCAGATGTCCGGTAATCCGAATGCCAATGTCTTCAATCGCCGAACCATATCCAAGCTTGTTGTGGATCCAACCAATCCCAATACCGTTTACGCGGCCGTCTATGGTGGGGGCGACAATGGCTCGATCGGCAACACGGGAATATGGAAGTCAACCGATGCCGGCGTCACGTGGGTCAACACGACCAGCTCGATCGACACTTTTGATAGTTGGAGTGATTTGGCGATTGACCCCGCGAACTCCCAGATCCTCTACGCCGCGGTGGGCACATCCAACGGCAGTGCATTCAACGGCGTCTATATGACGACCACTGGCGGCACAGGCAATCATCCCTGGACGCTGGTCAGCGCGCTTCCCAGCGGCTTCACCAAGGATGCGGCTGGTAACTCGATCGGCAGAATCAGCCTTGGCATCGGCACGAACGACCCCCTGCGCGTTTATGTCCTCATGAGCGACACGACCGGCGCTCTTTACAGCGGCGGTCTTTACGGCATGTGGGCGCGGCAGGACAACGGCGCCTGGACGAACTTGAGCGCTAGCCCCAACCTTACTCTTGTGGCCAGCGAGCCTCAACTGAAATACGACAATGTCATTGCGGTGGACCCGTTGAACTCCCAAATTGTTTATGCCTTTGGGTCGATTTGCGCAGTAGCTTCCAAGGACGGCGGCAGCACCTGGCAACGCATCAACTACGTCGGGCCGCCCCTCAATAATAATCCTAGCTTCCTTGCCCGGCCGCATGACGATTACCATGCGTCAGTCTTTTACGGAGGGAACGGTGCGACTGGCTCCGGGCCGTTGAAGCTACTCGTTGGCAATGACGGAGGCATTTGGCGCCTCGAGAATCCCGAAACCGACTTCGGCCCGTTCAGCAACCCGCCAAACCCGCAAATGCCACAGTGGACTTGCATTAACGGAGACCTGGGAATCACCCAGTTTTATAACGTTGCCCTTGACCCGAATTCAGCCAGCAACGCCTATGGCGCATCCCAAGACAACGGCATTTCTCAATTCCAGGGCAACCCGAACTGGTCTTCCTACACGGGCGGTGACGCCTTCAACTTGGCAGTCAGCCCGAACCTACCAAATACCGTCTATAGCTCAGGAGATGGGCAGAACGGAAAGGGCCTGGTGGCGCGCAACTTGATGGCGATCGATTCTTCGTCATTGATCACGGGCGGATATTTTATTGTGGATCCGAACAAATACCCTAGCGGACAGGACCGGCTGCTCTTTGCAGGGTCCGATATCGTCGAATCCACGGACAGCGGCAATAACTGGAATTCCATCATGGGGACGGGCTGGCCGGTCGATGGCAACGGCAACTCTCTCATTGCTGTCATCAACTATGATCTGTCGGCCTCCCATCCCGATACGATTTACGCCGTCGGCCAAAACTCCGGCTCCAGGGCATATTTAACTCTCGTCACGGTCGATGACGGACAACACTGGGCTGCGCTTGCTCCCCCGCCAGACGCATCCGCCTTGCAAAGCTATTTTTCCCAATCAAACCTCCACGTCGATCCGGTCAATGACCATCTCGTTTACGTCGTTGGCAACGACGGCCATGTCTATCAAGGTCAGCTAACGACCGATGCCAGCGGCCAACCGACGAACCTGACCTGGCAAGATATTACCGGTTCCGGTTTGCCCACCAGCCCCATCGACGGCCGGCCGGCTTCGCTTTATGCGATTGCCGTCTACCCCCTCGGTCCCCAGGACCGCGATCTGTACGTGGGTACGGACTTTGGCGTGTACACTTCAAACAATGACGGTGCCACATGGTGCAATTTTGGGGCACTCCCGAACGCGCGCGTGGTCGATTTGCAGATGCAGAATTACCCGCCGTCCGTCATTGCCGGCGGGCCCACTGCCCCCAACATTCTCGCGGCAGGCACTTATGGCATCGGCATGTGGGAAATAGCGTTCGGTGTCACTGCTGTCGTGGTCAATGGCAATCTTGAGATCACCGGTGACGCCGGCGACGATGTGATTACTGTCCGCCTCAATCCAAATGACCCGTCCAAGATGGAAGTCTGGGAAGGGGGGCCGGAGAATGCATTTGATCAATTGGTCGGCTCATTTGCTGTCTCCACGCTGACCAGCGTTACGATAACCACGGGGAACTGCGACAATACGGTCAACGTTGAGGACAGCGTCGCCGGCATACCAGTCACCGTGAACGCGGGCACCGGCACGGACATCGTCAACATCAGCCCCTTCGACCAAACGCTGACTAATATCCAGGCCAACGTCTCGGTCAACGGGACCGGTGCCGGATTGAAAACGCTCAACGTTGACGATCAGCAGGCGCAGCTCTTCCTTGTCCAGTACACCGTGACCAGCTCCACCATCGACCGCGGCACCGGCATCATCTCTTACAACGGCTTCCGCGCGGTGAATCTGAATGGTAATGTGTCGGCCATCTACAATGTCCTCAGCACGGAGCCTTTCTGGACGACCACTCTCAATACAGGAGGCGGGTTTGCCACCGTCAACGTATTGGCGGCGGGCTTTGACGGCACGCTGAACATCGTTGGCAACGGTGGTTCCAATGCCGATGTGGTTAATCTGGGGGACAACGGCCTCCTTACGGGCGTACAGTCAGCCGTCAATATCGAGAACAAGTCGAGCACTACCGCGGTCAACATAGACGATTCGCAGGATCCCGCGGCGGTTAACGTAACGCTGGGGACCTTCGGCACCAACCCTGCTGACGCGGAGGGCGACGGCGACATTTGGGGCGGCATCGGCTTCTCGAACGGGGCTGCCGACATCTATTACGAATACAACGATACCCGCAGCCTGACCATCGACACGGGCACGGGCGCGGGCACCGTGGTCAACGTCGATGACACCGACCCGGCCTTTGCAAATTTCCAGACCAGCATCGTCTCCCATGCACCCACGACAATCAATGTGGGCAACAATACGAGCACCGTCCAAGGTATTGCCAGCACCTTGAACTTGGAAAACCCGCCCAGCTTGGACACGATCAACATTGATGACGCTCTGGATAGCTCGGTCCAGAAGGTCGTGTTGAGCACGCTCGGCACCAACCCCGCCGACTCGGAGGGCAATTCCGACGTCTGGGGCCAGGTCAGCTTCCTGGGGGCGGCCAACATCAACTATGAATACAGCGACACGAGCGTCCTTAATCTCTTGACCGGCACCGGCGCCGGCACTGTGGTGAACGTTCTGGCCACCAACTCGGCCAATCTCGGTTGCCAGACCAACATTGTTGCCTCCGCCAAGACGACCGTGAATGTCGGTAATGCCGGCGCCGGGACCGACGCCCAGAATATTGCCAGCGACTTGAATATCGAAAATCCGTTCATCGCAGCCGTCAGCATCATGGTTGACGACTCGCTCGACCCCGCCGCCCAATCAGCAACGCTTAGCATGCTCGGCTCCAACCCGGCTGACTCGCAGGGGAACAGTGATGTCTGGGGTCAGATCCACGCCCTGGCGCCGGCCAACATCAATTACGAATATGCAGACATAAGCTCGCTGCAGATCCTCGGTGGCCTCGGCGGCGATACGTATAACGTGGCCAATCTTCCTTTGGTTCCCACAACCTTGAGTGGAACAGCGGGGTCGAATACCCTGCATGGACCTAACCAGGCCAATTCCTGGGTGCTCAATGCAGCTCATGGCGGCGTGCTCGATGGCAAGATCACTTTCAGCGGCTTCCAGAATTTGGCGGGTGGTAATGTGGGCGACACCTTCAGCTTGACCAGCGTCTCCCCTATTACCATGAACCTCCTGCTGAACTCCGCCGGTATGCTGACCACCGCCTCGGGGACGAAATCGATCACCGGGAACATCAACAACAATGGCAATCTCGTGACCGTTGCCGGCGCCGGCAGCACCACCATCCAAGGTGTCATCAGCGGCGCTGGGGGCTTGAATCTGCCTGGAACCGGCACACTGACCTTGCCGGTGGCCAACAGTTACAGTGGCGGGACCGTCCTGAACGGAGCCACGCTCGCCGTGGGGAACGGCGGGGCACTGGGGAGCGGAACCCTGGCTCTTGACAGTGGTACCCTGCGTGCCAATGGCTCGGCTGTATCGCTGAGCAACTCAGTGACGCTGGCTGGCAATGTGACCTTGGGCGGCAATCTAGGTCTGACCTTTACCGGGTCGGCCACCTTGACTGGCAACCGAACCTTGACCGTAACCAATACCGCGACGACGACCTTTGCCGGGGTGATTGGCCAATCGTCGAACGGCCTCGGCTTTACGAAAGCGGGCTCCGGTGTCTTGGTCCTTTCTAACAGCAACACATACAGTGGCGCCACGACGTTGAGCGCAGGGACTCTGGCCCTGGGCAACAACAATGCTTTAGGGACAGGTACGCTGATTCTCAATACGGGAACACTGCAGGCCAGCGGCGCCGCCATTAACATCGCCAATGCGGTAACCATCGCGGCGAA
>Ga0116222_1001105_pt1 | contig 15251 bp, 14 predicted proteins | sample Sb_taG_12_FD_88963 | JGI IMG/M metagenome (GOLD analysis project Ga0116222, IMG submission 88963) | Peat soil microbial communities from Weissenstadt, Germany - Sb_50d_9_AC metaG | ecosystem: Environmental > Terrestrial > Soil > Wetlands > Peat | place: Germany: Weissenstadt | collected 2010-09-21
CTGCGCCGCCTTTTCGCTGCTGGTCAGATCATCCTGCACAACCGCCTCGTCACCAAGTTGATGAGCTATGACGCGATACCTTGCCAACTGTGCGGCAATAGTTGCCTCTCGCGCTTCCAAACCCTTTTTCGTGACCAGGGCTTTCTGCAGTTCGGCCTTGGCCCATTCGTGATTCGCATCTTTGTCCGTGGTTTCGTCGCGCACGGGGTTCAACTTTTCGGTCTCGATTGCCGCCTTGGCCTGGAGGACTTGCTGCTCAACCTCTTGCACAAAGCGATGGTTCGGTTCAAATTTGGTTAGTAACTGAGTTCTCTTCAACTCAAGTTCCAGAAGGCCTGCCTTCAATGCCCGCAACAGCTCAGGATTGTCTGCTGTGCGAACCTGTGTTGTAGTCCGCTCCGGCAACTTCGCCAGCTGGGCGTCGAGTTCGTGAACTCGACGCCCCGTCTCCGATATTTCCACCTGAGCCTGCCGATAACTTGCCTCCACTTCATTGAGTCGTTGCAACACCAGATCGCGTTGCTGTGCCGCCATCACCACGCCGTGGCTGTTTGTGAAGTTCAACAGAGTCCCTTTAGCCTCTTCCAGTTGCCTCCGTGACTCTCCAGTCTGCTGATCGAAAAAATGCAGTTGTCCTCTCGGCCGGTGGACTTCCATGTGTTTTTCGAGGTATATGCCGGAAAGCGATTTCAGCACCTGGGCCGCCAATTCCGGATCTGAAGCGTCATACCTTATCTCGATCAGATTGGTTTTCTTGATCGGTTCCACCTCCAGCCGATTGCAAAGTTTCCTGGCCGCTCGCTCTTCGCGGGCTGACTGCTCTTCGTGCGGCCGCACCCATCGCAACCAGTCGTGTGCAGCCAGATCGTTGGCCCGTACCACGCGGCGTAGGACGTCGTTATCCTTCAACAGCTCTACTTCTGAGTTAAGCTCCTCTTCGGTCACTTCCACTCGGGAGAAATCTGGAGGAGCATTGGGCTGTGCGGTTACCGGAGGGTCCGCCCGTCCTCGACGGACCAACAGACGCAAGTGCGCACGATAGGTAGCGCCCGCAAAGGCATACGTTACGGCTAAGATGAAGAGCACGCTCGACACACCGACAAAAACCTTCCCCTGTCGGAACAGAACCATTGCCAGCTCCCGCATCGTCGGCGACACCGGCTCTTCTGTTTTGCGCATTGAGTCTTCGTATGCCATGCGAATAGGTCTGCTTCGATAGCTAAAATTGTGTGGAGCTCATGTACATGCCAAATGAAGGTTTGCTGAGAAAGGGCTCGATCTTCGAAATGGAGTTCTGGGGAACAAACACTAGATCCCCCGGGCGCAGCTCGGAGGCCTCGCCCAGTTTTTTCTCCTTCAGCATCTTTTTCAGATTGAAAACTCGCGCCTCGACCAGGTCGTCGTTCACACGCCGAAATAGAAGCACCTGCGAATGCTTTGCCACGTGGGTAAACCCACCCGCGATCTCTACCGCTTCCATGATGGTGGTGTCCTCGCGTAACTCATACCTGCCGGGTCTGCCCACCTCTCCCCCCGCTATAAAGTAAGGACGCTGAAAGTCTTTCAACGCCACCGCGACCTGCGGGTCGTGGAAATATCCTGTGTATGCCTGCCGAACGGCCGCACGGAACTCCTCCAGCGTGAGGCCCTGAGCCAGCACTGGCGGCGCGTCCTTCAGGGTGATATATCCATCGGGTTGGATCGTGAGGGTCTGGTCGAACTCCGGAGCGAGCGTGAAAGTCAATGCCACCACGTCGCTGCGGTTGAGCCGGTACAGCGGACGGCGATTTCCTCCGAGCTTGAGCTCAAGGTTTCCCACGACGTCCGCCTCCCCGGTTTTTGCCTCCGACATTCCTATGCTGCTCACCCCAGCTCCGGTTGAGCTGGATTGAGAAGGCTGTTTCGTTATTCCCAGGTCCTGCTTCTTATTTTCTTCCTGGGCGAATGCGGCCACGCAAAGCTGAAATATAAAAAGGCTCATCACTGCGACACTTGTCCAGCCAACAAGGTGCTTTATGAAATATTTCATGGTTGTGATGAGCTCTGCTTTCCTTTTCCTTTCCTTGATTCCGAGAGTCCAATCTCCGCGGCTCTCTTCATGCAAAGTATCTCCACGCGGATTCCGCGGCAAGACATAGAAAGTACTGTCCACCAACGTGGTCATGGCGGATTTGGGTTGACCCGCTCAGAACACAAAGTGCGCAAGGCTTATTACCTCGGAGTCGCTTCGATCAGAGTCGTAAGTATGTCCCCCGTGGACTACTCTACGAAAGTAGACTTGCATGTTTGTCGAATCACACTCATCGATCGTCTGGAAGACTTAAATAGGCCCGGCAAGCTGAGCTGCCGCCACGTTCTGCACATTCCCGCATCTTCCAGACCGTCCCCGAGGATTTTCCACAGCCCGGCAACTCAGTTTCCCGATTTGAAATTGGATCTGAATTGTGTGACGTGATTCCTTGAGTACTGAGCGGTCTGCCCGTAAGATCGCATTAGCGAAATCCGCTTCCTTTGGAGTCCTGTTCATGAGTCCGCCTGTGACCGCTGATTCACAGGTGATCAGCGTTCTGATTGCAGACTCCAATCGGATGCAGGCCCAGTTGCTCACCAATGCTTTGCGGCGGCGCTCCGAGTTCCACATTTCCAACTGTGCCATCGACATCGCATCGATTCTTCATGCTGTGGCCCGTGCTCCCGCCAAAGTGGTTGTGATTTCACTGAATCATTCCATCGACGTCGCGGCGCAGATGGCGGCGTTGCGCCGGGTTCACCTCTCCTATCCCGCCATCGCCAAAATTCTGTTGGTGGAGTCCTACGACCGCGAACTGGTGGTAAGCGCGTTTCGCTCCGGAGCGCGCGGCATTTTCTGCATTTCGGACACACATTTTCGCCTACTCTGCAGATGCATCCAGCGGATCGCGGATGGTCAGATCTGGGCCAATACAGAGCAAATGAATTTTCTACTTGCCCTGGTTTCCGAAGTACCTTCGCTGCGGGTACTCAACTCGCGCGGAGAGCTAATTTTGACTCCGCGCGAGGAACAGGTCGTCGCCCTCGTGGCCGAAGGCATGAGCAATCGCGATATTGCAGGTGAACTGAACTTGAGCGAGCATACTGTTAAGAAGTATCTGTTCCACATCTTCGACAAGCTGGGCGTCTCATCCAGGGTCGAGCTTGTCCTCTACGCAGTGAAGAATGGCGATCCGCTGCCGGCCGAATGGCTTGCCGGCGTTAGCCGAAGCCACCCGTCGAAAGATTCGACTCCCGCCGCGACATCGCAATTTGGAAAACCTTCCGTTCCACCTGTATAAATCTCTTACGGGATCTTGTGCCAGAAGACTCCTCCACACCTAACCCCGAGCCTCAACCCCGCGGCAGCGCAACCATTATCGCCGCCGGCCTGCTGCTGGCCGCCCTTGCCTTGGTGGTTTTATATACCAGCCGTCGGGCGTTCTTGAGCCCGGTGGCGCTCGTCGTGGTCGCGGCTATTGGCGTGGCCGCGTTGCTGTTGCAGATTCGTTTGCGCCCGCATCTTCCTTCTTCGGCGGCTCGATCTTCATCAGCTCGCGGTTCACTTTGGACCAACCTCCTCGGGGTCATCTTCGCCGTCGCAGCTGTCTTCGCCGACGTCCTTCACCTGGACGCAACGGTCATGCTGATCGCCGCGCTGGCCGCTGTCGTATGCTTTGCAATCAGCGGCATTATCGTTCTCAGCGCTTTGCGCAAACGCCGCGTTTGAGCCGCGGCTTCACCTACCGCTTCGAGCCAGCGGACATCCGCGAGGCTTTTTCGCTTGGAATCTGGAGCTCGATGCATGAAATAGCCGAAGCTGAGGCCGGAAGCCGGATCATGAGAAAGCGGGGACCAGTTTTAGGGCTTGAACTCCACCGCGACGGTCGTCTCTGCCACCACCGGCTGACCGTCAACGCGATATGGTTCAAAGCGCCACCAGCGCAGCGCGGAGATGGCCGCCTGCGCCAAGATTTCGGGACCATTGAGAGCGTGTACGTCTACTACCGAACCGTCGCGTCCCACGACTACGTCCAGCACGATCACCCCCCGCAGCCTCTCCGGACGCGCCGCGGCGGGATAATCAGGATCCACGCGGTGAGTCAGCAACTTCTCCATCTCGTCGGCTGGAACGTGCACCTGCGGATCTACTGCGTCGATTGTCTTTTCATTCGTCTCCAGATCGGACTCCAGCTCCTCCCAACCGCGATTCCAGCTCCAGAAAAAAATTGCCAGTAGAATTGCCACAACCAGCAGCGCGATGGTCCATATTCCACGCCGCCCGCTGATAGGGGGCTGGACTCCACCTCCGTGCCATCCAGTACTCTTCGCAGCTTTCGCAGCTTGGGCCGCAGTCCTCGGTGCTACTCCCATTTCAGGTACCGCTCTTGCGTCTGCCGCCCAATTGCGAATCGCGGCCTGCTGCTTCGCCGTCAAGCCGACAAACTCCATCCCCGAGCGCAGCTTGTCGTGGTACCTCACCATCGCACGCGCGCGCAGAAGCTCCACTGCCGTCGGCAGCAGTATTTCAACTCCCACCGCCTCACCCAGCATCAGCTCCCCTGCTACCACCGCGGCTACGCCTCCCTCGCCGAGGTTCACCGAGCGCCCCGGCAGAGTATCTGGAATCCCCGAGCGCAGAACGGTCACATCGAGCGGTGTCTGCACACGGTAGCGCACCCGCCGTCGCCGTGGCGGTTGTCCCTGGCCCTGCCCTTGTGGCTCTGCCGCCATTTCAATGCCTTGACCTTGTTTCCGGAGTTACGTACTGAGCCACCGAGAAAGAACAACTCAAGAAGGTTTTCTCTGTGTCTCCGTGGTGAAAAAAGCCTTACTTGTTGCTCGCCCGCAGCTCGACAATCTCACTTCCGTTGGCCACGAGCAGAACGCTCGCCATGCCGATAAACAGACCGTGCTCCACCACTCCCGGCATATCGCTAAGCCTCCGCGCCAGCTTTTCGACGTCCGCAATTTGCCCAAAGCTGCAATCGAGGATGTGATTATTCTCGTCGGTCAAGAACGGTTTCCCGTCCGCTTGCCGCCGAAGCGAAACGCTTGCGCCCAGCGCTTCAATTTTTCTCAGCACAACCGCCTGTGCGAACTTGATTACTTCCACCGGCAACGGAAACCTCCCCAGCACCGGAACTCTTTTCGTGGCATCGGTAATAATCACAACCTGCTTGCTCGCCGAAGCCACAATCTTTTCCCGCAGCAAAGCTCCGCCGCCACCCTTAATCAAACGCAGCTCGGGATCGACCTCATCCGCGCCGTCCACGGTAACATCGATCTGCGGACATTCATCCAGAGTGGCGATCGGAATCCCCAGAGCTGCCGCCTGCTGCCGCGAATGGTCTGAAGTCGGAATGCCTCGGAGGCGCAATCCATTCTTCACCAGCTCGCCCAAAAGCTGGATGAAGTGTGCGGCGGTCGTTCCAGTACCGATCCCAACCACCTGACCATCTTTGATGAATCGCAAGCTGGCCCGCGCCGCCGCTTCTTTTTCCTGATCATTTGCCATAAGTTTTCTCCGCGCTGTGCTGCGCGCCTAGCTCAAACTCTTTTCGACGTAAAGCAAGTATCCCGCCAGCGCCAGCCCGAACAGCACTGTCAGGATGGTCACCAGGTCCACGATAAATCCTGCCGGCTCAAATTTTCCTTCTTCAAGAAGCGCCCGCGTCTTTCGATACCGTATCAATCCCATGACGACCATAAGCACGCCCGCTAGAATCGAGATCATGCCCATCCAAACCGAAAGCCCTGTCGTTTTCGATGCGAGACCTTGGAACGCTGTCAACTGCCGCATTGCGATAGCAAAACGCCCAATCGCGAATCCAAACACCACGATCGCCACGCTGGTACGCACCCACGCCAGAAAGGTGCGTTCGTTGGCTAGATGGTCGCGGGCTCGGTTGGAATCTTCGGTCACGAGGCCTCCCGATAACGGCAGCATTATTCCACAGCCTCAGCTTGTTTCGAACTCGTTCACATAGCGCTCAAGTCCCGACAATCATCTTCCCGAGAATTTCTTTCAGGATTTTCGCCGCCACGATAGCCGTCATTCCCGAAATATCCTGTGCCGGGTTGTATTCGACGATGTCCGCGCCAACAATTATTCCTTCAATCGCGTGCAGATGAGCAATCGCCTCTCGCACCGACATCCCTCCAGGCTCGCGATGCGAGATGCCGGGCGCATGCGCCGGATCGAGCACGTCCATGTCGAACGAAATATACGTCGGCCCGTGAACCTTAAGCCGGTCGTAAGCGGGAAGCGCCGGCATCTGCACGATCTCAACCCCGAATCTTTCCGCCTGTTCACGCTGGTGCTGGTTCAGTGTACGTATTCCGATTTGAACCAACCCCTTCGCCAGTCGCTCTTCCATGATGCGCGCAAACGGACACGCATGCGAGACCCGGCTGCCCTCGAACTCGTCATACAAATCCGGGTGTGCGTCGAAATGAATAATCGTAAGTTCCGGATGGCGCTGCGCAAAAGCCCTAATGATCGGATAAGTAACCGAGTGATCGCCTCCGAGCGCCACCGGGCGCTCGCCTTTCTCCAGCAACTCGCTGACCGACCGTTCAATCTCAACAAAGTCGTCGGCATTTTTCTCCCGGGAATTGCTGAGGCGTGAATTGCTGAGGCGAAGATCGCCTGCGTCCGCGAACGCACCCGCCGCGCCCACGTCCACTCCCAGTTCCGACCACTTGTTGGAAGCGTCGCTCTGCCAGGCCTCGCGAATCTTCCACGGCGCCGCCGCCGGCCCACGCAAGTAAGACGAATTCACGTCCAGCGGTATTCCGAGAAGAGTTGGCATGGGCTTGTTTCTTGTGCTGCGCGAGATTTCTGCAGTCTACACGCTTCTAGTTTGTCCAGCCTCGTCAACCTGGGTCTCGTCAATCTGGGAGCGCCGGTTACATCTTCCCTCAAAGAACCCTCCCATCCCTCGGGGTTTACCCTCTGATCCCTTGTGCCCGGAGCCTGCCCTGAGCGAAGTCGAAGGGTGTTGAAGGTTTTTCGAACCCTGGAATCTAGCCCTGGAATCTCCCGCACCTCGCCGCGCATCCGTTATTCTAGTAACGAACTCATATGGCTACCCTGAAATCTCGAAATCTCAGCGGCACAGCGGTCGTTGAACCCTCTGTCAACGGAGAAAATCCCGAGCGCGAGCGCATTTTCAATGCCTTCCGCCAGTGGGGATACCTCGAGGGCGATCTAGATCCCCTCGGCTTCCTCCGTCCGCGAGCCACTCCTGAATTGCAGATCGACAACGAGTACGCTCGTGAAGCTCGGGCCATCTATTCATCCACGATTGGCATTGAAATCAACCACATCTACGCTCCCGAGCGCCGCCGCTGGATTTATGACCAGATGGAATCGCCGTCTCAAGGTTTCGAGGTTACAGAAGAAATCCAGCAGCGCATTCTCGACCAACTCACTCGCGCCGACGTTTTCGAGCAGGTGATGCAGCAGCGCTACCTGGGCAGCAAGCGCTTCTCCCTCGAAGGCGTCACCGCATTGATCCCGTTAGTCGATGAGATTCTCGACACCGGCTCGCGCCTCGGCGCCACCGAACTCGTAATGGGCATGAGCCACCGCGGCCGCCTCAACGTAATCGCCCACGTCGCTAAGCGGCCACCGGATGAAATTTTTGCCGGCTTTGAAGACGTCGACCCGCGCAGCGTTCTCGGCTCCGGCGATGTCAAGTACCACATGGGCGCGACCGGTGAATACTTAACACGCAGCGGCAACAAAGTTCACATCCATCTGGTTTCAAATCCCAGCCATCTCGAAGCCGTTGATCCCGTAACCGTCGGCCGCACTCGCGCCAAACAAGACCGCACCGGCGAAGGCGGACGCGAAAAGTATCTCCCATTGCTGGTCCACGGCGATGCCGCTTTCGCCGGACAAGGCATCCTTGCCGAAACCATGAATTACGCCGACCTTCCCGGCTACACGGTAGGCGGCACCATTCACGTCGTCGTTAACAATCTCCTTGGATTCACCACCAGCTATCTCGAAGAGCATTCCACTCGCTTCGCCGCCTGCATCGCGCGCCGCCAGTCGATCCCCATCTTCCACGTCAACGGAGAAGATGTGGACGCCGTGGTGCGCGTCGCCCGTCTAGCCACCGAATACCGCTACCAGTTTGGCACCGACGTGGTCATCGACCTCATCGGCTACCGCCGCCATGGTCACAGCGAAGTTGACGATCCCACGGTGACTCAGCCGCTGCTCTACAAGAAGATTAAAGAGCATCCACCGCTCTGGGAAATCTACTCCGACGATATCGGCGCAACCGACGCCCCAGCCCGCGCCGCGGCAATCAAGGCCGAGTTCGAGGCCGCACAAAAAGAAGCCGGAAAGATCAGCAAGAAGCCGCTCATGCGCGACCTCCCCAAATATTGGGACCAATATTACGGCGGCCGCCACAAGCCGGAATTCGAAGTAGGAACCGGACTCTCAGAAGAAGAATTAGCCGACCTTACGAATCGCCTCACGATCTATCCCGAGGGCTTCCACATTCACCCGAAGGTTAAAAAGCTGTTGGAGCAGCGCGCCGAAATGGGCGCGGGCAAACGCGCCGTGGACTACGGCATGGCGGAAGCCCTCGCCTTCGGCAGTCTGGTGAAAGCCGGCATTCCAGTTCGTCTCTCTGGCCAGGATTCGCGCCGCGGCACGTTCAACCAGCGCCACTCGGTTCTCATCGATATCGAAAACGAAAACGAGTATGTCCCGCTGGAAAACATTGCGCCCGGCCAGGCCCGCTGCGGAATCCACAACTCAACTCTTTCCGAACCCGGCGTACTCGGCTACGAATACGGCTACAGCCGCGACTATCCCGAAGCGCTCGTCCTCTGGGAAGCCCAGTTCGGCGACTTCGTGAACGTTGCGCAAGCGATCATCGACCAGTTCATCTCCGCCGGCGAAGCCAAGTGGAACCTTCTCTCGGGCTTGGTTCTGCTTCTCCCCCACGGCTACGAAGGCCAGGGACCGGAGCACTCCAGCGCCCGCATCGAGCGCTTCCTGCAACTCGCCGCGAAGCACAACATCCAGGTCACGCAGCCATCCAACGCCGCGCAGTATTTTCACCTGCTGCGCCGCCAGGCCCTGCGCCATTGGCGCAAGCCACTGGTCGTCTTCACTCCGAAGAGTATGCTGCGCCACGTTGACGCGTCATCGCCTATCGCCGACTTCACCAACAAGAATTTCCAGAACGTAATTCCCGACACAGAGATCGGCGCAGCCGACCGCATCCTGGTCTGCACCGGCAAGATCGGCCACGAACTTCAAGCCGAGCGCAAAAAGAGAAAAGACACTTCGACCGCCATTGTCTTCCTTGAACAGCTCTATCCCTTCCCGGAACAAGAACTCATAGCCGAATTCGCCCGCCACGGCGAATCCGGCGACATCGTCTGGGTGCAGGAAGAGCCCGCCAATATGGGCGCGTTATTCAACATGCTCCCGCGTCTCCAACGCATAGCCGGCGCCCGCCACGTAATGTCGGTCAAGCGCAGCTCCGGCGCCAGCCCCGCTACCGGCAGCACCAAAGCGCACGAAGTAGAACAAAAAACGCTGCTGACCTTGGCCTTCACCACAAAGGGATAGGGGAGCGAAGGATGGCAACCCATGTGGGGACAGCCGCCCGCGGCTGTCCAGCCGAGCGCAGCTCGGCAGCGCTCTTGATTGTGCCCAACCCCCAGATGACTATAATGACTATCATAACCATGTAGAGGCCTTCCTATGAATTCACAAACCCAATCCTGGACCGTAGCCCAAGCCAAAGCAAAATTTAGCGAAGTCCTCGACCGTGCAATGTCCCAAGGCCCACAGACCATCACCCGGCGTGGACGCACCGCCGCAGTGGTCGTGGATGCGGACGAGTGGAATCGCAAAACCAAGCGGGTCGGGACCCTCGCAGATTTCTTCGCCTCTTCGCCGCTGCGGGAAGGAGGATTGAAGCTACCTCGACGCACTCGTCTCCGCAAGGTCGATTTGTGAGTTTCCTTCTTGATACTAATGCCATTTCAGAATGGCAAAAACCCCGGCCCGATCCCGGTCTCACCGCTTGGATGGACAGCGCCGATGAGGAACAATTGTTTTTGAGCGTTGTCACGCTGGCGGAGTTGCGCTATGGAGTCGAGCGCATGGCAACCGGAGGTCGCCGCCGGCGGTATGAGCAATGGCTGGAACACGAATTACCCCTGCGCTTTGAAGGTAGGGTTCTTTCCGTCAGTCAGGGGATCGCTGATTCCTGGGGACGAATAGTTGCCCTCTGTACATCAACTGGAACCCCGATCAGCGCGATCGACGGGTTATTGGCGGCTACTGCGCAAGTTCATGGCTTGACTCTCGTCACGCGAAACGTTCGGCACTTCACCGGTCTTAGGACCGTCTTAAATCCCTGGATATAGCGGATATTATTCCGGCCTCTCCGTAACCGCCGTGCCGCCGCTCCCTGGCAACTTCGCCTTCTTCCCACCCGCACCCTCCCCCGCCAACAGCGCCTCCAAACTCGGATACGCATAAATCGTAGGCGCATGATTCTGCATCAACCCTCCGCTGTCCGCGGTCGGCCCGTAATTGCTGTGTATGTCCCGCCCCAGCATCCGCAGCATGGCCATCAACTGTCCGCGATGATGCGACGTATGCGTCATGCGCCGCGTCATCACCCATGTCCGCGAACGCTCGACATCGAAAAACTTCACATTCGCTTCCCACCACGCCTCGTCCTTTTCCTGCAGTGCTGCCAGCCGTTTCTCGCTGTCCTTCGCATACCGCTTGATGAACTCCAACCGGGTCTCCTGTTTCGGCAGCGGAGGCGCGCCCACATCAATCCCCAGCATGTTGCGGAACCACAGGTCTTCGCTCACGCACTGATGCACCATCTGCTCGTGCACGCTGCGCCCACGCGGATCGCCCTCCCGCGGACGCACCGGAAGATCCTCGTCCCAAAACTCGCTCCACACGCTGACTACTTTCACTCTCTCGGTGGAATAGGTCTCGACAAGAAATGCATATCTCATAGCCGCAAATGTTACCCTAACAGGCTGCTGAAAAGACTAAGAGTTCGGGTTGCAGCGAATTTGCTTCTGGGTGGCGCAGCGCTTCAAGCGATGCGATAAATGCCATCCCCTGACTGAGGGCTTTAGCCCCGGAGGTATCCGCCAAGCTTTTCAGCAGCCTGCTTATCCCAATTCAATGCCCCGACGCCCCCAACCTCTCCGCGTAGCCATCGACACCGGCGGCACCTTCACCGATTGTGTGTGGGTCGACCACGGCCAACTGCGCATGTTGAAAGTTTTCTCCACTCCCGCCGACCCCTCCCAATCCATCCTTGAAGCTCTCAGCCGAATCGATCACCACGGCGACTTCGTGATCCTGCACGGCACCACGGTTGGCACCAATACCCTGCTCGAACGTAAAGGCGCGCGCACCGCACTGATCACCACCGCCGGATTCGAGGACGCTATCGAGATCGGACGCCAGGCTCGTCCCAAGCTCTACGACTTCTTCTTCGACCGCGTCGAACCTCTGGTCCCCGCGAATCTCCGCTTCGGCATCGAAGAACGCACCGCGAGCGACGGCGAAATCCTAACCGCACCTTCACCCGCGGATTTGAAATCACTGGTCGCCCAGGTTGCAGAGAAGGAACCGGAATCGATCGCGATCTCACTGCTTTTTTCTTTTGCGAATCAGGAGAATGAACTAGCCATGGCTGATGCCCTGAAGACTCTAAGCGTTCCGCTCTCGATCTCCCACCAAATCCTCCCCGAGTTTCGCGAATACGAACGCACGTCAACCATCGTAATCAACGCCTATCTACAACCAGTCATGCAACGGTATCTGGAAAACCTTGAGCGCCGGGCAGAATCGCTTCGTCTAAAGCGGCCAGCGAAATACCGTGTAGAGAGGCGCTTCAGCGCCACGAAAGTCGCCTACAAAAACATTCGGGCTTTAGCCCCCGCAGCCCCGCGCATCTTCGTCATGCAATCCAGCGGCGGGATTACAGCTCTATCCTCCGCTGCCCGCGAACCCGTCCGCACCGTTCTCTCCGGTCCCGCCGGAGGCGTCGTCGGCGCGGCCGCCAGCGCCCGCCGCAGCGGTTTCAAGCGCATCATCGCCTTCGACATGGGAGGCACTTCCACCGATGTCTCCCTCGTCGAAGGTGCAATCACCACTGCCAGCCACGCCGAAGTCGCCGGACTCCCCATTGGTGTCCCCATGCTCGATATCCACACCGTCGGCGCTGGCGGAGGCTCGCTGGCCCGCTTCGACGCGGCCGGCGTTCTCCGCGTCGGCCCCGAATCCGCAGGTGCTGATCCGGGCCCCATCTGTTACGGTCGCGGCACGCAGCCCACGGTCACCGACGCGAACCTCTTATTAGGCCGCCTGCAGCCCACTCGCTTCCTCGGTGGCGATTTCACCCTTGATCTCGAACGAACCCGCAGCATCACGCGCGATTGGCTGAATCGGCAAGGAAATCCTCTCACGCTGGAAAAGTTCGCCGCCGGCGTAGTTCGTGTGGTCAACGCCACCATGGAAAAAGCCATCCGCGTGGTTTCCATCGAGCGTGGCCGCGATCCCCGGGACCTCGCCCTCGTCGCCTTCGGCGGTGCCGGAGGCCTTCACGCCTGCGCCCTGGCCGAAGCTCTCAGCATCCCGAATGTGATTATCCCCGCCCTTCCCGGCGCCCTTTCTGCTCTTGGCATCTTGGTCAGCGACGTGGTTAAAGATTATTCCCGCACCATATTATGGAGCGCGGCTGGCAAGGTCCCGCAAGCACGTCTGCTGCAAGAGTTCGCAGCCTTGAAGAAACAGGCCGCGATAGATCTTCAGCAAGAAGGCTGGCAGGGAAAAGTTCTCTATCAGAGCAGTGTCGACCTCCGCTACCGAGGCCAGGGATACGAACTCAATCTTCCTTTCACCCCGAACCTGCTCGCAGATTTCGAGCGAGAGCACCGCCGCCGCTACGGATACTCCCATACTGGCCGACCAGTAGAGCTGGTAACCCTCCGCCTCCGCGCATCAGTAAGATCCGACGCAGTACATGTGGAGAAGATGGATCATATGCGCAAGATGAATCATGTGAAGCAGATGAACCATGTGGGGACGGCCGCCCCCGTGAGCCTGCCCCGAGCGAAGCCGAGGGGTCCAAGCCGAGCAAAGCTCGGCTCGCCTTCCCCACTCAAAGCCTCAGTCCTATTTGACGGCAAGAAACTCGCCACGCAGATCTACTCCCGAGATGAATTGAATTCCGGCAAAACCTACTCCGGCCCCGCCATCATTACCGAATACAGCGCCACTACAGTCATCCCGCCCAACAAACGCTTTCACCTCGACCCCGTTGCCAACCTGATTGTTACAATCCGATAAAAATCCCTGCCCACGACCGAAACCAAGTACTAGGTACTAGGTACTGGCAACCGCCTTCGCTACAATGTAGCCGTGAAACCTAGCATCTTCGTCGTCGAAGACGATCCTGATATTTCCCGCCTCGTTCGTCATCACCTGGAGAATGACGGCTTTGCCATTCGCGTCTATCCCAATGGTTCGAACGTAATCGCTGACGCCGAGCGGCAGCGCCCAGCACTATTCGTGCTCGACATCATGGTTCCCGGCAAAGATGGACTTGAACTTTGCCGCACGATCCGCCAAACTCCCGGCCTGGCTCCGGTGCCGGTGATTTTCCTGACCGCGAAGAGCAGCGAAGCCGATCGCGTCCTCGGTCTCGAACTCGGAGCTGATGACTACATCGCCAAGCCTTTCAGCCCGCGCGAGCTCGTAGCCCGTGTCAAGGCCGTGCTTCGCCGCTTCGAGCGCCCGCTCCCGCCCAGTCCGTTCACGGTTGGCGACATTGCCATCGATCCTTCCGCGATGATTCTGACCGTTCGCGGACAAACCGTTCCTACCACTGCCACCGAATTCCGCCTGCTCGACTATTTCGCCCGCCACCTGGGCCGCGTCTTTTCCCGCGATCATCTGCTTGATTCCGTTTGGCGGGACACGTCTTACGTGACGCCGCGCTCGGTCGATGTCTATGTCCGCCGAATCCGCGAAAAAATCGAACCGGACCCGGAAAACCCGCGCTACCTCAAGACCGTGCGCGGGGCGGGCTACCGCTTCGAGGCCCCAAAGTGAGGAAGCAGAAGTGAGGAAGCAGAAGTGAGAAGCGGGATTTTTCTCAAGTTGCTGGCCTGCTTTCTGGTCGTTATCCTGGCAGCCGCCGTCATGTTCGACCTGATGCTCGGGGGCGCCTGGGAATCTTCGCTGCGCGCGGAAATCGAGCGCAACCTCGTCCAAAAAACCAAACTTCTGGCGCACCGCGTCGAAACGGATCGCAGCGGCCATTCTCTCTCCGACATTGCCGCCCAGGAAGCACAAGCCGCCGGAGCCCGTGTCACCATCGTGGATTCCGCGGGAAACGTTCTGGCGGATTCCGAGTCCAGCCCCGACGCACTGGGGAACGTAGTTCAGCGTAAGGAATTTGTAACTGCTCTCTCCGGCAACGTCGGCGTTGACCAGCGTCGCAGCGCCGCGATTGGCATTCCGTTTCTCTACGTCGCGGTTCCCATCTCCGGCGGCGCAGTCCGCCTCGCCTATCCTCTTTCTGACGTAGAAGCCGTTTCCGCACAGGTACGCCACAGGCTGGAATGGGCTTCCGCAATGGTATTCGTCTTTGCCCTGGCAGTCGCCGCTGTCGCTGCCATTTGGAGCGCCCGCCGCCTCGAGCGCATCGTCGATGTCGCCGCCCGCATCGCCGAAGGCGATCTGAAGGCCCGCGTCCTTGAAACTTCGCCGGACGAAATCGGCCGCGTCGCCGGTGCCATCGATAAAACTGCCCGCCGCGTCGAGCAGAGTTTCGCCGCAGTCCAGTCCAGCCAGCGCCAGCTCGAAACTCTACTCAACAGCATGCAGGATGCCGTTATTGCCGTCAGTGCTGATGGGTTGGTGCAATGGGCCAATCGACCAATGAATCGCCTGGTACCGCAAGGCACTCGCTTGCACCAGCCCGTCGTTGAAACTATTCGCGACCCGGACTTCCTGGCCAGCGTTAAGGAAGCTATCACTACTCACGAAGTCAAGACTGCCCGCGCCACTTCCATCATTCCGGGCCGCGCGTTCGACGTGACCGCCGCGCCCCTGCCTGATGGTGGCGCCGTCGCAGTGCTCCGCGACCTCACCGAAACCGAGCGCGTGGAGAAGACCCGCCGCGATTTCATCGCCAATGTCTCCCACGAAC
>Ga0116222_1001107_pt1 | contig 15245 bp, 12 predicted proteins | sample Sb_taG_12_FD_88963 | JGI IMG/M metagenome (GOLD analysis project Ga0116222, IMG submission 88963) | Peat soil microbial communities from Weissenstadt, Germany - Sb_50d_9_AC metaG | ecosystem: Environmental > Terrestrial > Soil > Wetlands > Peat | place: Germany: Weissenstadt | collected 2010-09-21
GGACCGGAAGACCAGCCAGTGAATCAGGGTCAAGACTATGGGGCCGAGCGCCAGGCAGTAGATCCACCAACCACGCTTGGAGAGGAATGCCTTCTTCAACTCGAGGCGCATCACGCCGCCGATTTGGCGGGTCCAGGATGATTTCATACGGTAGCCCCTTCCGCGCCGATCAAATACTGATACACGGAATTCACGTCGTCATCCGCGGGCGCGATGGATTCCACTTCCAGGCCCGAATCGAGGATCACTTGGTTGAGCAGTAAGTAGAAGCCGTCGGCGTCTTTGGTGCGCAGCAGCACGCCCTTGCCATCGGGACTCACTTTGGCTTCCACCACGTGGTCCTGCAGGAAGAGACGGGAGGCCAGCATGCCGGGGCGGTCGCAGCGCACTTCGATCTGCATGGGCTGCTCCTTCACTTCGCTGCGCACGCTGTGGATCTGGCCTTCGGCCACCACGTAGCCCTGGCTGAGCAGGATGACCTGGTCGGAGATGCGGTCCACTTCGTGCAGGATGTGACTGGAGACGATCACGTGGCGGCCCTGGTCGCCCCACTGCCGGAAGAGGGCGATGGCCTCGGCGCGCGCCAGCGGATCGAGGCCGTTGAGCGGCTCGTCGAGAATCACCACCTGCGGGTCGTGAGCGATGGCCTGCGCCAGCTTGACGCGCTGCCGCATGCCCTTGCTGTAAGCGCCGACGTGGCGGTTGGCAGCATCCTGCAGGCCGACCAACTGGAGAGAGGATTGCGTCCGCTGGTCGCACTCCTGGTTGGTCCAGCCGTACATGCGCAGGAACGAGTAGATGAACTGGTACCCGGTCATGCCCTTGGGGAAGGCGTCGAACTGGGCGCAGTAGCCCACCAGGCGGCAGAGCTGTTCGGGATGGTCGGGCGCCACACCGAGCACGCGGATCTCGCCCTGCGTGGGGCGGATCAGCCCGGTCAGGAGGTTCATGAGGGTGGTCTTGCCCGATCCGTTGGGGCCGACCAGGCTGGTGATGCCGGGCGGGATTGCGAGGCTCACTTTGTTGATGCCCAGCACCTCGCCGTAGAAGCGCGACACGTTGGCGAACGTAATGGTCGTGGGGGCTTCGCTCCGTGCAACGGAGTCGCTCATTTGACCACTTCCGTGCCGCGGATCTTGCGGGCCAGCATGTAGAGGCAGATGAGGCAGAGCACGGCCAGTGCGGCCCAACTGCACCACAGAGGCAGCTCTTCGCCTTGCGGCGCGCGGAAAAACACAGCGCCGTTGGTAGTCTTGTTGTTGCCCTCGAAAAGCCACACCCAGACCGAGCCGATCAAGTAGCTGATGTTGAACAGGTGCCCCCAGTTGGTGCGCTGCACAGCGTTGATGGTGGCGCCGAAACCGGCAGCCACAAAGAACACGCCGAACATCAGGCCGCCGGCCGCGGGCTTCCATTTGACCCATGCGGAAAGCGCCAGCGCCAGGAGGGAGAGAATCAGGATCCAGATCCACGCGCCGAAGAAGATGGCGGTGGCGAAGCGGACGTTGGTCTTCATCCAGTCCCAGCCTTCCAGGTAGCCCTGGTAGGAGAACAGCAGCAGGCCGGGAACCCAGGTCATGGCGGACAGCAGAATCAGCAGCACGGACATCTTGCCGAGCACGTACTCGGTGCGCGAGAACGGCCGCGCCAGGTAGAGCGCCAGTGCGTTGTTCGCCAGGTCGGGCGACACCTGTCCGGGCCCGATGAAGGACGCCAGGAACAGCGCCAGCATGCTCTGCCACCCGAGGCTCGACATGAAGAATACGACGTTGATGGAAATCAGGCGGTTGGCGCCCTGCGCTCCCACCAGGTTGAAGACGGTGGCGTTGTGCTGCACGTAGATGATGATGGCGAAGATCAGCGGCTGCAAGAAGGTGGCGCAGAAAAAGATCGTCAGGAACTTCGAGCGGTGCAGGTCTTCGAACGCATAGCGGGGGATGACCAGCAGGCGCTTGAGTGGCGAAGTCAGCTCGCCTTCGTAGGGCCGGTAGGTTTTTTTATAGACGGCCATCGGGACCTCCGGGGGGGCCGGGGACCGGGACCGCTTCCTGACGGTCGCGGCTCGGAATCGGGAGCGGAGCCGCGACCGTGCCTCGCCCTTGGCGAGCAAGGGAGCGGTTGGTGCGGCTACGAGCGGGCATCGGGGGCCTCCATGGCTTTGAGGAAGATGTCCTCGAGCGAGTCGCGCTTGTGATTCAAGCGGCGAATTTGCACGTTCTGCTGGGCGGCGACTTCGTAGAGGCGCCGCACTTCCAGGCCGTCGGGCAGAATCAGCTTGATGCGGCCCTGCGCGCCCTGGGCGGTCTCGCAGCCCAGCTTTTCCATGGCATCGAGGAAGTCTCCGTTGTTGGAGCCGCGCGTCTCGATCTCCAGGAAACGGCGGTTGGCGCGGCGCTCCTCCTCCAGGTTGCAGAAGGCGGCGATGTTGCCGTCCTTGAGAATCAACACCTGGTCGCAGCACTCCTCGACGTCGCGCAGCAGGTGCGAGGAAAGGATCAGGTGCAAGTCGCCGCGGTCGCGGATCTCCTGAATGAGCTGGATCATGCGCGTGCGCGCGGGCGGATCGAGCCCGTTGGTCGGCTCATCGAGGAACAGCAGCTTGGGCCCGTGAGCGATGGCCTGCGCGAGTTTGGCGGACTGCTTCATACCCAGCGAATAGGTACCGAGGGCCCGGTAGCGGACCTCGCCCAGACCGACATAGAAAAACGCTTCGTGCGCCCGTTCCAGGGCGTGTTCGCGCGGCAGGCCGGCCAACTCGGCCATCAGCCGCACGAAGCGAACTCCGCTCATCGAGGCGATGAACGAATCGTTCTCGGGCATGTAGCCGATCAGGCTGCGCACCTCGCGTGCGTGGGTACGGATATCGCGCCCCAAGATCCGGGCGGTACCCGACGAGGGCTTGTGAAAGCCGAGCAGGGTGTTGAGGAGCGTCGACTTGCCCGCTCCGTTCGGCCCCAGCAGGCCGATGGACCGCCCGGTGAGGGAGGCCTTCAGCTTCTTCAGAATGGCGCGATTGCCAAACCGCACTTCCAGGCCGTCGAGTTCGATAACCGCGGAGTCCATTACTTATTTTAAAACCGCCCGTAACCTATTTAAACGCAGGTTGACGCCGCGGTGTTCCCTGGAATTGCGGGAAAGGCAGCGCGTTGCCCACCACGCCCGTCAAATTGCCTCCCAGGAAGGTGGTGATGCCGTTGCCAAAGTTGTCTCCGGTGCCGGCGATGCTGATGCGATCCGGCTCGCCATAGGCGGCGATCATGGTGGGCTTCATATTGGAGATGCGCTGGAGGGCAGCTCCCGAATTGGCGCCATTGGGTGCGAAGGCGCCCAGAAGGCCGGCCAGCGGGGCCAGCGTAGTGCCCAGGTTCTGATAGATCACCGCGGAGAAGTTGTTGTAGCGATCGCGCGGGATCATGGCGATGAACTGCGCGGAATGGGTGATCGACGTGCCCGCCATCTTCATCTGGAGAGCGCGGGTGAGCATGGCGCGGGTGGGAGCCGCGATCATGTAGCCGTTGGCAAAAGTGTAATGCACCTCGGTGAGGGGATTCGGGGGATCGTTGCTGGCGATCGTGTAGTAGGTCTGGCCTTCGACGCTCTCCTCGGCCGTGCGCAGGGGCTTGCCGCCGGTTTTGGCGGCGGTCTCGTCGTGGGCGACGACCAGCTTGTGGAACGCGGCCTTCATGCGCTCGGGATCGTAGACTTCGGTGACCAGCTTCCAGGAGGGCACCGGGAAGGGCGGGCCATCCAGCGACAGCGAGAATTCGCCTCCCAGGCTGGCCGCCAGGTCATCGTGCACATCGATGGCGCTTGGCTCGCGAACGTCGCCGTGGCCCTTGTTGTTCCCCATCGGCAATTGATCGACGAGCTGCTGTACCTGATCCACAATGGCGCCGGGGTTCTTCACTACGAAGGAGGTGACTAAGGTGGCGTCGGGCGAGACGTAGTCGAGCGATCCCATGGGAGCGGGGTCGGCCAGCCAGGCGGCGATGCCGGTACGTGGGCCATCGAACGCGATTGACGCGGCGGCTTCCATCTGGCCGTTCACCTGTTTCTGATTGGCGATGAAGTAGCGCAGGCCGGACCCGGCGAACGGCTGATGCGGCATTTGCGAGAGGTCGGCCGAAATCAGGATGCCGGCGCCATCCTGGTAGGATTCGGAGATGCGCGCGAAGAACGGTGTGGCGGGAAACGTGGAGGGTGTGTCGAGCGCGGAAGCGAGGGCCTTCACGGCCGCCGGGACGGGACCGAAGGCTACCAGGCCGGGGCGGGTTTCGATGGCGATGGCCGGGACTTCACGCTTGAGGAACTCGGGGAAGCCGTCGCGTTTGGTTTCGGCGAGGAAGACCGGGGCTTGGCTGGTGGCAAGGCCGTCTCTGGTACCGACGATGGCGACTTCGTCGCCCAGGTATTCGCTGGCGGAGCGAAGTTTGTCGAGTACGGGTTCAGCATTGCGAACACGGCTGCCCCACTGAGCGCTCAGCTCGGGGCTCTGCGCCAGTTGCTGGCGGAACACCACCTGCGCTTCGGCGAGGTACTGGCCGAGATTGGGAATGGCGACGTACAGAACGGTGTCGGCGGGCAGACGCTTCAGCAGGTTGCTGGAGTAGCGCAGCGCGGGCATTTGAATCTGCTGCAGGCTGGAGCGCAGTGCACTCAGTTGCTGCATGAGGCGGTCGCGATTGCGGCTCCAGGAGATATCGTCCTTCACGGAAACCGGATCGAGGGTGGCGCTGGTGACGGCCTGCTCGCCGGGGTGGAGCACTTTCTCCAGGTTGTCCTGAAAGACGTGGACTTCGCCCTGCACCACGGAGACGCGGGAACCTTTCACACCAGCGCTCACGCTGAAGACGGTGCCGGTGACGGACACGCGGCAATCGGCGGTGGCCACGAACAGGTGCCCGGTGCGCCGCCTGGCGGCCTGCACGATGACGCTGCCGCGAACCAGGTGGATGGTGAGATCGCTGGCGGTTTGATCGGTGGAGAGGCCGGAACGCTCGCGCAGCTCCACCACCGAGCCATCGCGCAGTTGCAGCATGGCATCGGAATCCTTGGCGGTGCGCAGCTCGACGCCATCCGGCAGATCCTGGCCGGCGGCCAGGGGGCGAATCCCCGCGGCGGAGACTTCGTAGAGCGTGCCGTTGACGGTCTGGACGATGGCGCGGCCGGTGTGCGTTCCGTACTGATCGACGGCGATCCAGATGGAGAGGCCGGCGGCGGCAACCACGGCAGCGGCAGCCGCCCACCGTACGGGGTGCGCCACGCGACGCGCGGTGTGGGGGACGGGCATGGGAACGACGCGGCCCTCGAAGACCTTGCGGCAGGCCACACATTCGTGGAGGTGATCTTTGAGCAGGGTGGCGCGCGCCTCGGGCAGGCGTCCGGCGCGGTATTCGGGGATGAGGGCTTGGAAATCGGCGCAGCCGCGGACGTGGTGGTGGGGCGCGGGGGCGGCCTGGGCCCCGGTGGCTTCCAGAGACAGGCGCGCCCAGACGCGGGCGGCGGCGGCTTCGACCACGGCGGCATCGGGGGCTTCGTCACGAATTTCAGACACGGCTTGCTCCAGGGCGGGGGCCATTGGGTTGAACCCTGCGGGCGGGTTAGTGTCGGCGGGGTTGAATTCGGGGTATGTCATGCCACTCCTCCCATGTAAACCTGGTATTCCTTTTCGAGACGGTCGCGCGTGCGCGAGAGAGTCACGGCCACGGTGCCGGGCGTGGTGTTGAGCAGGCGTGCGATCTCGGGATTTTCTTTTCCTTCGAAGAACCGGAGCATGAACATTTCGGCGATCCGGGGATTGAGGCGGGCGATGGCGCCGCGGAGCCATTCGCGGATTTCGCTGGAGGCTTGAACGCGGTCGGGACGCCGGTGAGCGGGCTCGGCCAGGACCGGCTCGAGCTCGTCGAGCGGGATGTTGCGGATGTTCTGGCGGGAGCGGACCAGGTCGAGGGCCGCGTTGACGGCCGACCGGTGCAGAAAGCTGGTCATGTTGCCGACGGGGTCGGCGCCGGGGTCGCGTTTGAGCATCCTTAGAAACACGGTTTGCAGTACATCTTCGGCATCGTTGGCATTGCCGGTGACCCGGTAGGCCGCCCGGAAAACCATGGCATGGTTTTCGCGGAAGATCCGTTCCAGGTCCGGGGCGGACGAGTTGGCCGAGTCTATGGGGGCAGCCATTAAAGCTTTCATCCTATCAGGCTCTTCCTTTGTAGAGACGCCCTGGGGGCCGGGGAATTAGCGGACGGGGGCCGGGGATGGGGCCAGGGCTGTGTGTGTGTATTTTTTTGTGTTGGGTTAAGCTCCTTTGCTTGTGTGGGTTGCGGATGTGGTTCGAAATCGGGAGACGGGTGGGGAGGTTTTTTGGGCGCCACGCGTCTCCCAGGTTTGTGACGCATGTGACGCATCGGGGAGGGTTTTTTCGAGCGATGCGTCACAAACTGGCGGAGACGGCCGGCGGGTGGTGGACATGGCGGATCCGGGTTTTGCGGTATTTACGGGGCCGGTGGTTCGGTGGTAAGTGATTTGAGATCAGTAGAGTGGCGAGATTGAAAATATTTGTCCGAAATCGGTGACCGGCTAAGGGTGGCGGGTCCAATCGGCAACAAAATCGATCACATTCGACCAGTGCGCGCTCTTCGACGCTGTAGATCTGCGCGATGTTTGGATGGTTCAGCGAAGCCAGCACCTGGGCTTCACGCTGGAAGCGCGCCATGCGTTCCGGGTCCTGGGCGAAGCTTGCGGGAAGGACCTTGATGGCGACTTCGCCATTGAGCCTGGTGTCGGTGGCGCGGTAGACTTCGCCCGACGGGTACCCCGACCCTGGCCGAGTTTGGAGACGATGCGGTAGTGGGCTATCCACTGTTGAGGGCTCATCGTGCGCGATTTCAGGTATGGTATCACCTTCAGGCCGTTAATTCGCGACGCCCGCCCACGTCATCCTTGCATGCGCGAGTATAATCGCAACAGAGGAGGACTACACATGCAGCGCTTCGCCCTGGGAGTGAGTCTGGTCGTTTTTGCCTGCCAGTCCTTTGGCCAGTCCGCACCGGCTGCGCCGGCCTTCGACGTAGCGTCGGTCCGAGTGAGCCAACTCGGCAAAGCCGGGGGCGAGGGCAGCCGGCGCCAGAGCATCCAGTTCTCGCCGGACAGCGTGACCATGCGCAACGCCAGCTTCCGTTCCTGCATTCAATGGGCGTACCACGTCATGGACTATCAGATTACGGGCCCCGATTGGCTGGCCACCGAGCGCTACGATATCGCCGCCAAATCCGCCTCCGCGGTGCCCGAAGACCAGCTTCGCCAGATGCTGCAGACGCTGCTCGCCGAACGCTTCAAGCTCACGCTGCATCGCCAGACCAAGGAACTGCCGGCGTACGTGCTGATGGTTGCCAAAGGCGGTCCGAAATTCAAGGAATCGGCAACCGACGGCGAGCCCAGTATCGATCCCCAGCTCAACCGCATGGCGGTTGTCATCCAGAGGACGCCTGTGTCGCAGTTGGTCGAGGGCCTGTCGAATATCCTGCGCGCCCCGATCCTCGACGAGACGGGGCTCAAGGGGAAGTACGATGTCACTATCGATGTGGCAAAGTACCTTCCCGATATTCAGGCGCGTGGAGACGGCGGTGGCCGCGGCGGCCCGCCGGTCGACCCGATCCCGATCATCATGACCGGCTTGCAGGAGGAACTCGGCTTGAAACTCGAGTCCCGCAAGATGCCGCTCGATCTGTTGATCATCGACCACGCCGAAAAGGTCCCGACCGAAAACTAGGCCTTCGACCGCGTGATGCGGTGCTTCTGCCGAAAGACCACTCCCTCGCTCGCCAGGGGCGAGTTACGGTCGTGGCTCCGTTCGGAGCCTCAGCTACGGCACTGGTCCTTGGCGGCCCGCGTCGCCAGCTCGTCGCAGCGGTTGTTGTCGTCGTGGTTCGCGTGGCCTTTGGTCCAGGTCCAGGTAGTCTTGTGGTGGCTCACCTGCTCGTCGAGCGCCTGCCACAGGTCCTGATTCACCACGGGCTTCTTGGCAGCCGTCAGCCATCCCCTGCGCTTCCAGTCGTGGATCCAAGTGGTGATACCGTTCTTCAAGTACTCCGAGTCGGTCACGACTTCGACTTCGCACATTTCCTTCAGCGCGCGCAAGCCTTCGATCGCCGCGCGCAGCTCCATGCGGTTGTTGGTGGTCTGCGGATCGCAGCCCCACATCTCTTTCGTGTGCTCGTTATAACGCAGAATCGCGGCCCATCCGCCCGGCCCCGGATTGCCCCGGCACGAGCCATCCGTGATCAGCCGAACCTTTTTCACTGCGCCAGCACCGGCTCGGCCTGGAAGAATTCGTCCACCAGCGCGAGAATGGCCGCGGCTTCCTGCGCCCGGTAGATCGAGGCGCGAAGCTGCGCGCCGTGGCGCACCCCGTGCGTGAAATAGGTGGCGAACTGCTTCATCTTGCCGACCGTGTCCCTCTCCCGATGTTCGATCAGCATGGCGTAGTATTGGCGCATCATCTCGTAGCGGTCCTGTTGCGTGGGCTCGTCGTAGGCGCCGGTCTCGAGATGCTGCTGGATCTGCCGGAAGATCCAGGGGTTCGAGCTGGCCGCGCGGCCGATCATGACGGCATCGCATCCCGTCTCGCGCACCATGCGCACCGCGTCCTCGGGCGTCACGATATCGCCGTTGCCGATCACCGGAATCTTCACCGCGGCCTTCACCTCCGCGATGCGGCTCCAATCGGCCTTGCCGCTGTAGCCCTGCTCGCGCGTGCGCGGGTGCAGCGCCACGGCCTGGAGGCCGCAGTCCTCCGCCAGCCTGGCCATCCGGACCGCGACGAGGTGCTCGTCGTTCCATCCGGCGCGAAACTTCATGGTGAACGGAATCCGGATGGCCGCGCGCACTTCGCGCAGCAGCCGCTCGACCAGCGGCAGGTCGCGCAGCAGGCCGGAGCCGCCGTTGCACTTCACCACTTTGTTGACGGGGCAGCCGAAATTCAGGTCGAGGATGTCGAACCCCAGGTCCTGGCAGACGCGCGCCGCATCGGCCATCACTTGGGGATCGGCGCCGAACAACTGCGCCGAGATGGGGTGCTCCTCCGGCTGGAACGCGAGGTACTTCAGCGTCTTCGTCGGCTTGCGCGCGCCCAGCGCGGCGCTCACTCCGTGTGAGCTGGTGAACTCGGTCATGATCAAACCGCAGCCGCCCAGGTTTCGGATGAAGCGACGGAATACGGTGTCGGTCACGCCCGCCATCGGCGCCAATACCGTGGCAGGACCGATCTTCACCGGCCCGATCGAAAAGTGAGTAGGGAAAAGCTGCATGACTGTGTCTTCTAATTCTACAAGTTATGATCCGGAAACGGAACTGCGCGTCCAAGCGTCCCTTTGATTTGAGGAGACCCGTAGTTTAAGGAGAAACGTCGAATGAAGCCGCTGCAGATCGCACTCCTGGTCGTTGCCGGCGCGCTGGGGGGCGCCGTGGTGATGAAGGTGTGGCAGAGGCCTCAGGCGGCTCCGGCCCCCGCGCCCCCCGTTGTCGCGCAGGTCGAGACTCCGGCGCCCGCGCCTGAGGCAGTTCCCGCGCCCGCGCCAGTCGAGCCCCCGGCTGTGCAGCCTGCCCCCGTTAAGCCGGCCCCCGCACCGGCCAAGCGAGTTGCTCCGGTTCGGGTACCGCACTCCCAACCGATGCGCCGCCCGGAACCTGTAATCGTAGCGAAGAGCGAGCCGGCCGTTGTGAAACCGGCGCCGGCTCCCGCACCGGAGCCGCCGGCGCCTCCGCAGCCTGTCGAACCTCCTCCTCCCACTCCACCCGCGCGTAGCGAACCGGAGAACGTGACTCCGCCTCCTCCGCCTCCCGAGCCCGAGCCACCCAGGGTTACGCTGAACGCCGGAATGCTGATTCCGGTGCGCCTTGTGGACGGACTCTCATCGGAGCGGAACGTGCCTGGCGATACCTTCACGGCCACGCTTTACAGAGAGCTGGTGGTGGATGGTTTTGTAATCGCCGAGCGCGGCGCGCGGGTGGAGGGCCGGGTAGTATCTGCCGGCCGCGGCAGCAAAGGAGCTGCTTCGACGCTCTCCGTGGAGTTGACCCGCATCCACACTTCCGACGGCCAGAACGTGGACATTCAGACCGACAGCTTCGAGCGCCTTTCGGATCCGAGCCAATTAACCAATGCCGAAAAGATCGGTGGCGGGGCTGCGGTGGGGGCAATCATCGGCGCCGTCGCCGGCGGCGGTAAGGGCGCGGCCATCGGAGCCGGAGTGGGCGGAGGCGCCGGCGCGGGCGATGTGCTGCTCACACGCAAGCCCGCAACGCTGCCGTCGGAGACCCGCATCACGTTTCGGCTGAAGGCTCCGGTGACTCTCACCGAGAGGCGGTCGGAGTAGAGTCACTCCGGGCGGATCTGCGCCATCGGATCGACCCGCGCAGCCCGGATGGCAGGCAGAACGGTCCCCGCGAGTGTCATCGCCAGAGTCAGTGCCACCGCCGTGGAAACCGCTATCGGATCGGCCGGTCCAACTCCCCACAGCAAAGCGCGCATGGTCCGTGCCACTGCCACCGCTATGGCACTACCAAGAGCAATGCCCGTTCCGCCGAGCGCCAGCCCACGCAGGAACACCGCTTCGAGGATTTCGCGTGGCTGCGCGCCGAGCGCGATCCGAATTCCGATCTCTCGGGCGCGCTGGGAGACCACAAAGGAAAGGAATCCGCCAATGCCAATGGCCGCCACGACGATCGAAATCGCGGCGAACGCCACCACCACCCCCGCCTGAATCGCGCGCGGAGCGGTCTCCGCGTCCACGATCCCGCTGAGAGACCGCACGTCCGAGACAGGCTGCTCGGGATCCACCGCGCGAACCACATCCCGCACCATCGGCGCCAGCGCCCCGGAGGCGAGAGTGGTGCGAACCACCAGGTCCTTGGGCGCCCAGAAGGGCGCCGCTCCATTGGGTACCTGCTGGTATGGAAGGTAAACCTGGGGCTCGCTTTCCGACTCGATGCCGCGCGCATGGATATCGCCCACTATGGCGACCACCTGCCGCACTTGAGGACCCAATCGAAAACGCCGGCCGAGCGGATCGGCATACGCCCAGTAGCGGCGGGCGAAGGACTCGCTCACCACCGCAGCCAGGGGCCGATCGAGCGCGGCCGGCTCACGTCCGCGCAGAATGGGGATTCGCAGCGTCTCAAAGAATCCCGGGGTGACAAAGCGGACGATCGCCATTCCGGAATCGTGGTCCCGGCCGGCGAGCAGCACTGGCCACATGCCTCCCTTCATCGCCATCGGCAGAAAGCTGACGTAGCCGGCCGCCGAGACATTCGGCAGTTGCCGGATGCCCGCCAGTACCCGAATGTAGAACTGTTCGCGCCGCGCGGGGCTTGCGTATCGGGGCATGGGGAGCGCGGTACGCATCGTTACCACATCGTCGGCCTGGAACCCCGGGGAGACCGACCGCAGTTTCCATAGAGTCTGCAGTAACAGCCCTGCCGCGACCAGCAGCACCAACGACCCTGCCACCTCCGATATCACGAGGGCCGAACGCACCCGCGCCGGCTTGCGGCCCGCTTTATCCGCGCCCGCCGACCACTGCAACGCCGGGATCACGCCAAAGCCGGCGCCCGTCACCGCCGTCACCAAGGCGGCGAAGAGCATCACTCTCCAGTCGATCGCCACCGATACCGGCACCGCGCCCGGAATGAGTCCGGCCAATACGGGGTTGGCGCGCATCGCCACCATCACTCCCACACCCCCGCCCAGCATGGCGAGAAGCAGGCTCTCCGTCATTGCCTGGCGGACCAGCCGCTCGCGGCCTCCGCCGATCGCGATCCGCACCGCCATTTCGTTGCGCCTCGCCGACGCACGCGCCAGCAGCAGGTTCGCCAGGTTCGCGCATGCGGTCAGGAGGACGCACAGCGCCGCGCCGCATAGCGCGATAATCAGGAGTCTCGTTCGCGGCTCAATGTCGAAGGCCAGTTCCGTCACCAGCCCACCGATTCCCTTGTTCTCGGAGGGATAACTCCGCTCGATCTCTCTGGCGATGGCGCTCACCTCCGCTCTGGCCGCGGCGATCGTAACTCCGGGGCGCAGTTTCGCTATGACTTGCAACCGCCGGTCGTTGCGAAAGGCGAAGTCTGCCTCGCTGAGCCGCATCGGTCTCCAGAACGCGGTATCGTTGCCGGGAAAGCGGAAATCGCGCGGGAGCACTCCGGCCACTACGTAGGGCGTTCCATCGAGTACGATCTGCTTGCCAACAGAGGCGAATCCCTCGCGCATCAGGATGCCGCCAGTGCCACGCCCTTCGTCGCCGTCATTGAGGAGGCGGCCCGCAAGCGTCTGCGCGCCCAGCATCGGCAGAAGGCCGGCAGTGACTTCCGCCCCCTGCACACGTTCGGGGTCGCCCGCGCCTGCCTGGCCGGTCGGTCCGGCCGTGGGAGAAAAGTTGGCTGCCACCGGGCGGAAGCAGCCCATCGCTTCGAAAGAGTCGCTCGATCGCTTCCAGTCGCGATAGTCGGCGGGCGAAAGCTCGAAAGGCGGCGTACCCGCGCGCGTTTCCCAGAGCCGGACCAGCCGGCCGGCATCCGGGAATGGCGGCCTGCGAATCAGGACGGGATCGGCAAGCGAAAACGCCGCGGTGGTCGCGCCGATACCCAGCGAGGCCACCAGCACCGCCGTCAGGGTGAATCCCGCGTCGCGGCGAAGTGTGCGCGAGGCATAGCGCAGATCCTGGCGGAAGATGTCCCAGTGCACCGCACCGGCATTGCACGCAGTCTCCGCGGCCGCTTCGAGCAGCAGCGCCAGCACCGCGGCAAGGCCGGAGGCGTCGCGCCGACGGCGCCGGAAGATCCCGCACATTTCCTCGCCGTACTCCGCGCGGAACGATGCGGGATAGAGCAGCAGCAGCGCCCGGTAGAAGCGCATCAGGCCCCTCCCGGGACGAACCCGCTGGCCCGCGCCAGCTTGATGAGTTGGGTAAGCCGGCGGGCTTCGGCGCGCGCCACAGTGGCGCCGAACGGCGTAATGCGGTAATAGCGCCGGCGCTCGTCATCGTCTTCCGGAGCGGGGCGCTCGCGGGTTTCGACAATCAAACCCTGCTCCAACATGCGCTGGATGGAACGGTACAGGGTGGCAGCGCTCAATTTGAGGGCGCCGCCGGTGCGCGCCGCAACCTCCTGAATGATCGCGTATCCGTGCCGGTCTTCGCCGGCGAGCGCCATCAGGATATGAAATGCCGCCTCCGGCAGAGGCAGAAGCGATTCGGGTTTCATACAGGATACCCGGCTTTCATACTGGGTAGAAGTTGAGGTACGCTACCTTGCCTTCGGCGGTCAGCCAGAAGGTGAAGTAGAAGGTCTTACCCGCGACCTCGCCGCGATAATAACAGATCCGGCTGACCGGCTGGCTGAGCCGCCGCACGCCAGGTGAGGAAACATCGGCGGCGATAAAAGTCAGTGACCGCACTGACTGGAATAGGTCGGTGACATCGCTCCGCTCCTCGGGCGGCAGCCGTTTGAAGAAAGCCTGGTGCTCCACGGTCAAGATGGACGATTCTTTGCCTCCTCCCAAATCCGACAGTAAGTCGCGAAGCATGCGCGTGGTCTCCGGAGCCGGATCGGGCCGGGGTTCGAGCGTCTCCGGCGGACGAAATTCGTCCCTCGTGTAACCTGCGATTCCTCGCGCCAGCGACGCGGGCCGCGAACCCGACGGGCCGTCCAGGTTGGTCAGAACGATCACGCTCAGGTCATCGTCCGGAAAATGCAAAAGGAACGTGCCGGACGCGCCCGCATGCTGCACCACCCGGTGCCCGCGATAGCCGCTCAGCATCCAGCCGAATCCGTATGCGTCGCCCGTTACCAGTGCGTCCTGGCCATTGCTGAGCCTCGCGGGAGTCCACATCTGCTCGATGCTGGTCTTTTTCAACAAGCTTTCGCCGCGGAAAGCGGCAATCCACCTGGCAAGGTCTTCCACGGTCGAGCAGACTCCGGCAAACGCGTTGACCTCGTATTGCCAGTCGCGGCGCCAGTGTGAGATCTGTCCCTCGTGGATCGTGTACACGGGAACGCTGTTCCTGACGATCTTCCACTTGTCGAGCATCGTCGAGTCCGTCATACCCAGCGCGTCGAATATACGCGTCTGTATGAAGTCGCGGTACGGGCGGCCCGAAGCCTTCTGAACCACCAGGCCGAGCAGGAAGTATCCGGTGTCGCTATAGAACGCTCCTTCGCCGGGTCGAAACATCAGGGACGGCTTGGACACAAAATCCAGCGCGCGCGCCGCGGTGATGTCGATCAGGGGCGTCCCATCGACTCGTACGATGGCTCCCGGAGTGATGCCGCCGGTATGAGTCAGTAAGTTCCTTACCGTTACGGAGGACCACGATGCCGGCGTGTTCTCGATGTACGAGGAGATCGGAGCGTCGAGCTTTACTTTGCCCTCTTCGACCAGCATCATGACCGCCGCGGCCGTGAACTGCTTGGTCAGGGACGCCAGTTGAAAAACGCTGTTGGTCCGCACCGGCGTGTCCGTTTCCAGGTTCGCAACGCCGTACGCTTTCTTGAACGTCACCGCACCGCGCTCCACCACCGCGACCGCCACTCCCGGAATCCGCCGCGCCTGCATCTCGCGTGCGATGTAGGCGTCGATCGATTCCGGCCGCGTCCCCTGTGCCAGGGCCGCCATGGCGAGCACCGCCATGACCGAACAAAACCGCATCGGGCCCTCCTATACCCACTGAGTATATATCCACATCGGGTATATTGTCAATGGGTATAAGGGGTCACCGGCAATGGCAAGATTTGCCGCTGGCCGCTGAAACCGCGATCGAGAGGACCTGGAAAAAAATCGGTTGGCAGGCGAAAGCGCCTGCCCCACCAAGACGAAAGCCCTTCCGCACCAACGTGGGACAGACGGTCCGGCACTTGAAGGGTACTGGGAGCGGTCCTCGCTACCCGCCGTTCGCCATACTCGACGAGCTCCCCGCCCCCGCCGGCAGCCCCTTCGGCGCCATCGGCAGCGAGCGGATCCGCTGGCCGGTCGCGTCGAAGATCGCATTGCCCACCGCCGGCGCGATGCCCACGATAGGAGTCTCCCCGGCGCCCGCCGAGACGATATCCTTGCGATCGAGCAGCACGCTCTCGATCACCGGCATATCGGCAAAGCGCGGCACGCGGTAGTGCGACAGCTTGTTCGTAATGATCTTATTGTCGGCGAAATCGATCTGCTCGAACATCGCGCCGCCCAGCCCCATGGCCACCGCGCC